>OMLO01000407.1_pt1 | contig 27418 bp, 35 predicted proteins | sample 1674811 | NCBI WGS metagenome assembly OMLO01 (sample SAMN06265003, study PRJEB25207) | coral metagenome | isolation source: Coral host | place: Mexico:La Bocana,Puerto Morelos, Mexico | collected 2008-11-13
AACACACGGCTCTGCAGACTGTAGTAGCCTTTGAGCTCTCACAGAACTAAATGACTTTTTTTCTCCCCTTCTAGTTCTGTGTCACTGCTTCTTGCTGAAGTTTCCAGACTTGTTGTAAGTCCTCTTGGCAGAAGCTTTACACATATCACAGTCTGTTGCCAAAAACTCAATCACAGGTCCAAGGTGGTCAACTTCTAGCAACACAGCTATGTCAACCATGCCTTTGAGAGGCCACAAGAAAGTGACCCGCAGCTTACCCGGAAGTAGGCAGCTGACCCGCACTCTCTGGTTGCAACCCCCGCTTCTTTCTAGCGTGGGCTCCAGCAAATAGCTCTTGCTCACCTGTTTCTTCTTTCCTAGCTGTCTGGAGCTCTTCAAGCTTGCTTGCAACTGCTTCTTGGACCACTGTTTGGAGCTGCTTCATTTTGTCGCCAGAAGCAAGGGAAAAGTTTTTCTCTTTCACTTGAGGGCATATAATCTTGACAATTGCAAAATGGCTTGGTCTGAGCTTCAGAAAAGTTTTGCCATCTTCAAATTCAAACATCACCTCTGATGGAACCTTGATGGTACTGGCACCAGTCTCGACAATGGTTTTGCTTGTCATTTTCAAGGCCAGACTTCATGGCTAGCTGGTAAGCTCTGATGCAGGCAAGGGAGGTTTTGAGCACCCGTCAAAAGAAAACAACATGTCTTTAGCCTGGTAAGGCTCAATGGTGGGTCTAGCCTAAGGCCCAACATGAATTGCAGCTCTCCCCTTGGATCAATTTTTTGCCAAGTTGGGGGCAATCAGCTTCAGGAACACAGTGGTTCTGGTAGCAACAATGCGTTGCAAAACTGCCCAGGCTTTTGCTGGTAGGTTGGCCTATTTTCTTCCTCTTATAGCAGGTGGGTCCTTAGCAGGTGGTTCCACACCACCAGCAAAATTGCGCCACTTCGCAATGCACCTTTCACATAGCTGCACCAAAAGTTCGGAGTGTCTTCGGTGCGATTTTTCGCCTACAGCTTCAATGGTTCACCTGCTGGTGGCAAGTATGGAAGCGAACAAAACTAGGTATTATTTGTTTATTTTATCTGGATGACTAACTAAATAAAGATAAATACAGATAGACAAATATAATTCTGATGTTTTCACATATATCTTTTATCGCATAATTCTGAAATATTTCCAATAATTTCATGACTTTGATCATTGCCAAGCACATCCAAAACATTCAAAATTAAAACTACTGGCCTTCAGTGAGGAACTTCTCTGTCAGGATGTGGTCAATGAGCAATTCCGTAATGCGTTTGAAAGGAAATGGCTTGGTGCATCAAAGCCTAAGTCTGCTAGATGCACATTGAAGACATCTGAAGTATTGGGAGGCATCTCGGCAATGGACTTCACATATGCCAAATCAGAACGAGCTGGAAATGATTTTCGGAGCTGCTGAGCAAAATGGGCCTTGTCCATGACATTTGCATTCAAATATTGCCAAGTCCTTCCATGCGCATCTAAGAGCTTTTTGCAATACTCCACAGTAGGATCGCGAAAATTCTCAATTGGAGGCTGGAACTTGCAAATGGAGGATGAACACCCTCGGTCTTCACTTCAAGCTCTTGCTTGACTTGGTTTTCTTTTTTCTTTGTCTCAGCAGCACCACCACTCATCCAGGCGTCATCAGGCGTTTCTGTTGCCATGGCTCTAGGGTGGACTGGCGTAGAAAGGCTCCCCACGAAGCCACTGGAAAAAGTTGTTTGTGCCACAAAACTGCTATCAAAAAACTTGGTGGCTGTGAATGTCTGGCAACTTGGAAGCCATATTCGCAAAACAAAAAAGCACAACTTCTTTGGTGACATGGACGGGCCTTGGCAGGCAAGGGCAGGTCCAATCCACATGTTTTTTTTTGAGAAACAGGAGAGCCTGGAGACATGTTTTTTTCAACAAAACTCGGCCAACTATCGTCGGCCAACTACAAAAATATAGGGGTTACAGTGTCAGAACTGCAGGCCTGGACCCAGAACGAAGCAGTACCATCGGAAGCTTGTTTCAAAAGCTGTGGCTCCAGGAAATAAGCAAAAAATGGCCCCAGAACCGGACTCGGAAAGTCTTACTGTAAAAAAAATAATCCAATTTCAAACGAAATTGGAATAACTTTTCGGGGTCCCATTTTTCACCAAAAAAAAAGTAAAATTTGGATTATCTCCCCTATCCACGCGCAGGGGTGGTAGATAATCAATTTCAAACGAAATTGGATTAATTTTGGTTAAAATTTGAAGAAATAGATTAACTCCCCCTTCCACGCGTAGAGGGGGTACTTCATCCAATCCTTAAAGATTTAAATAAAAAGCATCCAATGTCAGACGAAATTGGAATAATTACCCCCTCAACGCGTAGAGGGGGTGGATAATCCAGTTTCATCATTTTTTAAATAAAATTGGATTAACTTTTTCTGGCAGCATAGATGAAATTGGATTAACTTTTTGGTCTGGCAGCAGGACAGTTGGTTGTTGCAAACCTGCCTTTGTTTGGCCCTAGCCTCAATTGCTAGGGCCTTGGCCAACTCTTCGCACATTTCCGGACTTCGCAGTACTTATACAGTTTGTGGGGTCCTTCGGACCCCTGGATGACCTTGCGCGCCGTGGTGCATTTACAAAAGACCCGATCAAACAGTGTTGGTGAGTAATCGGGTGGACTTGCGAATGGGCAGTCCTGAGATAGGAGCTCTCAAACCAAACCTGCATTGATGGAAAGTAACTAAGAAAACTTCCGGCTGCCTCAGTAACGCAACTGTTTCTCGAAGTCTCCATGAGGAAGCACCTGTGAGGTGTTCCAGAACAAATATGTTCATTTGTTGAATCTGAAACCATACCAGCGCCAAAGCAAAACGCAATAAAACAAGTGCTTCAGCCCAACGTCGCTCGATCTCGGCTGGGTTTATTTTTGCATTCAGGATTGTCGAGGAAGGAAGATTCCTACTGCAGGCATGCGTGAATTTCATTTCGTGTTGCAGGATGTGGATGGGAAAATTATAGTTTTGAAGGATTACGTGTTTTTGGCAGAACACGTGTCTGGACCTCTGATTTCACAGGGGCATCTTTTCAAGAATGGTCGGGACATTTGCAGACAAGATGATGGCAGTCCAATGTTAAGACATTCTGACACTGGTTTTGCTTTCCAGACCTGTGGTCACAAGCTCAAACTGGCTGGAATGAGACTGTGAAGGGTACCCATTAACACGAACCAATGGCAATGTCCATGTTGACCCAGTTGATCGATTTTCATTTCAAGATTATCCCTACAGGACAACATTGAGTTATGTGCCTGTGAGGTCAACTAGCAAACCCCTTGGGGCAAACAGCCAGGCACAAAGCAGCCGTTGGGAATGGCACAGACACATCCTCACAGATTGCGTCCTTGCTCACTACCTTGGTGCAGCAAACACAAGCAGCCTCAACAATGGCAAGCCCACAAGGTAGAGTGCAAATTTTTGGTTTTACAAAGAAGGGCCAGTGCCTAGCCCCTGTCACTACAAATGCTCTTGCTTTGCCTCAGCCTAGCCACCCAGCCACCCAGCAGGCTGCTCAGCAAACAGAAGCTGCCAGCACAGTGTCCAAGCCAGGTGAGCAACTTGCACTACCAGCCCCACCCCTTCCAGCTCAGAAGCAGGACAAGAACAGAAGACTGAGAATGACACTGCTGAAGTCATTGGAAAAAGTTTGGAGGACGATGAAGCAGAAGCCATGGCAGCTTTGCAGAAAAAGAAAGCGCCAAACAATCGCTACATGTGTCATGGAAGGTTTTGCTTAATCATACGCAGGCAAGCGGCGCACTCTTTTTCTCCCTGACTAGGATTTGGGTTGGATTTTGGCTCATATTGGGAACACAAAAACAGCAACCGCCGAACTGCAGGTCCCCAATTTCAAAGTTTAACAGGAAGGTGGCAAAAAAAAAACCTACAATTTCAGATCTGCAGGCCCGGACCTAAAAGTGAGGCAGTACCAATTCAAGCTGCAAAAAATATAGGATCTACAATTTCAGAACTGCAGGCCTGGAAGGGAGGCAGTACCAACTCAAGTTGCAAAATATAGGACCTAGGGCCTACAATTTCAGAAACTGAAGCTGCAAAAATATAGAGCCTACAATTTCAGAACTACAATTTCAGAACTACAATTTCAGAACTGCAGGGCTGGAAGGGAGGCAGTACCAACTCAGGCCTCCATCTAAGGTATTGGAGCCTTGACACTCTTACATTTTTCTCGTGTTGGTGTCTGGTATCGTCGTGTGTGAGACTTGTGGTGTCGCAGGGAACTTCAAACATCAAAAAAAAGGAAAAAGGATTCGGAGTTTCTTTGGAAAAGGTCATGGGCTGTCTCCTTGAGTCTATCTCACCTGGAGTCATTGACTTCTGAGGGACCATCAAAAAAAGGATATGCTCACTTCACTAGATCTTTTGATCATCAGAATGACCCAAGCATCCTCCTTGCTGAGTGTGGCTGGGCCATTCTCTAAATGAGAAATACACAGCCCAAGTTTTTCTTTTGGCCCAGACAGTTGGTTACCTGGGTGTACCTCATCTGAGTAGAAAATGCCATGCCATGGCTTTGCATAGCTGCTAGGGCAGCTCTGCTGGCTGGTCTGCAAAGCCACCACCCTGTGCAAAGCTAGCTGCCAAGTAGCTCAAAAGGTTGAGGAACAAAAGGGCGGTGGTCCCACCATCCACAGTTCTAGCAACCTTTTGTTCAAAAATTGGCCCAAAGTGGCACATCTTAGCTAACTCAGCTCTGCTAGCTTCTTTCAGTTGCTTCTCATTGTGAAGCTCAGGGACCCCTTCCTTCTCCACCAGCTCCAGGATTGCAGGCAAAACCCTTTGACTAGAAAAAGGGATGCTCCTTTTGAAGTTGTTGAGCTTCCTCAACTTCCAAAGCTACTGTAAGCTCAACAGAAAGGTTTTTTTCTCTGCTGAAGCATTTGCTTTGAAGACATGGTATAAAACTTGGAACCGTCTATGATCGCGATGATTGAATATTTAAATCAAAAGGTGGTGGTGGTTTCAGGACATGTTGTTTTGCCATGGAAGAAACACATGCGAAAAAAAGTGCTTGCATTCTTCCTCTTTGAAGCTGTAGAGCTCTGCAACAAAGATTAAAACATTCAATTCCAAACAAAATAGCCTCTGAGGCTCGCAAAGCAAAAATTAGTAGCCACTGGCTCCCAAGGGTTGTTCTTGCAACCACTAAAGCAAGTTGGAAACACAAAAGCAATGATAGCCAGCAGGCTCCAACAAAATTACCGACATGCAAGCACAACAAAACAACACAGTCTTTTTGTATCTATTCTCCTTGAAAGCTGCAACAGTTTGTTTGGCCTACCTTTCTGGCTCAGCACTTGCATACACACCCCAACTGTACAAGCCATGCTTCCCAACTGCTGAGACCAGTCAAGCTGCTAGGGTTCATGATGGTTGCCCAAAAGTAAGACCAGAATGCTTTTAGTCAAACAAGCTCACTTTTAGCCAAAAAGGTCACTTAGGCTTACCCCAGTCGCCTCTGCACCTCTTCCAACCTGGCTGGGGTGGTTCTGCTTATGCCCTTTGCAGAGGCTGCCTTGAGCAGCGGCAGCAGCAGCAGCTTTTGGCTCCATCTTGGTTGGCTGTGCCTTTTGTTTGGAGATTGCAGCAGCAGGTCTTTTGAAGCCTTTGCTCTTGGTGTTGTTGGTTAGCACACACTTGTTTGCGGGCTGTAACAATCACACATGTGTTCAACACCTCTGTGAAGAGGTACCAAAGACCTGACTGTTTATTGGATGAATCCGTTTGAGCATTTGGGTTTTGTTTGAACCTCTTGCTCGTGACTCATTTTGGTACAAGTGCCCCCCTTGTACCTGATTTGTGAGAATTTTTGATGACCACCTAAGTTCCCTGCCATGGCTACTGCGAGCAGCTCCAATAAGATGGAACAGCTACCACCTCCTTGGGAACTTCTTCAGGTACAACTTGCGATTGACCAAGCCATTGACCAAGTCAATTGGGATTGGTCCAACAGTACATGTTTGAGCGGTTCTCTACACTGCTCGCTTTCGCCCTTGCCCATCCTTCTTGGAGCAGCGATGCAGATGATACCACCCCAAATTCCTACTGCAAGGCCAACAGGTCGTTTGGGCGCCACGCACTTGGATGTGCCATGCCTACCGCAGACGTCGTGATCTCTCCTCCCACAGTGCCACACACGACATACCCAACTGCCATCAGTTACAAACGTCGAAAATTGGGAATACACCGAGATGTGGCATTCCGTTCTTGGATCACCTCTGTACCACAAGACCATTGGTACACCATATACTGCTGCGAGCCCAACCTCAGTGGACAGACCCCGTTCTACATCGCACACTACAGGTCCCAACACCTCTCGCATACATCCGAGAAACACCATCTATGGCGCAACCTTTGGCAGCCAACTAGTGGGAACCAGAACGAGTCCACCGACGACAGCGCCAGCGAAGCAGCACTCCAAGAGGCCAACGTCCCAGAGCTGACCGCCATGACCAACACCAATCGCCGGCTTTGGAGCCCAAGATTCGGCATGGGGACTCCACCTGAACCGACACCATCGGGACCTCAGCGCATCGAAAAGGCTTTGGATCAGCCGGTGCCTCAGCCATCACCATGCCATGCAGCGAACCAGCCAACCAACGATTCGCTCCTGAATTATGGGCTGACCACGGAGACTCCTCCCAAGAGGATCTGCCATTGCCTCCCCGTGAATCTTCGCATCACGCCAGGTCCCAATTGGGCTCCACCTATTACACTCCATATGTTCCTCTCCACGACCGTGCAGAACTTCTTCACAAATCCGACCCCCCAGCATGTAGATTGGCAACTCCCATCCCGCCTGTTGGACGATACCCAAGACCCTGGCTCCCATGCATCCCTGACCATGTGAGGTCTTCTGTCGGAACCCTCCACTCAGACCAACGCGAATATGACGAACAAACTTTGGCCATACCTCTGCCGACCAACAAAGCCGATCCGGAGACTGCCATTTTGACCACTTTCTTCTACATGAAGATGAACCAGGAGCGTGCCATTGCCTTCAGAGGTTCCACAGAGAGCCCCGTCTCCATTACCACCCGACTCCTTCGTGAATGGCCAAATTCGCAGGCGACAACTACCGCCTATCTCGGACTCAACAGGGAGTCTCCCAGAGGTTCAACTACAACATTGCCTGTGTGATCCTGGACCTCATCACAGCCAACATCCCTGCACATCAACGCAGCTGGGCCAACACCGACCCCAACATCACTGTGGACAACATCACCGGGCGACTATGTTTCCGCAACTGAGTGACCAGTGATACCTGCACGTATTTTCTTTCGAAGGTCGTTGACTCCAGGCGAGAATCGACCAACGAATCAATGTTCTGTACCATAGCCGTGAGTGCCGCTGGTGCTCTAGAAGCCAACATAGGCCAATGCTTCAGGCTAATTCTTGAGGGCAACCCTTGCCATGGTGCGCTGCTCAAGCAGCAAGACAAGAGCTTGAAGCTATACTGGACTGTAGGCATGTTCCTACAAGATGGCTCAGCTCAAAAGCACACCTTTGGAAACAAGCATGATTCAGGGGGCAGAATGCGCTTGCACTGCAAAAATATTTTCAGTTGCAGTGGCAGTGCCCTTGCTAAGCAGAAGGCACTATATCTTCCAAGTTCCTCACCAAGGCTTCCTTGGACTTGGCCACTGACCAAGAAGTCCTTGATGCATGGCAGAGGATGAAGAAAAGGGAAGGTAAGGTGACCAAAGAAGAGTGGAAGAAGTGGCAGCAAGCTGCAGGCAGACAAGATGCTCTTCTTGCGCAGAAGCTACTACAACCTTGTACCCAATACACCCATGACTGGATGCATGTGATGTGTAGCCAGGGGGTGCACTATTGTCTTTTTGCTTTTGAAGAGCCTAGCAGAAGATGCCTTGCCCAATGTGTGGCACTTGCTGCATGGCTACCTCAAAGCCTGGCAATACCCCAGTGTGCAGAAGAAAAGCTCCAGCCCGCACAATCTCTTCATTCAGAAGGCCAGTCCAGGCCACAAGAAAGCACAAACTTTCAAGCCCAGTGCCAGTGAGATGTTGTCCCTTTCAAACCCATTGGCTTACTTGTGCAGACTGTGTGCATCCCCAATGATGCCACGGTCCCTCAAGCTTTCTTGGCTTGGGCAGCAGTGCTAGATATGCTGGTGGCTTTGCCAAAGATCAAGCCTGAGCCACCAACACTTTTGGCTACAGTTGAGAAAGCCTTGTTCTTGACTGTGGCAGCTGGTTGGGGGGGACCACATGAAGCCCAAATCCACTGGGCTTTACACTACAGTAGCGCCTATGCCACCCATGGAATGCTTCCTGCATGCTGGAGCTTAGAAAGGAAGCATAAAGCATGTGCAACGCACAAGCATATGAGAAAGGCCTCCTGGGGGCAGTGACTTGTGAGCACTTTGCTACTTGGACCCAGCCTGGTACTTTTGAAAGCAAGGTGTCCCTTGTCACCAAGAATGAAAGCTTTTTTGGAAGCGGATAATATAATCTCAAGTGGCCAAACCTGTGTGACTGCTTTTCTTGCAAGCTAGGCTCAGGTGCCATTGCTTCCAAGAATGATGTGGCCTTGCACCAGCCACTGCCTGGGAGCAGCTTTTCTGCTTTGTGGAGCTGGACAGCTATAGGCTGGCCTTGCTGAAACCTTTCAGCTTTCTGTCTTCCTGTCAGAGGACAAACCGTGCAGTGGAGCAAAGATGCTGAGGAAGGCTTGTACATGGTGCCAGCAGAAGCAATCCTTGCCCCTTTGATGTGGACAGAATCCAAAGCTGGCGCGGTTACAACCTTGTTGCCTCCACACATTGTGCTCTGATTGGAAAAAGATGCAAGAGCGCAACATGGAGCTTTAAGCTATATGGGGCATGAGCACCAGGTTGCTATCTCAGAGCCTTTTTGGCTTTTGTAAGTCAAAGCCTTTTGGATATTGTAGGTTAGAGCCTTTTAGCTATTGTAGGTTAAAGCCTTTTGGCTATTGTAAGTCAGAGCCTTTTGGCTATTGTAGGTTAAAGCCTTTTGGCTATTGCAAGTCAAAGCCTTTTGGCTATCGTAGGTTAAAGCCTTTTGGCTATTGCAAGCGCCTTTCGGCTAGTGTAGGTAAACCTTTTTGTGTTGTGAATAAATTTTTTGGCAAGGAACAAAAAAATGCATTTTCCCCACATGGTGAGCAAAATGCAGCTAGCTGAATGATTTTTTTGTGTCAAGGTTGTCACACACACATATGAAACAAACATTACATTTCACCTCAAGTTAACTACTTAGCTAAACAGGCTAACCCTTGAGCTAACTACCTGAGCTAAGCCTTCTAAAGTTCTTAAATGGTTATATTGCCAATTACTACACCACCAGCCGATCCAAGCGTGAAGGACCACAGACTGCGAAGTCAGCCTACTCGCCGCCGCAACTGCGTCAGTATGGCAGCCAATACTTGAAAGAAAGCTGATGGATTCGTCAGGGCAGGCCCGTGACATTGAAAAAATCCTCCGCTAGATGCCAATGCCAGAGGCCAGGAAATAACAGTACACCATTGTATCGTTGAAAAACGTTGAATGGCTGACAGCGAATATGCTTCAGAGGGGTAGGGACGCTGATGGGCAATGTGCGGAATTCCAAGAGATCGAAGTCATCCCGGCCACGATGTCTGGGTTGAATATCAGTCTTCGCCAAAGTAAACCCCAAATTAATAACCACCCCTTTGACCCATTACAAGAGAAGGTCCAGAGGGTCTTCAATAGATTTGAAGTGACCAAGTCCCAGACATCTGGTCCTGAGGACAAGTAAGTACACGTTATTTGCCAATTTCATTTGTTGCATACCCCTGTGATACCCTTAATCTTCCTTTGACATTACGGCTGAGACCGGGATGCAAGTAGACCAAAAGAGATTAGATTAAAGCCCATGTCCAAAGCGCCCCCTCCAGGTAGTATATCAGGTCTCCAAAAAATTTGCATGAGTTCAGAAGTTCAAGAATTTAGCCGCCTTACAAAGATGAATCGGCGTTGCCATTTGCCGGCTGGGGAGTGAAAGGACAATGTGACCAGTGGCTGCAAGAATCAAAATGAAAGGGTACTGGCTGGTCCCTCGAGATCGCTATGCAATTACTGGCAAAGGGGACAGATCACCAAGTGGTTTGCAAATGACAGCTGCAGCAGCAAAGGGCCCAGACTGATGAGAATGAAGGCAACACTGCAGTTGTAGATATGGAGGTCGACTCTCTGTATTTTTTTCTCTGCCTGAAAAGGTTAGAAAATTAGAATGATGGCAATTTGTACAGTCTGGCCTTGTTTTCCCGTCACTGCAAGGGGCAGAAATTATACCGGAATCACGTTTGCATTGTCAAATGACAAGGCCAAAACCACCACAATCAGCACAGTGATCATACATCCCGAAATTGTAGGCAAAAAAAGAAACTTGCTGCTGACTGATCAGCATCAGGTAGCTTTCAAAGTTGTTAGCATTTGTGAAGGCTGTGATATCCACTGCAGCACCCGGTCAACCGCAAGAGCGCCACACAGTAATCCCTGCCAATTCACTTGCGTTTTCCTAAATCCCTGCGGGCTTTGTTTTGTTCAGATTTCTTTGTGAGAGACGACCTTTGCGAAGATCTGTTAGCATGGAATCCAAGACTTGCAGCGGAAGCAGCTTTTGACATGGAAGTGGTGCGTGAAGCTTGCCTGTTCTCGGCTGGGTACCACAAGGAGTGCAAGGTGCGTGCTTTTAGTCTGAGCAAGACCATTGCTTTGTCTGCTCTCCGAGCGCACTTGGAATGTGCTGTGCCTTTGGAAGATGTGAAGTATGTCACCAGCTCAGAAACTCCATGAGAGCGTCACCTTCGAAAGAGGCAATCTCATCCAAAAAATTGGCGATTTCACTGACGCCACTTCCTGGCTGAAGAATGTCATCGAAAACACTGATGCTTGCGCTCCTTGCCAGGTCTACTTGCTTGGTGCTTATGCTGTTTTGTCAGATATGCTTGTCCACTTCAAGTTCCGGCACAGTGAGAGTGAACGTGCCCTGTTGTCTTCCATTGCCTTCCATTGGCCCTGAAGAACAAGAGCAGGCCTCATCAATCTTAGCGTGATGTCCTTGGAAGAAGTCAGCCACTGCATTCTCAGTGTCATCTACTATCTCGGAGACTAGCTCCCAGTCTTGAGGATCCAATGTTAGAAATAGTCTCCACTTGCCGCTGCCTTTGCAAAGGACAACAAAAAGCAAAAAAACAAGTTTCAGAAATCACTCTGGGATTGAGACCCAAGCTTGCGCCACAACCGCCATTTTGGCGGTGAATGTCTACCCACATATCTCTTGCAAGTGCAAGCACAGCAAGTTCTGAATTTCATGGGTATACGCAACTGCAAACTGCTTTGCTGACAACTCCAGCAAATTTCTATTGCCGCTCTACGTCATTGCAAAGCAATACGGAAATATGATTGGCCTATTTGAAAACTGGCTTGCTGATTTCTTGTTCAAAAGACTGCCTGCGGGAGAAGGGTCACTGGCATCACACTTCGGCCTTGGAAATTGCAGCGCTCGGCTCTGAAGGGAGCAAAGTCAAAGATCCGAGTCTTTTAAGACTATAGAGAGATAGAATATCATTGTTCGACTTTGAGTCAAACGCTAACTAGAAAACCGTTCAACCGCTTGAGAGATAGAATATTCAAAAGCAGGCACAGATAGAATATTGTTCCACAGATGAAATATTTCGAACATTAAAAAAAACATGTTTTTTTGGTCTACAGAATATGTCTGTTTTGAAAACCTGTGTGAAGAAAACATGTAAATCTATGTATGTATATATATATATATAGAATATTCTAGAGCTGATATCAGTCTGAAATTTCAAGAAAGAAAGAAAGAAAGAAAGAAAGACAGAAAGAAAGAAAGATAGATAGCTAAATAGATTGATTGATAGCTAGATAGGTAGATAGATTGATAGATAGCTAGACAGGTAGATAGGTAGAAAGATAAACACACACACATCGATACAGATATGTACATGGATATAAATATATTAGCGATGACAAGTGTTCGAAAAAACATATTTTTTAATGGCTTCGAAAAAACAAAAATCTATCTGTGGATTTGATGTAAATAGCGGTGAAAAGCGTTCGATAAATTTTAATGAATTTTGAATTTTTATCAAAAATATTCTATCCGTATACCTCGTCGCGCATCCTTTCTGTGCACCGTTCTTTTTTGGCAAGATTTTGGTTTTTTCTGATTTTCTATTAAAACTCTATTGAAAAAATGAAATATGGATTTTTCTAGCTTTTGGCAACATTTTGCTTTGATTGGTTGCTTTTTTCTTTTTTAACTTCTAAATAAGAAATATTGAAAATTGTTTTTCTGGTTTTTGGCAAGGTCTTGGGTTTGCTCGTTGCGTTTTTCTATTTGAATTCTAATTTAGAAAAAAATTGATTGTTCTGGTTTTTGGCAAAATCTTGGTCTTGCTGCTTGCTTTTTTCTATGTAATTTCAAATTTAACAAAAAGATTGAAAATTGAAATGTCTATCTTTTGGCAAAATCTTGGTCTTGCTGCTTAGAAAAATACTTAAAAATTTATTTTTCTAGTTTTTGGCAAAATCTTTGTCTTGCTGCTTGCTTTTTTCTATGTAATTTCCACTTTGAAACAGTATTGAAAATGTGATTTCTAGCTTTTGGCAAAATCTTGGTTGCATGGCTTGCTTTTTTCCGTGTAATTACGAATTAAAACCGTATTGAAAAGTTATTTTTTCTAGCTTTTGGTAAAGTGTCTTGGCTTTGCTGCTTGCTTTTGTTCCATTAAAGTTCAAAACAAAAAGAGTATTGAAAAATTGTTTTGGTTAAAGGCCCTTTGTGAAACCCTTCCAAATTTCACAGATAGAATATTCCTGTAGGAAATCAATCAACATGATTTCTTCAATTTCCTGGACTGTTGCATCAATGCGGCAGCTTTGTAGATATATAATTATATTGAAAAATCTTTAAAAGGTAAAAATATATATATAGAAAAAGAAGATAATTGCACAATATAAATCAATACGTATTTCACAAAGATAGTTTAGGTGAGAAACATCGAGTTACGGAAATTTAAAAATACAAAGAATTCAGTAACATAACAGCTAAATAAAGTAACAGTTCAGTAAACTAACAGCTCAGTAAAGTAGCAGCTCAAAAAAGTAACAGCGCAGTAAAGTAGCAGCTCAGCAAAGTAACAGCTCAGCAAAGTAACAGCTCAGTAAACAAACAGCTCAGTAAACTAACAGCTCAGTAAAGTAACAGCTCAGCAAAGTAACAGCTCAGTAAAGTAACAGCTCAGTAAAATCACAGCTCCGTAGAGTAACAAGTTCAGCAAAGTAACAGCTCAGTAAAGTCACAGGTCAGTAAAGTAGCAGCTCAGTACAGTAACAGCTCAGTAAAATAACACATCAGCAAAGTAACAGCTCAGTACAGTAACAGCTCAGTAGAGTAACAGCTCAGTAAAGCAACAGTTCAGTAAAGTAACAATTCAGTAAAGGAACAGCTCAGTAAAATAACAGCTCAGTAAAGTCACAGCTCAGTAAAGCAGCAGCTCAGTGAAGTAACAGCACAGTAAAGTAGCAGCTCAGTGAAGTAACAGCTTAGCAAAGTAACAGCTCAGTTTTGAAAGAGCTTAATAAAATCACAGCTCAGTAAAGCAACAGCTCAGCAAAGTGACAGCACAGTAAACTAACAGCTCAGTAAAGTAACAGCTCAGTAAAGTCACAGCTCAGTAAAGTAGCAGCTCAGTAAGGTCACAGCTCCGTAGGTAGCAGCTCAATAGAGTAACAGCTTAGTAAAGTAACAGCTCAGTTATGAAAGAGCTCACTAAAGTAACAGTTCAGTAAAGCAACAGCTCAGTAAAGTGACAGCTCAGCAAAATCACAGCTCAGCAAAGTAACAGCTCAGGAAAGTAACAGCTGAGTAAAGTAACAGCTCAGTAAAGTCACAGGTCAGTGAAGCAACAGTTCACTAAAGTAACAGCTCAATAAAGTAACAGCGCAGTAAAGTAACAGCTCAGCGAAGCCGCAGCTCAGCAAAGTTACAGCTCAGTAAAATAACAGCTCAGTAGAGCCACAGCTCAGCAAAGTTACAGCTCAGTCAAATAACAGCTCAGTAAAGTAGCAGGAAAAGCTCCGTAAAGTACCGGCTCAGTAAAGTAATGAATCGTTTTTCGTGGCAGGCGCAGCATTTGGTGATGTTGCAATGTCACTTTTCGTGGCAGGTGCAACATTAAGTCTTATCATGCTCTGGAGGAAGTTGAGTTAACAAAACCCCGTGTGGCAAATCACCAAAAGCCCCCCGTAGGTGATATTCCCGGTAGTTTCGTCTTTTCCTGTGCAAAATTGGCCGGTCCTTCGCCTCATCTTTTGCAACAGCAAACAGTTCACAACGATCAAGTTGATTCACTTCTGCCGGCTTGCACACAAAACGGCGATTCAATTTGTCCCATCTAAGGAACACTTTCAGCAGCCCTTCTCTCATAGCTGTGCCCCTCACTCGAATCGGAGCTGGCATATCCTCAGGCTTTTTCAGCAGCAGGTCTGGACCCTCGTAGATCAAAAGAAACTCTTTGGACGAAAACATCCCAGGATGGAAGTCATCCTCAGAAGGTAGGCTCAGACGATCGGCCTTCACCGGCAAAGCCTTCGTTGCAGCAAAGGACTCGTCTTGACCACCCTCCTCAAACTTTCGTTGTTGTCGCGCATAAGGTAAACTGTTCACCTCAACTAATTGCTCTCGTAGAAATCGAAATCGTGGGCAAACGCAATCCACTTGCAGAACCAGAGGGCCCCAGGCGACCCACTGATGAAACCAAGGTCTTGATGAATGCCACCATTTCACATTGAGCGGCACTCAGCAACACCCCACACCTCCCTCGACGCGGTGCAACCTCGACAGACAAAGCTTGGTGACTAAGTGCACACACCACCAAGTTAGTCCAAAGTTCCAGCGATCGGCGAACCACAAATCTAGCTTCACGATGTCGGGACCTCCTAGGAAACTCGCCTCCTGCAGGCTTCCAAGGAATTTGGGATCACAAGGAAACAACTCGGAATGCTTCTCCGATGCTTGTAGGGCGTCTGCAACCTTCATCGCGCTGCAAACATAGCGTGCTACTGGTAAAAATGAATTCTGCTCTCCAAACGTTGATTCCAGCCACGCCAACAAACTCTTCGATTGGTTAGCTTAGTTAAAATTCCATGTTTAGAGCTCAAATTAAAACGTAGGAACCTGGGTCTCCTATTTCTCATTCGGCCTTTGGAGCCGCACTCTGATCATTCTTGCCACCTTTCGGGTTGCCTTTGATTTGACCTTTACTTCATCAGCCATTCCTCCTCCTTCAATTCGCTGATCATCGCCCCCGACCAAATGGACTCCGCCAGCCTCGTTTAGACGTATTGACGCCTCAGGGCACCCAAGTCCTGGGCGCTCCAAAGCCCCCATGGTGGTTCCTCTCCTCCAATCAATCTTGCTGCCACTGTCCAATTCTCGTCGATCAAAAACTGTTCCATAGCAGCCATCATCTTCAGAGTATGTAACCTCGCCTGGCGAGGCTTGTTCTCCACCATGAGCTTCAGGATCTCCGCATACCCGGCTAGGGCATACCCTCCAGTCACCGGCGCTGCGCGGATGAACTTTATCTCTGTGCATTTTACGGCTTTCATCATCTTGCTTTCCATGCGGCTTTGGTAAGCCTCTGGGTTTCGAGCCATGGCTACCCTCAACTTTTCCGCTGCTTCTATTCCTTTCCCTCCTCTTGAAGACGTAGTCCACTCTGCATCCTCGTTGCTGGAGCTGTCCTCCTCGTAGTTGGCTAATCCTGGTTTTTTGTTCTTCTTCTTCTTGCCCTGATGAAAGTCTTTCAGCAACTTGAGCGTCGACAGCTTGACCACATCGTCCATCGAGGGGTTGGAACCCGCAGCTTCCAAGCCACTGATCACTTCGGCAGCCTCCACTGCCGTGGTGCGTCTTCCTGGTTCGTCGGGAATATGCTTGGGTTTTCCCCTCAGCACTGATTGCATTGCCCAAGGAATCCAATCTTGCTGTCAGCAGTTGTAGTTGGTCCAGAATGCGAGCCATGTTCCTTTTTGCTGGCACCCAGCCTTGTCCAGGGCAGTCACGTAATCGTCTCGTCGAAGGAAACCTGCTTCTATCCAAGTCGCCACTTGTTCTTCCAACTGAGAAACCTTGGGAAGCCTCTGAGGTTCCCCTTCCACCGACGGCTGCTGGAAGTCTTTCTTTCTAGCAAGTTTCTCACTGCCATGGTAAACTCCACCAGATCCACCTCGAGCTCTTCTGTCTCCTCGTCCATAACGCAATAATCACTGTCTTGTTTCCCCCCCAAAAGAGCCTCTGGTCCTGCATCTTGTCGCTGAGCCAGAGATTCCCCCTCTATGCTTCCATGACAGATCGCCAGGATAACTCACCCCTGACTGACGTGACAGGGAACCGCCGTAGTCCACGTGGTCCCAATCCGGAGGCCACCAAGTCTACCTCGTTGCCCTCGGCTGCCAAGTACTCGTCTTCCAACAACGAAGGAAAGCCTCTTGAAATGATGCCTGCTTTCAAAACAGACCTGCGATCTGGGTAAAAGGCTTGGAGAAGGTCGGTGTATCATGGCCAGTCTCCACTGGCGTCGTAGAAGATAACGTAGATGCTGGATCTCCACGGAAATTGGTCCACCCCTGCTGGTTCCTGAGGCAGTCCTCTCTGCAATCTGATTTTTCCAAATTCCTAAGCTCAAAAGAACCGAGTTGCCGCAGTCCACGGGCCACCACTTGCCAATCTTGCACCTTTCAGACAATGGAGAGGCACACCACCCACAGCCACAGTAAGCTCAGGAGGCGGTGTTTGAAGCCTTTCCTCACCACCAATTTGGATACCAGTGATCTAACCCTTGCAGATAAACAATGGCAGTCACACATGTACCACAGCAGCACCCAATCACCAAAGAAATGAGAACCAGTAAGATCAGTTCAGCTGCTCGAAAGGAATTGCCACACAGACGAAGGAACGGACCAATGGTCTCAAAGATATCTTTGAGCATCTAAACAAAGCTTCGGGCCCATTCATTTGGATACACACTTCAGGGAAACAATTCAAATCCATAAGTATCTATTCTTGTATTTGAAAATTTCATTACTAAATCACCAACATCAGCAGTCGCTATATCCCCTACAAAAAACGATGCTTACCATTACCCATTATAACGTGGTTTAATTTTTGTATTCCTCCATCAGTAGTTTTATTAATATAGTTTTGGTTGTAATAATCATCTCCTTGATTCTCTGTATCAATCAACGATATTTGATTATTATATGGTAGTTTGATCGATTGTGGGTAGAAATCCATTGTATATAAATTGCTTAATACGTTCAAGTAGCATCTACATTACTATTTTCATATTTCATATATTCAAAAGCATCATCATTAAATGATATTTTAGTATTTGTACTATTAACATTAAAAGTGTTAATATTAACTCCATCTGCATTAGTATCCCCATCACTTGTTAATACTGATACTCGTAACGTTCCGTGAAAATGTCCATTAACATTACAAAAAAAAAATCATTACTCTCATTACCAGAACCTACAGCATTTATAATTAATTTACTATTTCCATTAGTGGGGTCTAATCTTAAATTTCCAATTATATCTAGGGGATTATTAACATTTAATTTATTATTTAGTAATGCATCTACTTCAGTTTGAATATAACGGTCACCACTACCACTACCACCACCTCGACCCACAGCATTATCTACATATTCCTCTGTGGCTAAATGACTAGTGCCTGTGTTCAATAACTTGATGAATTCAGTACCAATGTATGAAATATTACCATCTAATGTTAGATTAGCCATAGTGATATGATTGTAAATAGAAAAGAATTATAACATTATCTTTTTTTACTTTTTGGAGCAAACATATTTTGACATAGATTATGATAGTTTTCCTCTTTTTGTTGTATGTATTGTTGCTGTAATAACTGAAACTGATGTGCCATATTTGCTACTGGAGTTGCTGGTTGAGGCGTTGGTTTTTTAATACTTGATTATTAACTTCTTGGGGTAATTTAAGATTGCCACCAGGCAACGCTTCGCGTTTTGTTTCTTCTTCGTCGCGAAAGCCTCGCGAGACTTCGTCTGAAGCCGAAGCGTCTACTTCTTTAATGATGGGTTGTGCTTTTGGTTTGGCACGTGGTTTAGAAAATGGTTTTACTGGCTTTTGTTTTAATGTGCCTTGACACTTCTGTTCGTGTCCATACCGGTATGATTTTTAACTTCATCTCACGATTACACTTGGGACACCTAACTAACTTATCTTGTGGGCTTACTTTCTTTTCTACTTGTACTATGTCTTTACTTTCTTCAACTTCTTCTGTTTTTGTTTCTTGTTTTGTTTCAACTCCAACAGGGTTGGAGTTCAAAGAGCCACTGGCTGTTTCTTCAACAACTTCATTAACTTCTTGATTTGCTTCTTCAAATGGTCGCTTAATTGCTTCTTCTTGCTTTGCTTCTTCATTATGGGCATCTAGTACTCTAATTTCGATCATATTTTAATCTATATAAATTCTATATTTTTCTTTTGATGGGAAATATATAGACTCTGATATTACAATGTAAATATTATTGTTATCTGTTCTAATTTACATTTTCAATAAGACGAATGACTCAATAATAAAGCGAACTGGCAATTGATGTCATACAAGTCCATGATTTTCCCAGTCCCATCTGTTATTCTAACTGATATCTTTTTAATATTCCTATTTCCTACATCAATGTAGTCCTCGTTCAATGTTGCACCTTGGTAATTAATGATACCACCTAATTGCGACGACACCAGCACTTTTTTAATAATAGAACTACTATAAGTGTTAGGCGCTGAATACTTGTAGTTGGACAATTCAGGTGATGATATAAACAAATATCTAAAAGGCACTAAATTCAAATATGATGAATTCCAAACTGTCAATGGACTAGAAGGAATGTAGTTTCTCAACAAATAATTTACTGATAAAATATTGTTACTGTCATAATTTGCTTGTGTTGTATTCCACGTGTTATTGACATAATTGCTTTATTCAACATCTGTTGGAATTTGGATTTTATAGTTTAATCTGCCTTTTATTGAAAATTCAGCTGTTCTAGTCGCTGCTGAATAGGCATAATTGAAAATACCTCCAGCATTCAAATCTTCAGTGTTGCTATTTAGTCCAGCGTGAATATCAAACGTCATCTGTTCGGCAGAATAAAACTTGTTACCTAAAAAAATCCTAAAGTTTTTTACGAACACATCTGAATTGTTAAATATCATGACGTACAAGTATTCGCGGAAGCCTACTTCAGTTGTCTTCCATGAAGCTGGCAATGATATATCCGCAACATGCATTTTTGTACCTCACAGAATCACAACCACAGTATGAATGTAGCATACCAAGCATTGATGAAAAATAACGTTGAGGTGTATTCGGTTAAGACTGATGCATGTGTCATTGATGCGTGTAATTTGGGTAAGGCAAAAAACTTATTGAATTTTGGGGTTGCCATCGCATCTGGAGATACTGTGATAAATTAAGTTTTCCATCCAAGCCATTTGAAAAAAACTGGTCTTGAAGGATGTGATAACAGAGTACTTCAACACAACTGGTGTGGTTAAGGATGAATGGAACACTAAAGAAATTTTACAAGAACGCATTTTAACAAATAAAAGGTTCATGATTCGCGCTGAATACGCTGGAAGATCATACATACCACAGTATATGACTGAACTGGGTTATAAGGTTATGAATGTAGGACCTACAAAAAATTTAAAACAAGAATGTATAAGGGAAGCAATGACAATGAAAAAGTTTTTTGGCATATCATTTGGTGATGAAAAGCTAGAAAAGTTTGATTATCCTGATCGTCATAGTTTTTGATGAAATATATTTTTCACAGCGTGGGTAAGTTGTGTTTGATATGGGACTTCGTGATGAATAACCCTGATAAGATTATAGTAGCAACTGGGGACACAAAACAGTTGAAGAACCCCGAAAGTTTAAGCAATGTTTTTACCTTTGAGGAGTATGCTAATCATTGTATAGACTTGATTTTTGAAAATAACATTATGCTTTCTGAATGTAAGAGATTGAATAATGAAATTGATAAATTAAAACTGAAAGATGTGAAACACTTGATTTTTAAAACCGACACTGACTACAAAACAATTATTGATAGATATTTTCAATGGACAAGTGAGATAGAATTATGTGATAACAACATAGCATATACAAACAAAACATGCAAAGAAGTCAGCAAGAAAATACGAGAAATGAAAAATATAAAAGATGAATTCATAATTGGTGAAGATGTCATATGTAGAAAGTATCTGAAGTATAACGGCAAGAAATTCAATGTGAATTTCAAATTTAAGATTGTAAACATAATTGGGGATGAGATAGTGCTTCAGAATGTATCCACTGATGAAAAGTTAAAAATAGTGAGATGGATGGTGAGAAAGCATTTCATATACGCTTACTGTTATACATGCCATTCTAAACAAGGCTGTAGTGTAGATGGTGATATAGTCATTTATGATTGGAACAAATGGTATTGTGAAAAGGAGTGGCTTTTTACTGCTTTTACAAGGGCAAAAGATTTTAATAGAATTAAATTTTTCAAATACGATGACGATGATAAAAGCAAAAAAGTTTTGAATTACATAGAGCAAGATAATAAATCAGGTAGAAATATATCAGAAGATTATGTTGATAGAAGTTTTTTGATGAATCTGATGAACACACACTGTGAAAATTGTGGCGAAGTTTTGACTGTAGATTTTGAAAATGATAAGGTTGTTTCAAACATAAGCTGTCAGCGTGTAAATAATGATATATCGCATTCTAAAGATAATTGCATCGGCTTTTGTGTTCATTGTAATTGCGCTTTTTCAAATAAAATATCAATGTGAAATGCTTTAAAGAATGGTTGATTTAGGTAAATAGAGGTATGAATAGGTATGAACATGGTAAGATTTACAAAATAGTGGATGTCGGATATAACAAATGTTATATTGGGAGCACATGTGAAAAATTATGTAGAAGAATGGAACGACATAAAACATCATACAAAAGATTTCTTAAGGGAAAGTATAATAAAATAAGGTCATTTGAGATATTTGAAGAGTATGGTTTTGAAAATTGTAAGATTGAACTCATAGAACTTTACCCTTGTAATACAAAAGAAGAACTGCGTAAGAGAGAAGGACATTACATAGAAAATACAGATTGTATTAACAAATATCTTGCTGGCAGAACAAAAAAGGAATATCATAATACATACAAAACATATTTCAATGAACTAAATAAGCACAATTACTTCAACAATAGAGACAAATACTTGGAAATGCGTAAGATTAACCACGAACAAAACAAAGAACGAGACAATCAAAAAAGTCTAGACAATTACTACAAAAACAAAGAAACAATACAAGAAACAAGACGGGTAAGACATAGTTGTGATTGTGGTTCATATTTTACCATTAATCATAGAGCAAGACACTTTCAAAGCCAAAAGCACCAAGACTGGTTGAAGCAACAAGATACACACGAATAAAAATAATATCTTGTTTAATATATGTCTAAACAAGATGTTATAGCAAAAATTTACTTTAATGAAAGTGGTTATGGTTCAAAGCAACGGACGCTCAAAGAAAGTAGGGAAAAGGATAAAACCATAACAATGACGGATATTGAAGAATTTTTCAGAAAAAATGTTGAACAGAAAAAGCAACTACGTGGTTTTAATAGTTTTGTTTCACCCCATCCTTATTATGAATTTCAGGTTGATTTGTTCTTTATCAATGACCTTGAAAAACAAAATTATAGAGTAGGGATAATTATTATTGATACCTTCAGTCGTTATATGGTTATCATTCCTATTAAAAGCAAAGGTGAAGGCGATGTTGCCGCGGGATTGATTGAAGGACTGAACAAATTTGAAAAGCGCCCCCAAATCATTTACAGTGATGATGAGAAAGCATTAAGCACAGATGCTATACAAAAATATTTGAAAGATGAAGGCATACATCATCATATTACCAGAGCACATGCAAATTTCAGCAAGCGCGCAATACGCAGTTTTAAAGACGCCTTATACAAAAGAATTGATAATGATTTGAAAAAAGACAAAACTAAAAATGTTCAATGGACTGATTATATACATCAGGTAGTTCTTACTTACAATACTCATTTGAAGCACTCGGGCATTGGGATGACGCCGAAGGAAGCACTTTAAAAAGATAATCACCTCAAAGCAAAACTAAAAATGGTAAGTCAAGCAAACAAAACAAGGCGCTATCCTGAATTAAAAATAGGTGATGAAGTAAAAATTTATAGAAAGAAGCCTATAACAGAAAAAGAAAGAACGAGCGTGTGGCAACCTCAAATTTACACAGTTGAAAACATTACCACAAAATTCGGACAAGAATATTATAGAACAAGTCAAGGTAGTAGGGAGTATTTGAGATTTGAATTGTTAAAAGTCTAAAATATCTTAAAAGACTAAAAAAGAAAAGAACTATATATTAGATAGAAAATGGATTTAAATATCAGAGAGTTATTAGAAGAAGAAATGTGTAAATGCAATTCATTGAGACTTTTTAAAAATAGAGTCAAAAAATGCAATGAAATATTACCAGATAATATAATAGATAATATTTTAAGCTACATACAATGTAATTGTAGAAAATGTGTCAGAACAAGGCAAGTCATGAATTCTGAAGTGCCTTATATCAAATATTTAAATAAAAAATGGGAAGGTTTTGACATTGAAGAAAAAATATATACAAACGAATATACCGAATACCAGAATGATGGTGTGAGAGTTTGGTTATATTACTGCGTAGTGTTGAACAATTTTCCAACAAAGCAATTCATTCAAAAACATGTGTCCTTTAACAAAATAGGAAATTATGATTTTATTAAAAGATGTTATGATGAATGCTTTGATCGTATGCAACATTTTGTTAGATGGAAAGATGAATTTAAAGAACCATTACATGATGCTTTTATTTTCATGCTTTCTACACGTGGTTGTCAATTATATCCGCAAGTATTTAATATAGAATTTCAAAAAGCAGCCTTACATTATATGTTTGTAAAGGGGCTAGATTAAATTACATAGTTTATAATATTTTTATATTATAAATTATGGTTAAATATCTTAAACTACTTAAAGGAAAAAGAAGTATATATATTAGTGAAAAATGATGTTAAGTGAATTACCCGCAGATGCATTAAGTCTAATTACATCCTATTGTATAGGTGAACCTGAATACATTAAATTAAAACACAGTAAGGGATTAAGACAAATACAAAAAAGATACAGACAAATCTATAGAGGTCTGCAATCAATGAAAAGTTATGATAATGATGATAACATGTTTTATGAGTTTTATCATTACAAATTAACAACAAAAGATAAACGCTTCAAATTTATAGATAATTTACGAAATGAAGTAGATTATATCAAAACAATTGTAAATAAAAGCCATATACGATACATGCAACCTGATATGCATTGTAAGGTGCATATTCGTATTGATTGTTTGGCAAAAATGAAAGATGAACCTGATGCTATTGATTTGACTTTTGATAATCGTGATGTATTTTGGAAATGGAAAGGCGTTGTAGATGATGGTGAATTTAATATACAATACATCATTAATAATTTACATGAAAAATTATTCGATGAACTTGATACGTTTTGCCATGAAGAATATAATGATTTAATCATTAAATATTTGTCTGTAGGCGTATGCATCATGATAAATCCTGAAAAATTTGATTAAATAATATTATAATATAAAAATATTATAATGTTATTTCAAGATGGGAAAGGTGGGGTTGTTAGAATAATTTGGTAAATAATTTGGTTAGTATTTTGTTTGATGATTTGGTTTGTTGTTTTGGTTTTTTGTTTGTTAGTTAGCTGTTGTGATTTTTGTTGAATTTATGTTGATTGTTGGTTGTTTTGGTTTGTTATTTGTTGGTTTACTGTTTGAATTATTTTGTTTTTGTATGGGGGGGCGTCCCAAAAAAGATGGGATAGGCCCCTCCTAACTAGGGCTCCTTCGAGAAATCATGCAAGCGTGAGGACTATGATCCAAGGGGAGATCCTGAGAAAGTGGTGTAACTTGTTTGGAATTCGGGATGAAATGCAGGAACGGTTTGGTGGTTTCATGAAATGTGTGGGTCAGTGTTCTGCAAGGAATGTAAATTGTATAGGCGACATTGCTTTGGAGTACGCAAGCATGTGCCCGTGTTGCCAAGGGAGTGGAGGGGCCAGAAATATTGGGGGGGCAGCTGGAAGCGCATCCGCGATGTTGACAACAGATATCGCGGAGGGAGGAAGTTTCTAGGTTTACACGTTTGCAACTTTTCTCATGTTAATACTGTGTGTTTCTACCGCCTGCATTTGTTTGGGAAACCTGCCACATGTATAGATGCATGTATGTACCTGAGGTATATCATTTTGTTGGCTTCAGATTGAAAAGGCAAGAACTCAGAATGAAACCTGTGTATATTCACATATGTATATGTATATATGTCCATGTTACTTTTGACGGTTTTTGAATGTGAATGGGTTCATATACGCATAGATCGACTTCCCATCATTGCCCACTCAGCGCATGCTTTGGCAGTTCAGGGTGCAGAAGTGGCGGCGCAATCAAGCGCAGAAGGTGGAGCAACAACAGCAGGTGCAGAGGGTGGATCTGGCGCTGGCAGACACAAGTTCGCTGGCGCGAAGTGTGGAAGTTCTGATCAGCGGGCAGCAGCAGTCATCCTCGTCTAGCTCAAAGGGGGACAAATGGTGAAAAAGCGTAATTAGACAGATAGAGTATAGATAGAATTTTTCGTCATCACATGCCTGTGCACACGCCGTGGTTTCAAGATGTTTCCTAGGAATAGCATGGTCACGAACCATTCCCTCTTTGGAGATCTGCCGGTTGCTGATTGCAAAACGCAGTAGGCTGTGGCATTGATGAGTAATCTATCTACAGTAATGAGCTTGGCTACTGCCTTGCAACCTTCCTGACTTCAACAACAATGTATAGTCTGTATAGTCTATACCTTTACAATCTTATCAGGCTACTTTCAACCACAACATCCAGTCTACCTTAACAATTCAATGCTGCGGTGCTCCGTTTTTTTGCAATGGCAAAGTGCCATCCCTCGAAGCTGGCCGATTTATAAATAATAGCTTTGCAACCATCATGTTCTGAGGGGTGAACCGAATGAAAGATGGAGTTGCATGCTGAGCACATGTGATATTATAAAAATGATTGATGCTATATAACTCTCTAGAAGATTGATTGCACGAAGATGTCCAGGGTGACCATCCCTATGGAGTTTCACGCGTACCGTCCGATGGTTGGATGAAAACTTCAAGTCCTGCGACTGGGGCTGGGTGATGTGAGATGGTTTGTTTCATGAGATCAAAGCTAGTAGTTGCTTGTTTAAAATAGCGTGTCATTGTGAACCATAGATCGCAAGTGGTGATGACTGGTTCGAAGCAAACTTGTTGATTCCAAAAGGAATTGGTTCAGGGAAACACCCCGTAATGTTTGGTCATGAGGAGACAGGCTGATGGTTACATTGCATCAAATGGACGTTCACACAAGTAGCTATCATTCATTTTGCAATACGTGTACATACATATATACATATATCTTTAAGCATTGACATACATGCACCCACACACAAGCTTAGACATTTTTCCAGCTACAGATTCACAAGTTTCATATGTATGCAAATTTTTAGATGCAGATCCAGTGGCAAACACAGATGCCGATTTAGCTCTATGCAGGTTCAAGTAATGCTGTGGACTCAGACACGCAGATATGGGTGCAGAGTTTTAATTTCAGATGTAGATTGAGATGTAGTTTGCTGGCAATGATGGTTACGTATAATGTTTTTGAGAAAGGATATAAGCATAGATTAGATTCATGTTCTTCTCCAGTATACACCTGAGCCCCCTGCGATGGCAAAGCATTCCAATGATTTCAACAAAATCCAACCAAGAATATCTATGACTTGGTGAAAACGTCATCGGTATGCAATATGGCTTCTTTTATAGACCCCCAAATTGCAAGGGTCACTAAGGGTATTTGAAGATCGTTGTAATATATATATATATATTTATTTAGATAGATATATGATATATATATAGATATATATGTGTGATCTTTTTCAGTTTTGGGTTTGGACCTTGTTGTTGCCAAGAGAGCATTTGTTTCACAGACTCGACCATGGTGAACACCCACATATGGACCTACCACATGAACGTATTCTTCGAGACATAGCCAAAATTCAAAGGAACGTCGTGCTGGGCGTTGCTTGCAAACGGACCATGCTGGGCATTGCTCGCTGGTCATTGCATGGTATTTATACTGGGATATTGCAATAGTGGCTGTGGCTAGCTCGGTCAGAACAAGCTGGGCATGGCTCGCTGTTCTATACGAAAATGAACGTCCACTCATCAACTCATGCTGGAAAAAAGTGAGGTGATGTGATATTCACAGGGAGGGGTAGGGTCTGAACGAACTTCCTCAAGCGGATCTCAACATGGTGATTCAATGGTTTGAACTTTCAATTTTATGTCTTTTTTTGGCAATGTACTTTCAAAAATCCAATTTGAAGCCAGATTTCGCGAAATTTGCAAAGCTGATTTTTGCTCATTGTCGCTGTGTTTTTTGAGTTTGCAATTTTTGAAACGCCCAGAAATTTCATTTTGGAACAAGAAATTCCGAAAAGGCAAAAAGAAAATGGCGAGAGTTCCCCCTTTTTTTGTTTTTTTTGTACTAAAGTGCACTTATGGAAACCTATAACTCTCATCCAGAGTTTTATGGAAACATAAAAGGCCATGCCACGATTTTATGGAAACATATAACCTTTTGATCGGTTTTTTTGTGGAAACATAAAAGTTCGATCAGAACTTTTATGGAAACATATAACTCGGATTTTACAATGGATTAGGAAATCTAGACTCTAAGTGTTTTGAAACATGAAATCATCCTGATGGCTTGCAGTTTGGATAGTGAGAGACCAAAGAGTTTGCAGTGAGAGGAAAGTAGTTTCATGAACCATGCTTTAAAAAACCGTCCTTGGACATTGCTGTGAGATACACGCTGGGTCTTACTCGCGGGTATTCACATTAGTGTTTTTGCACTCAGTTCTGGCTTTGAACGCGATATCGTGTTGTTGCTTGTGCACCAATGGACCGTCCGCAGTTTGAAGCTGATTTGCCACTGAGTGAGCAGAGACAGCCAGCCAAGGCCATGGGATCCCCATTACACTGGATGGCGGGGTCTAGTCTACAGGAAG
>OMLO01000408.1_pt1 | contig 27408 bp, 24 predicted proteins | sample 1674811 | NCBI WGS metagenome assembly OMLO01 (sample SAMN06265003, study PRJEB25207) | coral metagenome | isolation source: Coral host | place: Mexico:La Bocana,Puerto Morelos, Mexico | collected 2008-11-13
TAAGTGTATCTCCTTAGCCAACTCATAAATTTGTCTTTTCTATATGTCTAGACATAAGAGGGAGGGATGGCACAGTTACAGTAGCAAGACTTTTCATCTCACATCAATGTGGCCCAGGTTTGTTTCTGACCCGATGATTTGTTTGGACCCGATGGCTTTGTTGTTGTTTTTCACCTTGCTCTGAGAGTTTTTCTCTCCACAAAATCAATACTCCAAATTCCAATTTGACAAGGATAGAGAACCCACATTCCTCTCTAAATTATACAATTTATTTACTTAGACAAACAATTGTCTTCTAACAATTATATTGTAACACAAAAGCCAATTTGTAGTGTATTCTAGTTTCACCCTTAGAGATTAAATTTCAACAGATTGGTTCATTCTGCATGTACTCTTAACAATCTGTTACTATCAATACCTTCATATATCAGTATTTTTCAGAATTTGCTTTACTTGATAACAAATGATCAAGGTATAATTAACTATATAATATCTGATGAAACTAAAGTGAAGCCTCTTAACTCTCTACAGCCACACTATCATAAACTTACGTTCCACGCTAGTACATGGATTTCCACATTTTGGGCAACTCCATTGATTTCCAGATCCTTTACCAGTCTTGTCTTTGCCCTCGCTACTTGATGAAAAACCCCTTAAGCAACTTTTTTCATGGTGATAATGTGAACTTCCCAGCCCTGCATTACTTGAGTCATGATGACATGTGATTGCAGCCAAAGCCTGCCTACTTTCTCTTGAACCAAGACTGTATAATCTTCTGATAGTTGAGAATCTACAACCTGATTTTACAAATTCTGAAAAAGTAGAAAAAAAATTGAGTGAGTGCTCAATATAAACTCTGATGTATCGGCTGCATAGCAATCTACATGTAAGCAGTATTTTTTCGGGGTGACCAACCTTTTCCAGAATTTTATCAGCAGCCTGAGTGGATAGCATTTAAATAATTATATTTAAAGAGGACATACCTTGTATGCCTAATACAGCCCATTAGCCATATGGACAGCAATTTCTTTGTTATTTTTGTCCCTGTACTAACAACATCATACATGTACATGCTAGGTTTTAGGTTTTAGAACTTTCCTGTACATATTTATGAGCAATGTCAGTGTTTCTAGCACTATGAATTATGAGTAAATGTACCAGTCGCCAACAGAGGATAATCATTGTTGCATCCTACATGTATATTCTCTTGACTTGTCACATAGTTCTCTAGCCCTAATGGAATCTCTATTTACATGCAGGGAACTTTATTGCCACAGAAACAATTAAAAAGGATTCCCACTTTGGAATAAGGAAAGAGCTTTCCCCTGAACAAACTCTTGAATTGTCTCCTGTAGCAAGATGGCACCATGAACTTTTGGAAGGAATTTATGGTAACAAAATTACTCTGATCATTTTTTTGAAAATATTTTATCTGGTGTTCAAATGAAAAATTATTGTACTTGAATGAGGATCCAAATTATGTCACAAATATCAAACCAGAATATAATTTGTTAACAAACATTTTACCTCTGATTACTTTGATGGTAGACAAAACCATAACGACTTTTATTTTCACTGCACCCTGAAATAACCCTCTTACCCCTGATTATTTTGATATTCATCAAGAGCTCAATGGAAGTTTACACAACACTGGAAAACTCATTCCACAGCGGAAAAGAAAACTTAAGCATTCATATATGTGTAATAATGATAAAACTGACTGCACATACCGAACCTAAATAGGTTAGCAGGAGTACAGTTTCAACTTAATGTTTTTAGTAACACGATGCACGTCAGCGCGAACGTTGTTATGTCATATGACAAAATTTGCATAATGGATCTTCAGTCCAAAGTGCACATAACTGACAAGTAAAGTGAAATTGTGTGATACAACAAAAAAACCAAAGTTGTCAATCGTAATATATTAACTATTCCTCGCGAAAAACACGAAAACACGTAAGCTTACGTGAAACGGATGTTGCATGTTTGGCAAACAAAATATATAGGTGTATTGATCACGTAATAGCAGTCTTCCAAGACAAAATGTTTGCTAGATACAAGATTAGTACTAGGAAATGTCACATTTGATCCGAACTCTTTTCATTGAGCTGTGAGGACCACTGTACATTCATTCCTCTCAGCACACACTTACATGTGCATGTAAAGGTATATACGCGCAGAGCTACATAAGCTTACATGCAAACAAGACCAGAAACGCACTCGTAGGCATTTTAGCAAATAAAGTGCACATACCGATATTCAAAACCTTACCTTTGGAATTGTAGATCTGTTTACCATTCCCTCGGATGTAACGTAAAGAGCTGGGTATTCTAAACATATTTTTGCTTGACTAAAACCACGACAACTATTGATGTAAACTTTTCGGGCGTTCGCAATCACAATAGATCGCCACAAATTAGACTAAAATCTTGCTATGTACAAGATAAAAGAATATTAAAATCTTAATCACACCATCAAATAGTGATTGAGGATGTATTTGTGCCTAAAATGCCAAAGCGAATGCCATAAGTACGGAATTACCGGGAAGTTTCAAATGAAAATGAAACTCAGCTCGCCATCTTTGTTTTCTACTTACGTGCGCGTGCGTAGTTTCATTGCCAAATTATGCCTTACCCCACCCACCACGTTTTTTGTTATGTAACTTCCCCTGGGCACCTGGGCACATGTCTTCCAACATTAACCTCGTTCCCAGGGTCTCTCATCATCCCGCCCTCCTTTCCTCTCTTTTGCTAGCTCCACCCCAAGAACAAAGTTGGCGAACAATTTTGCTCGTTCAGATATTTGTATAAAAAAAAAAAGATAAGTAATCACTTCATGCCTTTCTGGGGCCGTTATTCGAATCACGAAATAAAATATTTAATTAGGGCTGGATAAATAATTGAATGATAACACGACAACATGCATAGAGTGAAACCCACCGATTCCTCCTGATACATTAGCCTAACCAGGAGCCTGGCCTAACACAAGGAAAAGGGAAACAATTTTGATTTTTTTTTTTCTTTTGATCTATGCTGTTCTTTCCTGTATTTTCAATATTTTTTCACACGGGTCAATCTCGTTCCCAGTTGCCCCAGCTACTTTGTTTTGGTGATGTTTTCACGCCGATCACGTGACAAAAGGAAACATTTCATAACACTATTCATTTACCAGTCTGTAGGCTACTCAACAAAGCAAGAAATTCTGGAGCTCACCAACCTCGTTCCCAGGGCTTTTCCATTCAAGGGAAAAGCCCTGAGAACGAGGTTGGACCAGACCAAGATTAGCCTTTAAAGAGGACGTGCACAGGGCTTCACTTCTTACACCCGGAAAAAGCAGTGCCTATCTAAAATCTGTCTTCAGCAAACCTGTCAATGAGCCTTTACACCCGGAATTTAACTGATTATTCCTAACTTAGGAGAACTCTCCAGAAGAGTACTTTCAGAGGAAGAAGTTGAGAATACCTCAAAGAATTTAGACCTATCAAAGAGCGCTGGACCCGATGGTGTGACGCCACGGCTGCTACAGGAAGTAGCCCCTGAAATATCCAGTTCGATGACAAACTGAAACATCTTAACAAATCCCTGACCAGTGGTGTGTAACCTGATCAACGAGCCAGTAATGTGACGTGAAGTTAACAGAAATAAAGCGAAGCTCGAGCTCTGAAAGTGAGATTGCACAAGGACTGTCGTTCTCATGGTAACCTTGCCATGCGCAACAAAGAAATTTTAAACAAATATACGCAGAATATTATTGTAGGTATTTATTTTGAGTCATTCTTCCGCTGTAAAACGAGTAATTCTGAATTCTGCTATCTGTTAGCAGTCACAATTTTCAACGCCATTATCTAATTCTACAACCTGTACAAATACAAACTTGAAACGGAATTTCTAGCTAATTTATTCTCAACAATGTTTTCTGTCCACCCAGAGTCCTTGTTGCAATTTAAACTTTTTCGCGTCATTTTCAAATAGTATGAATATAAATATATATATAGTGTTTTTTTATAATAGTGTTTTTTTTTATAATTCTTGATTGGCTTTCTATAAGCCTTCACTTGCAAAACAACTTTTCAGAACACATCAACAGAATGTTTCCACGGATATCCTACCTAGTTCATTTACAATCATTTAACATTTAAATATTTTTATCAATTTAAGGACTCAGAATGATTAAGGTTTTACCACAGTGTCACGGAGAACGCTACAGATAATGATACGACGTAACTGCCATCCCTGTCACTTTACCAAATGCATGGCAGAAGCCATGAAGTGAAGAGAGAGAGAGCTTGTTAATGAACTAGTCACGAGGCTGCTCCCCTTCTGATTCACCGACAGTTTCACTGTCTTCCTCATCGTCCTCTTCGCTGCCAGATTCCTCGTTTGTTGATTCTCTCGTTCGTTCAACGCTGCTGGCTTTAAAAAGATTCAGAAGGTCCATAAAACGAGTTTTTACCTGAAAATAAACACAACCATTAGGTTGCATATTAGCAGACATTTTCTTGGTTTCTTCTTTTCTATTCTACTCTGTCTCCAGATATTTAGACACGACGAGCACTTAACTGAACAAGAGTAGATTAAAAAGTAGAGTGAAGTTTTGATTAAGAATGACTAGACCTGACTACGCTTGAGTGAATGAACAAAATAACAAACGAACGACAAATGAAAAAATCTGGCAAAGAAAAGGGTTCCAGAACAAAAAAAAATTATTTTATGTTCTTGCTAAAGATCGAAGTAAACATTTTCACGCAGGAAATTATAATCTCAATCCTGGAGGAAGGCGTCATAGAGTAGGAAGTAAAACTTCATCTGCAGGTAGCTCACTCCCCCATTTTCTCCTGATGATTCTTTCTCCTCAAAGCAGCGGACTTTTTTCTAACTGGAATTAACAAGTATTGAAACAATTCAATTTCGTCTCACCTCGTCTGCTGTTTTATTTTTCAAGCCGCTGGCTATATGTTCAAACGTTTCTGGCTTAGCGCCCATCTTCTGACAAGCTTGTAAGATAACTCGGTCATCTTCTCTGAAATACAAAATGAATAGTACACTATCAGTACAATATACCATCACTTACAATGACCGACCAGCAAGTGACAACGAGCTCTAGATTTCTATGATGGTCTGTGACTGTCGCTCATTTGGCTCGCCCCCAGTTGTCCGCGCGATAGTAAATTACTGGTGAGAAGGAGCGCAGGGACCCACGGGACTTCTTCTTCCTGTTGCTTCCCGCGCTCGCGCTCCTCACTCGCTACCAACTCGCTCCCAATCTCCTAATCGCTCTTTGCGCCAAGAAAAGAAGAAAAAAGCTTGTGGAGGAGGAAGGTCGCTCACAGAAAGCTTAGGACAAAACGTCAGACGAGGAACACAAAACTACCCTTCGCAGAGTATTCAATCCCCTTACCGTCATTAGAAAGAATCATCACCAAATAAACTTGTTCCCCCGTTATTGGTATCAAATCAGCGGTGTAACAATTTCAAATTTGCCTGACGTTTCTTTGAATTATTAATTTTCCCTGACTCAAATTAAACTTGCCTGACCTTGAAGAATTTTCTCCCCAGACCTGTGGCAACCCTGGCATGTTGACAGTAAATAAAGAGAGCTTACCTCGTCCACAAAAGGACCACCTGACCATCTTGACTTCGTTGAAGATTTTTAGCCGGCACAACAGCTGAACTGGAAACAACGTTAGCGTCACTGTCACAACCACTGGCTTCAGCATCTACGTCACTCTTGATGACGTCAACGTCAACGTCGATGTCGTCACCATCCACATAATCGTCATCATCGTCTTCTTCATACCCATCATGCTCCATGTCAGAATTCCCATCATCCTCTTGTTCTTCGCTATCGGAGTGTCTTCGCTCGCGTTCCTCTTCATGTTCCAGGTTTGAAGTGTCCGTATTATTGCGATTCAACTCTTCTCCACGATAACTATCGTTGCTGGTTTCTGATTGCAATGATGTAGTAACGGAGAGAGGTCCTTCTACGCCAACCTCAGTTCTCTGATCACCAACTCCACTCTCCTCTCCTGTCGTTTCTGCGTTTGTCGACCCTTCAGGAGTAGACTTCATGTCTTTTGTCATATTTTCTCCTTGACCTTTACCTTGGAGATTGTCTTGTTTCCCACCAACCTTTGTCTGATCCTTCCCACAAGTGTTTGTTTTTGTCTGGCTGACTTTTGTTCTGTTTCCGAGAGGTTTGCTGTTAGTTCCTTGTTGTTTAGCTCCTTTCGTCGCACCAGGCTTCCTAGCCTTTCTTGTATTAGAGCTTTTTTGCAATGTGTCTTTGGCAGGCCTGCCTTTGATTTTCTTAGGCTCCACAAAACACGGTATGACGACTTCTTCAAAATCATCGACCTTTGAAAAATTTAGCAATGATTGATTTATAAACTTGAACATTTGGTATACATTTTAGAAACAAATAAGTGTTGGCATAGATACTTGCAGTGACTGGTTTAGACAAACTGGAGTTTACAGGACACAAGACATATTTGAACACAAATCTGGCGATTTTGGACGCGACATTCTTAACAGTGGTCAATTTAATATTTTTACCTCCGGTTCGCTCCCACTTCCGAACTCAATTTCCTCGAAATCATCGTCAGAACTTAAAAAGAGCAAAGCACGCACGAAAAGTCAGTTTATTTATAAGCTAAGAGGAGAATTACACAAATCTACGTCAAAAGGTCAGTTTCTATATCACAGTCAGTAAACGTACCATACAGGAGGCTTTAAGTCGTCAAAGAACGAGTAGAATTCTTCAATCAGGTGCATTTGTCCTTTCAACATCGGAATAATGGTTTGCTGTAACTGAAAAGGGAACAAAAAAATCTTTAGACCACACTTACCAAGATTTAACTGCGTAGTGTGAAGGTATAAATTCCCAAAATGCCTTGCACATCGCTATCTTTCTCATGCCTCTGAGCGGTCCGACCCACCACTGGCATTGACATAAACAAGAACAACAATCTTTTATTTCGAGACCAGAAAATTTTTACAATAAAATAAATACATACAATGTGAAAAAAATAACAATGCAAAACAGAGCACAGTCACTTAAAGACAAACTTCGCAAACTGTTAAAATTAAAGAAAGCCTTTTCTGTTGAAAATGAGATGAACATGCAAATATAAACCAACGAAATCAACCACTGACAACAACTCTGCACGATGTTTAATCTGCCTAATGCAAGATTCTATTGTGGACACGACATTTGCATTTGAAGGTGTAACAAGAATATGAACTAGTCGAGTAGCTGAGTGTATCACTAGGCTTGCGTGCAACGAATGACTGCACATGACAACACAAAACTGAAATGGTGGGCCATAAGATCTACGAAACTCAGAAAGCGCTTTACAAAGCAAAAATGACTGCTCGATTTACCTGCAAAGGGTCTTTAATTGTTTTCTTATTCCAAGAATCAAATGCGTTGATTATCTTCCTGAACTGAGAGGGACTCCGCTGAAAGTGCACCTTTAAATAAAAAGGACAAATTGAGTCTTAATGTCCTTAATCAAAGTCATGTTATTGAACACAAGTCAAGTTAAGTTGTTGAAAATATTAACAAGTCAATACATTGAAAACGCTTTTCAAAATTAAAATCCACAAGTCATTACTAACCGGTGTAAAGGAATATGGAGAGAATGTTTTTAGAGGCAATGCGATGTTGAGTTAGAGTTGTTATGATAACACCTGGACTTGTAAACAAGTTAAACAAACATTACATTTTGGGAATGAGTGACAGTGGCAAAACAAGCTTCTGTGAATAACTCACCTCCAGTTTTCTGAGGAACGTTCTCGCCCTCACAAACTCCAGGTTTGCCATAAACTGAAACGAGAATCAAAGAGGCCTCTCAAAAGTAAGATATAATATTACTGCGCCTAATAGTGCTACCGATTTGTGTTTTGGGCTGCCGTCGATAATAATGACGACGACAACCAACGAAACTTGGCAAAAAAAGAAGAAAACAACACGTATAGAAATCTACCAATCACAATTCATACACGTGACCTTTTGAGCCCGTAGACGTAAATTTCTGTTTCCTGATAGGTCCGCTAAGACGATTGACGACAGCCAAACAATGAGTCGGGGATTTCGCTTGTTATTGAAAAACGCAGTAAAACTTCTTTCATGAGAAATAGACCGTATTTGCATTCTCAGTATCGGACTGGAAGTAGCTTGCAGTGAAGGTTCATGTGGAGGAATATTGATGCTATTGAAAAGACTCCCTCCTTTAGCCTCACTTGCAAGTTAGTTCCAGTCCAAAACCGAGATTACGAATATGGCCTAAAAATACAATGTACACTGCATCATTAGTATATTTATTTTGTAAACAACTGTTCGTATGAACTTTCTCTGTAATGCCTTGTACACTGTCTATCTCGTTGGTTTCATTAAAAGACTTACCACGCCTGCTTCTACCGCCTGGTCAGGTTCTAAAAATCCAACAAAATCCTCCACAAGACCAGGATACTGAGCAAGAACCACTTCAACCCTCTTGTACAACTACATTAACATACGAAACAAAGGAAGTCAAAAACGTTAGACTTCAAGCTAAAATAAAGGGCGTTTTCAACAGCTTTTACTGTCATTGCTATGGTAACCAGTCATGTAAAAAGGATGAGTACAACTTGTTCACCAATGATTGGACATTTTTGTGTTACCATTACAATATTATTTGTGTTGGAAAAGAGTTGGGAACAGTTGCCAGCCTTCTTCAGCTCGTATTGGCCACGCCCAGGTCATACATACCTCTACTGGTGAGCATTGTTCCGCGGAAGACAATGCAAGTGTTCGTAGGAATTCTTCATATGTTGCCGGGTCATCGATAAGCTGTTTCTGTCAACGAAACAACAAATAACCTTATTACAAGAATACAAGAGAAACGGTTGAGATTCAGTAAATTTTGAGTTATTGGGATACATGCATGTGGTGTCTTTAAAATAACAGCAGTATGGAATATGCATTTTGATTGGTTCGTTGGATTCTCTACGTCTTTTGTATTTACGTAATCCTCGTTTTCCCGCGCTTTGCGTCGGCTACAAGCCTTTGCCTTGAATTTGATTGGTTCATAGGATTGTTTGTGACCTTTGTGATTGGCCAGGGTAATTGCTATGGTTTAGCTTTTACAACACTAAAGGACTCACATACCTTGACTTTAGTCAAAAACCCTTCAGCAAATGCATGAGCTCGATTTCTGAACTGAAAATATGAAACATAAACGACCTTAACGTCAAATCTAACAAAACGTTTATGATGATATCAAGGTAAAAATGAGCGTGGTGATCATGACTTAAAGATACCCCTCCTGAGCTAATGCTCTCTTATAACGTCTACATTTAATAATAATTAACACAATTATAATTATCAACGCGATTTAATAAAGAATCTACTGTAAGAAATAGAGAAATTATAGAATAAAACGGACAAAACAACTGAAACATATATGACAACTTGAACTTCAGCAGTTTGCGAAACAATAGAAATGACCAAGCATTCTTTACAACAACATCAACTTAACAGCTGAATATTGTCACTGCTTTACCTTTGGGTCAGGCTCCAGGATATAGTTCCCCGCCCAGCCGGCTTGTGAGCTTGGTGCAGGCTTACGGGACGATCCACCGGCATTTCCTCCGCTCTCAGACCCGGAATTGTGTGACTTTGATGTCACACGACTGCCTGTCACAGTCCCTCCATTCTTGTCACGCGATGGCTTGGCTTTAGAGGATGTCGTCGGCTTGTTGGTTGAACCTTCTGAACTGGCCTTTTCTGTCGAGTCCTTTGAAGCATTTTCTTTGCTAATTTCTTTTGGGTTTGAATTGGCACTTGAAGGCTTGGAATCATCAGTAGTAATAGTAGCAGTGGGTGTTTTTATTTCTGTCGTCTGGTGTGTCGTTACAACAGGTTCATCGTTTGCTGGTGAAGGGTTCATGTTTGCATCTACATCAGCTTCTGTAGCTGAGGCGGGAGCGGGTAATTGCGCATGATCCTCACTAGTTTGCTTGACAGTATCTTTACCAACACTGTAACGAAAAAGTAACACTCTTACCAATATAGGTTGCTCATAACAATATATGGGCGTGGTCGACCTATTTATTACCATAATTATCGAATTTGGAAACTAAAGAGTGATTTATTTTAAAGAGAGTCATTATCTTAAGGCTGCAAACACTTTCATTGGGTACGTGTTTGAGAAACGAGGAAAAAACTCCAGAAAAAAAGGCGAGTGGAGCTAGATACAGACCCATACATGCATGAACATTCATCAACAAAACAGCTGACGATAACAGGAGACCAAGTGTTGGTGAAACCAATAAACAAACGATTGACAGTAAGATCTCTTACTTCCCGGGGACAATCTAAAAAGACAAACCCTGACAAAATATTTCCTTCATGTAGTAACGGACAGGATAACAAAAGAAGTAGGTAGCAAAGGCCAGAAACGGATTTTTTTAAGTCAGTATTTGTGAACTCCATTGTAAAGTGGACAATCAACAATTTCACGTAAGGCCACCAGGCACATTTTGATGCCGTTGGAAGGCGACCATTGAAACAGGAGCAAAAGAGGCGTTTATCGGAAATGAGATGTTTATCTACAGTGGAAAAAGTGCTAGAGGCAGCAAGCTATATGGGATGTGTCCAAACATACCTGACGGTAGGCGCTGATCGAACACTTGTCATGTTGCCTGCAACCAAGGTATTATCCCGTTCGCATGCATCCTTAACCACTTGAGTCGGCGTCAAGGCCTTCCATGTGCTTTCGCTACTTGTAATAGTCACCCATGCTACCTGTCCACGGTCACTAGGAGAGGGACCACTCGGTAAGGCCACAGTGTACGCTCCTCCGCTAAGCTTGGGCACGATTGGCCGGCTATACGACGAACTCTCTACGCTTTGCTGAAAAATGAAAGGCTGGTTTCTCTCCTGACTATCACGGCACTCCTTCTGTTTTTTCTTGTAGTTTACTAACCAGTCTGGTTCCACTGCATCTCTACCTCGTACCCTGCGGCCATTAGATTCTACAGAGAAACGTTTGGGAAGAAATAAAATTGTGAACGTTCTCCATAACGACCGTAAAAAAAATATGAAAAAGCTTGATTTGTATTTTATGCATATCAAGTTTTGTTTCTGACATGACCGCATTTCTTTGCGTGTGAGCTGTGGATGCAGCGTTTCTCATAAAAGCAAACTGTTAGAAAAGGAGGAGAAAAACAGTTCATACGCTCAAGAGGCACACAAAACGAACAACAGCGACTCGCAGATCAATTATACTTTGATCTAAGACAATGTGACCTTAGCTGGCATGTTTCAGGCTGAGTTTGAAAAGCCATAATAATAGCTTGTGTAGCAAGCGTACCCATGCGAACAGTTTTACGCATTCTAGCCGAGCGCAAATTGGAGCTTGCCACAAAGGATAACTTAATAAAAGAAAATGAATTATGAATGGGAAAAAGAATGATGGTTACACTAAAGGTAAATCCTCTTCACACTGAGACAGAAACAAATTTCTGTAACTTAAGCGATAGACCTTCAAGTGGAAGAAGCCTTAAAAAATGACCGGTAACTTCAGGATGGACACATCTGTACTTCAGGCACCGGTTGTTCACAGGCTGGATAACGCTATCCACCGGATAAATCGCTATCCAGTGGATAAGTGTTAACAAACCGAACCGCGCTATCCGCTGGTTAGTGATTTATAACGGAGGTGGATAGCGTTATCCACCTTTTGAACAACCAGGCCCAGTTTTAAAAAAATGCTTGCAAATAGTTCGTAGCAATGCCATTTAATCCTTACCTACGTAAACCTGTATCTTAGTTGGTAAGTTCCACAGCTCTTTATTTCTGCGGTAGTACTTGATGATGTTCTCGGGCGCGCGAGCAGAGAGCAGATTTTTACAGCGGATCTGTAGCTGTTTGGGACTCTTGACTGGAAGAAGATGCTCCTGTATGAGATCCCACTTTTTACCCAGCTGCTTCATACCCAGTGCTAGAAGATTGTCTTCAGCATCGGAGAATTTCACTCTGAGTCCATTGAGCTGTTTGGGTGTGTGTCCTGTTCTTGGTAACAGACTGTGATGAGGAAGGAGCTCCACAAAACAGAAAACGTTTTTCTTCGTGGCCATGAGCTGTATGTTGGTTTCTGATAGTGGAGGTAGAAGGTCTTCGGTTAGAGTTTTTGAACGCCTTCCTGTTTTGGCGGGAGACTTGCTGTCTTTTTTGGGCGTGGTGCATTTTCGTGGACTCGATGTTCTCCTCTTTGGAACAAAGGTGCTGTTAACGATCCTGTATAAACACATCACAAGTTCAACAAGATTTTTTGTTGTTATATCTACAACACCAATCGGGTACCGTGTGTTTCAATACCTTCTTTACATTACAATGCAAATTTGCTTCAGTCAATCGAGTGACCACATTGTCAGAGATACCCTAATAAGCCACACAGAGCTGAAGTCCTATTTTTAGAGTACTAATGCGTTCTATCTAGTTCCTCGTGAAACCACGGACTAAAGTTCTCTACTATTCCTATTCTTGGCTGCATCGATTGTTCTTGTGCATAAACGACGAATACAAAGTCCCAGACCATCTCGTACCCAGACCCGGCGTACTTTCACCAGAGGTTTGGAGGTGCAAAACCGCTGATCAAGGTGAACGTGAGCTCTTGGTGATAGATCGCCCCTCGACCTAATGTCTGACCATACTATACACCTAATGTCCGACTACACATCAGACAACTCGAGTAACTTACTCTACAGCTTGTTCCAGGCCTGGGAAGCTGAAAGCTGAAGCATGCACCTTACCATCCCCCAGCCCCCTGATCAGCTGAGCATTGGATGCCCTTTCGTGGAAACCCTTCAGTTCATTGACATAGTCTCGAGTAAGTTGCGCTTCTTTACTCAGACTGTCATCCTCCCGGGCCATCACAAATATCTGTGTCAGGAGTTGTGCATGCTGTTATCAAAAATAAAGTTTAATTAAAATCTCTTCATGTAAAGTAACAAGGAAGGAGGGATGGGTCGTGCAAAAAGGCACCATAGCAACTGCCTTAGGAACACTTTGAACATAATACCAAGTATGACTTTTTCTAAGTTTTGACACTGAAGACAGGGATGCTTTTACAGCTGAATTATAACAATAATGCTGACATAACCAAAGTGCTGGATACCAACCACACATATAGGACTTGACTGTTATGACTTTAGAGTATGAGGTGAACGTTAAACAGAGAGCTCACCACCACTCACTGCAACCTTTTCAACTCACAATTTAAATGGATGGACAAGAATGCTTTAACCTGGTGTGACATAAGTATGAGTTATATATAAATATGTCATGCTACCACCACGACATAGACCCTAACAAGACATAACACTACAAGACCTAAACTTGCAAACAGGATGTGACACTACAGATAGCATGACATACACCTTGAAACATGCTGTGACACTAGCATGACATTGACCTTTAACATGATGTGACACTAGGAAGACCTAGACATTGAAATATGGCATGACACTAGCGCATAGCATGACCCCGTCCTTCAAACATGACATGACCCTAGCTTTGACAACATGGTGTGACACTATCATGACTTGGGCCATTTAACATGGCATAACATTTGCATGACATATTACATATACACACAACATATTGTACAAACGACAGGGCATACCTGCTGCAGTTGTTCAGTAAGTCTCTCTAGTTGTTGAACATTAAAAAACTGCACTTTTTTGTCAACTCCATCCCTGTAGAAAACAGAATAGAAAGTTGAATAAATTATGTTCATGTTCAATGCCAAAAAGTTACTCTGATGTCAAAAGTCACTCTCTGCTTTAGTTCAAAACATTGTTTTGAAGTCAAAGGTGAAATGTTCATTGTATCATCATGAATCTATAACATGTGCAGGACAAAGATAGTACCTGAGTCCTTGAAGGGATTTGAACCCATGAACTTCCAGACACTAAGCACAACACTGAAATCATGATTGATCAGGTTCCAGTTAGCTTGATAGCTCAGTTGGTAGAGCACTGCATCTCAATCACAGAGGTCATGGGTTCGAATCACATTCAGGCCTGAATTTTTTTCTGGCTTTAATTTCACAACTGCTTAAGTTGCGTGTATAGCTGCGATCTTCAATCATGATTTCATATGTTTCTCTGCAGTTCAAATACATGATCTTTCACATATTATTCATTCGCAGGCTCAACACTGTATGAAATATTTTTACTAAAAGGTTACCCATTGTGTCAAGCCAAGGCTAGAGGTTTTGAACAAGTACTGAATAAAGTTGGGATTGTTCTGTGTACACAACTACGAACAATGATTTGTCATGAGAACTGGTCACACAGAAGTTGAGAATATTGCCATAGGGCAAGCTATGATTATAGTAGCCAGTGAGAAACAGTCACTGACAAACAAACCTGACATTCAGCATCTCAAGGTAGCCCATATCTTCACTCTCATCATCTAGCCATAGTGTGTCCTCACTGTCATCATACTGTACACATATTACGTACAGAAAAATGCAAATTTTGTCAGCAAACTATAGGTATTTCAGAAACTACATGTATTAGTTCTCACATAACTGTGTTGTAGATATTTGAAAACATCATCAATAATTCTGTTATTAACAATTTTTCATTACTTTCCTGTCATAGTTTAAACATGATTGTTAACGTAAATCTACATGTATTTTAATTTTCATTGACATCATACAAAATTTGTCACAAGGCAGCTTGACAGAAGCATCATACAATAACCTACTCACGTCTTTCAGTAATTCATCAAGTAACTCATTGACTTCCTTCTCTGAAAGACACCAAGGCATATTAGTACAGTATGATGCCAAAGTAATACTAGTTAATTGTTGAATATTTTGTGGTTGTACAGGTCAAATATTCCAGCTCTATAACCTCTGCAAGCTGCTGACTGGGCACAACAGCAAGCTGGTAATTTAAATCGTACATATACATCTTGTTTGAGAAAATCCTAGAGTCTGCTACATTGTACCACAAAGATCTACATGTAAAAGAGAATACCAACTTCCACTTCTAGATTTTTACTCATGATCCACCACACTCTTTCCCAAATCAAATGACTCATCCAAACTACTATCTAACTTACATGTATTAAAAAACAGAATATGGAATACATTTATGTTCTAACTTGTAATCAAGTAAAAACTGATTGTTAAAATTGGCTGAAGATGTCTCACATTCAAGAACCCCTAAAATAGACTCAAATGCGTGCCTTGCTTGTTTCTTGTCTTTGCTGTTATTGTATATTTTTAGAGATCAAAAAGAGTGAGTGCAATTCAGAATAAATAAGCACAAGTAAAATTTTTAGAAGACTGCATGAGCTTGTAGGGTGAGTGCAATTTGCAGTCTTTGAAAAATTTACAAGTGCTTATTTATTCCAATTTTTATGAGAAAAATCATGAGATTATTTATTACGAATACACAGACAATTTTCAATTTCAAATCTCTGCACTCCCTTTTTAACTTTCTGCACTGTTTGTAATTAATTGACATACTTTTAGCCAATCAGTATGCTGAAATTTAAGCATGTAACCTTATATTATTACTCAGTACAAAAACAAAATGCAAACAATTAGAAGTCCTGTGCATGTCAAGACGAAATAACGTTAAGTGACAGACATCGCTTACTAGGGATTCTAACAGCCCTGTCGTTTCTATATTCTTCTTTTTCTTCCTTCTGATCTTCAGCCATAAAATTGTACTCAGAGTCCTCATGATCCTCGTCACCACAGACATCATCTAAAGACAAACAGCAAAGATGAAATGAATATTAAATAGTCATAAGAAAGGTTACACTATTTTGCTATTGCAAGACTAGGCTCCTGGGTATGGGGGAAATACACCCTTACATGGGCTATATGGGTATGTGCAGCCCCGAAGGGTCTGTTTTTTTAGCCATTTTCGTCAGAAATAGATGTAGGGTTTTGAGTTTGTCGTTTTGGTTTCAAATAGGGTATGGTTTTTCATTCTAGTCTTGGATTGGATATAGTTTTTTTCCTTTAACATTGGTCTGAATGAGGGAATTAATTATAAGGCAGGTCTGAAACACACTAATGATTAAAGGGTAATGTCTGGAAAAGGGTATCAAACTTTTGGTAAGGACATATACAAGGTAGATACTCTTTTAAGCTGTTAAAATTCCATTACTTTTCATGATCTTTCAGAGTGTTTTTGTGACTTATGTTAAGCAGCATAGAATGTGTGCAGGTATTTACTTTTTACTGGAAGTAAAACCAATTTTCCAACTCATCTGTTATTTTTTCAGTTTTTGATCTTTTTGCGATTTTATTCTCAGACACTTCCTGGTGTATTTCATGACTTTCCACGACACAAACTTCAATTTCATGACTTTCTAGGTCTGGAAAATGAAACTATAAAATTCCATGACCTTCCAGGTTTTTTCCATATCACAGGCAAAATTGCAGATGTTAGCCTTAAACAGGGTAACTACGGGTTTTGGAAAGCTACACAGTCCCACCTATTTTTCTGGAAGTACTCCCCCTGCCCTGGCCCTATGCACCAACTTGGTGCCAGGGGACAAGTGAAGTGAAGTGAACTCCCCCTGCCCTAAGACTAGGCTGAAGTAGCTTGTCCTGCAGTGTACCTGAGTTTATTAGTCCCTGAAGCCACTTCTGCCATTCAATGTCTTCAAAGTCCAAATCATCTTCCCTGATTGTATCATACATGTCTGCGGTGAAGTCTGGAGGTTGGAACGTTGCTATGAACACAAAAATGTTGGCCATTGGGTAAATCTCTTTTTAACTGTACAAAACCATAACAGATTCACATATTCAGCATCTGGCAAAGCCTTGAATACCTTCTATACTCTCAATGGGTACATCCTGAAGTGGTAGCTGAGAGCGAGTCCGTTTTGCTATTAGGTCACTTTTTTCGACAACAGTAATCTGGAAGAGATGTGTGTATGAATTTATGTATTGTCATTTCCCAGGATTGCTCCATGCTTAAGTAACTTAATGGAAACAACGTAAACAAAGTTAATGTAGAAAAATGGCCAAACAGGAGTAGACAAAGCATTGTGAGCAGTTTAGGAGCTTATCATCTTGTGAAATGCGTTGGACACACACTACATCTTAACGTTAAGTCTTGTTGATCTTCCAGAAAATAAATATAAAAGTATTGGTTTAACCTAGTCTTGTCTCTGTTCACACCAAGGGCAAGGCACATCAAGGCCAAGACCTTGGAAATAGTTGCCACAAGGCTAGGACTCGAGCTGTCTATTAACACTGGAGTTTTGCACTGCTGCATTAATGTCTTCTGCATTGTAGAAATTACCTGTACATCCATTGTACATTTTACAAAAGGCGACATGTCTACAAGAAATGTTCTAACTTGAACTCAGCTGATCAATTTTACTCAGTACAATTTACTATGAGATAGATATGGAGGATTAGATGGCAGTAAAAAAATGACAAATAAGAGGGAGGTTAAAATGATAGAGATGAATGATATAAGCTAAGAGAACTACATAGAAGGTGGAACTGGTCATGACACATACTTAGGAGAGAGGGTGTTACTGATTGCTTCACAACAATGGGTTTCACACCAGTAGGCCAAGGTGGGACAAGGAGACTGAAAGCAACTTGGAGAAGGACTGTTGAGAAAAAGAGAAGGAAGGGCTGGGTGGAAGAGTTGGAATGTAGCCGGGGTGGCAGTATAGGACAGAGAGAGTTGAAACAACAACTGAAGATAAAATGAAATACAAATGTAGACAAAAAAAAATACAAAAAAAACATACAGATTGGTTGAACTGAAGATATTAAATATAATTTTTGCATCATATACCTCCTCGACAGGTGTTGAAGCTGTTGTCATTGATGCCACTGGATAGGGAACTTTAAAAGGCTCCTCTGAAAGTTTTTTGCTGATGGATCGGGTCACTGGAGGAAGGATTCAATGTCATAAATTAGTCATTGTTTACTTCACTAATATCTTGATCTTGTGGGACGGAGGAGCTATTGACAAATATCTAAAATAGCAAATATAGCAAATGCAAGACAGAGATTCAAGTGTACTATTGCCAAATGCACCATGTATAACATGCACCATGCATCACAAAAACATGTACATAATAAAGGAGATGGTCAGTCCAAGATACAAATTGTTGTCAACACAAATCTTGCACTATGCTTAGTTAGTCACTGAAGTTTCAGCCTCTAAAAAGTAAAGTTTCCTTATGAAATTCAACTTCAATGAAGCCCAAAATTTGGCATTGTGGCTGCCATTTTAAATTGTACTCAGCCACCAGGCCAGGTTTTTGTGATATCATTCTGTCCAAGGGATTTTGTCTATGGTTTCTTACAAGCCTTTTGACTACCACTCAAGGTCATGGCTCCTTTTGAGCCATATTATTTTACACCAAACTTGCTCCAAAGTCAAATTCTGGGCTTCTTTCAATATAAATGTCTTCAGTATAGAAGGCATTTTAGAGGCTAAAACTTTGGCAAGCGGAAAAACCCAACTTGTTAGAGTAGAGACAAAAAAGTAAGTTTTTTGACTAGCCTACACGACTTCTACGGTTCGTGACATTTGTACATTTGCTGTTCTCTGTTCGATCACTCGACCGTTCTGTCGTTTCACTCATGTTTTATGAAGGTACTTTGAATTGTGTTATAAGGAGAAATTTTAAGTGGAACTGAGCCGTTAGTCGTGTTATGGCAAATCTATAGCTCATAGGTCGACATGATTTCCACTGTTATCGGCATGTCACTTTGTGGAGTATGACACCTCTGTAATTTGCCATGTGTTTATGCATTGTTTTGACTCGTTTCTATTGTAAGCTATGTTTTGAAGTATCGAAGTTTTTGCTTTCAAGGGACAAAATATGAAATTAACCGTGAAGATGTTGTTTACTTGCATTCTACGTTGTGACGCCGGGCCCTTTACGGCTTGCGTGCGGCGAGGACGACTTCTCCCCAGTCAGAATATTCTAATTTTTGGTTCTCCAAAGGTCAGAAGATTCGAAATAAACTGATGAACTTAAAGCCTGATATATTGACTCAAACATGGATGTAAAATATCTGTCTTGCGACGAGTTGAGGATCCGATGGAAGAAGATTTCTTTCCCCAGCTACAAACCTCTGAATACCGGGGGCCCTGAAAATGGCAGATGAACCGAGGTGGGCGCGCATTGCAAACTGGGTGGGTCAGATTCTTTAAGAAATTTTTACGACACCTGTTTTCTCTGTATTTTCTTCTGATGGTTTTGTATCATCTGTTTTCTCTCTCTCTGGTGTGCCAGGAACTTGAGGTGAGGCCAGGTCACTACATTCAAAAGTAAAGAGGTTTTGGTTCTCTATTCACAGATAACATACATGCATGCAGCCATGTAATTCAAGCAGTGTACTTATTCTATGAACATCGATGTTTTGGATACTAACAAAAATCTTTGAGTAACCGACTTTGATTTGGTTTTTACAATAACTGGCACAATTATCATGTAACCATTGGATGCATTTTCAGTCAACATTTTGGTTTAAACTTTGTGTTGAACATGAACAGTGAATCTTTTCACGCAGGTCTTCCAGAGAGTGCATAAATAAATTACACATGAATGAACATTACAATTTTTACCTTCATATACTGAAATTGAAGGTGCTTAACACCTGAATCTCTCATGAAAATTATCAATAAATGTGCAACAAATGCTACTGTTAGCTATCTAATGTATTTTCTGTTATATTTTCTATCTTAGTTTTTCTCATATCGCGTGGAATCAATAAGCACTAATATTTCAAAGACTACAAATTGCACTTCATTCAGTTCTCATTCAATTTTCCTAACTTGCAGAACATTCACCTGTAGTTGTTTAGTCTAAATTGCACTTGAAATCATGCAACTACTTACACAAATTGACCTTCAATCCTAAATTGACAGCATACCAATAGACAGAATTTTAAATGAACAGCTGCAATAAATATTAACATGACCCAAATACATGGACAAAATATGTCAATGTTACCTGGTAAAGGAAACACAACTTTCTGTATCTTCATCACTCCCGTCCTGGAAAATAACCAAAATTAAATACAATAAAAAAAATCTTTAGAGTGAAGGTAAAGCCATTATATTTAAACATTTCAATATACTAAAAAGTACTGCCAAAAACTATTGTTTTACATAAGTTTGAACACAGACCTTGAGTGGCTCACAATACTAGTGCCTGATTCTCAGAACGTTCATTTTATTATTAATTATAGAGTATTATTACTCAGGACTTTTTGCACAGTGCCCAAACAACTTACAGACTATATCTGGGTAGTGCCCAAGAGTATAAAAACAAGGAACACAAACAGGCTAAACTCCCGGATCCTGACGCTAAACATACATTTCTACAATTCTATTTTGGATTATGTGTACTGCACCTCTTCATTATCTGGGTTATATTCCTCGTCAGATGATGAATCTGGAAGTTCCAGCTCTGTAAAATGAATCTTCTACAAGGGAAAGGAACGCAAAATAGTGTTTGTTGATTTCATATTAAATATAATCTGTTTTGAAAAAGATATTTCCATAAGATTCATTTGGTCTATAGGTATCCTTTATGATAAAAGGTACATGTATATGTAAGTAATGTTATGTAATAGACAGACAGACAGCATGATTAAAAGGTAAAGCTCAGTAGCTTATGGAGTTGTGCATAATAATATCTTGTAACAGTTTAATTTTTTTTCCTCAAGTATAAAGTCATACTTTTTTCGTAGAGGTCCTCTTTGTTCGTAACTCTTTTATAGGAGACTGAGATGCCTGGAAAAGAAATGACATGTGAATGAGTTGCAATATAGCATCATGTATTGTGATTTCAGATGGATATGTAAATGCAAGGCGAGACAGAAATGATGTACCCTAGAGACCTCAGAAAAAAAGTACCAAATGTAAACAAGGCAAATGTCAAATTGAAAAATCCTGGCGCAGGACACGAAGGACAGCTGAGGGAACTTCAGTCCACTGGGGTTTCATTCACACTTTCAGCAGGATGGCAACTGGTTTTTACAGGCAGGAAAAACGTTTTGAATTGTACTTTCTCTGGATGCTCAAACCAGCCGGTCAACTTGCCCCGTACCTGGTCCTCTGAGTCCAACTGTATTACTTTGCACAAAAATTATTCCTTTCAAGCATTGGAATGTCACTTGAAAGTAAGTTTGCATGTTGTGAGCCTTGACATTCAAGTCAGCATCAAGATTCTCAAAACATTGTAGAATTTGTCACTATCAGCATTATACAGCTGTGGAAAACTAATTTTCTTGGTTTTGAGAGTTTGCCAAATAATACTGTAAGTATGTCTCTCATAGAAACACTATACCAGTAATAACATGTACTGCAACGTGTGGTTGTTTAGCCAAAACAATGTTTATAAGCTATTATTACCAATTATTACTTTCAAATTATAGGTTTGCATCCATTTTCTTACCAGTACAGCAATTGGATCTCCTTGATTTGTTTGTTTGCTCTTTGCTCTGGTCATTTTAGGTGCCTGTTTAATAATTTAAAAGAATTAAAAATTGATTAAAAGTAGAATAATAGAATACAATGATAATTTAATGCAGCAATATTGCTAATATCTTCAAGAAATAACATAAGAAGGGAATTACTGACTGTGTAAAGGAGGAGGATCAAGATTTTTTTTATAACCAGAGCACTTCTTCTACCTCTAGTACTTTTGAAAGCTATAGGTACCTTGGCTTGTAAGCCTTAAGATAAATTATTGCTACAGGTACATGTATACATACATGTAAAAGAACACAGACATCTGCAAATGGTTCACTGTCTCTATACTTACAAAATCAAGTTCCACATCCAAGTTTTCAATGTTGCTACTTGTAGCAGCATCACTCTGCTCATCTTCAAGTTCACCTGCCACATTCTTCACCATAGCAAGCACTCTTTTGTCAGATACAACATGCTAATAATGTACAACACAAAATGTAAATTGTCCACCTGAAACTGTTAGACTTGCCCAGGGGCAATCAAAATTTCAAGGCTGCTTGAATTCAACTATTTGTCAAATTCTGCCTAGGTTTTTGTAGAGACATTGAACTTTATCAATCACAGACAGGATTTATCAGATTACTTTTCTCTACACACCAAATATAAAGAAATGAAACTTGTTTGTTTCTCTGAGGAAACCTTATATCTAAGGTATCTGTATGAAGTAAAATGTCCCTGAAAGCTTCCTCATCTTTGTGAGCTTTAATAAACGAACTGTAAATGTGAAATGCTTTTTAAATAGCATAAAATGGGAACCATATAGCATTGTTTCCATGATCGCACGAAGCCCTTGAGCAGATGCTTGTGCATGACCTTTGCAATTTTGAATGCTTGTCTTGAGTTTCAGGAGTACATCATTGTGGCTCAAGGTTTGAAGTGAATTTCTGACAAACTTCCCCACCATGGATTTTTCTCTCAAATTGGATCTTCTCTGAGCCCACGATATTTTTACCAGCTCTTCAACTGTACTTTCCTTGTTGTGTGCTTCCATTTTGAACAGAGGATCATAGATAGTCAGATAGCATTCCACTATTATAAAATTTGCTTTACCAGCACGCGATTGAAACACGTGTTTTACGCAATTTCACAATCAGAGAGTGCCATATTCTGAGGGGAGGGGGAGTGGGGGGGGGGTAAAATTTTGGACATGTAACTGGGGGGTACTTTTTAAAAATACCCACTTTCGGGGATAGGTACATTTTTTAATATGCCTGAATTGGTTGAAAATCACGACCCCACCTTAGCAATAAATAACGAACAGTCCCTAACATTAGAATATGTTCTCTTAAGACACAAAACTACATTGAAAGACTGTTAACTGAGTCATACAACTGTATTTGTGTGATTCTCCAATAAGACGTATGGTGAGATCTTTTTTCATGGACAGATCCTTCCAAGTTAGATCATTCCATGATATAGTCAGATCACTAGAAGAAAACATTTTGATTAAAGAAAGACCTAATCAATGTATTGCAGAATGGGTTTGTACAAATGCATTACCATCTTCCTTCACTGTATTTAAACTGACTTTTTCGTGTCTTGGTTTGAAAGTACTCAAGCAAATTCTTTCCTTTTCCTTGGAAGTTACAACAACTTATTTAAGCTTCCAAGTGTAATACTGATAATATAAACATAACTGCAAATGAATGTACGATGAACTGCATGCATATGTATGTCTTAATATAAACATAGCTGCAGTTCTAAGTTATAAATATGTAAACATTGATCTCCTTGGTCAATCTTGTGAGCAGTACTCAGTCATATTTGTATCGAACCATATAAAGGAAATTACTAATTCAATACTTGTGGAAAGATCTGACTATACTGTTAGTGTGGATCGATCTGACTGGTAACGATCTGGCCATGCAATGGCCTGACCCGACGCCTCAAATACGCTTACACGGACATATCGATTGAATAGTGCAAGGCTCGAACTGTGCTATTCTGCGAGAACAACATGCCATATTCAGTGATTAGAATCTATATGCAACAAGCTCTACCTTAGGTCGTGATTGCGTCCTGTAAACAGAGACGCCATTATCTGAAAGACACTGAAAGGAATTGAGAAGAAGTACATTGTACCACCACAACATAATAAATGTTATGTTCAGTCTTCATGTGTAAACTTACGTGCAAAATACTCTTCACGTTAATCGTCGTTAAGTTGTTCTTTGCCGCATTCTGCTCCAACTTTTCATCAATATCATCTATTTCTTGTTGTTCTTCGCAAGAGAGATTAGTAACAACTGTGCAATCCTGCTCTTGTTCTTCATGTGGTCCATCGTTTTCTTTCGATTTCGCTTTTTTCGCACCGTGATCTTCATCTTTCTTACTCTCCCTCTTTCTCTTCTTGCTGTTACCAGCTTTTGGCATATTTAAACTCCACTTGACGTTATCTTGTACGCTTCAAAATTGGCGATTTTTCGCCGAGTTGTCATGAAGCACTGTTTTCCGCCATTTTTCACAACATTACCCATCATGCCGCTTGTGACAAAGAGAATATCATCCCTTGAGGGATCCCCACAGGTGGTTCCTTGTCTCGTCCTCATTCTCCTCACGGCTTCGCAATTGCAAGAGAGGATAAGATAGGGCGGGAGATGTCTAATGCGAAAGAAACTGTCGAAACTGTGTAAAGGAAGAAAACCTACATCAGAAAATTCGAACAACTGTTGCAAATACCAAGTGAGTAGAGGAAAGATCATATATTTGAACCGGCAGAGAAAGATATAAAGACATGATCACAACAAAATCTAAATTAATTTTGTTCGGGATATGCAGATTGAGGGTAAAATGAAGACTACACCATGTAGATTGCCGTACAGACTTTTTGAGCCGTACCGACTTTTTTCCATTATTGAGTACGTGCTAACCATAAATAGGAACTTCAGACTAATCTTAGTCTGCACTACGGGATTTCACTCAGGTTAGCCCAAATAGCGCTCCGGTTAGCCTGTTTCAGGAGCCCTCATTGATCATCTTATACATATTAGTGAGTTAACTTATCTAACCAAAATGACCTAAATTGCTCCGAATTTGCTTCTGTTCTCCGTACTCCTTTTGAATATTTTTCCTGTCAAAACAGTGGAGCCTGCTAAGCACTTTACGTGACTGACCGTACTACAGATGTAGGTGCAGACAAAACCTGTGAGAAAGGATGGCTATGCTGGCGTGCAAATCGATGATGCAGCCATAGGGTCTACTCTTGTACCTGTACTTGCAAACACCTTTATGTCGAGAATGGAGCTTCATGCATCGAAAGGTCGATTAAATTTGCTTTTAATTTTTTGTCATAACTGACCACCGCTTATAATAGAGGCCCGGGGGGTAATTTTAATAAGCCTAGGGGTGCTCTTCGTGCCTTTAAGTGTGTAAAACGCGGTTTCAGTACCTCTTTGGGTGTTCCGTGTCAAAAGGTCTACAGCAGGAGCTTTTGCGGCGCCTTCAGTGGGATATTAAGACGGATAAATATGACAGGACTCTAGTTTTTTTAGAATTGGTACCTCTTAGGGGTTAATAAAATTTCAGGCCAATCCCACAAAACAGGAACTTGGTACCTCTAACGAGCACCCCAATACTTAAGTTTCCCCGGGGAATAGAGGTTCGAGGGAACGAGGTTGCTCGCAGGCTCTTCTTCTTTCTTGTCGCGCGGATAGCCAAACACGTTCATAGCGGGTTCAAAGGCTCTCTCTATCCTCTGCCTCCATTGTCAGGAGACAAAGGAAAGAGAGCCTGAGAACGAACCTGGCTAAAGCCTGGTTTTCACTGGCGACGCAAGCACAAGCGCAAACACTTTAGGTGCGAGATAATCTTTTGGACCATTGTTTCATCGGCGAACATAATCACGTGTGGTAAATATCCTTGTGCTTGTGCTATGCCTGAGCGATATTTCAGTTTCACTTGTTGCAGCGCAAACGGAAGCAAAGCACAAGCATGAGCACAAGAAAAAGAACAATTTTGATCCTTGCGCTTGTGTTTATGCCCGAGTCAGGACCGTTTTAATCTGGTCATGTGGTTGTCATTCATGGAATATATTTCTTCAGAAGAATTCTCTTGACCACTCGCTGACATTTATCATGGTGGTTTACCTCACTCGACTCTACACCGAAGGACTCAGCTGGACATGACTGACAAAATATGAATGATTCATAATATCATTCCAGATATTACTGGAATGCTGTTTTTGTCGGCTAAGAATGTTGCTGTCTTGTTGCTGTCAGTCAAGAAATTTAAATAAACATTGAAATCTCTCTATTATCAACCAGATTATCAACTATAAAATTATTCATTTTCTGTGGTTCTGATCGATAGTTTATATTTTACTGCCCTTCCCTTCCGGTGCATGAGACTTCTTGTCGGTGTAAGCGCAGCGGGATCCTGGTAACTAAATGTGACGTCATGCGAATCCCGTGAACACAAACATGGCGGACTTTAGGTAGGAGGAGCACGAAGCGGCGATAAGCTTGAATATCAAATGAACTTTTGTCAGTTTTCCTTTGTAGAATTAGTGAAAAGATTTTTAGTTCTCCAACTAAGTTTGTAGAATGTCTGGAGAACACACACCAAGCTTAAGCGACGAAGAGGAAGACGACTTAGATTGTACGAACTCGCAGCCGCAACTACCCGAACTGCAAGACACCTTGTCAAAATGGACTAACTACCTGCACGGATGGCAGGAAAGATGGGTGGTTTTGAGCGGAGGCACTTTGTCCTACTACAAATCAGAATACGATACAGCGTTTGGGTGTCGGGGCTCTATGAGTGTGGCAAAAGCTACCATACAAGTAAGATCTTATATTTTATTTGCTGCGCGCGTGATAGATTAGTCAGGGCTTATTAGAGAGCCTTTTAAATCCAATATTTTCGAAGTTGCTAGGACGTGTCAGGAACGAGAAGAGAATGATCCGATAGATAACTACCTAATCTTTAATATTGGTCGAAATACTTCAGAATCTCCCCTTTATTACAGCTTTATATTACGAAATACCGTAACGTACGTAACCGGAATTTAACGAAGCATGTTTTTTGCCTTCGGAATGCGTTCTAACGGCCATACATTCACTGCTGATATTTTTTTTACTTTTATAAGAGGCATTTCATCACCATATACATCAGACTTGTAGTTTTTTTTCTTAAGAATTATTCAGTATATTTTCGTGTGGGTGGTACAAATATTATGGGTCAAAGAACCCAAAATGTGACATTTGGCCGTGTCTGTAATTCTATGCCGCTGCCAGCATGTTTTGTGATGTTTTGAAATTTGAAGCCCACCTTTGAGATATTATTGCGCAGTATTATTTTCTTTCCCGAGATATAGGGACAAGTATTTGCTAAAATAGATATTCTGTGTCCGGCTATTTTTTTTTTGTTTACATGTAATAAACAGTGTATTGACTGCCTCATTCTTTTCACAAATCTCAAAAATCTGTTTCTTTGTTTTTGAACGTTATGTAAAATGTCTAAAAATTTCATGTTTTTCGTTTTCCTTGATGTTATCTCAGATTATATCTGAGACTGCACCCTGATTAAATTGTGGAAATTTTTAGCAATTTACTCAATCAAACACGGCCCTCCTCTCAGGATTCCAGTTCAGAAACGTAGCACAAAGGAACAGATTGCTAGCAGCTGTCTTCTTCTTTTGCTCTTCTTTCTTTTTTTCATGTGTTAAGGAACTATAAAATTAAGGAGGTGACAGTAGGATGAAAGGAAAAACCTGTTTGTAGATGAGCTAAGCTGCTTACTAGAGTAAAGCTTAGGGGAAAAAAAACTCTTGTAATAACAGAACTGGAAGAAACTGTGAGATGTTAGACATCACCCAATTGCCAGATATAATTTGAAATGCCACTACCCAAGCATGAGGTCTGTACACTGATCT
>OMLO01000409.1_pt1 | contig 27407 bp, 16 predicted proteins | sample 1674811 | NCBI WGS metagenome assembly OMLO01 (sample SAMN06265003, study PRJEB25207) | coral metagenome | isolation source: Coral host | place: Mexico:La Bocana,Puerto Morelos, Mexico | collected 2008-11-13
AAAAAAAACCTAAACAAATGAAACATACGGCAAGTAGTTTCTACATTTCGTGCTAGATAAGATTTGCAAGCTTCTGTCATAGCAAAAGCAGAAAAAAACCAACAAAGAAATGAAAAAAACAAAAAAAACAAAAAAATCAAAAAAACACCTGATTCAGTCTTTAACACCGTTTTCATAAATCCAGACATATATATATTGAAAATTTTATAGTCTAGTCTGTTTACTGTTGCTAGCCATAACTTATCAACAAGTGTAGACTCCTTATACTGAGGATACTTTTTATCTCCAGACTATACAAAATCCTGTGAATTGTTTTTCAAGTAAGATCTTAAAAAGTTATGACAAAACAAATTGTAATGATATCAAAATGATTAGATTGCCTAAGGAAATTTTTAAGGAGCCCCTTCGGGCTCCTAACTGCAAAAATTAGGAGCTTATATTTATTACACTTACATTTATATTACTGCTTTTGTTTTTGGGTTTTGCAATTCTATTTTAACAAAAGAAAATAAATTGAAAATAGATTGTACAAATCATGAAAATGCAAGCTGCATAATAAATATGAAAGAGGCATTTTGGGGATTAGAATTAAAAAATATATTCTGGTATATTGGGTGGAGTCACGATGATTTGTTTGATAACTTGAAATAAGAAACCCTAGTATGCAAAAAGAACTGCAATGATGTTTTCTTTTTGCTGGCTAGTTACTTCAAAATTTCAACTTTTAAGTCGTAAATATCCTTTCACAAACTAAAGAAATTCATTCAGTACATCTAAGTGAAGTTTTCCAAAGTATCAGACAAAAAAAGCCCAAGACTTTAGACACATTTATCTTTATTCAAAATTAAATATGATGTCAGCAGCATCATCAGTCGATCAGGTCGTATGATCACGTCTACCGGTCTTTTTTACGCCAATCCCGCCAACATACGACCTGACCCGCAGACATGCGAAGAATAGATCAAAACTTTCGTGCCCTCCACCCGTGAGGTGATAATTGACCACGTTCCCAGTGTCGTCCGAGCGGTGACGACAGCAAACTGATCAACTTTGCGGGGTCACACATCAATACCCAGCTTTTTTTTCCAGCTAACGCGGCATAAACTGAATGTGTGCTTCATTCGATCGCAGACAGAGAAACTGCAGGCCTTGCATTGTGAGTTCAGCGCAAAATATTGTGAGTAAATGCTTTTTTTCTGTGCAAATTCTCGTTTCCGAAGAGTGTTTTGTCATGAAAGTGGCCGAATTTTCCTACCTTGTCTCTTATATATAACACCGTAGGAGAAAAAAAATCAAAATTCGCTCAAATCTCGTTTAAACACTCCAGGACGAGAAAAAATGACGAAACGAGAAAATGACACAATTGAATGTTCGAGAGTCTTTATTTAGCAATTACTGATACATTGAATGATTTTAATACCATGTCTTAATTTCAATTCAATATACATGTACCACCATAATTCTCGTGATAAAAGCAAAATTTGATCAAAGTTGCTTTCCGTTAAATTTATTGTGTGAATGATTTTGTGACCGATTTCATGAGAAGATTGAAGTCATCGGACAGATTAGAAGGGAGTGAAAAACACGATGTTTAGGCGCACACTCGGGCTCCTTGAAGAAAACTGTAGTCGCCCGCATTCGTAACTTAGGCGCCTCAGGCGACCGGGCGCCGGTTAGGCAACAGCCCTGGGCTATTAATGTGATTTTCATGGGTTGCAGTTGTAATCAGTTATTGTTAAAATTGATCAGCCCTCAAGTTACCTGAACTTGAACCATATTTACATCACAAATGCAAAGAATGGTTACACAGGAGTGTCTTTCACAGGAACGTTTTGAACTCCCCCATAACCCCATAACCACGACTGGCAGATTGTTGGAACCTTTTGCAGTGAACTGCTGGGTGTAAGCTATAATGGACTAGCATCCCATCAAGGGGAGTAGAAGTACTCCTAGTCTATAGAATAGTCTATGCACAAGCTATAGAAACTTCAACATCTGACATTAAAGGACTCATGTGGATAATTTAGTGTCATTGTGCTTATTGTACAAGTTCCTTGTGCTTATTGTACAATTTCCTTTTCATTCTCAAACGTTCCTGATGACTGGTTAGCCTTGAGGAGCGCCAAAAACAAAGTCACCGAGGCGATTAGAACTGCCAAGAGAAATTTCGTCTATGAATCATTCAGGGCAAACCAAAACAACCCAGAGAAAATCTGGTCCGCGCTCAAGGATCTTTCTGGACAATTAAGCACTAGAGGTGTGACCTATTTAGAAGAGAACAAGACCACGCGAATCAATGATGACGACTTAATTGCCGAAGTGCTAAACAAACATTTTACGGGCTTAGCTGAAAGTCTCGCAGACAAAACTGCCGCTGAGTTTAACCCAGCGACCCTGATATCTTTTGTCAGCAAACGCAAGACCTCGAATGCCAAGCATGCTTTTCCTCCTATCACGCCGAACCAGACCAAACGGCTTATTGAAGCTATCCCTTCAAGCAAAGCGACTGGTGTGGATGGCGTGAGTGCCCGCATATTGAATATAGCAGCTCCGGCAATAGCACCGTCACTGGCCAAACTCATAAACATCTGTATCGCTAGGGGCACTTTTCCGACAGCATGGAAACAGGCTAAGGTGACGCCAATACACAAGCAGAAGAGCAAGTCTGACAAAAACAACTGCAGGCCGATCTTAGTCCTTCCTGTACTTTCAAAGATATTCGAGAGACATTTGCACAACTCTCTATCTACTTTTCTCAAGGACAATAATCTCCTATATTGCAATCTGCCTTTAAGACACATCACTCGACTGAGACAGCCTTAATAGACATTGTCGACAGAATGCTGTTAAATCTTAATGACAACCAGATAAATGGCTTAGTTTTCGCCGACTTCCAAAAGGCCTTCGATCTTGTTAACCATGCGGAGATATTGATTGAAAAACTGCGCATTTATGGTCTAGAGGATAACAGCCTGATCCTTGTGCGTTCATTCTTTCAAAACCGAAGGCAGCGCACGGTTATCCGGAGTGCACAATCCTCGCCCCAGGCTTTGACGCACGGTGTACCACAGGGATCCGTACTCTCTCCTCTTCTTTTCCTAGTGCATATAAACGATCTTCCGGAGGCAGTATCGCAGCCCACTACTGTGGACATCTTCGCAGATGACACCACTCTGAGCTCACACTCACCTTACACAAATACCCCTGGACTTTGTTCCAGACTATGTCAGAGTACTCTAGAACTTAAAAAAATGGACAGGCAATAACCGGTTTAAGCTGAACATGGACAAAACAAAATCCATGTTCGTAACCGGTACTAGACTGCGTGCAAAGATGGACCACTGCGACCAGATGGAAATGTGTTCCAGCAAGGCAGATGTATTGGAGACTACTACAAGCCACAAACTACTTGGAGTATATATTGACCCGGACCAGTTCTTTTAACGAGCATGTTGAACATTATGTAAGAAACTTACTAAGCGCATCGGAGTCTTGAGATCAATTAGGCATTATTTACCTTTAAATGAGCGTATACTTTTCTATAATGAAACCATAAAGCCCCTTTTTCTGTACGGCGGAGCCGTCTGGAGTATAACATCTAAAGCTAATATCAGACAAGTCCATGTTTCGACTGCAAAAGAGAGCGGCCAGGGTAATATTGGATGGAAGAAATCAATGTTAATAAGCTATGCCTTATCTTTAAATATCTACATGGTCAATGCCCAAAATACATATCTAGTAAGTTGATACGTGTGAGTGACATATCACGCTACGATGCCCTGAGAGCAACAGAGCGACAGAAGGAGGAAAAACTTTTGCTTCTACATCAACTTCACTATGGAATTCTCTAACATAAGATCCTGTGATAGCATTGGTGTTTTTAAAGAGAAATGCGTCAAGCTTATAAAGAAGGGGTATGCAAATATTGAATATTTCATCATTTCTTAGTGTCCTCTTACTCTTTGTATCGCTTGCACCAACAAGATTTTAGTCCATTTTATTGATGTTGGCAATTTTACCAGTTTTGTACTTATTATTATTCATAGTTAAATATTTTTTAAATCATTGTGATTTATATTTTAATTGTTTAAGGGAGGGCCACGAGTTTATCTGTCAACTATCAATGACTGTAAAGTGTTTTTACCCTCATTAAATAAAGTTAGTTAGTTACTTACTTACTTACTTACTTATCGAAAATGATGAAAAATGGTTTTTTGTTAGAAGTCTACCCTTTTTATGACCAAAACGGATAAAAAACATATACGCTGGGTCCCACATATATCTATATAGCCATCTAAGCGAGTACCACCTCGTATATCTATATAGCCATATAAGGGAGTACCAACTGGTATATCTACATAGCTATCCTGGGCTAGCCTTTTTTCCTTCCGAGATGCCGCGCTCCTTTTGGGCAGTAACAACAATCGCGACCTCTAACCAAGTCCAGAGGACTTTTGCTGAACAAAAGGAGCGCGGCCTCTGGGGACGAGAAGGCCTGCGTGATGAGATTAATGAGTCTGCGCTCTTCAGCGTGAACCAGCCTCGATTCCGTTCCACGCTGCATGCCCGTCATACCAGTCCTGGTTTGGCCCCAAAGCGTTCGTCTCGTTGGCTAGCAAGCACTCGCGTGCCAGATGGGAGAGATAATTCAACTCTTGTATAAGTGCCACTGCCCGGCGCCAAGACTGTGTTAATCGAGTGATATCGCTTGCGTTGCTTACAAAAGAGGGCTTTCTTGAGAGAAAGGCGGAAAGAACGTTTAGACAACTTGGAACCAAAAAAGTATTTTACACCTCGCAAAACAAAAGGTAAAGAACTGCTGCAATTGTTTTCGCTTTTTCACAAAGGTAATTTCAATTCTTCGTGGTATTGCGTTTAATAGCGGATGCTTGCATGTAATAATCGTGATTACAGATACCGGATAAGAGAAAGCTCACATACTATGCCTCAAATTGAAGAAATTGCGAAGGAAATTGCTTTGACAATATTTGCAAACTATATTAATTTCGTTTTTGGGACTTGATGTGCTTTCACAGCAAGCCGGATTTTATTAGGAAACTAAGTTGATTTGACTAACGCAAAGGGGTTTGACTCCTTTTCATCGCTTTGTGCCAATGTTTGCGCGAAGCGCACACGAGGTCAGGAATTAATTGAATAGAAACAAAGAAGGCTCTGAGGCGAAATTAAGGGAAGGAAGAACGCTATAAAAAGATTATCAATGATCCCTTTCAGCCATTGTGTCGTTTTTATTCTTCAAAAATCATTTACCGTGTAATTACACTTTTGTTCGATTTGGTCTGAAAAGAAATGGCACCCTGACGGTGCATACAATAATCTTATAGTTTAAAATACTTGTTCCTGGCTATAAAAGCTCCAACGAACAAAGCCTTTGCTATTTTTTGACGCATTAACAGTCCAAAGTATTCATTCCTCTCGTTTTTCCTACTTCAAACAGGAAACTTGAATATCTTAAATACAATATAACTATCTTCGTCAAGAGAAGTATGCGACGCTAAGGTATAAAATAATTGACAATTCTTCTCAGTGGCTCTTTTGACATTAAGAATTTCCACTGCTGTATAAGTAAGAGCAAGTGTTATATTACTCTTTTCGTCACCAACTATATAATATATAACCATTTCGGGTACGCGAAATTGTTTCACTTGAAGCTACCGCAGCCACGGCTGGCCTCTAGATATGTATCATTCCTTTGCCGATACCAACCTGTTTAAATATGGCAACTATTGCCGCTTGTAAATATACCTGACTATTCATTTTAACAAATCTTGTTTACTCGAGTGTGATATACAAGTTTCTTTACAGGATAAAAATTTTAGACGAAATTAATTTATATTTCTTGTAGTTCCGTCCGCCAATTCGAACGGCACTATGTTCTTGTGAAACTTTTCACTGTTGTTCGACTTCAGGAATTTGGAGCTCGGAGTCGAAGATGAATGTTAGCGTCTGAAGTCACATATTTCTTCAATTGCCTCAAAAGGGCCTTATTGATTCGACTTTCCCCGGTACACCGAGCTTTGTTCTCGAACGAAGCTTTCGTTAACTGTTTGTGGACTTAATACATGCTGACTTGTATTAATTTTCTCCACTCGCAGAGTATGGAGTCGGTTTAGTTTGCATCCTCATCATGTTTAAGGTTGCGGCAGCCCGCAGTCTTTGCAAGCACACTCCAACACAATTTTCACTTTCTTTATCACAAAGTCAGGATTCTGTCCGGGACATTCCAGCCGTACGTTAATGGATTCTTGCTTTGACGGAGCACAGTAAGCACAGGAGAGAAATCTTTTCGGGATGTAAAATGAATTACATTGTCCATAACACATGTTGTTCTTGACCTCCACCGTTGTGCAGCCATGGTGTCGAACCGTCTCCTTGAAAGGGTGCGGATTGCACCAATCCGTTTTCAGATTTAACCTCCCTAGGTTCATGAGACTACTTCCACCCATAAGTGGTAAGTTCTGGTTGTATGTGACTGGCTTCTTGTTGTATGTTACGACGGAGTTTTGTCCATGCACGCCGCGATCAAAATTAGCCTTCAGTTCAGGAATGTTCTCGCTTCCTTTGTCAGGTTTATCTTGAGGCTTAATTGGAAGATATTCCCATGGTTTTCGTCCTGACTGCTTGTCACCACTCCCCGCAGGAAAGCCGCTGCCAGCGTTTGCTTTTGAGGTGGGAACGCTTAAACTGAGGTCTCTTTGCGCGGACGGACGGAAAACTCGAAGTTGCATGAGTGTTCGTTCCTGATCCTTACTCGCCGCAGGCAAGCCATTATTTCCTTGCCTATTTTCGGATTTTAAATCAAAGATGTTTTGTGTAGTCTTCAGCCTGCCCGAAGTGCGTTCAGCATCGCTCTTTCCTTCTCTGAGAAGGACTTGCTTTCCAATAAGCGCGTTTGGAACTTGCTCTGACAATTGCGCTTTGTCATCTGAAGCGGGAAGCGCGCTTGATTTGTGATTAAGGAAATCTTCCAACAGTGGAATAGGGGACGAACAGTGCGATGGCAGATAAGAGAGAATTAGGAACATCACCAAACAGCAGTGAAGGACGTTAACAAATTCTTTGGCTCCCATCTGAAATAAATATATCAGTCGGTCTTAAAGAATCTTTTTTTAAAAAATAACAAACTGCTTGAACTGTTTGAGGTACGGCTACCAACAAATCTATACATGGAAAAAACCTAATTAGGATATTGGTACCTACTTTTCTGGGCACTTGAGGTGCACAATTGAAACATTATATAATTAAATGTGTTTCGTTGCGCAAATTCATGTCTCTTCTGCAGAAAGTATATGCGCACGTTCATAAAGTGGACAAGAAAATAGAATTTTCCCTTGACAATAGCAGGGCTCGCTTTAGGGGCAGTAAGTCAGCACAACGTTGGTCAAAACTGCCGAAATACACACACATAAAGCAATTAAACGGCTTATTTGTTTGTGAGGTTTTCAGTTTGTTTAGATTTCGTTAAAACACTCGTAAATTAATTTAAGAACAGGAAGGAACTTTCGATTTTTCCTACTGTACCCGGTTCAGAACCACACACATGGAAGTAAATAATTACCTTCAATCCTCTTTAATCGGTGGAGGTTTCTCAGTTCTTGCCGTTTACTTGCTGCAACAGAAGACAAAACACAAACACGTTAGAGGTTATCAGGCTTACCAATCACAACATGAAGGTCTCTGGTCAAGAAGGGGCAAGTCGATTTTCGGTATCGGAAAGTGTCTTTTAAGCTGAACGTTATTCTGAACCGCTAGCTTACCGTTTTAACTAACGATTAGTACTCCTTAAGCGGTAGAAAGTCAAGCTTCCAAATCCCAGCTACAAGTGTCGTTCTGAAGCACTTGTTTGACAGTAAGCTGTTTTCGGCCGAGCTTTTCTTTATATTGTACCTTCGCACGCCACTGCCGACACATCACTGTAATTTGCACAATTAACGCACCTTTTCTTTGTTTGTGGAACTTTGCCTTAGTCAGACAGTCTGTAAAGCCAATGGGTGATTTATTGAGTTTAAATATCGATTCGTTCCAGGGGAGCTTAAGACTGCTGGCGCCATTGAAGCGGCAATAAAAGCTCTTTTAGATGGTCTTTTGTCACCGTATTGAAGCTTTCGGCAAGGGCCGACACGTGCAAATGAAATTGGTAATAAGGTCTCCCTCCATCCTCTGTAAAGGTTTCACGACAAAACATTCGTAAACTCTAACCCTAAGTTTCTTGCTCGAGTTTTGACGCAACGATTTCTTCTCGAAATAACTGTTTAACTGCACGCTAGAAAAATAAAATCATTTAACATGAGAATGTGTAGTACCTCATTACAATTTTTTCGTTTGCATGGTGGCGCCAGGGCGGAAGTCGCTTCAAAGGGTGTTCACGGACTGAACTGAAGAGAAACTGTTTTGAACTCACCTACACGGTCTGCGATTTATACTGCTTGTAGCACACTCACATAAAATTAGAATTTACGTAGTTTTGTTGACGCCACTGGTCAAAAGGAAGTCTACGACTTTCAGAAATGACTATAATATTAGAAAGAATTTGTTTCCGTATTCAGCTTTGGCGCCGAACGATTAAAAGATATCTTTTACATTCTTGAGTTAAAAAAGACCGCCACCTTGAGTCGAATACAGGCCCGTCTGCGCCGGTCTGCTGGCAAATTCACCAAAACATAATTAAAACAGCGAGATTTATTTCTGTTTACTTCTTAGTAATTTAAAATATAAAATTTTCACTGAACGACGCCCAATAAAGTAATGAATTATACACACTGTAACACTTGAGCCATCTCTCAGCACACAATATAGAAAAAAAAAGAAATAAAGATATTGCTTCATACGCACAACACCAAATTCTCAATACTAAATAGATAGAGAATTAATTGCAAGTAGCAAAGAGAATTCACATTTTAATTCATCAACAGTCATGTAAATAGAGCTAGGCTATCAAACGGGAAGTGTTAGACGACCTAACACGATCAAACATTGTTCGGCGTTTGGTGACCAAACATTGTCCAGTTTAGACACCTTGTTTGATCCTGTTTGACCGTCTTCGATAAGATCTGTATGTCAACAAACGTTTGATCAAAAACTGTAAAACGTTTTTTTCGTTTTGATGAAACTGATCAAACATGTTTAACACCAGCAGGGTTTGATACCGTTTCGCCACTCAGTTCGACACCAACATATTTGGTCACCAAACATTGTTTCATGACCATGTTTGATCGCCCAACATACCTAGTTTGGACGGTTGCTTGAGGGAGCTTGTTAAGGTCATTTAATGCCTATAATAAGTACAAATTCGCCTGGGAAATGTTTTTCTTGGCTTCTCGGCAGAAATATCTCTGTTAATTTAGCCCGGGTTCAAACTGAGCCAAAATGTTAACAGTGTTCTTTATTCTCTGTTTTGTACACTGAAAAATCCATATATCAATGTAAAGTCACCACCATTAGCAAATGTTCGTTCTCGATCTTGGAAGTTTTCTTTGAGAGAGGAATAAGCATACTTCATAAACGTCCTTAAGTTTCCATCGGTTACACAAAACAAACATTTTCAATCTAAATGTTTCCTTGTGTTTATCGCAATAACTGACGTAAGTTGTATTGAAAATGACGTCTTTCCTCTTCAGCGACCATAAAATTACAATACTGGTCGATATAAACAAAATAACTCGATGGGGTACCAAAATAGGCCTCATTTAACCGGGCGTTTGTTATATAATGTACCTATACCCGGGCCCTGCGAAAAAACTCACTCGTTTTACAAAACTTGCTTTCTATATCCGTGGACATGCAATCATTTTTATTACCAACGAGTTTCAGTAATGTGTTAGAAAGTTAACTCAATGTCTTCTTTTACTGAAGTAGTACCTCTTGTTCACCAAGATTCGCTATATCAGCGCATCGTTTCGTATGCGACGAATCTTGGTCACTATATTGTCACAAGTTGAGACACTCTTCATCATATTTCGAACCGATTTCCTATACAAGTCATATGAACTTTTGTACTTGCAAGAAACAGAAGTCCATAAGGTTGAACAATGTCTATCTAAACCGAGGCGATAAGCGAATTATCAACTGGTGAAATTGCAGGGGCGTGCACTCGCCTCAGTTCATTGCGACTCGCGGCATGGACCTATTACAACAAAGCTCTATGTAGGCGCCGCATCACACTTGAACACTTCCGTTGATGAACAACTCTCGGCATGTTTAACCTTGTGTTGAAGAGCACATTCGCAAGCAAACACTTCAATTCTGCAGACAATCTGCAAACGAAGCACGCCATGGATCAGTTCAATTAAACTGCTTTAATTTAATCAGCATCGTGGCTCGACATGTGTCTGACGAACCCAGAAGTCTGGGTATAGATTTAGCCGGCAGGACTTTTAGTATCTTGATTACTTTATAGTTCCACAATTTATAAGTCTTGACTCAAGACTTAGTGTGGAAGACTTATATCCTCGAGGGCACGGTGGCTCAAAGAGCTAATTTATATCATTTCTTGGTCAATAAAGCACGCAGAATTTCAAAGAACACCGCTAAAAATAGGTTATAAATCAAAAGGCATAAGATAAATGATTTACAAGGCTTTTGAGTGTTGGTCCTTTATCAAAAGTGGTTAGCCTCGCCGATATTAAAACTTCGCAAAAAAACGACGAACTTTGGTTCAATTTCATAAACAATTTCCCCGAAGATACTATAATTTTCGCATTAGTGACACTGAAGTCAATTTATTTGATGTACAGGAGCGAAGATAAGTTTCTTTCTCGATTTGTGCGACTTGCCGGCGGTTACTTAAAAAAACATAGCCTTTCTTCTTTATTTGTATGCCGTTGGTTGCCGCCGATTGCTTGCCTGTTCTCCAGCGCGTGGCAACAGTTGCTTGTTTTCCCGCGTTTTGCCAACGGTTGCTTTTTTTCCCGCACTTTGGCTACAGTTGCCTTTTTTCCTGGACCTTGACAAGGATTACATGTTTTATTTTTCCCGCGGTCAAATATTAATTTTTCAAATTCCCGTTTGCGGTCGTGGTTTAAGAGGCCTATAAGTACTTTTATTCTAGAAAACCACAGAAAAAAACCGGTCTAGCCGCCTGCCATATTGAGTGGTCTCGTTAGAGGTTAAAAATAAATTGAGAATTTCTGAGCTTGATTCGACTCGACGACTTACGAAAGCATTCAATTACTCAATGAACAAACATCACGCCATTGAGCTCGTAAGCGCAAATAAAACACGAAAGTATCAGATAAGCCATAAATTTTCAGTGTTGTCACGGTAAAGAAAGAAAACCAAACAACAGCTTTGTTACAAAAAAAGGGATGAAAGTGGTTAGAGTACTTGTAAAGCATTGACCACGGATCAGTAAATGACTATATTTTACTGTCAGTACCCATTCTAACCATACTGAGCTCGCCACGGTTGCTAGCACCTCAGACTTGACTTCTTCTATCAAGCGACTTCATCAGTCGCAAGCTGACGCGGCACAAGGTTAGGGCCAAGAAAAGCGTTCGCGCTAGAGAGATTTTGAAGGCTAAGCAACTTTAGGTTGAAGCACGGATAGGAGAAGATATAGTTAAGGAGAAATCAGGTTAAACCCCTCTGTCGCGTTTGTAACTCTACACAATATTGGGGCACAAGCGATATCGTGATACTGATACCATAAGCTATCCACTACCTCTACATTATTTGCTTTATATACCACTTAAGTATACTGACTCCTCCCTCCGCTACTCATGGCCCTTCGGATATAAGCATTCCCCCTCCCTTTCAAAGATCCCTTATGAAGTTGTTTAACCCAAGATCTGTATCCGCAGACTTGCGCAATACCAGTGCCGTCTAGTCGTCATTTATACAACGACTGTAGAGTTTAGTCGTAATGGCAACGACAACTAAGACAATTTTCTAAAACATAGTTGAAACATTTTCGAGAGGAACCGCTTTCGTACATTCACTATTGCAGTCAGTTTAGGCTGATTAGGGTTGAAGTTCTCTTTTTCTTAAGCGAGCTACGTCACGTTTTGCGCATGTTGAATTGTTTAGCCTAAATTATTTTAAGTTCGTCGTTTGTAATCTGCCGTTAATCTTCTCCATCAGTAACCATATCCTTGTTACCTAGCCTTGTGGTTATCTCTTAGCCGTGTGTTTCCATCTTAGTTGACTGCTAGTTTAAGGTACCCTTCAATTTAAAGGTAATATAAATATTGAAGATGAGTCAAAAAAGAAAAAATACGCTATTGAAAACGGCCAATTAGCCTCTCAGATGAAATTGTAGAAAACCTTTCATTCAAGTCTACCATGCTAGTCTGGTTAGGGCTGCTAAAGTCAACACTTATCCCACCTTGTTGTGGCTGAATCCCCTATTCGTTAATTTCTATTCCTGTGTATCAATTATTTTGAAACACATCCACAACGCAGCATTGAAAATTGGAATCTCTGCCACTGCTAAAATGTTCGTGAGGAAGGTGTGCGCATCGGTGTGGTTGATAACGCTTTTGTTCTGCCAGCAGACGTCACAGCTATTTTAATAGACTTCTTATACGAACTGGAACAAATTATCCGTTTTAAATAGATGTAACCCAGACATTGGCCCGTATCTTGTTTTATCAGCATATCATTGATCATTCTTAATTTGATTGTAATTTATCACTAACACCGGCTTTTGTACTGACATATTATTTTTTAATTTGTCCAAACGAAGATTAACAATAAGCTTTATAGTTTGTCTGAGGTCGATACATGGCCATCATAGTATAAGGAGCTTGGCATTATGTTTGAGCGATTATCTGTATAGTCCGGCTCATAATCAAGCTTTGTCTAGAACTTCATTGTATAGTTCTGCATACTGTTTATGGAATTTTAGTCCCATTGCGGTTTATTAGTGGATTCAGTATACAGCACTCTTTGTGTTGTAGAAGAAAGTTTGAACAAACTAAGAAGATAGCCGGATCTTGTCTATAAGAGAAACTTGAATCGCTGACAGAAAACTATAACAAGAAAATAACCAAATAATACAGTTTGGTTTCTTGGCGTTTTCATTTTTAACGTAAAGATTTTTGGCTTGTTTTTCGACATTTAGGCCAAGCCAACCGTCGAATTTCACATATGCATGAGACGAACTAAAATGAGCAAAGAAAGTCCGCATCATGGTAAGTTCGACGTTTGACTCAACTGAGTTCTTGCGGCTATATTTAAATCGACCAAAATGTTTAAATTCGACGTTTGACCGATTTACCTTGCTTTTCGCTGGCCAGAAAAAAAAACGTTTAAACGGGCGAGATTTTCTTTTTTTTTCTCGATACATCCAGACGTGTACATTTTGGCTTAATCAAAGGCATCCGGGCCGGCGAAGGGGCTGGAGAAACCCAGTTTCAGCAAATTTTCCGGACAAAACACTGATGATCAAATGATATAAGGATCCAAGTGTACTGTTTCGAAAAGCCATATATCGCTTAAATGTGTACGTGAAAATCCACGAGGTGGTTATTATTTCCACCAAGAAAATTATGACAAACTAAACATAATCAAAGCAAACAAAGAGCCGTTTTAATATTTCTTCTCATGCCTTCGAGAATTGTGTTTCAGTTTGACTCTATCATGTCGTTGTCCCGTTAAGATTACTATACATAGTTATCGCCCTTCTAATTTTGGCTATGATATCGTATTCCTTAATTTAGTTACATGGAATGAGATGGGAAGCACAGAGTTAAATATTCATGTCCAAGATCACGTATCCCTTAGCTTAGCAACTGAATGCCTTGGCTTAGCGCTGCTTAAGTGCTATTCAGTTCCTTATGAGAGCCAGGCATTCAGGGAATGCAACGTGTAAAAACAACAACGATTTCGGTTGGCCTTTTGCCCAAGAGGGTGCCCATAAAAAGTCCTGAACTGTGGGGTGGAAATAGGAAGTTTTAAAAAAGTTAAAAAAATACTGTTATCATAAGTTATTAGAGCGTAGTGGGAATGTAATTTATCAGTATCAACTAATTGCCAGTTTTTCTAATTGTTGTTATATACGATGGTCAAAGCATTGCATTTGTCATATCAGGTTTAGGCCAGATTAATTGAATAAGCTTGTATTTTTAGTCGTCGGCTCTTCACCTTTGACGTCGGGTTGAAGTCGCCAAAAATACGCTACATTACCTTGAATAAGAGTTTCAAAAAATTTGTCAGTTTTTATACAAAACAAAGCTTCAGGTTTTAAGTTGATTAGAAGGAAACTTATCATATTCTTTCTGGGGTCATAAGTTGTTTCATTTAGGATTTAACACTTTAAGCTTGTCTGAGAGGCAAAATTCTTCACTGATCGCGGCTCAGTATTTCTGTCTACTCAATGATTGTCTATGTAGTAATTTTAGCCACTAAGCGCCGAGATCGCGCTATTTTAGTCTAACATTCATTGAAACCTATCCAGATCATCATAGTATCGAAAGAAACTTAGAACCAATAAGACCTCCTTTACACCACGCGGAGAAATTTGAAAAGGAACTCTCCACACTAATCATAGCTTCACGAAAACTGCGGTTAATTTCTTTTCAAAAACGCTCTTCAAACCGGATGAATTTCAAAATGCCCGCTTTAAATTATTTTTCTGGCTGAGTTCTCCTCCGACACAAGTCCAAAATGATCGCGTTTTTGTTGCGTTTTCAAAATTTCTCCAGCGATGTGCGGACGGGGGCCTTGAGATAAACATTACATTATAGGATAACCTTGTGCGATCGCTTTATTTTGGGCTGTTCCTGTTAGCTATCGGCTTATTCTTTCTCTCTTCAGATTTTCTGAAACCGGATTAACCAGTAGTTCGGTTTATGATTCGGATTTAACCCCAAGGGCGCCAGTTCGATGTTGCAAGCTCAAGGCACTTACTTTGAGGCCTTTATATTATCTGTCTTAAATACTCACGGCTGAAAACGCTACTTTTCCATAAAGTTTCAAAATCAATTAACAGCGGCAAGTTTCAAATGTATAGCCACCCGCGAGGCTGATGGCATTCGAGACTTCGTCAATTCTCTGAGTGGAGTCGAGAAGCGAAATGTTCATCCCAGATCAAATCGCCTATCATAGGGCGGTGTTAATTGGGATAGAAGACACCAACTTATTTGAAAGATTAGCGTTAAGCCCTGGAGGACTTCCGAAGAATACTCGTCGCGTCTTTGAAGTTTACTTCCAGAGATGCCTTAAAAGTACCAGAATCTTGTTTTGTTGAAGTTTTTTTTGCCTCTAAGGGCAACAAATAGCAGAAATATATTGTCGGCGCACGATTGAACATTGTGGGGATGGGCTCCTGACATTGTCAAGTAAAACACGCAGTTTGCACCACTGAATGTCACGTGACAGCAAGGCATTTAGCCAGTGCCATATATGGAGACACCCCCAAGATACAATGAAGAGACAGGCATATTAGAAAAGGGCATTACGATAATATTTGTTTTAGCCAACCCAGCACTCCGTAAATATGCCAAGACGTGACTTTAAAAACAATCAGGACGAAACCAACCGTAGAAAAAACACTAAAACAGGAAAATTGACCAGAACTAAAAAGGTCTAAAACGCTTCAATCGATTTACGTAGAACAGACAAAATGCTTGCCAAGTAAACATAAAGTCACATGGTTAAAGCTTACGTGACCACGTGAGCATTCAGCCCGAATTCTTTTACATGAAAAGTTAAAACAGGTTAGTTCTAGCAGCTTTATAGAGACATTCTCAAATTTGCGACGGAGGAATACAATTGTAACTGGTGGTGCTAATAACATTTTCTCAGAAGAGAACGTCGATAAACGAGGCCAATTTCCAAGCTTCTTTTGTACAAGAAATGTATGGCAAAGATTCAAGTCCGATTTCTCCCAAACGGAGTCGTCGAAACTATGAGATACTGTTTGTTCACTTGTCGCTGATTCTACCACTGGACAACAGGAGACTCGCGGGAACAGGGCCAAAGAACGAGTTATTTTGAATTCTTCCAGGATTAATATTGGAACACTCAGTTATATTTATGAGCGAGGTCCTAAGTGTTACTGAATTATGCATGATAACGCACAAAATTATTTAGCAAACAACTTCTACGCTAAAACTGAAGGTTAATATATCGTTTGTTTGAAATGTTTATGCCTTTAGGCGGAGACCAAGTGCCTTGTTCGACTAGGGGGTTATCAGAAAGAGAAAACACTACATGTAAGTTTTGGACGATTGTCAGATTACGATGCAAATTTATGACTTTGAATAGAGCGTAGAAAAGGCAATTTACCAAGAATGAGTTTATAATTAAGTTTTATATTCTTATTTAGAAGCCACCCGACCAAAATAGATGGCGATGACTAACAATAATGATTCACGTACGCAAAGTAATTTGACTGTTAATAGTCGCTCCACTTATAACCGGCGTTTGTACATTCACTGCAGCTCTTGTAGCACTTTAGAAAAAAATATTTTAGTACTGAAATATTCGGCTATAAGCCGAACCTCCCAGTTTGTAAAAAAATTCACTAGTTACCTGTTTAATTTGCTGCAAAGCTCATGGTCGAATATAAATGGAATGATGTTTTTTTCGTTATTTTTCGCAGCCATTCGTTTATCGTACTGACCGGTGTCCGGACCCGCAGCTGATTTAGCCAGCAGGAATGTCAAGCTCAATTCTGTAAGACGCCGAATTATTCTCGCATTTTGATTGGCTCTTACTTATGATCTACTGGAGGACAGATGAATAAATGACGTCATTGACATTTCGTTTTCGTTTTTTTTTGTAACATAAAACAAATAGATTCCATGTTGCCATGCGTCTGGTTATTAATAGATCACAGTCGACGTTAAAATGTGGTTAATTCAACGGCTCGTGTGCCACTTTTTGTTCTTACCACATTTTTTGACGTCACTGTGATCTATTACTGAACAGACGTACGGCAACAAGAATCAGTTTGTAAAAAAGACTCATAGACCTGAATGTTTCTCTGTGGCCGGGTTTACCGCCTTCTGTACAGAAAGCACAATTCGATCATTTTACGTTGCTTTAATTTTATCCCGCAGAGAACGTCTAAAACAAAATGTAATAATGTTTACAACGCACGTGCGAGCCATTTCCTGACAGAGAACATTTTCTACATCTGGGAAATTTTGAGGAGCCCAGCGAATTAGTGAGGCTCTCGGCTAGTAAAAGAAGCTGTAATCGACAATCAAGGTTTAATTTATATGGGAAATAACAAGACAAATGAGTCACTCGTTCTTGGGCCTCAAGGCTGTCCGGTTAAGGTCATCCTTGAGCAGGACGTATTTGCTGTTTTGAAGAGCATCTGACAAGCTTATCGATATCGATCATATAAGCAAAATGCAATTGAAACATTTTATCACGTTTTTATGATGGCAATCGGTAAAACGTAAAAATATTGATACAAATTTACATTGTATAACAAATTGAAGATAAGCGCAGTTTGGACAATAATCAAGTACAAAGATTACACTAACTTGAATGATTCGCTGAAAACCGAAATTTTGAGATGTCTCCGATTACAAGTAAGTTTTGAAATTTGGTACAGTGAAATACTTACAAAAAAGACTTTGAACCAGGGCTATTTCACAGTGTGACATCGCTATTTTCTAACCTCGACTTGCCACGTCGAGAAATCCTGACTGAACTCTTGTCTAAGTATTAAGTCATCAGTTAGATGTTTCTACCAGATGTGGTTATTTACAAAAATTGACTACATCTGCAGGTTAATTTAAAAGTAACAGTACTTTTCTTATACTTTTTGTTTTTTACATGAATGAAAAAAATTCAGTTACAGAATCGAAAACAAAGTAACTGGAGGAGGATCCCATTTGAATGTTTGTAGAACAAAATCTGGAATATCAAAAATTTGGGAAGATTTTAATAATAGCCTTTGTAAATTGTAGATGCTTGTAAATTGTGAATTGTGCGAAATTCTTATCAAGGTGCAGTAACTTCCTTATTTGTTCGGGTGTTTCTTCAATCCTTCAAGCATGCATACTCATCTGTGCTTGACAGAAAACAAAGCAGGATTGAATCGAGCATCGTTTTCAGCAGTCACGGTGGTGCAAAGACAGCCTCTCTATAGCTGATGTTAGATTTGCAGATAGTTAAACTGCTAGCCACTTTCTGAATACAAACGTTTTTCACGATCCAACCCATTCAATTAACCAATACTGAATTAGAGCATGGTTTTAGGGGTTGAGAAAACCCACATATTCGTATCACAGCTGATAAACGAGGGTTGATAACGGGAATTTTGGACACTCATCGACAAAACTGAATAAAGTAACTGTACGATTTGTAAATGACTTCTATACGTGTCTACAACATAGTGTCTTAACAATTTAATAAAAAAAAGTATAAAAACAAGAACACAACTTACGTCGATTACAACTGTTCCGCCTTGCTGCGTTTCTTGCTTCCTCTGGTGGTCAGAGACGATTAAGCTGCTTTTCGTATAGAATTCTTCATCTCAATGAGGTACAAATGTGATGCTACTCTTAGTACTAATTGCGGACACGCGATCTCGATAGCCAGGCAGTCGCTTTCGCTCAGCACGATTAAACTAAGTCACGGCCTTTCAAGATGACAGCGTAATTTGTTTTCCAGTCCAATAAAAACAGCGATTTTCTAAGACAATAGCTGTTCTAAAGTGTTTTGTCTACCAATGGGATAATAACGTCTACCTCTGGTGGGCTGAAATATCAACCCCCTTAAAGCTACATATCTTGGATAAGAAAGAGTGGAATGATTTACCTTTGAGAAATGACTTATACACGATTGTTTCAATTCCCAGTTGGGCTTCCGACACGCCATGTTCTAATCTTTCAGGCTACACCCTAGTAATCCGTTAAGAAAATGAGATTGTTTGCGCCACTTTTCAATGATTTCTCAAGATCACCGAAAATAGCGTTGACCGACACATTAAGCTCTTCACGTTCCCAGCCGAGATCTTAAAACACATTTTAAACTCATTGATATTTTCAATTTCTGTTTAAATTTGAAGCCGGAAGTCCGAAAAAACTGTGATATTGTTCAGTCTGGCCATTCAAGGATTTTCCCGTTTTCCGATGGCCCGCTGATCAAGCGAGACCATCTCTGGGTGCAATCAGACAGCCAGTCTCCAATCTGAAGAAATACTATATAGAGGGAATGATATGTTTGCACCCATGTCGCACGTTTGTCAATAGCTCTCACTACTAAAGTTAGTTTTCCAGTGCGCTCCATATTAATTACCAGGGTCAAATAGAAGAAAACTTGAAATAGCGAACTTCCTAAACAGCTTATTCATGTAGAGGAGCGGGGAATGCGTAGCGTTTTATGGCTCGGGTTACGCATCACAACATGAATACACTCAAGGCAAGTTATTTCGAGTGTGACCCTCTCCTCCTTTACCACAGTTGCAAGCAAGTGACTTTGTTACACATGGGTTGGATTCAACGAGTACCTTATATGTGGCGTGTGTTTGATATCAAATCGTTCTGTTGCTTCCACTTTTCTGGGCCCGTTGCACTGTCCTCAACGCAGTATTGTGCCTGTCAGGACCCAATGGGCTCCTGTGCATGTCTATAAAAAGTGTGCACGAGTGTGGAAAAAAAATTCAGCCATAGAGCCAGTCTGCCTCGCGTCGTTTCACGGTGTCTGCTGGGAGATGTTGGGGTGAAACGGGAACCTGGGTGAGATTGTTTTTCGCCTATTGACCTTCGGTTCAAGTCTTCCATTGAAAATGTAGACGTTGGAATTAAATAATTGTAACATGCTTCTTCGTTCCCATGATTTCATTTTACACAGAAAAAAGGACTTTAATTTCTTTAAAAAAAATGCGAGAAAAATAAAATCAAATCTCTGGCCCATTTCGATAATCGTAGTGTAAATATCTTTACGCACTGACGCCTCCTCCTAGCTTTTCGGTTCGCGATGTCAGCTTTTCGCTAATCTAAACTTGAACTATCTGAATACGATTACGCCCAGGTTATATATAAAAGGGAGAGTGGTTCTTAATTTTTTAACTCAAAATACGACACTTTGTAGATCTTGTACTGCTGCCATTGATAAGTTTTATTTCCTCGTAGAAAACTCGTATTTCCCTCAGCGCACAGCTTCAAACGGGGTGTTTTATAAAAGACTATTAAGTCTACAAAAAGTCTATAATAGTCTCAGCGCATTCTGATCTAGTTTCAAAACGGGAATTACCGCCAAGGAGATTGAGAACATGTGGTGTAGGGTGATCAATACCGCATACTACCTGATATCGTATATCCGTTTTTGGCTTTCTAAAGCCTCTGTACTTTTCTGGGATGAAAAAGTTTTACTTACAAATTTTCTCCTCTGAGTTATTCTACATAAAAGTAAGTGAGTTTCATTGCTCTCGTCAGATAGAGAGAGACTTGCAATGGTTATTTGCAATGGTTATTTGACAACGACAACTTCAAAAATTCTTTTCATTTATGCCCGCCACTAAGTCCCTCCGTCACCGTTACAATTTTAACCCGCCCCCATGCTGCCAGGAGCCTCGGGCGAAAATTGATTTTCAATAGCATATAGTTGATTTTTTCCGACCACCCAACTTGTCGGCATCCCACCACGATACAAGAGCGCAAGTGTGGGTTGATGGATAGCCTGTGAGCAGGGTCTCTAGTTGAGGATGAGGCGAAGACTAAAGCGAGAAGAAAAAAAACTTTCTCCTTTCGATCATTTCAGTCTTAGCTAGTTCCTTTTTGGCCCTTCCAGCCGGAGCCTGTTCACTGATCAAAAATTACTTGTCTACCGGAAATTTGTTATGAGATGCGGGCATGACGCTCAGAGACGAAACAGCAAACTAGTACTTACGAGACGATTTAATGTAAGTAACGGCCTACCCGCATTGCGCTTACAGCGTATCTGCCCCACGATCAGTGATGATGAGAAACCTTGCGTTACCAACCCTGCAACAGTGAACGGGGCGCTTATTTTTAGCATTGGGTTACCTTTCGAAATAAGAAGCTTATCAGAGGCGTTTATATTATTTGAAAAGACTCTGCCGCTGCCGCGCGTAATCAACTTCTCCCCAGCCTCCTATTCTGTTTTGTCGAGATTGTCAGTAGTAGACTGGCGCCTAGTAGAATCACAAATTCGTGGAAAATGGCGCCGAGTTTAAAGCGGACATGTTTTGCGCGGTGAATGAGAAGGTTTAGATACTTAAAACCATGGTAAGTTTATAGAAAATTTGCTGTACCATTTTTGGCCACGTCTGGGTACTTTTTATGCTCCATTCCCAAGTTCAAGGTGTAGTTCTAATTGGGAGCTCACAGTTGTGTTCATTCGATTCCAGTTGAGGAGATTTTGAGAATGGCTGTAGGCCGTTGTATAAACCACGTTATTGATTTTTTACAGAGGAGATCTCTTGCTCCGAGCCAGCTTCTAAAAAGAAAACAAGGCTGTTTGGAGGAAGGGGAACTCGGAAATAGACGGAAGCAGGTTAGGTGAAAACCTTAACATAATTTTAAGCCTAAAACTGCATAACTTTAAAATATTTTTATGCCATGTAAGCTAGCTTCTGTCTGTGTTTTTAATTTGGACAAAACTCACATATGCTTCTACATCAAAGCCATAAAATTTCATAGGAAAGTGACTTTCACATCACATATAAATAGATATGACACTAAAAATTGCCACCAACATTATAATTATACAGGGATGTCAAATGTTAAGTTTTGAGTCACCTGTAAGCTCTCCATCTTTCTTCATCTGCACACTTGTAGCAAACTTTATGGGTGAATTATGTCAAGTACAGTGGAGTGCCCATCAAATATGCTCAGCTCATGGGTTATGGGTTACGGTCCTTGTTGACAGCCATGCAACATACTGTAGTAAGAACTGTGAAAGATTAATTAATCAACGTGACATGAGTGTGCGACAAAGAAATGTCCGAGTCCGCTACAGCAATTGAACCCACGACCATGCACACATTGTAGGTGCTCTATCCACTGAGTTATGAGAACTCATGGAGAGCAAGGTCATTTAACTGAGTACGTATGTGTAATACTGTAGTAAGAGCTGTTTTCAATATTATCGACTGTCAAAAGTATTTGGCATTTGCTCATAATGTGGTTTTGCATTGCTGCATTCAATAACTGGCTAAAAAAATCTTAGATCATTGCCATTCAATCAGAACTAACACCAAAACCTGTCACGACTCACTCGCATGTTTTTGATACACTAAGTCTTTGCACTATCTACAAGGTATATGTGTCTACTTCAAGTTTTGTTTTGTTATATATTAAGCCTTATTTCAACAACAAAGTATTACTACAAAGAAATGTGTTGAAATGGGAAAGAATCCTCAAAAAGCACTGTAGCACCATTCTAGGAGGAAACCCGAACCTACCTATAAACACTACAAATATCAGCAAAATACAAAAATATATATACAGAAATTGAATCATGAGCTGACCTTCAACTTAAAATCTGCCACAGAGGACTCTCTTCTAATGTCAAGAGGTTCTTTGGATTGAATGAGTGCTTTGTGATTGGCTAGATTGATTACTTAGACTTTGGCTTTGCAATTACTGAATTGTAAACTGCTCTACCTAGCCCTGCTGTTCAAAGAGTAGATATTACATGTATAAAATGTTTGACTAATTGCGTGCACTGTGATTGGTCAGTTCGAGTTCATTATAGCTCCATAAGGCATGTGGCTTACGTCACACGTGTGCTTTATCGAGTTATAATGCACGCTGCTTACTTCACGAGTTTGAACGCGCGCGATTTCCTTAGCATTTTATAAAAGAAATAAAAAACTTCATCCTCGTGCATTGTTGAGTTATATAAGCACTTGGGAAGTTTTAAGAACACTCGAGAAGTGCGAGAAGCACTCAGCTGCGCCTAGTGCTTCTCCATGCACTTCTCTCGTGTTCTCAAAAATTCCAGCATGCTTTTATACATGTAACTCAACAATGCACTCGGGCGTGTTTTTATTTCTTTAACACTTTATCCAAAGCAAAAGTCAGTATCCAGTGGATAGCATAGTTTGTTTCCACCTAGTAACTTACAGTAATGTAATTTACCAATTGGATGTGGATAGCATGATCAGCTGAGCTCTTTGAACAACTTTTCCCTGGTGTATAACTTTACATGTAAATATAGTAAGTTGAATTATATTTTTTCCAGAAGTTCAAACTTGGTCCAACCCAAGATGAAGACAACAATGACGTCACCAGGAGAGTACTGGCTCCACTTTCCACTCAAGAAAACAATGGCTCAAGCAACTTCTCTGCTCATGTAATTAAACACTCTCTTCTCGTGCTTATTAGTTCATATAATAAATATTTTAGTCATGTTTTGCATTCTGGACTCTTTTTGAATTTGTAAATTTATGGAGAAGATAAATTGGATGTTAAACAGGTTTTAGTAGGGACTACCGAGAAACAAATCCCGCTAGTGGCAGGGTGGAGGCCTTGAACCCGGGAACTCCGGATTACAACACCAGCGCCCTAAACCACTTGGCCACGCTGCCTCCACTGTATTAGCATAAAATATATAGAGTTTACTTTGTCCTGTTGTATCAATGTACATATAGGAGATGCTGATTTGTAAGATTCTTGCCAAGCCCTTCAAAGTTCCCATTCCAAACTATCAAGGTAAGAACTGATCTCTTAATAAATATGCCTTAAAACATGTAATGGCATTTAACACATTCACAGACTACATGATATACTGTTATCGTTTTATCAAACTGTTTAGTATCAAGGTTATTGTATAAAGTGATATTAGGAGATGCAGCACTTGGCATTCATGGGTTACGATGTATGTTTTTTGGACTCCAGATTGAGCCGCCCTAATATAAAAGATGGCCAAGGCCATTTGGTTGTGTTCTTCGACAGCACTCAACTTTCAATTTGTGTCTCCAGTGTCAACCCAGGGCATGGCCATTCTAAGTGTGTATTGCGTTATACAACAGATAAATCACTATACTGAGCATGACAAAATAAGGAATCTGCTATACATGTGTGTAACTCTTTCTCTGTGAAGTGTGCTAGTTCATCATCGCATAGAACCATCAATGGATAAAAATTATAATTTTTAAATAAAGACATAGTCGTAACATGGCAGCCTAAAGGTACATGTAACAAGTTGGACTCCAAATACATGTACATAATATTATGGCTGATAATTATTAATTAATATTAATAATTATAATTTATATATAAATATAAATATATAATTAATATTGTGGCTCATAATATTATAGTCTCATCTGAGTTGAACTGAGTCCACTCTGGGTTTTCCAGGTGTTTAATTCCATTGTCTTGAGCATTCAGTTAGATCTAGACATACATGTGCACCACAAATGATATTTGGAATTGGATATGTTCTACTTGTTTTATAGGGTGTACTTATGCAAGGGGGCTAGGCATCAAAAGGAAAGGACCTCGTAGGGCTCTGCATGACCCTTTTGAAGAAGATGCTCTAGTGCTATACTCTCCAGCAGAACTCACAGCTCACGAGAAGCTTGCAGCTGATTTGTAAGTGTGATATATGATTTTACATGTACTTGTAACTGCTTGTAACCACATTTTCAAGTACTGTACAATGTACAGTTCAAGCAAGAAATCTGTCCAAGAAAACTTTCCTGCAGTTTGCAGTATATCTTAGTCTTCCAGACTACCACTTGTGTTTCTTACATGTATACTCAACACTCATATAAAAGCACATACATGTACATGTACATGTATATCTAGGTATACAAGCAGGACTCTGTTTAAGGGTTAGAAATATAATTACCAAAAACCACCCTGAAAGAGAGCTTGAAAAAACTCCCTAAAATAAAATATCAATAAATACATAAAGTGTTTTTTGTTGCTTACTGTATTCTCACTTAGCTTTCCCCTTTTTGTTTTTTTTACCAAATGAACATGCCCTGATTCCAGAGAGACTCAAGAAGTTCATGGTAAGATTTGAAAAAAAAATTGTTTTTTTATTATACATGTACTTAAATGTGAATGACTAAAAGATAAAATACTGTCATTTCTTTGAAGGAGAAAGTCAATTTCAGTTTTAACTACAGCTGTAGTTGCCAAGAGCAGAAATAAACTGATACATGTAGGCAAATTGATTACTTAAAAATAGTTCATGGGAATACTGAATCGTTATGGCAATTGTCATCCAACATTATTAAGAGTTAGTATTAAACAAGAAATTCCACTATAAAAGGGATGGCACCTTCCATATTTCACACCTTTTGGACGCGAAATGCAAATTTTTACCCTTACATTCATGGTACGTGGCAGAGTCAAGTGTCCTGAAAACTGAATATGTTTCAAAATCTTATGAAACCAAAAGATGCCCATTAAAAAAATAAGATATAACTTGTTAACATTTTAGCCTAACATTCTCAGCAAAATGAAGCACATTTTACCAGCAACTGTCATAGAGAAAGTACGTTGAGTTGTTTGTCAGCTGTTTATGCCTTGATGGCTTATTGACAACTGGGCGTGAGAATGGCCTGGCCAGGCCCCTTTTATACCAGAACTTCTTGTTTAAGATACTGGTAGTTGTAGACTTCTACAAAACACCTTGTCAGAATTACTGTGCCAAGTCTTATGCTTCTGTAGGTCATTAGACAAGTATAAATCTACTACTAGCTGTAGATAATATGATAATCGTTCTATCGGGATTGCTGTTCTCTTATGGGCTGTGTTAGTTTACTATCTACTCTGTTGTAGAGGGCGAGCTGCCTAGTAGCGCATGCTGTTGTTAACAAAATTCTTATTTATTTATTTATTTATATTTGAACAGTTGTTGTTGATCCAGTCCTTGGTAAAATTCTACGTCCTCATCAGAGAGAGGTAAGAATTAAAAATGTTTTTTTGTTGTTGTTGTTTGTATGGATAATTATATTTATTAATATGCCTGTAGCCACAGTGTATACGTGGATTTATAATTATGCATTCACCTACAGTGTGGTTGAGTATCTGTTAAGTATTAGTCAGGATGTTGATTGAGTATTGGTTGATATGTCGGCTGTTACTCAACAGCCACTTGACTGACACAAATCAGCCAATGTATCAACCGATACCTAACCGAGACTTGACTAACACTCGACCAATACTCAACCGGCACTTGACCGACTGTTGACTGCTGATATGTTGTCCATGTGTCGGCTTACATGTATATATTGCCTGTGTGTTAGTTGACACTCAGCCGATACTTGGCAGATGTATTGGCCAAGTGTCTGTTGATGTATTGATTGATAGTGTCGACCGACACAACCCATACACAGTAAACATGTTCTGTTTTGTTTTTGGCACAGCTTTTTTAAATTCTCACAAACTTGACTAACCTTATTTTTGTCAATTCTTATCAATGGAAAATACATTACAGTATGTATCAAATACATGTGAATGTATTTCATGCCTAGTTGTATTACAGGGCTTGAAAAGATTAAATTTTTAATTCCAGCTCACCCCTGGGACAGATAGCACTCAACTTTTGCTTGCCCTGGGCTAGTCTTAGTTTGGTCTTTTAATGATACAGTTTTTGGATGACTTGGCCATTGGTGAGAATGAAATGTAACTTGCCCAGGGGAATATTTACTTGCCCAGAACAATGGGACTGCCCTTTTTTAAGCTCTCTTTATTAGTAAGAGAACTGTTTCTTTAAAACTTCAGGGTGTAAAGTTTTTGTATGACTGTGTGACTGGACAGAGGATTAAAGGAAGCCATGGATGTATCATGGCAGATGAAATGGTAATTATGATTATTAGTTATAAATAATAAAAATAAAAAAAAATTTCATGTATTATTTAGTTTTAATCTTTGAAAGAATCATGTCTTTTCTTGTTATCACATGTTGTGTTTGAGACCTGGCATGTGTTTCTCAAAAGACCCGAAAACTTCTTGGGCCTGAAAATGGACCCATAAAGCCCCAGCAAAATCTTTCGGGTGTTTCTCAAAGCGCTTGAAAAATATCGAGCCCGAGAAATACATCATTTTACGGGTACTCACTACCTCCCGAAAAGCATTTTCGGGTTTCTTTTCTTGTACACAATCAATAAAATGGCATCTGCGACACACTTTTTAGTGTAAAATAAACAGCCAAGGCCTTACATAAAAATAGAGAGAGTTGGGGAGGTGGGAGAGAATGATGTTGTAATGAACTACGGATTTTACCAATGCGAAATTCAATAGCTTATAACTGTAAACAGACAAATTTCAATATGTTATTAAGGGCAGTGCGAAAGCCAGAGAAATTTTCATGCTTGTGAAGCTATATGAACTATATGAACTGTGTGAACTGTGTGATTCGATTTTTCTGCCGTAAGATCCTTACCAAAACCACCTAAATTCATTCCAGTTTAGTGAAAGAAAGTCCTAAAAAGTCTTTAATTACTGAGATGTAGAACTGCGGAATTCAATATAAATAAAAATTACAAACTACTAATTGAC
>OMLO01000410.1_pt1 | contig 27397 bp, 17 predicted proteins | sample 1674811 | NCBI WGS metagenome assembly OMLO01 (sample SAMN06265003, study PRJEB25207) | coral metagenome | isolation source: Coral host | place: Mexico:La Bocana,Puerto Morelos, Mexico | collected 2008-11-13
TATGTTCCAAAAGAACGCGATCACCGTCTATTCCGAGTATTCCTATTCCGGAATAGTCCCAAAAGAACGCGCCCTGAATGACGTGTAACCGATTTTCTGTTTTTGCGCGTATAAATCTTTCTATGAAAGCTAGGGATCGTCATATAAGTTATTCTCTCTCAAAATTTTCTTTCTTTTAGTTTTCGCGGATCGTGCAGATTTTGACTAACTGTTTTCGGTCGAGCGCGCAGCATTTTATAAAGGAGGCGCGACTTTTAGTTTTGAAAGAGCGCTTGTTTATTGTTTTCAATCAAGCTCGCAGCAAACGAATGTATGACCTTTTTCATAGAACAACTATCAGTCTTGGAAATTAAAGACTTGTTACTTTTACAAAAGCCACACCTTGTGCGTTAAAGAGAGTGGATCAATGCAATACAAAGTAGAGCTTTGGGACTCAAAAGGTATCTATTTTTTTCTGTAACATTTACTCATTGCATTACCTCAAGAAAAAGCCATGATAAATTGTATTGAAGCGCTCACGTGACTTAAATTATTACTTTTGTCGTATGTTAATTTACGGCGTTCTTTCAATTTTTGGCTTCACAATGTAAAACAAACTGTTTTCAATGATCGCCTTGCACAATGGCACCATTTTGTTAAGAATAACGGACACTGTACTCTTTATACACTTTATGCTCATGTTGCGTGCTTTTTACACTTTTATAAAGAACAGAATGTTAAAAAAGTCACTGCTGATGTAAAAGGTTACGGTAAGTCATTGGTAACATCCGAGACTTTCAACCTGACTGCTGGTCGAATTGACTGAAGTCGCAGTTTACGGTAGCTGTGTTAAAAACGCCACGTTTTTTAACAAACTGTCTGAAGGCAGCATGACCCAGTAGTAAAGGCGCCGGACTGACCTCTTAGCTATGACCACTTAGCTGGAGTTGTTTCTCGTTAGGCCCTAGTACAACTCCTCGATCATTAACCAGCTGGTCTGCCTACCGCCAGTTGGGGTTTTTAATTCTCTTATGTTTAGCTGATATATTTGTTTTTGTCAGTTGAAGTAGCATGTCTGTGAAGTAGCTATAGGTGTAGCTATTAAAGCGCATTGACCAATGATTAAAAAACAACAACAATTAACTATAAAGCTCCTTTCAAAGAATTCTTGACTTACCTGAACGTCTTACACAGCACCAGTCTAGAGTACACTGACTGAAAATCCCGGTCCACTTCACGTTGACTTGCCTGGACACAAATTAACGGTAGTTCATAGTGGTTTTTTTTCTCTTTGTGAAGTCGTTTATATTCACTTATAATTTTAATTTAGTCGATGCTTGATCTTTCCTTTTTCACATAACCTTGATTTATTTTAATCACGCGCGAGGGATAAAAACAAAACTTTTGATACAATACCGGTATGTGAAGGAGGTAAGTGAAGTTTGCCCAGTTTTTTGTAAGTGAAATTTGCATATTGTTTCGATGTACCAACAAATTCTCGGGACTGATATTGAAAGAAATGAATATAATTCAGTAAGGAGAATTGACATCCTGATCTGCTAAGCAAAACAGCATTGTTCCTTACAGGGTGAAGGAGAAGGAGAAGGAGAGAAGATTGAACGCCTTACTCACCTCTTCCATAAAGAGCCAAGGATGACAAGGACCTCCTAAAATGGATGGCTTCCTCATGCCGTGCAAGAAAATCGCCTTCAGGGCTGGGCATAACCTTTCAATGTGGAAAAATATATCGAGAGAGGTCAGTCGGTAAATATAAAGGACCTGATAATCTCCGTCTTTAATGTTCAACCAGATTCTCTCAAAAGCATGTCACAAATTGTATATAGAAAGTAAAGAGATTTAGTTGTGTCTCAAATATGCTATTGAACTGAACCTTACTTACTTACCCGCCTCTGACAAGATCTGTTACGGTTTCAGACACAGAATCGTCCCCCGCGGTAGAATACTACAGACAAAGAAGAAAGAACAACCCTCAGAGTGAAAACATGCTAAATTCTCAAGACAGGAGGATTCGACAAGCTGATGGGACAAATTTCAGATTAATCGTGTAATGCTATTCCCGACGGAATAATAAGAATCGGAAATTGCTCGGTGAAAACTTCGATCGACTTGCCGATTACTATTATACGAATGATGTCACGAAAACAGTTTCTATCATGGAAATGTTTTCGTGAACCCGTACCAAAACTGTACCTACCTCTTTACTTCTTTCATCCAGAATCTCAACAAATTTGGCAGGGAACCAACCTGGAATTAAAAGAGTTGAAGTGAAAAAAAAACCAGCTGTACCACAAACATAATTGAACAACTATCTAATTAGAAAAATGTTGTTTTATGTCAGCAAGTGCGCACTAAACAACCAAACAACGGTTCCCTCGCTTACCACCAGTTGCAAGGCTTAAGCACGTGTTCTGATTGGGTTATTTCAAAATCTGTATTAAAATAGCAGCTGAAGTCCTAGCGGTTGCTTTGTTTCAGTTTGTTTGCTTTTTGTCTGTTTACTTTGCTTGTTTGTTTTTTTTTACCTACTGTAAGTTATCAATGCTTCTTGACTTAGCACTAATAGATACAACACAAGTATATCCCTATGGCCACCGACATGGTATTCATTTACTCCCATAGTCTCGCGTCAAACACTGGAGAAATTTCCAACAAACAAGACTGAAAATCCTTCATACCCTTGCACTTTAAAAGCAACTTACCTCTCAAACCATTAAGTTCCCCAACCCAACAGTGTTCATCCTTTTGCGAAATTATCTGCAATAAAAAAGGTGACAACTTCAAAAGAAATGCGGTACACTAGCTGTTACTGGTCCGCAAAAGACCACAAGAATGGCCAATCACGAAAATGCTCTTACGACCTCCTATTCCCGGACCCTGATCCTACATAACAGACATTCTTTTAGCTCCTCAATCTTGGCTGGAAAATCGCTTGACACGTCAAAGGCTACGTAGGAAATTTTGTTCTCGCAACCTTGTAACCAATCACTACGAAGAACTGAGGAGGCTACACTAGCAGCAACAGCAGCAGCACAACATACCGTAACAATGTCATTTTTCCGAAATCCCAGTTCATCGTCATCATGTCTTTCAAAGTCCAACAAAGCCTTTGCTCGTCTCCTCCGATTCCTGTGGACCAATCACAAAACAGAAGTGTCTATTGTCATGCGCACTCAATTGACACTTGAACTTGCGCTCTGTGCGCGCTCATTGTTTTAGGGAACAATTTTGAGGTTTTAAAGTCGTGTAACAGTAAATGTCCGATTTTTTTTTTAGCCCTCGGGAATTCAATTATCTGGTACACATTTTAACCTTACTCCACTGAAATATTTATCTAATCACAGATGACTCTCTTCACTAATGTCTTCACTAGGCAATGGTGTTTACAGCGCACCTGGCTACGTTGATGAACCTTTCGTGGTCTCTTGCATGACTTTCCATTGAATAGTCAACTTCCAGACCCTAAAGGCAATGATAAACTTATTGGCACAACATAAAAGCCTTAATAATAATTTTTAGCCAAGGTCTTTGAGGATGTTTATTAAGATTTCACCAGAGCATGTATCAGGCAGGTACAATACATATAAAATGACTATACCAAATCACCATTCCGTCACTGTAACATGACTTAAACTGTAAACCCTCTCCACAGTGCAAGGTATGCATAACGCTCACGATAAAAGCACAAAGATGCCAAGTAACGAACTATTTTTCAGCAGCAGAAAACCCGTACGAAGGTTTTGTAGGAAAGTTGAAGTAAATGAATTAATGGTTGATCTTCGCAGTTATACACAACTTGAGCACTTGTAAGCTTAAAGCCTGAAAAAAAATTCAGGCCTGACCAGGATCCCGTTCAGGCCTGAATTTTTTTTAAAGGTTTTACTTTCACAACTACTCACGTTGTGTATAACTGTGATGATCAACCATTAATTCCTATCTTTCTCCGCAGTTCAAATATATGATCTTTCATATATTCATTTACAAAGTTGAAGTAAAGTACTTCGTCAGTGCCGGCCATAATGACTAACTAGTCTATAATGTCTAGTTTCTATAAAGGAAGTGACTGGAATGTCACTAGTCCATCTTGACTGTCTCGGCACTCTGGGCATCTTGGCCAATGCCAACTTCAATTTTTACAAAAAAGACGCTGTGAGACTAAGGTGCCCCGCGCAGAAACCACGAAAGCGCGACATAAGTGACAATTCAATTCAATTTATTTGTTTATTGTCATGTTTGCGCTGAAGGGCTCACCTTCTTAGGATCCACAGCGTCAAAATGTCGGGCTATTTGGAGAATTGCTTCTCTTAAATCGGCCACTAGTTCTGCAAAAACAAAAGTAGTGTACTCAAGAATAAACAAGTGGTTCTGAGAAAATAACCTATATTAATAAGTATTGTTATTCAATGCAAGTGCTTTATTTAGTGTCAGTCATTACGTACCAAGTCACAATTGACTTGTCCTCTGTAACGTACGTTTGCATGATCGATGCGTCTTTGATGATTTGCGTAGTCACACAAAAAACTGATGTTATTACTAACCTGTCTGTCGGATGTTTTTAGCCTTATGCAAGGAAACCCCTCCTTTTCCTGAAGACAAAAATAGAAACAAAGTGTTGGTATTCCTATTTTGTTAGAGACTTGACTTATACGCGTTTTCACACGCTTCGGCTTGGTACCAGCTGGATGTTCTATTTGTGATTGGCCAAGTGAGTTTAGAAAACCACTGTTGTAAAATAGAGAACTTGTTCTCTACAGATGTCTTAAAATTTTACCAGATTCAGTAGCTAGCCAGAAATTTTTCCGACTTTTTTGTTCGCGTTCAACTATGCCGGATTGTGCAAGGGGGGGGAGGCTTGAAATACACCACCCCCTGGCCCTACAGTACAATAGACCTAGTAAGTACGTATTTCATCTGCTCAGTGAAGTCAAGTACTCACCAAAAAGTAAACCGAAGAATGTTCTGGGTGGAGCTATTGTTCTTTTTTGAAGTCGCTGTATAACAGAGAGAAAAAATATTCATTCAGCATAAAGGTAACTCCTATACGTAACTTGGGGAAAAACTACTTTTGTCACTGTAAATCCAAACAGAACATGGAAAGCCATTCCAGGTATGTTTGTTGGTAGGGGAGGGTGCTGGGATGCTCTCGTACATTGTAATAAATGTATAAAATCTGTAGAAATCAACGGCTGAATAAGCTGTGTTCTAACCAGCGAGAGCATACATGATGCGTTAGTCAGGAGAAAACCCAAAAACAGTAAATCCATGAGGAGAATTTCATTTCAACTCAGTGCTGTGAAACCACTACTGGCTGACATTGCATTTTGGAGTTTGCATTGTTCATCGTCTTAAGAATCCAGCTATTTTTCTGCCATTAGCAATAACAAAAATTGCCGTCACTTCCTTACATCTCTTGTTATTTGTTTCCTAGAGTCTCTGTCCACCAAAACTCCAAGGTCTGCCATGAGGAAAGCCATGTGCTTCTTTCTATGAGTCTCTAGTATCACATCAGTAAGTGAGGCAGATGCCTTGTTTGCAGCCTGAAAATCCACGACAAAGAACCGTCACCATGAATCATTCCTTTGCTATGCTAGACGCTGGGGGAGTCTTGTCTATGCGTAATTAATTGCTACTTAATCTAACCAACTAGAGACACCATATGTACACGGTGCAAGTCATTGTTGTATAATGAATTCTTACTCTGTAGGAGGAGAAACATATAGATGACATCATAAACATTTTTTAATTCATAAAAGATGTGCAAAATGTGGTAAGAACATCAGTGGCCCACACGCCTAATGGCTCATGTTCCCCTTGCTCTTAGCACATTTTGAAATCAACTGTGATCTATAACTGAGCAGACGCATGGCAATTTGGTATGCAGTCAGAGAATTTTGCATTTAAATCCAGAGACCATATTGAAATTCTAGAACGTGGCATACTCAAATTGAAAAAGTGACATCTTCTTGCGAACTTCTCTACATGAACACATCTTTACATAACAGTATTGCAGGTCATTAAGGCCATTGTCTTGAAGACGTTCTACTGTGTTCTATCTGCACTTCTTTCTCAGCTGAGGAACTACAAAGGCTGTGAGAAATGAACCTAGAACATGCTCATTTTTCCTCAATAAATACCCGAGTCTACTTTTAAATTAAGTTTCATGTGACTGGACATGATTACTGAATATTGCATAGTACCATATACCTCCAACAATTGATCTGCATCAGTGACATCACCGGGAATATCTGACAGGGTGTTAAAGATCTGTGCTGAATTATCCAACTTCAAAATCACATCTTCCTGCAAAAAGTTCATTAAGAAAATTGAAAAATAATTGAAATATTGAGCCATCATGTGACAACCTAAATCTCCTTTCAGACTTTCTCTTACTCTCATATTTCTCAAATGGCTGCCTCAGTCAGGGTAAATCGGGGGAAGGGTTGTCTAGGGTACCCAAGACCATATAAATGGGGCCTTTTTGTACAGAATTTCCACTCACTGTGAGCTAAGGAAGGTTTATGGTTTCAAATCATACTGTAGGAAAGATTTCCCCAAATATAGTTTACTGATGACAATGTAAGAAAAATCAGACTTATAGGATTAACAACTATGACTATTGCATGTCAAAATAAAAGATGATAGTTATTTAATTAATATATAAATTAAGGTCAATTAGGTTTACATACCTTCATTTTCAGCATACCGAGTGTCATTCTGAACAAAGTCACCGAGCCCTCATAAAAGAAGATATCCCAAATTCTTAAAAGGATCTACAAAATTGAAAGAACAAAAAAAATACGTCAAAAACCATTAAGAGATGCAAATGGAGGAGTTGAATCTTTAAATTCCATTTTACCCTCTCGGAAAACAACAAAGGCATTGCAGGTGGTTTCCATGGATAAAACATACAACTTTCACAAATTGGAACTCAGGATAATCATGGTGTGCATATAAAATTATTACAGAACTAATACTTTCTGAGAAATTGTATTAAAAAGTGTTTGAGTAAAACGTACATGACAACATTTTCATACACCTGTTTTAAATACCATTGCAGGACGTTTTAGAGGTGATGTCAATACTATTCAACAGAAATGTTGTCACAACCAGCTCACATCCACAAAATAATCCACTTAACAATTGGTTCATGCTTTAGCATGTACTATCAAGTTATGGAGAACGCAGGAAGTTTAGAGAGCACGTAAGAATCGTAAGAGTTGTCCGAGGCGATAGCCAAGGGCAGCTCTAGCTTCTTGAGTGCTCTGCAAACTTCCCACATGCTCCATAACTCGACAGTGCACAGCTAAAAGCATGAACCAATTGTTTTATAACATAGCCGGTGGAATTGTGCATCAAATCCGACGCGAAAAACAGACAATATTGCTCACGCTACTGCTCAAGCTATCAGTGTGCACTATCGGGATTTTGAGCACGCTTACGTATACTGAATTTGATTGCTAGCAATGTTATAATTCTAGTTTGTTACTTACTGTTGTCATCTTACCTTTGTATGTACAACACTAGCAAATGCTGTCAAGAACCAGTGAAGGGTTATCAACGACAACTCTATGTCATGCTCTTTTAATTGCTCATCCATTGGTGGAAGATAACTCACTATCAGTTGTCGCAGCACTCTCTGATCAGCCTAAACATTTCAATGAAAATAAAAGTAGTTCTTAAGATTAGTTAAAATTAGAAATTATCCTTGCAGCTGTACAGTGTTGTAAGGCGTGCTAATTAGACCACAGGTACATAGTAAACACTGTGAATAAACACCACATGTAACTCAGATTTTAATTTTCCACTCAGAACAGATGTCACATGGTAACCTTCTGCACTCGCTTGCAGCTCCCTTTCCAGCTGTCAGGTACCTTCCCCACACCCATCTTATAGTTATGGCTAATTGTTTGTGTGAATTCATACTACTTTTCATGGATCAAGTTTGCACATCAGCTATGAAATAAAATAAAGAACAGCAATTATAGTACAAGTGGCCCCTGCTTTAACTCTTGCTAATTGAATTAGTAGTCTTGGATGATCACTGACAACTATGTTTTCTTTTAATTGATAGATAATTTTCTCTACCAACCTGCACACCAATCAAAGTACTTGAATAATATGATGTAGGAACAAGGTCCTCCACAACAGTGCACATCAACCAAAAAGCATCCTCTTCCTCTACAAAGAGTAACAAGGATGCCACAATCTAGGGCCAAAATAAGGCAACTCATAGTTTGAATATAGCTACTAAACAGACATGCAAAATCCATAATCTCATGCAAGTTATCTCACTGATAAAATAGTTTACATCAACCTGATGGAAACGTCTGTGAGCAAATAAACACAATGGATGCCAGAAACATTTTTTCCCACAAGCTCAACTGGTCTGCCTCCTTCCAGTTGGGACTTTTAATTATGCTACATTGACTTGAAACACTTGTTTTCTTTGTTTCAGTGGCATGCCTGTAAACCAGCTAAGCTTAGTGATCATAATTATACATGAAGCTAAGTGCATGAAAACTAAAACAAGATCTATGTTATCATTCATTCTTTTATTTTATTCAATTTTGAAACAAATTTGTTCAACTTGAGTTGACTTATTGAAGGGACATTCTACAACATTGTCCCCTTGGCTGATCTGCTCAGGGCAAATGGATGTACAAGTACATGCATGTACATTTGTAATCAGATAGAGCATCTATGAGCATCTATACATCACTCCAACAACTCCCCTTGTGTGTGCAATACAAGAGATTTAAGGTTGTCAGACTCAATTTCCACTTCCCACCCCCCAAACCTCTTACATCTTACTGTCAATCTGCATGTTGGTAACAGTGCCCCTCTCTTACCATGCCCATTCCTTGACAGTAACCAATATCTGTGTACAGCCAAGCCAGTGACCTAAGAATCCTTCTGAGTCGCAACAAGCCTGTGCTTGTTAATGATGAGAAACATGCATTGTTGGGCATTGTTCGCAACAGATCCTGCAGAGACACAATTATTGGTTAGATCATCACTCATGGTCATGTCAATCAATATGCTAAGTGCCAGAGAAAAACATTGTACACATGTATATGCCTCCAGTAGCCTCCTCCTTAATGACAACAACCCACTTTAACTGACTCACAAGGAAATTCCAATACAAATAAATAGGATTGCAACTAGAACAAACTTGAAAAAGAGAGGTGGGAATTTAATTTAAAAGCTAAATAATTTCAAACATCTTCAGCTTAGTTGTTGTAACATTAGGTGTCACTGATCAGTTTTCTTTAGTTAACAATCTACAGACCTTCACTTGATTGGATTTGGCTAAGTTCATTATCCAAGAGTAAATATAGATGTAGCGACAGCAATTTGAAAAATAACTACATCCACTTGGTTTACCTTTTCAATTTGCTTGGCTGTCAAAGAATTCTCATCAGCACTTGCTCGGACAATTTGCTGTTACATAAAAAGGTATTCATGAACAAGTAAAAAACCAGAGAGTTACATTATATTTTGCACAAATTGCAGGTAAAATGACAGAAACAAATTGTAAACCACATGATAAGGACAACACGCATACTGTAGTTATGATGTCTGCAAGTACTACTCAATTCAATAATTACACAATTGGTAACACTTAAAATTACAATTTGGGCTTTTACTTTGACACCAAATGTACATTCAAGTATTTTGCGCCCTATCTTCATAAATTCAATTACCTATCTGGGGCCTATATGTACATGTAAGCTGTGGAATAGGCTACTGTGCAAAATTAAGATTCATTTTGATATCAAACTTGTTAAAATATGTTACACAAAGTTATAACTTACAATCATTTACCTTGTAAGTAAAATCGCTACTGATTTTCTTTTGTAGGGCTCCTGAAATTCGCATCCAGATCTAAAGAAAAATTACAGTGAGAAATGGTAAATTAAAGTTATTTCATACGCAAGTAATTAATAATAGGGAATACCACATGAATAAAATGACAAATTAAATTAAAAGAAAGAGCAAAAACATGTGTGTTCAACAAATTAATTAATTATTTCATTCATTCTTTTTTTAAAATCAACCTATAGAACAGTAAGTTTAATCTCATGAGTCAATACTTACTGGAGCTCTCATACTGTGAGGAATTCCAAGGTAAACAAGCTCTCGTAACTTGTCTGAATGAGGAAAGCTTGGAGACACCTGAAAAAAGTTTAAGCATATTTTTATAAAATTACGGAAAACATAACAATTATGTGTAGATGTATGTAGTGTGCTTAACATTGTGCTTCACTAAGTCACACTTTTAATTGCATGCCATAGGGTTTAATTCTGAAATAAACTATCCAAAGGCATATTAATTTTGCTTGACAATATCACACCTTCGTTGTTATTTTTCAATAGAGAATAAACAATAATTTTTATTATCTCTATCACTGCCTTAAGCCCTTATATCAATAATATTATTTACAAATCTCAACTTCCCTGGCAAATACATGTAATATTAAAGAGTTGTTTTCCCTTGATTGTTATAAAAGCAAAACCGAAGCACTCCTAGAGTAGACTAAAAGTACAGGAATGAAGCTGTACAGACCTTGTCCCACGTCATATCACCAACATCTTGATTCTGCGTGAACTCTAAGAAAGCTGTCCATTTAAGTCTCAGGCCTTCATCCTCACTAGTGACAAAGCTCCCAGGATCAGGGTCTTTGTGCTCAAATTCTAAATCTGCAATGAAGTTTGATAAAAGTCTCAAAATGGTCCTAGGGCACTGTCTTCAGAATTGGAAGAAAATAAACATGGACATCCATAAACATGCAGGATTTAGCAAATACAATTCAGGAGGTGTGTTTAATATCTGAATTGTACAATAGTTAGCATACACTGCACTTTGAGAATAAAAGGTTGACACTTATTTAATGTTCTAAGTTGTATTCTGGAAGTGTGAGGTTATCAAATGTTACAATTTTGCATAAGTACCTCCATCAACCATGAAGCCAAATTCATCATAATGTCCTGTTGGGCGATCCCCAGCATCTTCTGTCTGAGGAATTGAAATACATGGATTTTATTATGGGGAGGTACCTATTACTGACAACTGACCTTGAATTACAGCATGCATTTGCAAACTTTATTGCAAAGTTAATGGTTTTATTGTATGCCAGGCTAAGGATCAAAATTCCCAACAAACTTCAGAACACATTACAGTGAAGCAACCTGAAATTAACTGTAAAATGGGCTGGATTGTAGATATGCAAAGCTTATGGAGACAATTCTGAGATATACAAATGCTGTATACCTATTTATTATAGAGACAAAATAATTACATAGCAGTCATAAACAGGGATTGGGAAGGCCGTACATTAAGCACATATGGTGCATAAAGCTATGAATTGGTGAATTATTGATGTATTTACCGGGCCTGCGATGTCTCCCAGCACAAAAACAACAATTTGCCACATGAGTAATGAAGCTCAGAGAAGGCAACTTAAGCAGTTAACATAGTTTTGAATATGCACCTGCTGAATTCTTGAAAGGATATCTTGTGGCCACATGCTGGGTGTGAGAGCAGAGAAGGGACCACCAATGGCTGGTACAAAGGAGCCTGTAACTGGAGTACCTCCACTGGCAACATGGATAGAGGAGTCATCCCACGCAAGGGTGTTATCATGGCCTGCATCATCATCTTCATCTTCACTGAGGGTGGGAGCTGCATGTGATAAGCCAAATCATAAATTATTAAATCAATAAAGTAACTTTGACTCCTTAACCAGATGAGAATAATTTAATATAGTTAAATGGAATTTAACATAGTTAACGACTAGGAGCTAGTCTACAGTACTGTAATGTATTTTGTAGGGGGTTGTTAGTGTCTTGGCCATCTGTTAGCATTTGTTTAGCATTTGCTGCATTTTGTAGCATTTGATACAGTTTATGACCAGGAGCTAGTCTGGTCAGTAGCATTTTGGAGGCATTTTGATAGTGCCTTAAGTGGCCATCTGTTAGCGTTTGTTTTAGTGCTCGGTGCGTCCTGTAGCGTTTGCAGCAGTCATATGGTCGTTAGAACCCTGGGGTGAGATTGTCCAGCAGTATTCTGGGTTAGTATGTGTGTTGTTGTCCCATGTGGTAGCAGCATGTTTGTTGCTCTGTTAGTGTGGCGTTATGGATTCTATTATAGTTTAGCGGTTCTCTGCGATCCCTCCCTTCCTCCACCCCCCCTCTTGTTGGAATATATATATGTATAGGCACCTTCCCTCCACTAGTGAATTGGGCGTTTAAGCGTTAAAAATGACAATAGATTATTAAGAACAAAATGAATCAAAATGTACAGTGTAAACCACTAAAGAACATTAATTTCAATTTTACTAATAATTATAAGCCAAAAAGTATTATAATGAAATTACCCCTAATATTATCAAAATTAACCCTTTGCAAACCCTGGAAACAAATTAATGATTATTGCAACCATAAGAGATACATACTATTTCAAGGCCTGAATATATTAGAATCAGTTTATTCAAATTTAAAGTAACTAAAATTTAATTCTTAGCTATAGATTTTTACTTCCAAAGCATTCTTAATAAAATTTATGTCGTGATAAACCACTACAAATGTCCAATTTGGACGCTAACAAAAAAATATGATATTTTAGGTAACATTGTTTTTCCCAAACACTACCAGTGTTATTCTAGTTGTTTGCCGTATTGCCAACCTAACTTTGTTATCCGCACAGCATAAAACCTGAATACTACATGTATCATGTATTATTAAGAGAATTAATCAAGTCATTGAAAAGCCACAGGGTTTTAACTGTCACAACAAATACAATGCACATAATTTATTGGGCACTACAATACTTACAAAACATATTGCTCATGCATATTTTACAACTCCCTTTGCAGTTTGCCACACAGATCTCAACTTTAATAGCAGATCTCCAAGCAATAAGCCCCAGCCAACTTGGACAAAAACTGAATATACATTGACCAGCCATGGCTGAACAGTGAGTACCATTTTTCAGAAGAATTACCGATTAAATTTTCCAATAAACATGTATTCTTGCAAATTTGAAATTTCAACATAAAACTTGGTGCGGTTTCTTTTCCCTCGCACTAGAACTTGGTTAATAAAAGCATGCCATGATTTACTTAATATATTTCAACTTGGAAACAATTGGTTACAATTGATATAAAATCAGTGATGTGGCACTATACCTGGGAGAGTAGCTTTGTTTAAGCAGAACACAATGTTCCTCAGCAGCTGTCTCCTACTTAACAAGATGTGCTTTTGTTTCTTGAGTTTTTTAACCATCATCTACAAACACTTTGTAGACAAAATTTTCATGTGAATACTAATATTTTCTAAAGCATGCTTCACTAGAAAGAAAAGAGGTCCCAGCAACATCCTCAAGTGTTTCAAAGCCAGGTGACACCTGATCTACTTCCAAGACACCTGAGTATTGATTTCCAATTCAAATTAGACTTTACCAAAATACATCTTGTAACCATGGATACAACACAGCCAAAGAGGAATGTAGCATGCATTATGCTCTGCTGCCACATTAACAGACTAAAAAACATTAAGCTTTGAGTCATGCTAGAATATGTTCTGTTGAAATTGCCTATTAGCTGGCAATGTGTACAATACTGTGCAGTTCCAGAAAATAATCATGAATTCTTCCCACAGAAAAGATCAAAATCCCCTGGTGGTGGGAGAAGGAGGCCCTGTAAGACCAAAAAATTTAATATGAAGCATAAATTTACAGAGGGGTCAATCCCCTGCAGGTATGGTATGGATATTTTTCTGTAACTACACATTACAGTGTATATATTCAGAAAATTAATATCATTGTTGGAAATGTCAACATAAAAAATTCTCTCCCTTAAAATCCAACGGTGAGTAGTGCAGCCGTGGTCTTTTCAGTTGTTAATTTTGCACTGCAGTCAAAGTTTATTCTTGGTATTTCTAAGATACATCCTATAATGAACAAAACATTTTGATGGTGCCACACCCAATAAAATCAACAGGTAACAAGTACATCCCAGCCCACTGTGGGAATAAATACTGACAGTAAAAGTGGTCCATCTGCCAAATTGGACAAGGCTGCTGTCCAATTTAAGGCTTGTTTTCCGCCACTCTCTCCAGTCCTCCCCAAGATGAGACGGCTGGATATGTCAGTTAATTCATGCAGCACTCTGTCATCTTATTACAACGTTGGCAGGCCCAGATGAAACCTTCAGCTTGAAGTATTTGACAAAAGTACATTTGCCGTTCTCCTTTTGGCCTGTTTTATATGCTTTGTTCTAAGAAAAAGTTATTCTTTTAAGTGCAGCAAGCAAACATCATGACAAAGGTCAAACCTACGTCTGCACTGTTTCCCCTATTAAGAAGACACCCGGTAATTTCCCATGTATGTTTTGCTAGTTCTAGTTTGCTTTTACGCATAAACAGAGACTAGACATGTCACTTTTCTTCACAAGACTATACAGACTTGTCCCTTGGGCTCCATGTTTGGATCTCTCCTTTTGTTTTTGTGTTATTTAACATTCTTGCACCAAAGGATTAAAATTTTCCCAGCCCTGTTGGCTGAGAAAACACACCTTGGTCATCAACCAACTTTTCGACTAGTACTTCTCATTATAAAAGTTTTGAACTTTTCATCTTATATGTAATCTAGAGTTTTCTCATATGTGACATTCATCAATTCCACATCATCCAAAGCTGTCGTCTTGGTGGTGATTCCGCTGATTTCACTCACATGAAAGATCGCACATGATCTTTTTCTGTCGAATGAAATCATGGACTTTCATTTTACATGTAAATCTCTGTTTGAAATTAACTTTAGCACAGAGGAAACAAATTTGGTCTTTCAATGGAGGAGAAACACACACACATTCTATTGGTTCGATCAGATGAGAATTGATACATTCCTCCATCCATGTCAAGGACTTGTAAATGCAATACAAGACACCAGTAGTAGGTAACATGCATGCACACTCATGTATACACTAATACATGTAACTAACATCCTGAGACATTTAATAACTTTAAAGAAACTAAAATCATGTATCTTGTCCTAGAGATTATGCAACCATCATTTAGGACATTTCTCAACATGTACTTTCAAATAACCTAAAAATTAGATTTTACTGCCTCACTATTAAAATGCAGTTAATGAGGGATAGCATTTATTCTAAGTAAGTTATTTGTGGTTACAACATTATAACATAATCATATTCCAAAGATCTCTAAACTTCATTCTAATGAAGCCTTTCGATCCTAGAGGACCATAGCTGCCGGAGCTTATCCCCGGTTTCTGTAGCATGGAGCGGCTAGGAGTATTTCTACTCCCCCCTGGACAGGATGCTAGTCCATCGCAGGTCATTCCCCCGCAATTTGTTAGGTTTTCCCCAATAATTTACCGGTACCCATTTATACACCTGGGTGGAGAGAGGCACTGTGAGAGTTAAGTGTCTTGCCCAACAACACAACACAATGTCCCCGGCCAGGGCTCAAATCCGGACCACTGGCTCCGGGGACGAGCGCACTAACCATGAGGCCACTTCATTCTAGCTACACCAATATTTTTGTTACTTTTAGAGTAATGCAGCGTTTCAAAGCGAAAAGTCAATGCACTATTCATGCTTAAAATGTTACCAGTCTCAGAGTAAGCCCTTTAGTAGTACAGCCCTTCCTACTGAGTTACATGCAATAGCAGACAAGCCTATAGATATAAAAGCTCAAACAGAATCTTTTGAATCCAGACTTCTTAGTGCTTTGTGTTTTGCTGCACAATGCAGTTAGTAAAGTTCCTTTTTGCTAAGTTACTGTAGTTAAACATTTATCCCTTGTAAACCCATTTAATTTTCCTTATGGTCCTTTCCAGCTTATAATATTACCGGTACCAGCATATGTTTTCAAGACTGAAAATTGCTGGTAAAGTTTTAGTGCTTTATCATCAAGGCATTCTAGGAAGCAACTTTGGTTGCCTAGAGGAAGCATTTCATAAATTAACTTTTATTTAGCCTTCCAGGGTCAAAACGTCTTGTTTACGACCAATAGAGAATAACCACATTGTAGAATATTGTAGCTATGTTCAGAATAAAATCAAAGGCAACTTTAGAACAATATCGAGTGACAAACAAAAAGGTGGAGTAGTCTTAAATTTAGAAAAAATGAAAGTCAGTGGCAATTTATTTTTCACTTGACTTAACACACTCAGCTGTCTGCATGTCTCTCAGGTTTCAGATAATTTTATCATCAAATCCTACATTACATGTACCTTGATCTCACAGCATAAAAATAACAGTTGTGCTACCTGGTTTGACTTTGAATTTCAATAAAATAATGTTCCTTAACTCATAAAATAACCAGAAAAATATCAGTTGTGAAATGTCTTATCAGGTGTTCCTTCAAGCAGATAGTTAACCCCAGTCTATCAAGGATAAGAATAAATTTAGTACCAACCATAAACACAATAACTTATTTAATCACAAACGATCAGAGAATTTTAAGAATATACAATATATGACTGTACTAAATTGTTGACAATTTAGAAATTTGTACTTACGTTTCCTTTTCAAAAGAGCTCTCACATTAGCATCAACAAGAAGAACATCCTCAAGACAACATTTGTTAAAGGAGCGGAATAATGTGGGTAACATGAAAACAGGAGCTGGGTGATTAAAAATTCTACGATCTGATGTCTTTGTGACTTTTAAAGTCACAAATTCTACATTTAAAATTGAACCTGGTTTGAGTCCTACTCATTTACGAGGAAAAATAATGTGTGGCCTTTGATTAAATCAACACAACAAAGGCAGCCCACTTGTTTGCTATGAAGCAGTTGGTTGCTTATCCTGATGCAATGACATTATGCTAATCATCAGCCCTTTCAGACATGCTACAATCTACATATCCATAATTATAATGCAAAAAAAAAATCAATCATAGGGTATAAAATTTCCTCCTGAATAACTTTGACAAAATTTATGATGCAGTTTACCATGAAATCGATCTCCCCACATGAGCAAATTAAGACGAAGTTCTTATATTGAAATTATTTTCCAACATGGTATATAATTATGACCTCTTTTGTTAGGAACTAATTTCAAAGAGAAAATTGCAATCTTACCTTGCTCAGGAGTACTGAAAAACAGAATAATCATTATTGCGATTACTGGCATCTCCTAACAGCTCAAATGTCATTACTACATGAATTTCATTGCTAAGCATGGACATATACTAATAAAACAGTTGTTGTAACAGTCATCAAAACATTGTTAAACTAGTACTAGTATCATTTACATGCACCAAAAGTATAGTGGGTAAGTGTGAACGTATTATAAAAATTAAATGAGGTGATAACAGGGTTTTCAAATTTAGCCAGCGCCTGGCACACGTCCCTGGCTACTCCAAGCATTTGCAGCAGATACTTTTCAAATTCCAAATTTTATTATGGTAATACACAATTCTGCTTCACCAGAATATAATCACAATAAAAATAAATAAACAAAGCAGTTACTTTAAGTACCTATCAAACTTTGAAGCAAGAGCATTTTTTTGCTCGTGTGCACAAACTGTCATTTAAACATGATTGTATCAGAGCAGTGTGGTAGTAGATCTCTGGTCATGTACACAGTTTCCAAAACAGGTAACAATAATTTTAGGAATTAGAGTTAACAAATATTACGCATTGTTCAAGTTCTGATAGCGAGAATTAAGCAATCCATTTGGGCTGAAATGTCCACAGCATCTGATGCTGCAGCCACATTCAAGTGGTGAATTTCGAAGGTAGTCTTCGTGAAATGTTACTCAAAATCATTATGGTCTTGACTGCACCAAATGCATTTTCAACAAAAGGTTGAAAGAAGGTTCGGACAAACGAAACAGCAAATCAATGTAGAAACAAAACGAGACCGCTGACTTTATTGCGATATTTCGTGTATGTAAAAGGAAAGATATCAACAGAAGTCCCCTCATTAAGAGGTACAAGAAGTCAAATGATACTGTGATATAATAAGTCATAGAAATCTAAAAGCACACAGCACCATTCTAGAAAAATGGTGAACAGTGGCCTTCAAAAAAATCAGTTATGGGTGCAAAGACTGTGCTGGAATACACTTCAAGGCAACCTAATTTTCAAAATTTCTTTTGGGGATTTGAAATTTGGGGAGCACCCCATTCCCTTGCATAGAAGGGGGGTGCTTTTCAACAGCACCCTACCCAACAAGGCTGCCATTATCATGTAAAGATTAGTGCTTTTCAACACCACCCTACCCAACAAGGCTGCCATTATCATGTAAAGATTAGTGTTCTGACTACTTTACAATTTCCTCCCACTACTTTTTTTCCATTTGAAAACTCTGTGATAAAGGGCAATATTTAAAGCAAAGAAAATTTAACCTTCATGTATGACAGACATGCAACTACCGGCATGTCCTTTTAAAATAAATGGCGAAGAGTTGCTAAGAGTCGTGACGACCATGTGCATTTGTAAGCAAATCTTTTATCTTGTTGTTTTTAGTTGTCACTCAAGTAAAAATTAAATTAAAACAGAAATGTCACATACAACTTATATGTAAGGAGTGCAAAAAGTTGTTTCAGAGGACTTAATCTGTATAGTCAATTTCACATTCAAGCACTGTTTCCAACTAATTTTATAATTCAAAAAGTTCAAGATTTTTTTTCACATTATTGGCAGTCAAATAAACACCCTAGTGGGCAAGCGTAATATAGAAGGCTCGCCTCTTAAATCTTTGCAAGAGTGACTATCAGTTGCACATGGCGTTGAACTTCTTCAACTCATGTTTTCACTTTTGTGGGGACATACAATACTCATTTGCAGTAGAATCACATAGCTTAAGGTAAACCTGCGGAGTGATTGGCAACTGAAGAGAGGGTATTTAGCATGGAATTCCACTTGTGCATGAAGGGATATTGCTCACGTTGCCCGACTTTGAAAGGGTTTCTATTGTTTGCGCACTGGTTTGGCTAACAAAAATACCAATTTTAAGTTGCACACAGCTGGCTTTAGCTATGCAATTCAAGAAAAACTCACTGCCTGGTGAGTGAATTATTACATTAAATTTCACTTGAAAACCAATATTGCACACATTGCTTTGTAATCCACACAATATACGTTTTTTGCATGAAATTTAACATGGAATTCACTCGTCAGGCAGTGAATTTTTCTATAATATCTGAATGTGTTTGTAAATGAGCATGAATTTTTGTGATACCTGATAAAGTGCAACATTCACTCAAGACCTGAAACCTTAATTTAAAAAAGTTTAAATCTGGCATATTTTGCCAATTCCACAGGCTTAGTTGGCAGATCACAAAAAAAAAGGTGTTAAGTTCTCTAATTGTCAAGTGTCTAGTTCCCTAGTTGTATAGTGTCTAGTTGATTGGTTGCTTTACAATACATTAGTATTAACTAGTATGATTAATCACTACAATACTTTAAGTTCAAAAATTACACCTACTAACGTACAATACAATATTCCTAACTACAGTTACACATGAACATATATCTGAATATCGTGAATATTAAGCTTATATGACATTGACTATTAGATTAAAATTAAGTTCTTAACTAGAGAGATAAATCTCGATCGATATTGTCAAAGTACTTCCGTGAATGGCAAAACGTTAAAAATTATGATAATCATAGTTCCTTACTGGAATGAAATAATCGTTTTCCGGCAATTAACCAGTGTTATAAAAGTAAAGTACAATATTCAAAAGGACACAAAATGACAGAGTGTCTGCTTGGCTTCGCTAAACATGTTCGAGCCAAAATTGTCAAAATGACTGTCAATATATCGAGTCCTAGTGATTTTCAATTTGCCCCAGCGAAAGAATATTTGTCTTGTACGAATTATTGGCCTCCTAATCCTCGTAAATTCATTCTACACGCCTGAAAAGATCTTCTGATCTTCGCTGAGCTTACTCATCATTTATTTATCGCTCCATATGATCGAATACAGCGACGAACAAAGGTATCAATTTGAAAGCCGCTATGACCGTTAAAGAGATTTGAAAATGATGCTCAGCAACCTACCTTTTATGCTATACATGCTGTATCCCTCGGATGATTTTCGTTCACTGCCACTAAACACCTGCCTGGCCAACTCCATTTTCAGGAAACACTTCGCAAAATACACGCTTTTGACAATACTCAAACCAAAACACAACCATGTTCAAAATGGCGGCACTTAAATTGAACACTTCCGTGACGTCATCAACTCCAGCCAATCATCGTTTCCCGCGAAGAAAATCACATTTTCAATGTGTGTTTACGTGGCGTTTTGAGGCAGAAAAGTACACAAGAGGAAAATTTCACGAATATTAACATATGTAATCAAATTATTTCGAGTGTTATTTTGAAGAAATAAGCACAAGTTATCTTTGTTTTTTTACGAATACAAAAAGTTGCAAAAGCCCAGAGGACGAGAGTGCAATATTTAAAAAAAATTACATGTGGTGATTTATTCCAAATTGAACAAGAAAAGCCATTTGATTACTTGATTATTTAATAACATAATATATGCAATCAAATTTTAACTTTCTACACTCACTTTCAACTTTTTTAACTCAGTTCCAGCTTCCTGCACTGCTATCACTGCTCAGGATTAAAATTGGCATGATCTCAGCCAATCAGCATGCTTAAATTTTTGCATTTGTATCATTGATAGAAATACAAAAAAAAGGTGAAAACCGTTCTCTGGTAAAGTTGTTTTAACTTATGAGCTTTCAACAGCCAGTCCGCTGTCTTTGACGGACAAAAATGAACTGATAAAAATAGACCTTTTTGAATATAACAAGCGAATCGCATATATTAAAAAGTAATGTGGTAATGATCCAATTAAAAAATAGGTGTTGGAAACCAAGAGAACCTGTCAAAATGAGTCCATAGGGTAATCATTCATGGCGTTGCGCGCGCAAGTGGTATGTTTTGAATGCTGTTTTTGCATTCGCGTTTTCACCCAGTCCTCTCAAACTTATCAGATGTAATAAGCAATGATTAAATAGTGTTTTACCATCATCTATGTTAAAATTTTGGGTTTTAGTCTTAAATTATTAATGCCCAAATCAATGTGTTTTTTGCTGTTTTTATGACTTTATTTGTGATTTTCTTGAATTTCCTTCGGTGAAATCTTCCAAAATTTTCACAGCACATCGCACCCAGCGGGATACGAATTTTAAACACGAAAAGAGTTAGTTAGAGGCAGTTTTTTCGATTTTTCAAATTTATGTCTTTTGCCGCTGCCAAAAAACTGGTCTGACAGATTTCCCTGCAAAACGAGCTCCGCCAAATTTTACGGAATTTCACCGAAGGAAACTCAAGAACAAACACTGTCAGTTTTGCTTTTTGTGCTCATGTTGACGTAATAAAAACACTGATGTTTCCCTTCGAGCGCTCGCTGCAGATTGCTTGAACTTTCCCAGGGCTCCTGCGATCGTAAAACTATAGGGAGCCACCTTAAACAATCCTAATTTGGAGATGTTTCGGTAGGTTTTTGAAAAACAAAATTCCAGGTATTTCCTAGAGGAAACTGAAGGATAATTCATAGTTTTTATATTTCAAAATTTTATGAGAAAAAAGAAAGAAATGTATACAAGTATATACTGGTATGAGGATGACAGAAACATGCATCTCAAAATTTTACACACATTCGAGTTGTATCACATTTCTATGTTTGCTACCCGGTAAATTAAGACCTAAATACTATAACAGTTAAAGACATTTGTGACCATTTTATAGATCACAATAAAATTAGAAAGTTTACTTAAAGCTTGGAAGAATTTTATTGAACAGTATAACCATAAAAAGATAAAAAAAAAAAACATATGGAAACCACAGGGAGATACCACAGAGGGACAGAAATACACCAATTTTGCCAGGTCAGGTCCAAACTAATAAAACAGCTGCTTCTAAATACAGAACCATGTGTTTTAAATTAGTCGTGAAAAAATTAGAAACAACCAGTGTCTCAAATTCATCTAATTAAAAAATAAGGAGACAACATAATTGTGACTGTCCTCTGAACTATTTAACGGACATACTAATTAAATGCCTTTACAAAATTTACCAGTGAATGCAAACTTTGCCTCCCAAAAATAATATGGAAAATAATAACTTGTTTTGAATATTTTTCCAGCGAAAAGCTATTGACATGGCTTCAAAACCACTGTGCTTTATCTCAGGACGAAAAAAATGAAAATAAGAACAAGCTGAAGTTAAGAGATAAAGAGCACCTGGTGTAAAGTAACTGTTATAGAGGAAATGTTTGCCTAACGCACCATTACATAAAAAGGATTTAATCACACCACATTAATGACAGGGACAAGAATGCCTTAAGCAAAAGTTTTAATCAGCAAAACAGTTTTTGCTATGTACAGGTGTTAGAAGTCTCAGTTGGTACATTTTGAAGCCATCCTGTGACAAACAGTATCGGAACTGATTGCTTTCTATATTATCTAATGAAGGATAGTTCTAAATATAGCCTGCATAGCAGTTAGGTCCTTTCATTTATCAGGCAGGGAGATCAATGGGGTGTTTTTGAGTGGAATACAGCGTTTGAGGCCGAATCAAGTATGAGGCTGTATGACTGTTGATTCTTGTGATCATGCTTTGTGTCTGCCTTGGAAAAATGAACCTCTTTGAAACAGTTTATCCTGTAAGAATTAGCACAGATCACTCTCGTCATTGCCTTTTAATGTTCTGTTGTTTTGAAATCTCTGCATCCTCAAGAAGCTCCCATTCTTCTACTTCTTCTTTAGAAGCAGGTAAAAAGAAAATAATATAAGTCAAGATAATCATGGTTATGAAACCTATGTACATAGGCCTATTAGATGTCTTCTTATTCATATCTCCCAGGGTTTGGTTAAGTGTCAGACGCCGTGCCTTTGATGTAGAGAAACGTATAGGCTTGTCTTTGGGATCTATGTGTGATTCTGAGGTCCCTTTGGCTGAGCTACAGTATGTCCTATGAGCAGCTTGAAGGCTATAATGGAAATTCAGTCAACACATTAATAGAAGTAGAATAGAGCTTTTTCACCTCGGTGGTTTGTTGTCCCATTTCAGACCATGTGATGATACTTCTGAGAATTATTGCTTTCAAATAATTATTGTTGAATGGTCACATTTATATTTAATTTTATATGAATGATTAATTTTTAGATGGAAGAAGAACAATTCTCTAGAGAATATCACATGGTCTGTAATAGGAAAACAAACTGCCCAAACTAAAAAGATCGTGCGGGAGGTCTCGGGTTCGAGCCCCAGACCGGACCAACACTTAGGGTCTTACTGACAGAGGAGAATATGCTGCCTTTGCAATGACATCTGCAAATAGTTAGATATTCTAGTCTTCTCGGATAAGAACGATAAATCGTAGGCCCCATCTCCTGCATCTTCACTGTAATGGCTAGCAGGGGACGTTAAAGAACCCACACACTCATCGTTAAGAGTAGGGCACATAGTTCCCGGTGTTGGGGTCTGGTCTTTGTTCATAGATCACATACTTGTAAAGCGCATTTGAATATCTATATATAGAAAATGCGCTATATAAATTCATGACCATTACCATTACCATTAATCATACCTACAAACACAATGCTTTAGCAATAAATAAATGTGAGAGATGCCAAATTTAGGCTGGCATCTGGCTTTGACATTGTACTATTATCGCAAGTAAGGGTTTTAGGCAAGAAACAAATCTTGCAGCGCAGTCATTGGAGGCATAATCCCATTGCCAGATCTTCTTTTAAATGAAGCATCAGGCCAGATCTGGCAAAATCTGGCCACTCACTTTGTGAGTTTGTAATATTCCCGTAGAGGGTGACCAGCTCCTAGATGGCTTGATAGCTCAGTTGGTAGAGCACAGCAACAGTATCATAGAGGTCATGGGTGTGAATCCCCTTCAGACCTGAATTCAATTTCAATTTCACAACTGCTTAATTAAGTTGTGTGCAGAACTGCGATGACCAATCCTTTCATGATCCATGAAATGTGCATTGACTTACACATTATTTGTGAACCAACAATTTTTGCAGGAATAATTTTTTAACACTTTGGAGATTTTAGCATCATCAAAGCTTGTAAACTACACCAAACTACATATAAAATCTACCAAATCAATGCGCTTGCAGATATAGGACTGAGAACTAACCACAACGACAGTGAATCTGGAGGCCCTAGAGTATAAATATGCATCACACTGGCCATGAATCAAAATGGAGGGTATCGCGGAAAGGGGGAGTTAATATGTGAGTATCCACACTCTCTGCGGCTGTTACCGATGTCTTCTCAACCATCGCTTTAATATATTTGCAGAAATATGTCAACAAAGTGTTAATATGTCTTTTGGTTGCTTTCTTTTGTGACCTCTTTTGTCTAAATAAAAAACATTTGCATATTTTATTCATATTGTCATTATGTCAAGATGCTGTAAGAAAAAAAATTATTTGGACATCTTTGGATATAATAATACATCAAAGGACTTGAAAACAGTGCTATTTATTCCCAAAAATCTCAAAAAACATGTGGATTCTAAAATTAAAAATTATCAGAAACAAGGGGACCATGAGGAGAGGTTGTGCGACAATGGAAATTAAAGATGAAGAGGTGAAAAATGAGTCAGTCTTTGAATTTTTACATGAAAGATGATTGCTTGCTTTTTTAATATGTGAATGTGAGGAAGCAGGTCATTTCGCCCGATGTCCTGTTCGCCCGGACCCAGAGTCGATTCGCCAGGAGTCTGAAGTCGTTTCAACAGAGAGTTGAGAATAAGTCTTTTTCTATTAGAAATATCTGAGAATCACAAGAATCAAGTCAAGTTCAAGATTTTTTCTGATCTATGATGGATGGCTGATTGAGTTGCAACAAATCTCGTTGTCAAACAAATCCCGTTGATCAATGTGTAAAACAAAGCTCGTGGCTTGTGGATGAATCAAGATGGCAGCTTAAAAGTGATGACTCATCGATCGATCCATCGACTGGCACAAAACATCGCGAGTCTGATTACGGTCTGTTAAGAAAGCTCCCTGAAATATAGGGCATAATTTATATCAGGGGGATCAACTCTCAGTCCAGGAGAAATGACTTCATACTCCGGGCGAAACGAGTTCAGACTCCGGGCGAATTGACTCTGGGTCCGGGCGAAACAACAACTCAACACTCAATACAGCTGTCATCTATCCTAGCAAATAGCTTTTAATATAAATGGTATCCTGATCTACTATCATGGAAAAAGAGTCTTGGGGTCGATGTTAGCCTGCATGGCAGCCATTTCCTTTCCTTTTCAAGGTGGAGAACAAGCGAGAAAGCGAGCGAGCGAAAAATGGGGAGAGGTTGGGAGGGTTGAGGTAGAAGGGGAATGGGGTGGAGAGAAAAAGGAATATTCTTCGCATTCGCTAGCGCTCGCAGTTTCGTTCCCTTCTGTTCGCGCGTTTTTTTTTTTTTTGGAAACGCCTGCCACGCAGACTAGGTCGATGTAGGTGGCATTTTACATATACTGGAGTTCCTAAGTGGCCCAGATCCGCCAAAAAATACACCTCGGAATACGATAAATGTAATTTTCGAGAACGAAGACACCTTACTGTCCTTCTCGTTACATAACCAACATAACAAGTACACCATTATAGACCTCTAGACCTTGGTGCAACTAAGGGCAACTAAGGGAAAACAATGAACGTACTCTCGGAGATATGGAATAGGTTTTACTACCTTAGCATACCTCGGTAACTGATAACTGCGTAAACCTGCTGACATCAAGCAACATTTGGTTCGTAAACTTTTCGATATCCTGAGAGCCGCCATAAGTGTGTTCTGACAGTAGCTTTTTGCTTCGTGTTATAACCACTGAAATATGACATCGTTGTTACTATGACTACAAGGTTGCGAAGAACTCTGGGAAGGATCTGTGCGCGCGTTCCCACACCAATTATTTTGTCTGGTCCAAAATGTTTCACTTGGCTAATATTTGATTTTGTTTATTACAAATAGAGCTCATAATAACTGAGAACAAAAGCTTATCACAGATCGAGAAATAGTTCTATATTACGTCTTATTAACACAGTCAAGTGAGACACTTGTAACATAGTCGAAAGCGACATTGATCTTGATCAAAGATTACTTCTCAGCTTGGTCAGGCTTCTCTAACAAGTTACTTGTTTATACTCGTACCCCTGGGAGGATAGAGACTTGTGTCTCGCTCAAGAACCTTGACCTCGGCAGACTCGTAAAACCAGGGCAGCTCCGATCCAAAGTCCAGTGCGCTACCGATTCAGCCACTGCGTCTCTCGTAGAAGGCGTGGTGGCCTCATGGTTAGTGCGCTCGTCTGTTGGTCGAGCGGTGCGGGTTCGAACTGTGGCCGGGGACGTTGTGTTGTGTTCTTGGGCAAAATACTTTATCCTCACAGTGCCTCTCACCCACCAGGTGTATAAATGTCAGTACCGGCGAATTGAATTTAGGGGGTAGCCCCACGATGGACTAGTACCCCATCCATGGGGAGTAGAAATACGGAAACCAGAATAAGCTCCCGCCCGATGGGCAACTTGACTCGTTTGCAAACTTGAGTTGTAGGTCTTCTAAAGTAAAAGCCTCCTTGACACTTTTCTTTTCTTTTCTTCGCCCCTTCCGACCCTTCCCCACACCCTCGCCCTCCGTTTAAAATGTCTGAAATTCAGGATAAATCTACCCCACGGCCTCCTTGCAGGCCTACCGGCAGACACTTAGTAACCAGGAGTAACTCGGCCGGGCGAAAGCGATGCGAACAAAAGCTTACAAGATCGAACGAGATATCCCCTAGGAAGCTACTCTTTACCGATCGGTTCCACGGGTCTTTATAAAGTACCGACCGGATGGCGGATGGAAAAATACGGATGACAAAATGCGTACGATAAAACGCGGATAACACTATGCTGATGATAAAAAGTGGATGACAAAATGCGGAAAATAAAATGAGTATGGCAAAATGCGGATGTTAAAATGCGGATAGATTAATGTAGCCTGCGAGCAGCCCCTTAGCTCTTTTCATCCTTGCCACACAAAGAGCCTGCGAACAGACTAGGAAAATGCGGATATTATGTATGTATTATGTATGTGTGTCCGAAAACAGACATTGCCAAATGAAATGCCAAGTTGAATAGTTTGCCTGCGCAAGTGGAGAAACACGGACAATGAAGTTTATATAGTGACGATTCCTTGAGCAAACAAGTTACCTGTGTTTGGTCGATCGGACTTATATCAACAGCAACAAAGCCAGTGATATTCTTACCGTGGTGGTCGAATTCTCGGAGTTGACGGATATTCCACTTTTCCCTACCTAAAATATTGAAAAAAAGGTGAAAGTTTCTAAAGAAACTGTGGTGCTGCGTCGGTGGGGGTAACAAGGTAATTTGGTTATATCAACTAAG
>OMLO01000411.1_pt1 | contig 27366 bp, 8 predicted proteins | sample 1674811 | NCBI WGS metagenome assembly OMLO01 (sample SAMN06265003, study PRJEB25207) | coral metagenome | isolation source: Coral host | place: Mexico:La Bocana,Puerto Morelos, Mexico | collected 2008-11-13
CGCGTTCATTTCGTAACTAGGACAACAAATGCTTTCTAGTTTTTTTTTAAACAATTCAAATAAGAAAATGCTCGCACAACATGCTGTTGACATACATAGCTGAAATTTATCTAATTATTATTTAACTATGTTTCGCATTTGCCGAACCATTGGACGACATTTTTCTCTTCGTCAAGTCAAGTTGTGCATTAGTCAGCGGAAATACAAACAAAAGTTTACGATCCAAGGAGTGAAGGCAACTCGTCCACCCGAGACAATTCAGGGACGTTCATGAAAACGGTTGTTCCAAGTTTTCAACGACACAATGAAAAGTTAATTCACTCAGGGTACCTTCGGCGGTTGTCTTGGGTACCGAGACCATAAAAATGGCGCCTTAAGTTGGCTGCTTGCCAAAGAAATATCTTTATCATTTATGATTCTTTTCCTTTTACGTCGCTCATAGTCAAGCAAGGTAGATGACACTTTTCAGAAGAAGAACAAGATTTTAACCACTCTTTACTGAGGTGTTCTTGTTGTCGTTTACTGGTAACTTTTTTTGGTGGTAAAGGAGAGGATGAGGTTGTTGGTAATGTGGCAGATTGTTGTTGTCTTGTTTGTGTTCTGAGAATGAAGTTTGAAGATGCATTTCATACGCATCATAACCCTCTTGTTGACAGGTCGTTTGCCGTTTCATCGAGCTATACGGACCTGGAAATTTCAAACCTTGTTGTGAACTGTTCTTTAGATCGAGTGATTTACTTTCCGTATATGGCAGTAGTTTAGCAGTGGCGTTCATAGAAGTCTCGTCAGATTGGCGAGGGGAGCTCCTCAGTTGAGTGATGTACCGCTGGCATAAATGTGAAAGTTCTATTCGTGGGTTTAGTGTGGAAGTCTGGAACGATGCACTGTTAAAAGAACCTTCTCCGACCGTAAAAGCCGGTTTACAGAGTGATGTTGTGCCTCCATTTTTTGTTTTATCGTTAGTGCATAGCGACGACTCTTCTCGATTCTTTACATTACTCTTAACATGTCTTTGTGGCTGTAAGTCAACATACTGTTTGCGTGTTTTAGAGCTGTTACTGGGAAGATTGGCTGCATTAACTGTCCGAAGATCGCTCGTTGGGAGATAACGTGGAATGTATGGCTCTCGATCGGAATGGAGAAACTGAAGCAGAAGGCTTTCCTTGTTGTACTTTGATGACGCATTGGCGCTGGAAGAACAAGAGGCAGTGGGCCGGACATCTATCAATGAAGTCTCAGGAGGACAGAAAAATTTTGGTAATTGATCAAACAGTTCCTTCTTGCCACTGGTCTTTTCCTCCAAGTGTGGCCGTCTTGATTCACCACAATTGAGGGGTGGTACTTGTCGTGGCAATCCATCTGGCTTTGGCGATTGTCCTTCGTTAGCTTTGGGTACGTATTGAATCTTAGATCTTGCTGAAACGAAAGGGGTCTGCTGTTCTTTAGGTCTTATTGGTGGATAAGGCAAGTACCTAGGTTTGGAAATGACATGGTTTCGAGCCAGTGTAGTGTTATGAGCTTGCCTCGTTGTGTGTTCTTGACATTCTCGACTATAGTATAATCTGGTGGGTGAAAGGGAATTATTACCTTCCTCTGAATTTATATGGCAAGGTATCGTCGGAAATTTGTTTAGAGAAACCGAAGTTAGTTCTTGATCGCCGTACTGGAGGGAACGATGGTTGATGTGCTCTGGAGGATTCAACTGCTTCGTTTTGCCCAAGTTTTGGTCTTTGACTTTTAGTGGCTTTTGGTGCTCATCGACCTGTCTCGTAATCGGTCCCTTGATAGAAATATGTTTCTTAACGACACATTTATGCCTCTGGGGTTCCTCGGGTTGAGAAACAAAACGTCTTTGAGACGCTTGTGACTTAGAGCTGACGAAATATCCTTCTAAAGCATGGTTATTGAGACCTTGTTGGCTTAGATCGCCGGTGTGAATCTTTTTACTCTCATCAGGTGTTCTAATCAGTGGCGGAGTTTGGTTTGTGCTGGACTTCTCAGCATAAAGGATCGAGTCCGTGGTTTTACTACTAAGCCGTGCAGCTTGGGCCAGCATATTAATGTCATCCGGTATACCTACTGGATTCTCAGGATTTCCAGGCATCGAATTTGTTAGCTGTAAATTAGAACTGGCCACGGCACCGATATTTGTTTGTAGATGGCAACTTGTTAACTGAGCATCTGCATGGGTCTTGTAATAAAACGAACCGTTGTTTGCCAGAAGCGGTGTCTCTTTTTTTCTTTCATTCTCTACAATGCAAGAACTTTCAAATAATTCTCTATGTTTGCTTTCTAATTTAGATGCCTCTTGATCAAGTGAAATTGGAGAAAGATCTGCCGCTGCTCTCTGCTGAGCCAATGACATTTCGTTGTCGCCTTCACAGGTTTTTTCAGTTTGGGTGGTTGACAACTTCATGGATATCTTTTGATTTTGGTCAGAGTGCTGCTCACATAAGACCACTTCGTTTCCAGTAGGGGTTGTTCTGGACGTCATTATTCCTGTGACGGTATGTGTTAGAGGTTTGTGGACATTCGTGGGTAGCGTGGGGGCCTCCAATCTACACAACGGGTTTAAAGTATACCGATCTGGAATTCCTTTTGAAGAACTGGCGAGGATTTCGTCCAAGACTTGACAAAGAAGGGAAACGTGATTTGGTGCAGAATTTGAAGTTTTAGCATTGGAAGGTATATTAATTTCTTTATGATGCAAAGTAACAATTGGAGATAAAACTGGACTATGTATGGTTGATTTTGCTGGAGGTTCAAATCGAGTTTGAAATGGGGCTTTGTACAACGTTTGAACGTGGTTTGGACGACAAATAGAGGAAAGCGTTGTGTCTTGGCCGATGGAGGCGATTGGACCATTCGAACCTGTGCTGACTGATTTTGTTGTCTGATCATTGGTGATGCTTTGCTCAACTGAGGGGATTGTGATATTGTCTGGTGGTCGTATTTTTGGTTTATGTCCAACAGCTGGAGATGCTTTATCCTTCTGATGAGGCTTATCACAGACTGCATTACCCAAGAGCAAGAAATCGTTGGTGTCAGCGGCGATAGCTCTTTCGATTGAATGAGATGCTTCATCTTTTGATTTATTTCCAATTACAGATTCAGATGGCGGTTGGGGCTGCAGCAAAGCTTCCAGACAACCACTCTCATTTGGTGTAACTTGTGGCTTGTCTTGGAGTGTGGAATTTGCTGATGTTGGAATAGGAACCTATGTAAGGCAATTATGAATGTAATCTGTATTCCATAACCTAGTACAGTTCATCCGTTCTGACCTTATTAATTAATTTCATTTGCTTAATTAATGCTACTTTATAACTTAAAAACTGTGATGATAATGCTGTGAAATAAATTAACAAAAATAAAGTTGGGCATAAAAAATGCAAATTGTTAACATTGCTACCACAGAAATGGCCATTAACATCGACCTCGTAAGTTGACTACGTTGGTTTCACAACAAATTTTAGTTAATTAACTGACCTTATTTTGGTTTCGGCGATTGAGTTCTTTCCTTAGAGCTTCATACAAGAACGTAACTTTATGTTTTAACCAGCGGTTTTCACTTTCTAAGGTGGATATACGAGACTTCAAGCTTTCAGCTCTGTCCATCGCCTCTCTTGTGTGAACTTTGATTATTTTCCTTATTTCCTATTAGAGAATGATAAAGTGTCGACGAGTTTTGTTATGGCAAACTGGCAAATTACTTTTCCCCGCGTGCAATATCCATTTCCAAATTATAAATTGGTTATTGACCACAAGTAAGGTGAGGATATTCCTGATGTTGCCAAGTTAACGTTCTTTTTATCCTGTCTTCCGACAAGGCACGAGTATGCCCCCTCAATAAATAATTGACTATATTCCTTGGGAACACCATTTTCAGTGCTTAGCAATGCTAAGCGGGCTATTCACAGGAAGGATTTTCTTCTTGCCTGCAGAGCTAGCGACGTAGTAAGACTAGATATACACATGGACGTGTTAATTACCCGACTTCATTACTTGACGTATACCAGCAACCAAGAAACAGCTTGTCGAAAGGAATTCTATTGAGTTCCTTATACTAATAATTTGATAATAATGTATTTCTTACATTGCGCTTTTAACAACAAAACGATCGATAGCTGTCGAAAACAAGGTTGGCTCATGAACAAGGAGACATGTTGTTATCATTTCATGAATTTAAACTTAAATAACTACAATTTTTCATGCTATTTGACATCTATGAGACTTACGTTGTGCAATCTCTCTTTAGTTAGAGGATCAAGAATCAAACGCGAAAGCGGAAGTTGCTGGGTTGGTGCTTGGTTATTTATGGTGCATCCATTCTTGATTTCTAAAGGGAAAGGAATTTAAAACATTGAGCTAACAGTTATTGGACGTTGATTAGCTTCTTATTGGTCGAGATTCTTTAGTGCGGACTATTACCATGGTAACGGCCATACTTATTGCACTCGTTGCATTTCATTCATTCATTCCAAGTGGTTAATGGTTGCTCAATCTTTATTGGTATTGTTTAGGGTTCACGGTAATTCGAGTAAAGTTTGTGCAAAATGTCATGTAAGATATGTTGAAACATTTGCAAACGTTTAGGAATTTTCGGCGCCTATTCGGACGTTTTTAGCTTATTTTTGTAAGAGCTATATATTACTTTGAGAATCAGTCTTAGGAGAATAACTGTCGACTAACTGGAATCTTTCGTTTCTCTATCGAAGATCTCAAAAGATATAGTCAAAGAAGTAGGTAAGAAGCTATTGTTTATTACGAGTACGTTTAAGTGAACGTCTCCTTTTCTATTCTCAATTTCTACCTTTGGAAGGTCCTAACTTCTCGTGAGGAATCTTCAGGAATGTGTGACTATTCGTTGGCAGCACGTATGCTGCTGAAGTTGACCCCTGGTACACACGATTTTTAACACCATCGGGGTCCAGCTTTCTCTTTGGTGCGAAAGCAGTTTCCTTTCTCTCCTCCTCCCTCGAAGTCAGATCATTTTGCTGCAGTGGTCTGGTTTTATTCTCATCTCTACTTTTACCTGCCGATCCAGCACGATCCAACCCATCAACGATACTTCGATAGCATTTGAGGACTTCAGGGCGGACTTGCTTAAAGTGCCACTTTATTTTCTTGGAGATATTTGGAATGCTGTAGCTTGTCGCTGTCTTTTCGTTGCCTTCATTCTCCAAGGAAAATGTATCCTTTACTTTTTGCCCTTTGAAAGTAAATTTAGACAATTTTAGAAAGTCGCTTGGGACAAATAAACTGAAAAGGACATAGAATCACAAACACCTTTCAGAGTACAATATTGCTCAATAGCTTTCATTTGCATTTTCACAAAGTCGAGTTATATTTTTTGAACTAAAATATTAGAATAGCCTCTCCCAGTATAAAAAAACGTCATCAAATTTAAGTGCTACCCAACAGCTTAAATTTGAATGATCACACACCTGGGTCGTATCCATAATAGCAAGTCAGAAGGGATAAGTATGAGCAGAAAAATCACCTAATAATAATTTTTGAAAGCAACTGAACCTCACTGATCTAATTCCAGGCTATATAAAATGTGGATGCGACAGTTGTGATGGGCCACTAAGCTCAATTTACGTAACGCTTTGCTATTTTGATAGAAAATAACGGAGAGCTTAAGGTAAAGCTAAACTAACTTACCACTTGGTTCTTCTTCTGACGGGTCTAGCTTCCTGTAATAAACGAGAGAAGAAATTTACAGACGAACTTTGATTAAAAATTAGGCTTAATATTTTGAGTAACCAGTCTTAATCCCACGCAAATTTAAGCATATCTTCAATTTTTTCCGTGAATTATTTTAGACTCATTTGATATTTTCAAATTAACGAAATTATTTCTTTCAAGACCATAAATTATACTCCTAGCGCTCCTTCGTCTGCTTAGGTACGCAAAAGTTCTGTGAATGGAAAATATTCTTTAATTTACCATTTACCAACTGGTCATCCAATAAGCTCACTTGTAGTATCTACAGCTTAGCTCCTTACTTTCGCGAGCGTTCCCAGGCGAGTTCGTGAATCTTACTGGCCCCAATTGGTGAGAACGAAACACGCACAATATGCGAACGCCCTGCGTGCGACTCTTTTTGCTGACATGACTATTAATTCCACGCACGTAAAGCCTGAGAAAGCCTGGTGCATTTAACATTTGCACGCTTCACATGATGAGGGGGAAACTGGTAATAAGTTAAGAGTTTAGGATTCGTCAAACAAGAAACAATATCAGATTAATTGAACACTGACGTTTGTTTTTTGTGTGTTGGTGTAAAGATTATTTTCATTTTCGATCGGACCAATTCAAGGAAAATTCAAAAAATTCAGTGATGTCCCTCGGCGTTTGATGCACAGCATTCTTTGAATGTTATTATCATTATATTGTTGCAATTGCTGCTATTTCCAGAAATATCGTTTTTTCAACGAAGTATGGCAAAAACATATTCCGTAACAGAACATATTCCGAAACATATTCCGTAACATATTCCGTAACAGAATTGAGTAGAGTGACCCAAGTTTATATTAACGATTTTTCAGTCAAACTTACCTGCGTTTTGGAAGAACTTCTGAATCCTCCATCTTCTCAGTAACTCTGAAAACAGAAACAACACTTCAAATCGAGAAAGATTTATATCTTAGAAACTTTTTATTTCTTCTGATTTTTCTAACATTCCCCAGCATATCCGCTGCATATTTTAGTTTTTGTAACTGTTTTCTCATTTTAAGAATTATTTCAAAAGTCGAGGGATTATAATTAACAGACTACGATATTTTTTATGTCATATTTTGTCTTCTTTCACATTTTGTGTTAGCCATTTTCATTTGTCATATGTTTTACTTACTGATCTAGTTCTACAATGATCATGATCTGTGTTTAACTCACTATATTTTAAATATCGTTTTCATTCGTCTATTTGTGTTTTCCCCTTCATCACGAACTTTGTCTTGTCCGGCTGATCATATCGACAAAAACTACGAATTAGCCACTAAAGTACAATTATACCTTGACTGAAAGCCTTTCCTGATCATTATATCAAGCTGTCATACATATATCTATACAAGCATATTTTTATAATTTCAGGTACATGAGTGTAGTCCTTATAATTTTGGACCATCGGCGAAACAGAACTGCCGCAATAAAACGACGATTACTCCTGAAGCCTGAACGTTTGTGAAATTCAGTTGTTAATAGTCAAAGCTCCTCATTTGATTGAGTTCAGCACTGTACGAAATACATTAAAATGAAACAGACATAAGATGCGTCTGCTTGATCTGTTTTAATTCAAGGCTTTTTTTAATACCCGAATGAAAATTTTCCTAGCCTTTCATATACCTAAACTTGTGAAATCCCTACCCTTTTATATACCTGAAGCCTGAATAGGCCATTATAGGGAGTACCCCCCCGGGATAAAACGAGTATTTTTACGTTGATGCCTGTTGTTACACAATGCAATCTCACACGTCATCTTTTTAAATGTTCTCCACACCACCCGTTCTTGTCTGAAAGATTTGGAAAGGATCATATGTTTTAAAAGTAGACGTTGTAACACGAGCTTACAGCTGTACGTGGCATAATTTGCACACACATTATAAATTTGACGCTAAAAGAAGAAAACCGACTGACACAATACGGTTATTTGAAGATCATTTTGCAACAATTCTATCGTAGATATGCAGGATGTTATAAATATTGGAGTAGTTAACGTTTTATGCTGTGGCCAATCACCCAGGCCATGATAAAGAGTGCCTTAGATGGCCGGTAGTGCATGCGCAGTCAGGTTTTAGGAGCTGAACTCCATAAACTCATTCAATTTCCTATTTATTGAAAATTTTCCCGTTAGACAGGTAGGCGTCCCCTCTTAGCTCAAAGCAGCGTATCTCATCAGAGAATACTTTTCAGTTATTTTAAGAAGCTAAAAACATCTGCATTTACTGTGATGTCTGTATTTTTTTCTGCGGACAAATTTCTGCGTAACACCTACCAAGAAATAAAATTCGTGGCAACAAAAGTAGGACTTGTGATTCAGCCTCTGTTGCGGTGGTTCATGTTTATGTAGCGCTGCTAAGTCTGCTTTTATAAGTTGCTGTCAGAAGATCTTTTTATTGAGTGACGAATTAAAAACGGCAATCTTTTAATATCAGACGTGTCAAACAATTTGCCGATAATGTCAACTAGGACCAGCAGGTGTTTGGCGATACAAGAAATTAAAAAGGTTGATGGGCGATATTAAAATTATTTCATGGCGATTGCAATTTTTACATGCAAGCCTCTTGAAGATGTTGTTACAAACGCCCAATAAATATATATCCTAACTTAAGCTCACATAAAGTTTACGATTGCAAAAAGCAGGCAAATTTCCTTTTTGTATTATCAATACTAATTCATATAATAATGTAGTAAATAGCTCGGCTGGTTAATTCAGCATTTCGTTTCAGTTACGTACATATTCAAAATCTTTTAAATCGAGTATCGCTACTGCTATTCAATTACAATTTCCTAGCAACTTACTATTTGGAAAAAAGTAACGGTTTACCTCTTTATGTCTGAGTTCCAATATGGATGTGCCGAAAGAAAACGCTTTCCGGCACATTGCTCCCGCTGTTAGGTATAACATTAATTCAATAATCTAGCAGGCAGTTGGACCTTCGTATGCAGTCGTTTTGACATAGAAACGACAAATGCATTGGCAATGAACTAAGCTCTAGATGACAAAATGTCTTTGGCGGCTTCAGTTCACTATAGGGAGCTTTTACCATACATTCACTAATTGAAACAATAGCGCTTCTTTTATGGAATAATTAGCAGCATATTTCACGTATGCGCAGTTCGCTCCACTTTTAATTTAATCAGTCTTTTTGACGTGATATTTTTTCGACAAACAAACACGCAACGTCTGTTCCCGTAGAGAAAATTCGTGGACATTGACCACATCAAAGGAATTGTACAGGCCATGAATGCCAAACTTAAAGGTGAATGAAAAAAACCATCAGTGTTTGATTCGTTCTGTGAGTTCAATAGAAGAGCCATCTGCTTGTCGATTGTTTGACAATTCAAGAAAAAAGCCTGTTTTGCTCTTTGCTATGCTGTCCGCTCGTGTTATTACATAGCTAATGTATGTGTGGGATTTCATCAGTTTATCGTTTCTTGAATTATAAGAAATATCAAGAAAGGGTAAAGAAACCTTTAATCTTAAACAGAGAATTGAATAAAAGAAACTTGACACTACTGGCTCATTGTTATTGGAAAAGGCTAAAAATAAATAAATAAGGGTAATAAAGGGTAATAAAACGCCAGCTTGGTCTCACGTCCCTTATTTCGGTCAAAGTTATGAGGAGTTATCCCGGTTTCAAATCTGATAATAGATATACAGCGAAACTTTCGTTTTTTAATGTTTTAAATCTGCGAAAATGAAACGGACCTATTTTACTAAGCGCGAAACATTAATTCCTAGCTTCCGTGATCTTCGCTGTGCTCGGAGTATGGCCCCCCCCAAAACAGTTTTTCATACGAGAAGAATTTTCTTTAGAACTTGCCGTTGACAAGTTATATACACGAACAGAATGTTGGATTGCCAGAAGTATGGCCTTGGGCAGTTTAAAACTGAAGAATTACATAAATCCACCGCGACAGATTCGCAAAAAAAAGAAAAAAAATCAAAACAAAAGAAAACACATTATTATGAATCTAGCTCTGAACGACAAGATTGGAACAAATTTAAAACACTTCAGCTTTCGGAACCTTCCAGTTCTTTTGAACCACGTCAAAGCTTAAGTCTGTTTGCGACGCTAGCTCACTTTATGTTATGCAAATATCTGATGTCTCAGGGTTTTTTACTGCGAACATCTGTCAAAAATTGATTGACAGGCAAAATGACACATTATGCCTTTCTAATGACGTGTGTCTTCGACGATAATTATTTTTACCAAACTATAAAATTAACTAACAGGAGATTTCGTGGATGGATTATTTTCAAAGCTGCGTTTATTAACTATGGTTTAAGTCAAAATTATCTTATTGATGGTGATAATGTGTTGCGAAAACCAAGAGAATAGATTCAAAATTTAAAACAATAGAAAATATATGTTCTACTCAGTCCGGTCAATGAATATTAAAATGGTAAATTCACCATTGTGCAATTGTTGATATAGCTGTTAATTTTTACAGCAGCGTCCTGGATGTGATCGAAACCGTCATCGTTTTGCTTCGACAGCTCTTATTTCCCTACTTAGCCAAATGTTGTCCTTTCCTACTTTCCATAGCTGTACAGCAAAATAAAAAACGCAAAACTAAAAACCTAACTCCAAAATCATTGAACTTTCTCTACACAATCTCTTCGTATATTGATGCTTTCTCGTTTCAGACAGTTTGACGCATTTTTTTTTTCAATTATTCAATTGTTTTCATTTTCGACGAAACTGGATCATTCACATCAATATTCCACATTTTATCACATACCTCAACAGGGAAATCAATTTAAAAGGACTGCAACATTAGAGAGGTATTACCAGAAACAACAGAACACCAGTACTCGGGGCTGATCACTTCACTGCTTTGAAGCTCCTAATTTCACTCGTCACCATTTGATTACCCATACCAATCATATGTAGATACGTCAGTCTTGTTGCTCCAATGAATATCACGACACTGCTATAAATGGGTCGCTACACGTGATAACTTTCTGAGATGAGGCAGCTAGCAGCTGGCTGTCGTATAATCATTTCGGTTGCCTTATGCCTTTTGAAAGGGAATGGAACAAACCCGATTGCTAGTGAGAGTAAGTTTGAACGTTTTGCAAGTAGCCAATCAGAGGCCGTGCCTATTACCCTGATATCTACACTTGCCACAAGTCGACCTTTTCTTTATCCTTGACTTACTTATCTCTCTCGAGCGAAGCGAGAGGGTAATCTTTGCGTGACGAAAACCTTTGAGCGACGAATGCGCATATGCGAGCGACATAGTCGTCTCCAGTCGTCTCCGTTTCCAACGGAGAAACTAACTATGGAAATATTATTGGAGAGGACTTTTAGATAGTCTACTCTGATATCTTTGGATATTAAGTTACTGACCTGATATGTCTAAGATATCATACTTACATGGCCAGAATTTGGTTACGGTAAATGCCTGGGTAATATTTGCGCACGGTAAATTCCTAACCCTCGCCATCGACCGCTACGTCTCGTCAAAATACGAGCCATGGCTCGTCGGATATTTCACCAAAGCGTACAAAAATGTGCGATTAAGTAAAATGAGTTTAAATAAGTCTTTATCTAGGAAATACACATATCCACTTTTTATACATCAAACCTTTCTGGTACACTACAGCGGCATATTAGATAAACTGGCATAGTTCGTAGCGGGACATAGTCAGGCCAAAATAGTCACCGCGAGGCCAAATTTACCTGATATGTCACCGAGGCGTACCAGAAAGGTGCCATCAGATTAAATATAAAAAGTGAATATGTGCACGTGAAAGTACGATTCAGGAATTCACCGTAAGTGAGCATGATATCGCAGCCATATCAGACCAGCTTACATACATACATACATACATACATACAACCTTTATTTATACACGATAACAAAACGTCAAAGCTAACAAGCTTGTGGGGTCGTGTGCTAATAAGAAACATAAAATAACTACAATTAATAGATAAATAGATCAATAGTTAAAAATAAATAAAATTCTCCGATCTTTTGTTAATTATTTGTGGGGCTAAAACATTAAAATTGAATTCCTTAAAAGTGTTACAATTTATAACATTCTTCAAAAAAGATTTCAGGTCTGTGCTCTCCAGTATCGATCTATGTGTTCGCCCTATAGCGTTCCAGAGGACAGCCCCTCTATAGGAAATAGAGTTTTTATACGTTTTTAACGTACTTGATATCGCAGGACATCAAGACAGTAGACACAGGCTTGGCTCGCTTATTGCGAATTTGGGTACGATGACATTACATAAAAAATATTATTTCCCCTACTTTCCTAGAATGGATGTGCTTCTAAGATTTGAATTTGAGAGAAGACACTGGAAAACATCAAATTGTTTTACGAAACAAAACTGGTCTTTAGTTAGGAGAATAGTAAGTTAGTGTATAATTTCATCCTTTTTTACTGGGTTGTTGCTTGACTAAAGAACCCATATTTCATCAGAAACATGGCTTTCTTCAATATTCCCTGCCCGGCCAGTCCCATAAACACCGCAATTAGTTAGCTACAGGATTGCATTTTAAAGACGTTAATCACAAGCGAGTGAGTAACTGTGCAAATAAACAGTACGTCAATGTTGCCAAAAATGTTTTGTAGGATCCTGGAACTCAGAGTAGGTCATTGGACGAAATAAGATCATGCACATTTTGCAAATTTCACTGTCTTGAAATGGAAAGAAATTAACTGAAGAAGAAATTTGATCAGTACGTCGGCAATAGAGAATAACTGTGATCACATCTACTGGGTGATGAATGTTAAGAATTTTCCGTTGCAATCCATCGCAGAAAAAAAGTTTGTAAAATATGTAAAAAAAGTAATCATTAGCACGTACCTTAGTGATGATTGTATTATACTTGCCTTGACAGAAATCAACAGCAATAAAATAGATGTGCAAACAAGAAATTGCCTTACAACGTGGGTTTACAGCTGAACTGTTGCAAGAAATAACAATACGGAGTTGAACGGTGGAGGTTTTGTAGCCGCGGCATTCGGTAATAAGTTAATTAAGGTCGGTCATGTCTTAAGGCTTGCACCAATGGGAGCTTAGCCGCTAATTACAAAGCGGTATCATGGTTTCAAATACGGCATCCTTGACCAAGTCACACGGCAGGATTGTGTCATTAACATGTGCAGTTCACTCGTGCACGCGCTGTTCACACGAAGCGTTTTGAGGAACAAGTCCCAGGAACTTGTCCAAAAAGTTCAAACCAGTTTTAATTCGTGGGACTAGTCGCAAGGACCAAATTTTAGTCCCCGCGACTAGTTTTTGTGGCAAAAATGGCTAGTCCACACGATGGGACTTGTTCCCTCTGCATACCAACATTTAAGTGATTCACATGCTTATTTTGTATATGCTAATGTTACATAATTTCCATTTTCAACCAAAAAACCTGGCGACGAACTTTGCGCTGCAACAACGTGACAACTTTATGAGCAAACTAAAAACAAGTCAAATGTGCGGTCTTAGTGCTTGTTCTCAGGACATATTTTGAATCTGTAATTTATTGTAGACTTATGTTAGATGCTAATTATAAGTTTCAGTAGATTTTTGGCCGGGAATTAAAAAATAAACAAAAGTATACTGGCCTAACATAACTAAGTGCCGCTGGACATGACTGCTGCGCGCACCCGACAATCTTACTTGAAATAATGTCATTTCCACGAATGACCTTTGTATCCGTTAAAAGAAAGCTTGTGTTCGTCTTAACTTCCGACGTAAATTCTAATTTTTGGGACCATGTTAGAATTAATCCACTTTCTAGATGATGCTGAGAATCAGCTGAGTTTCAATCTTACTCACCAGCCGGGTGACTATGTTTAAAGCCGCAATTTGTCCTGCACCAGTTTAGCTTTTAAAAGCGTCGAGATGATCTGGCGTCACTGTAAATCGATGTTAACGTTATGAAATGCTAATTCACTACTTTAAGCGCGTCGCTTTAGTTTTCTCTTCGCTAGGCCAGGTGGAAATTATGAAAATTCACACCGGTTGACAAGCTTAGCCGAACCCTGTACGTTTTCAAATGATATCCTGTACATTGTTTACTGAATTGTTCACCAATTTTTCTGTGTGACTATGAATCGGACAGTTTTTCCAATACGAGAACATTGAAAACGAGCCAAATGGAAAATACTTTCAATATACCTTTATAAAGTTATGTCGACTTGCAGAGGCAGGCCTTTCAACGCATATAAATGAAAATAAATTGGAAATCGCCTAAACTACTACATAGACGAACAGCTAGTGAAGGAAACTAACTTTGAGGGTAGATCGTAGATATCAGAAAAAAAGGTTAAGTTATTAAGTTATTATGTAAAAAGATGGTACCGAGCATATACAAGAAAGTCAACTATCTTGAATAGAAATCAAACAAAATATTTCGCCGGCTCCTCAATTTGACTCACATGCTTCGCCACATCGAAGTTTATGTTTATCTACTATACGAGAACAAGAACTAGCACGAATTGAATGGAATTCAGTGTTAGTAAGAGGGTCAGCGAATCTTACTGATAAATTCATAAATACTAACTAAGGAAATATACGGCATTCAAGGCCTTAATGCGTTTTGAAAACTTTAGCTCAATAAAAATAATATTCACCTTGATTTTTTAAACGTTTTTCTTCATTGGAGTGATATCTTCATGATTCAACTCGGAACTTCTTGAATATTTTTTTATGCCAGAGTCAGTATATTGTGTTCAGGATCTAAAAGCAAAAGACCCTCTTTGTTAGCCTTATGGCCTGTCAAGAAAATTGCACGTTATTATACGGTCAGACTAGACGTAAAAGAGCACTTCATATAAGCGACATTACAGCAGAGATGAGAAGTAAAGTAAAGTTTGATTATCTTGTTGTGACACCAAACACAATTATCAAATATCTATGACCACAATTTTTTAAAACTGATATCGTGACTTGAAATAGACCTATGATGCAGGATACGAGGAAGAAAGCAATTAAACTGAATGTTTCCAGCTCTTCATTCATCACTAGGCCATTAATGATAATGATCATTATTTACGTTTGTTGGCGGTTTGACAGGAATTGTAATTCGTTCGTTCGTATTTTTCATTCGTTAGTCAGTTTAGGCCTAGAAACATTGTTCCCAAAAAGTGGTCCAAAATCCTTGCCAAAATTTCCCTAAAAGAAGAGCTACAATTGTCGAAAATTTTTTTAACTGTTTATATACATATATGCATATAGACAATCACCTCACTGGAATCAGCCATATTTGCTTTCCGGGTAAGCCCTCAAGTTCACTAAAATAAACACTTTCGCGATATTTTTCCCTATATAAACCTCAGTTACCTTCCAATTAGCTTCGAAGTGTCACCTGGGAGCTAGTAATCCTCAAATGTTGCTCGTACATTCTACCAGACTATACTCATTGTCTAAACTTTCTTTTCAGTGTCTAAAATTCTCCAAAAAATATCCCGAATAAATCTATCTACATTGGAACCTTGATTTAACGAACGATTTTCCTGGTCCACGTAATAGTTAACAATTATTCACCGATACTGAGGTGAATAATTGTTTTAGTATATACCACACAAGCTGAATAACTAGCGGACCAAAGAGTAACTTAAATTGTTTAGAGTAACTTTATTTGAAACGAGAAGCCATTTTGTTTTTGTTCGGCTGCTCGGAGGTGAATAGTAACTCCGGGCTAGCCAATCAGCGCGCGCGAAAAGCACTATTCACTTGTGTGGTATATACTAATAAAATATATGGAAAAGAACCTCGATACTACAAAACCTCGTGATATAACGAATTATTTTGCCAGTCCCTTCGTTATATCGAGGTTCCACTGTAGGTTGGATGATGGGTTTGCCGGTGTCAACGTTTGTTGTTTCAACGTTCACTTTCTCTTTCGCTAGTCTGTTTACAGTGACATTTTAAAGACACATTACAAGCTGAAACATTTGAACGCATTCTGACCAGTTTAGAAAAAAGCGAGACTGGAACAGTAGGTCCGTTCGACACAGGTAAATGAACAAGTGGATCACTCAGGAAACCGTTGTTTTCTGGACAGAGGCCAGAAGTTTCTTGAAAGTCTTGAAAGGTCATTCAAGCCACTTAATATAGCAGCTAGCGGTCAAACGGACCACATTACCAGCGGAAAAAGATGGAACCGCTCTGTCGTGTCTGGTCTAAGTTCCTTCCCGTGGGCGCCTGTACCGAACAGCGGCTGAAGCCTAGGAAGGTTGCTTGTTCCAAGGCAGCATAGCTAGTTGAACAACAGCCTGCTGGTCTTTGTCAAAACGATATGTCAAATGCCCTGAAACTAATAGGGAAGATTTAACACGTTTCTTATAAAATCTAACAAAATTTGTTCTTGGTTTTCACATTAACAAACGACCAGTCCAAACTCTAACAAATTTGCCATTTTGAATATTGGAGAGACAATGCATGGACACACGATACCAGCAAAGGACTGCGCTAAATATTTGATTTCTTAAATATTCATAGAATGTAAACGTAACTGAACTTTACTGTTAAGTGTTGACCCGGTGTCAGTTATGCAAATTATACAGAAAGAGCGGATTGCGTGAGTTCGTCTGGACAACACTGCTGGAGATTTTGCTACGGCTTATCAAACATAGATAATCCAGCCTTTTGACGCTGGATAGATTTTGTCACTGCAAGCACGGGCCGATTGTCAACATTATAATGATGTAACCGGAAATGCGTCATGCTTTTGCGCGGTTGAAGTGTGACCCGATCAAGAGTTGATACGTTTTAAAATTATAGCCTGATGTGGAAATATTAACTCAGTCCATTTCAGTTTCTGATCTAAAAACGTTATCAGGTGAGTGCGGTCTAATAACGGAAACGTGCCTTTGTACAATAGGAAAACGCTCAATTTGAACGGTTACTTTGAGGTTATTTCCCCGGAATGAGCTAACACAAAGTTAGCCGATGTGTATCAACACGACACGACACAGAAAGGTTTGTAACAACAGGGTTAAGTTGTGCGGCGTGTGTAGTTGAAACAACAGCTACTGTAGCGCTAAATATATCTCTTCTGTACAGCGCGAGCTGTTCTTGTTGATTAAACAGTATAATTAAAACGAGAATAGAGAATATGAGGAGGAATAACTGGACAAAGTTGACACTGGGTCTCAAATTTAATTATCTTTCGTACGTTGGCGGATGATTTATTAATTATTCTGAGCTTTATAAAAGCTCAAAATGAGTCGGTTTAACACATCAATAACTTCCCAATGACTGCGTCCCAAAGTCACGGTGTCACGGATCCGGTAATATTTAATATTTTACAAAGATTCTCATCTGATATACGAACGTGTCAGGGTCAGTTCAGAAAGAATGTTCTAGAACTAATGAATTTTCTCGGAATACAAGTAAGTTTGGTTAGGATGTGTTCTTCATCATGGGGTAGGTACGTGGTGAAATATTCAGTGTGGAGTGGAACCTCCACGTGTCATTTAGACAATGTCTTACTGCTGTCAGTTCACATCATTGGCCTCAGGGAGACCTTTACTTCAGCCAAACTAAGGCGCCAAGCTTGAGACGGCAGTCGATCTGGAATCATGCACACGTCTCGTTTACTTCGTCAAACAGAGGGAACAATTCAGTGTTGATGCTGTCTTTCATGCGACAAGACGCTCGGGTCTGTCGCCGCAGCCCATAACTGGACGTTGATTTACATCAAAAATACATCATCAAAGATAATGTTGAGTTTTGGTGTTTCTGAGAGAAAACTATCGTTTTTGCCGCATTTGTTGGGCACGTATTGATTATATATTAAGTCAAGATTCTTTCCTAGCTTACAGTTAGATAGACAGGTCTGTCTTTTTACAGTAGTTTTTACAATAGCGCTTTTTCAAAGTTTGAATATAAATGAAAGATGAAATTCGATAGTGAGAGCCTTGCTTTCAACCGAAGTGACAGCTGTTGACATTTTTCAGTCTTTGTTTAGTTCCATTTATAGTAACAGAAATAATGCTCTTTGATATGAAATGTCTATTTCGCATTGTTGATGACGGCATCCGGAACTCCTACTAAAAAATGGCATTCTTGACAAACGCCACCGCGGCGCCACACATAAATGAGTTCGTTATCTTTGGCAGATAATACTATTGTCATGTAAATTGTAAGGGAATTCGCAAAGTTCTTAATTAGTGCGGGTCGTTTATTTGTGAATATTTAACGCGTGGTTGGTTTCCATAGGTTGATTTGTTTTAATGTCTATATCTGTCACATGATCCTCAGATCGCAACATTTATCAACGCAGACAATAATTTTATGTTATTTCGCCAACGAGATGGATTCGAATTGTATGTACGTGACAAGTCATGAAGGTGGCATCAACTTTAGGTAACATGAACATTTCATGTCTCTGTATATTTTCGTTTAAAAATCACGAGCTTCATCGGATGATATATTGGAAATCTTCAACGAACTCGCTGCTCTTTTATGATGTATTGATATGTAGAGGCAGGCAGTGCTTTGAGTCTCAATTGCCTTATATGGGTTGCTGATTTGCAACGAAAATATTTTTGTTATTTAATCTTTAACAGATGATTAACTTATTTGGGAAAAAAAAACAATAACGCCATTTTAGGAAGACCCTGAAAAACGCATCGTGTGCAACATCCACTGTACTGAATTGTGCGATGTAGAAATTAATTGTGAACCAGAACAAAACGAAGTATTCTGTAGCAAAGAAAGTACTGATATTGTGCTCTGTGGTTAAAAAAACCAAAGCTGTAGTCAACACAATGCATGGAATATGTGAATAAATTAACATATGAACCGAAATTACCATACAGACTGTGTTACCGCCTTATTGTCAAGTAGCGCCCAGCTGCGTTTTCCTCGTTATTTTAACCTAAGTTTTAGAGTCAGAGCGTTAGTATCGAAAGTAATTCAAAGGTGAGTGAGCGGCGTTTTTTTTTTATACTTGATTTCATGAAATCGGTGTGTTCTTCATAAAGTGATTTTCAATTACACGAATTTGCCCGAATGTCAATGTTTTGTCACAGTCCAGTGAACTAGTTCGTATCGACTGAGAATTTTTGAGCTTCTTAAGTATGAACAGCAACTTTAAAAAAAAAAAACAGTTAGAGCCAATGACACCATGGAAGCTTTATGAAGATGTACCTTTTTTAGATGAAGTTGTTAGGTTTTACAAAACGGACAGAAACATAAAAGATATGAATTTACTCCGCCTGTCGTTTATTCGCGTCGTTAGTATTAGTGCCATTCCACGCTATGGTTAGAAATGGACAGTTTTTCGTTCCAGAGACCGCTGTTGTGCTTGAGCAACCCTGAGCAGACAGTTTTTCTAATGTTTGGTGTGTCTGAGTAGTAATGCGTTTCCTGAGTTGGTGAGCATTCAAACGGGCCCACCAGCGAGACCACACATGCATATGAACCGCACGATTTTAACGTTTTTCACAGCGAACTTAGGATCTCATAACAGAAATTTAAACATCACTTGCTCAAGGTATGCTATACTGGCTTGTCTAGTCTGTCGTACGGCATTGAAAAAAGTTATGCAAATTTCATGGGAACCTCTTTACGTAATCACGAATAGCATGTAATCTGCAGCTCTACAGGAAGCTCGCCTCAAGCGTCAGACAAGTCTAAGATACTTAAATTTCCTCCTTACGCATCAGTACCTTTATATTTTATATATTGGGTTCTTAAGTTTATCATCCCTCAACACAGGTGGAATTCAGCTGTCGATGTTTTAGGAAATTAACCACTGATAGTAACTATGGTTATCAAATTCAAATCTTTTGTTTTGATTATGACGTTTGGTTCCGTTTTCGTCATACGTGGCAGCTGTACTAGATTACAGCTCCCTGAGTTGCAAAATTCTCGGCTGATACGTTGGCCTGTCGTTTCAGTCATGGTCTTCGGCTGAAATGAAAAGTATGTTAATGATTTCATGTAACACTGAATGTTACCAATCTTTGTTACTAACAAAACACTTATTTTTTACAGCTCAGTGATGATAAATGCAAACGGAGGCGGTTTAATCATGCCAAAGGTAAATGATAATATTTTAAAAATTAGAATAACAAACTGCAGCACATGAAAAAGTGAGCAGACTACCAAGTGGAGATTGCCCCTCATTGTCTGTTGAACCAAATATCGTCCAATCAAAATGTTGCTCACCTTGGCTAGGGCTTCTGGCCCCATATTTGTTGACAGCATACCCAACAGACACACACGTATTAGAGACAAATAAATGCCACTATTGCCAATCTTAAATATTTTAAATTTTTTTTAAAAGTTCACCTTTTTGGGAAAAAGTGGCAATTTTGGAATTTAAATTACGAGAGTTTTGCGTGAAGTAATGATCTGTTTCAGGTTTATTGTTTTTTTTCTTTACTGAAAAACCGGTTCGAAAATATTACTCGGTCGGGTGACTTAGGGTACTCAGTAATCTAACAAAACTGATTGTTGTGGTTGAATTATTTTGTTTTGCCTTCGAGCCGAGGCACTCGGAAATTTAAACTGAAGTTCTGATAACCGGCTTACAGTTTTCAAGGATAAATAAACATTGCCATTGTTAATTAATCTACGATGTTTGGTTTCGAATAAACAGAAAACCTACTATTTTTTCTCTTTTCTACTCGTCCAATTTGTCATCTGCAAAAGAGTGTGTACGTGGGCTAGCTCATTAATAATACTGTTATATATAAAGTAATAAAATTGCAAGTACAATAGAGTCAACAGATAAAGTAAGGTAGCTTGCCGTTTGTGTGTACTTGTTCATTAACAAAATAAGTACAGGTAATTGAATCAATGCGAGTGCAATTAAGGATTTACACCACGAATGTTATTTGAAAATTCTCAGAAAATTCCGGTGTATCCAATCGATAGAATCGATAATCGATGACAATCGATATCAATCGATACCAATCGAGGGCGAAGATTCGTGTGGTTATCGATTGGTATCGATTATCAATACCAAGAAAAAAAAAAGAACAAACAAAGAAACAGATCTCACCGTAAAAACAAACACTACATAGGAAATCAAAAACGGTACATTATGGTGGCAGTGGCACAAGTTTGCGTTTTCTCGCTTTGATTTGTTGTTAACTATTGTAGATGATGCAAATTAACACCTGCTGAAAGAAATGATCAGACTGCAAGAACGTTGTGGGGAAAAATGAACGTGACTCCGGAGGTTCTTGGCCGTTTAAGACGACTTGCGTCTTCCGTTTCAAAGAGTCATGTTGCTCAAAGAAAGGGCGAGTCTGAAAAGAACGGGGAGACAAACAAAGAAGAATTGGAAAACAGTACGAAACAGCATGAGGAAAACGACGCGAATTCTGGCAACGGAGGCTCCACAGGTAACACAAAATCTAATAACTTGTAAGTGCATAAACACAACACCGACTGTATTTTTAGCGACGACATTACAGAGCTAATGCGGTAAACGTCTTACCTTTTACATCGTATTGGATTCATTTATTAACCTTATCCCTTTGCACATAAATAACAAGAATTACTACTTTGTCTTTGAAACTGATCGTTCCGACACGACCTACAATAAAAAGACTGTACATTTTCATGAAATTAGAAAGAATCACGTGATCCACATGCCCAGTTTCCCTGATTTGTTATGCTAAGAATCCATATTCGGATTCTCGATACGGAACTGGAACTAGCTTGAAATGAAGGCTCATGTCGGGGAATATCAATGAAAAGTGATTAATTCATTTGCATTTGAAAAGACTCCCCGAATTAGCCTCAGTAGCATGCTAGATCCAGTCCAATGCCGAGAATACGAACAAATTAGATCTTCTTGTGAAAAGGGTGACGAATTCCCACATAGACTCTGTGACCGCCTACCCCCTGTGACTGCTATTTTATATTATCGCTGGCTGGCTGCAGGCTTACATGATAAAATAATATCACAGGGGGTAGGGGGGGGGGGTCACAGAGTCTACGTGGGAATTCGTCACCCCTGTGAAAACCGGTCCAATCAGACGCAGTCTACACTGCGCCGGAGAAATTTGAAAACGCTTTATATCTACAGTTAGGCCCGCGATTTAGTGTGGACGGAAATTATTTTGAAAACGGAGCTTTACGAAAACGTTGTTCGTCATGAGTTTTCTTCAAATTCAATCCAAAATGATGGGTGGTTGTTCAGTGCCTTTTCACTTTTCTCCTGTGTAATATAACGAGAAACGTAAATGCATTTTCTGAGGGAAGACACTGTTTTCAATCTCACGGGCGTTGTATGAACGGGGTCTTAGTTTTAATGTGTAGAGCGTCTTTAGATGTTTTATGCACTCCTTAAAGTTTATTCACACCGAAAGAAATGTCCATCGACGGAGTAAGAAAAACAATCAAACAGTGACCGATTGTTGTGTGTGGTACTCGTATTTCGATTTACTCTCGGCATTGCACATACTTTCATCTTCATACGGATTAAGCGCCCGACATCGTCGCCGAAGATACACTGTAGCAAGGAGGTAGAGAAATTATTGTTCATTCTCCCCTTCTTTCGTTAGGGTTTTTGCCTTCCTACAGGATGAGCGTAAGTGCACTATAAAACTCTCAAATCCCGTAAAACTAACTTTTGTGCCACTTAAATCACTCCTCTTTGAACGTCGTTTCAGATACCAATGGTGCATCGCGAGTGCTGTCAACTAAAAATGAAAGTGAAAACGATGTGACCACAGTAAGGAACAACGAAACACTGAAGGAGAGAGAAATAAGGATGGACATGGATGTCTTTCGTCAGGTTCGGATTTACGAATGCTGAATTGAAATGAACCGCTTTGTCTCATTGACTCTGATAGCTAAAAGAATACAAACTGTATAGGTTGTAGTTAAAAATTAAATTCAGGTAAAAATAATTTTGACCTAGTTCGATTCTCAATTTTCTTTGTCTTCTAACCCTATATTCATAATCAATATTCATAATCAATGAATAAGTTTTGCTAACTGACAAAGGAATTTAATTTTGAACTACAACATATACATAATATAAGAAACGTTGTCATGAAAAAGTTATAAACCATAAACGACACGACACGGTGGTTTTCTGGGAAACTTGGAAACTAATGCTACTTTGCATTCTTACGTACAAGCATAAAATCGGAGCTCGTGTTTACTAACTACTGCTGTAAGCTTAGGCATATCTCGTAGCTCTTAGCATTCAAATTTTATTTCATTTTCTAGCTTAGGTACTATTAAGAAGGCATGTTGAAGGTTACTTTTAAGTCGCCACTTTAGGTAGCAGACCCGTGATTACTGAAATGCCACGAGGAAACAATCTTGAACATTCATGATCATGCATGCATACGCTTTCTTTCCATAATTCTATAAAGTTATATAGTTTATGGGTCATACTTTTGTTTGGACAACTTTTTTTCAATCAGGTGTGTGCATGGAACTACTCTCGGGCTGTGGACCTGGAATCATGAACATTCAGAGGTATTCTCCTTTTTTTTATAGATGCTCAAAGAAGTCATCGTTAAGCGAACTTTTGAAATAGAAAAGAGATTAATGGAAGACGTAAAAGCGCTGGAAAAGCAGGTCCTTGCATTGGAAGAGGAAAAGAAGACGTTGCAGTGGGACGCGAAACGACTGCAGCTAACTTTACAGGAAATCTCTTCAAAACATGAAAAGGTTTGCCACCAGTTTGAATAATATATGCGACAGTAATTTTGAAATCTTGCGTGGCGTTAAAATGAAAATAATAGTTAAACATGGCTTAAATTCAGTTTACGTCTCTCTAGCTGCACTGTTAAATGTTTACAAATACGTTTTTTTCTCATTAGGAAAAGGTTCAGATGATTTCTTGTGGAACCCAAGTTAATATTGATGTGGTATAGTTTTTGTTTTCTATAGTTTCTCTTTGTCTTACCTTTCTTTTGTACCTGAATAGTGTGAATAAAGATTTTGTTAGTGTTGTTATCACTGTCTTTTTTTGGTTTCATTACTGATTTGTTCATATTCTCTATTTCTTTGTGGTTCCTGTGTTTTTTTTGCCTGTTCACAAATTATTATGAAACAATAGAAATTTCTCACTGAAGGCATTCGTGTATGTTATTCACTAGCTTCATGTTTAGTTAGAATTCGTCAGACCTTTGTATGAAGGGTAACTAATGAGACTTTTTACTGTCATTATTTTTATATCTTTAGGTACAAGAACGATCTTCTGAGATTGCAAAACAAATGACAGGCGTGTCTATGACCAAGAATACTGTCTCTTCTAACCAACCCCCAATGAACAATGAAAATACGAAACCAATTGGGCAAATTAGGTGTAACGAGCCAAAACTAATAGCTTTCGACTCAAGACCGCATTACAAGAACTCCGAAGAGGTCATAACACGACAGAACCCAGCCGCTATTGCGGACGATACCAGAAGGTTATTGGAGCAAGGTGATAGAGGACCATCTGCTTCTTCACCCACCCAAGGACAAACGCAAGAAATACTCATGCGAGAGAGCGATTTAACCCAAAGACATTCCCCTGAGGTTCGCATTGAGGTACCACGTCAATTGCAAGGGCAGATGTCACAGCCCACAGCTAGGCGTGAGATGCCTCCGTCTCCTTTAACGCACAAGCGACCATCTATCACACTCACAAGGCAACAGGCACAAGGGCTATCATCTTCTTATCAAAACGTAGAAAGTCATGCTCAAGGACAACGTTCCCCACAGATGCAGTGGTTATCCTCGCGGCCACAAGAATCCAATAATCAAGTACAGATGTCACAGCCTACCCAAGCTGACGTCGCTTCTTCTCATTCCAATCCTTTGGTACGACGTGGTCCTCCCAATGTGTCACTTTTGCCACCAAACAAACGGAAAAGGGTTGATACACGATCGGGTTTGGATGGTCTTCATGTGGTGTCCAGTAACAGCAATTACATCATGCATAACTTTAAGATACAGAAGACACCCAGTGCTATAGACAGCCTACGGAAACATCTTAAAGCATCTGCACCAGCCTCTGCACCGGCCTCTGCACCGCCGAGAGGAAATCAAGCAGTGTACATGGGAAGCCAATCAAACCAGCAACCGCGGCCACAGTTGAGTCAAGGTTCTTTAAACCATCATGTTGCTTTCAAAGCAACCCACATCTCACCCAATCAGATACCCGAGTCTAATTTGAATCAAGCTTCTTTAAATGTTCAGGCTACTGCCAACCCAACCAGCATTCCACCCAGCCAGATACCCAAGCCTCATTTGCATCAAGGTTCTCCAAACCTTCAACCCGTTTACAATCCAACCCGAAGTCTATCTAATCAGCCACCAGTGCCCCATTTTAATCAAACTCCTTCAAATTGTCTACCCGTCGTCCAGCCAACAAGAGGTCCGTCCCATCCGATACCACGGACAAATTTGAATCCAGGCTCTGCAAACACTCAGCCTGTTGTTTATCCTAAACCTCAGTCTTTCCACGGAGTAGATAATGCATCGATCCATCCACTGGGACAATCTCACGGTCAGTTAGTTGAGAGGGTGCTTTATCCTTCAACTAGACAACGACAATCCAGCACTGAGTATAGCCCAAGAGTCATGACATCTCACCCTTTCCAACACGTACAGCCAGCAGCTGCCAATAATCAGCGTGTGGAACCTAATGGTACAGTGTACGTCGTTAGAGAGTATCAGGTGTCACAACAACAGCAACAACAGCACAAACCACCAGCACAACAACAACAAAACCAACCACAACAACAACAACAACAGCCGCAGCAACATCAGCAACACGAAAGAGGTCCAATCCAGACTGCACATGCTCCTTCATCTCACAGAACTGTACAATTTCAGCATATTGCTCCGGCACCCCAAGGTATTGCAAGAAATCAACCCTATCCGCCAGTTCAATCTCCTGGGATTTCTTCCACAGAGTCCCCATCAGGATCTCGTCCTGAGCTTAGTGTAGGACAGGATTCGCATGGTATTGCGAACCAATCGGATATGAATGGTACAAAAAACGACCAGTCTTTGGTGCAATTAAGGACGCCTCCAAAACCTACAGCATCCATTGTAGTGGTTCAGGACGGTATTGTTTTATCATGGAACATGACACTAGACGAAACAATGGCTAAAATTGACAATTACGAATTATTTGCTTGTCAAGATGGTGCAGAAAGTACAAATCCACCAATTATGTGGAAAAAGATAGGTATTGTTAAAGCGCTGCCACTTCCTATGGCGTGTACGCTGTCGCAGTTCTCTTCTGGGAATAAGTATCATTTTGCCGTCCGTGCGGTAGATGACCAAGAACGAGCAGGCCCATTCAGTGATCCTTGTACAATTTCATTGACTTCATAAGGCGTATTGGTCAAATTGTGCCCTTAATGGAACTGATCTCCAACATTTCTACACTTATATTATTATGACCAAGAACGAGCGTTCAGCGATCCCCGTTCAGCGATCCTTTCATTTACTTCATATGGTGTATTGGTCAAATTTTTTCTCTGAGGAATTAATCAGCAGCATTTCTGCAGCTTTGTTTTCATTTAATTGTGGTATTTTGTAAGATTTTTTGTGAAGAGCTCTTCATTCATTCATGAAATTTATCCATCATTCTTTTTCGTTGGGCCAACCTTCGAGATCTTGGGGCCGATCCCCGTGAATCATGAAATAACCATACCTTAACGACCAGACGTCCTATTTAATGTCAAGAACGTTTCTGGGTTGAATATGTTCACCTCTTAACCCTTTTGACCTCTGTACATTTATAGCTAGATAAATGCCTTATTTGTAGATAGCTTTTATTTCAATGATAGCACTTTAATTATGAAAACATAATTAGATTTAGATTACCGTAAAAATGTCCCAATTTTCTAAATAATAAACTTATCCAGAGGACGCCCATTTCACGCAATGAGCACACCTTGGTATTGAAGAAAACTAAAATATTCATTTACCGCTGCTTCACTGAGTTGGCAGTCGTTGTTCATTATTAAACTTTATTTAGCCAAAAAACTCAACTTGTATTATATTATATTTTGTATTACTGTTATATTTATTTTTTTATGTATCTCATTTAATGATTGTGAATTCTTATAGCATGGTATTTATGCTTTCAAGATGGAAATTGTTTTCATTAACATTAATAAAATACTGAAAACCAAACTTTGTCTTCCTTATTACCGTTCGATGTGTTCTTTATTAAACAGCTTTAATTAAAATGTATATCGACGTCAAGAACTCAAAACACAAGCTTTATATCAAGGTAATTAACCTCCCTGTGTACTAGTTCTACCTAAGATCGTGACAGTTAGGACTTGTACGGCATCAACGTATTATGAGCGGGTACAAAGTGGCTTTTTTCATAATCCTCCTCATAATCCAGGTATTGAAGAAATCGTTAAAATAATAGTGAGCTTTCCGAATCCCGTACACCTCGGCGGCTTTATCATAAAGTGACTGAATAAGTAGGCATCATAAGTTAAGACCTGGTACAAACATTACGAGCGAGCTTAGAAACCTGCTTCTGGGTCGTTTGACTGCTTGGTTGATAGGGCATTGCACTGGTATGTCAAATGTCATAGGTCATAGGCTTTAACTACTTTCAGGCTTAATTCCCGGTTTCATACATAAGTTGATCTTGAAATGAGCTTGTATCAACTTGCAGGCACAGGCGCAAGTTTCTCCTTAAATTCAATCGCATCCTCAATGACCAATCATA
>OMLO01000412.1_pt1 | contig 27351 bp, 24 predicted proteins | sample 1674811 | NCBI WGS metagenome assembly OMLO01 (sample SAMN06265003, study PRJEB25207) | coral metagenome | isolation source: Coral host | place: Mexico:La Bocana,Puerto Morelos, Mexico | collected 2008-11-13
GGCAATGTCGCTAAGGAATCGAGTGGAAATGGAATCAAGAACAATTCAAATGTGGTGGAAGATAACGATAATGAATTAAGAACTGCAGAAAGGAACAAATCTACGATAACTTTGCTTAGCTTCAAAAATATGCCTCCTGACTAAGATCGACGGAAACTTTTTTTCAGATGAAACATGACAGATGAAATCTTGACATTGTCGTCGATCGTTGGCTAGTTTGAGAGACATTTAAAATGAAAGTCTTTCTTCCGGAGAATTCTTAACAACAACAAGTAGCTTTATTTGCATGACCAAAAATATATACAGTGTTACAAAAACTTAAACTTGTAAACTAAAGCTAAGCTAGAAATAATTATCTCTTGTGAGCATTTTGTAAGGTTATGGCATAGCAATCAGGGTACATCGGTTTGATTTGAAAGAGGAATATCGGAAATAATTGTTTAAAATTCGGAACGATGTTCTCTATTTTCTATAAAATTCTTCTCCTGGAACAAAGTATTTAATGCAATACACGACAAAGCGAGATTCATCTTCGATTTGATTAGATTCACAAAAAGAGCAAAGTCTGTTAATTTCTGTCTATGGGACTTCAAGTCTTATGTGTACTGAAAGGCATATAGATCACAAGTTTTTTATGTAGGCAAGGTACAATTATAATGACGTAAAATGTTTAATGCGTACCAATCTTGGTTATTTTCACACTGAGTTTCTTACATCATTCGATTTTGAATAATCACAAGCATTTATAACAACCAAAAACGACGCAGTAACAACAACAATGAAAAAACAAGGGAAAAAAAGAAAAGAAAAGAAAAAACGGTTGAATAAAAGATTCAAGACCTCATATCTGGATGTTGGATCGGATTTTTTTTCCTTGTTCCATGCTCGCAATATTTTATCTTTATCTAGAGATATCCAAAATACAGTTTTATCTAATAATAAAGAAAAAAATCGAGTGTCTCGGCCACTGTTCACTGTGGGGGATTGAAGACGAATAAAAGCATGGAAGAATGGAAACCAGGCCGGCCACATTGTCGTCCCGTTCCTTTCAGCCCCGAAACGGCGCATGATAGTCGATGATAGTTGATTCTCTCCTGACTATCCTCAACTATCATACCCGTGGTCAAACGGGAAAAACTATCATCGACTATCAGCTATCATCGACTATCAATGACTTTCATGGGCCGTTTGACCTGTAGGCTTTTAGCTCTTTGTTTCTCGTGCCAAGGCCGCGCCGGCTATGAGAAGCGAAAAGGGCTATGGGGACGAGAATGACCTGGCCAGAACTTAGCAGCCACGCAGCTATCTGTGTTCGGTTTCCAACACCGCGGAAGTCGAAGAATCTGTGAGGTTTGAGTCTTCTGCTTATAAAATATAGAGCAGGATATGCAGATTACCGTAAAAATATTGAATGGCCAAGAAGTAAGACTAGAGGTATGTGGAAACTCATAGAAATGTGTTTGATATGTGTAGTTCGGCTGACCAGTTCGATTTTAAGTAGTTACCAGTTCAAACACATGCCCACATACGTGTAGTGATCTTAAAGATTTTATTTGTGAGAGCAATCTTGACGTTAAAGGGCACTAGCTTCCGTTATTTTCGATGCCATAGAAATCATTGATATTGCATGGTGAAGAGAAATCTTATTGCTTTACTGTAAGTTCTGTTCCTGAATTTATGTTTATAAGTATTTTATTAGTTTCATCTCACGGTTTCGCAATAATTGCCTTTGTTTCATTATGCTTTAATTATAGCCAAACTCTCGCGTGTACACAAAAACGAAGGTGTGGCAGACTAGGGCCCTTTAACACTGTTTTTGCACTGCACTCATTTCTTTTGTCTAAAATTGTTTAGGTGTCTGAAAATGACCGGATCTCACTGGTAAAAGAGCTTGCCTCTGAAAAACTTGATGTGCCTGTGGAACAGCAAAGATTACTTTTCAAAGGGAAAACTTTAGCAGGTACATTGTACGTAATTGTGTGGTTTAGTACCAATTATTGATGGTTGTATCCAATCCTGACTGAGAGATTCAAATCACAAAGGCCTGTTGGCCATATTGGATGACAGGAACAATAATTGTATATGGGATATTAACCTAGAATGAGGTTTTTGTTTAAAAAATGAACGACTCCAATATCTGGCCATTGTGATCGATCAAGCTTGGTCAATAAAGGATTCACTGGTATTACATGGCTTTCTGGGAATTTTTTCTTGCAGGACACGGTGGGTAGTCATGAGCACAGTACTATCTTGCCCGCACAGGTAGCCAATTGCAGTACAACATATAATAAAGCTAGCCAAATAACAAAACAAGCAATCTATTGTTAATGTTATCAATGGACAATGATGACATCACATAGAAACCAAGAATAGTACATGAATTTCATTTTGGTATGAGTGAGAAAATGAAGGTTGACTTAAATATATTGGTAATCTTTTTCTTTTACGACCTGTTTTAGTTGTAACAGATTAACTCATATAGAAGTCTTACACTTGAAAGTCCATTCCTCATGATCAGAAGTGTCCAATATTCTGTTGGCGCCAGTGCCTGTTAAAAGTATTGTCACTACATCCTGGATGGGATGCTAGTTCGCCCTCCCCTCCTCTCCCCACTGCTTTCTCACTAGCAGTTCACCCTGAAGTCTAGAACTCATCTCATAGGCATACTGTTGGGTCACCAGATATACGTCCTGTTGTTTAAAACTTGTGCTATCGCGATGTAGGAATTCTTCTACTCACTTGATGTTGTAGTCAGGTAAAAGCAGAGATGTGTCACATTTTACTTTAATCAAATCCACTGTGTTTTTATTCCCAATACCAGATTCTTCCACTTTAGGAGAGCATCAAATTACTGAAGGAAGCAAACTTCACCTATCTGTACGAAAATCAGGCCAAGGTGCCAGTAGTGGAAATCCTGAAGACTTTTTTGGACTGCTCAAAGAAGTAATCAAAGGTCACTTTAGTGAGCAGGATACTGAACGGGTGATGCAGAAATTTAGAGAGGTTTGTTATATTTTTGTTATTAATTTTTGTCACATTTAGTTTGAGCAAAGCACTATATACAAGTGAGTCAAATGCTGGACAAATGTGGATGGCGGCCTTATGGTTATTATGCTCCATTCCAGATTGAGCAGTGGGGTTTTGAGCCTTGACTGGGGACATTGTGATGTGTTCTTGGGTGAGACACACAATGCCTCTCTCTATCCAGGTGTAAAAATGAGTACTTACAAAATTCAGTACTGGTACTAACCCCACTAGCATCCCATCTAGGAGAAGTAAAAATATTCCGAGTTGCTTTGTGCTACAGAAACCAGGAAATACCGGTTAGCTCCAGCCTCGTGGGCCACTTGGCTCCTATGGGGACTATTTACCATAAATGACATACAGACGGTGCCTGTTATGACAGATTAGACAGATTACATGTATGTTATGTGCCAAGCCTTTACAATACTTGGCACCTTGTGATCAGCATAATATAATCTATAGACTGTTGGGAAATTAGAATGCAGGGTTTTTGTACGACAGCAAAATGCCTGAGAATTCATTTGTGCGACATGCACCTCAATGCCACTACCAATCCCACAGTGAGAATTTTTCAAGTTAATAATTATTATTAAATAATTGAAAGTATGCAAATAAAAATAGATTGACTGAGAAATTTTTGGAAGCTCTTTTCTTCTCTCAAAAATTTGAATTGGATTTGATAATTATTACACTATGCAAAAGTTGAACAGGATACATAGAAGAGTTACACAAACCTCCATGAACATATGATGACTTAATTTGTTCAGAAATGAATACAGGACAAGGCAGCAAGATCATAGATGTTGGATCATTATTGACCATTTTGGCTTGTATTTAATGCTTTGAATGTTTCACATGTAATTCTTCAGGACTTTAAGACATGGGTATGGTCTCTCAGTCTCGATGACATAGAACGCATGGCAGTGCTACATTTAAATGAGTCAACAGAGTCTGCTTCTTGTTAACACTGCCTACCCAAGGCTTCCTTGGAAACATTTGATAGTCACAGTCCATACAGCTGGAATCAGGAGCCAAGTACATGTAAAAGCAAAAGGGGCAGACATGGTACTGGCCGCCTAATTACCTGCCATGTAGCTGCAGATATGTGGCCAGAAGTTCCAGGTCTTCAATCAGCTTCTTTAAATAGAACTAGAGTACGCAAGGAGGATTCTGTCTTTTCAATCAGGATTATTATATTATTGTTAACAAAGTAAATAGAAAGCTACATGTATATTAAATTACATTTCCCCGCTGCCCCAATGTCCAATTGTAGTTGTATTATTCACCTTTGTATTAATTTACTTGATCTTGCTTAACATAGCTGGGACAACTGCCTTATGGGCATTTTTGTCAATATCCTGGTCATTTCATAATGCAGAAATACAAAACTTTATTATAGAAGCTTACTTCCTTTTTTAGGATTAGCATAGCCATTTTAATACAGGGCATCCACTACTTAGCTTGTTTCACACATGGTGTGAGGTCACTTCCTCTCGCCCTCTCCTCTTTATTTACAGGTAAACTCATTAAATTTTTGATTTCCAGAAGCATTTGGGGAGGGTGGTCAATACCAAAAGAGCCTGTGTCTGTGACTGTAGGAAGATATACATGTTATTTGCTGGCTGGGAAGTCCGTATAGTGAAAAACTGTGACCGAGGTCTTGAAAATGCTGCCCGAAGCCGCAGGCCGAGGGCAGCATTTTCAAGTCCGAGGTCACAGTTTTTCACTATACGGACCAACCCTAAGCCGTTAAATAACTTATTTATTTTTTTCCAAGCTCTCTGTGACCGTGGTCAGAGATAGGAAAATCTGGACAGCTCCAAGAACCAATCAGATTGCAGGATTTGTTACCGTGCCCGCTTGGAAAAAAATAAATTTAGATATTTACTGTAACAGTACCACATGGGCATACATGTATGCACATATGGTATATAGAGTAAGGGATATTCTGATACATTCTTGGTATTTTATTTTGAAAAATTGTACCATGCTAAATTTTGCAATATCCTAAAAAAGCATGCAATGAGGTTAAAGCAGAATACACTTATTTGGTGAAAGGAAACACTAAATAAATTCATTTTCTAAATTCAGGCAAATATCATGTTGAAAACTATGATTGAAGATGCACTCTGCAATGATTCTGTGAAATAACATATAGTGACTTGCACACTAAAGGCTTCCAAACAAAGCGTGCAGTTTTGATCAAAATATCCTGTGACAATCGTGCTGTTTTAATATCAGTCTGTTTTATTTTTTAATTAGTTATTTAAACTTGGGCATATCATTGAGAGTTTAATGCCCATTGATACAAATGTGAAGTCTTTATTTGTATCAGTTTCATTAGAAGTAGTACATTTGAATAAAGAAGCATAATTATTATTGTTGTTATTGTGGTTTTACATTTTTGTGCTTGCCAACTTTGTATTTTATACAAATGTACTTGGCAATAATTATTTATCTATGATTTTTAGCTCTTGGAGGAACAAAGTTCCATTTCAGATGAATTGCCAGCTGTCTTCAGATATTTAACTCCCAAGGGACTCAGGCGAGAAAGATGTCTGAGCAGTTCCAGTCTGATGTCTAGCTATGTCATAAGGGGGGGGGGGGTGTTCTGAGTATCCCATATCCTGTATGGCATAAATTCCAATGTGCACTTTCACATCTCTCCCATGGATGGGATTTTTTTTTCTAAGACCTCCCCCCCCCCAATCCTTTAAATTCTTTATACATTCCTTTCATTTTTTGGTCTCGTTGAACCCTTAACTCCAGGAAATTCCAATCCCTTTTCTGCATACATTACTTGATATTATGTTTATCTCATCTCATAAAATATCTGCTATGCCACTATAATTTGTTCCCCCCAAATATCTTGCATCCTGAAAACCTCAAGGAGCTACATTGCACCTCCCATGTCTTCCATCTCTCTAAACAGAAACTTCACTTAGAACATATCCTAAAGTAAAAAACAAATAAAATCAAACAATTTAAAATCAAGAAATATAATTTTGATGATTTTCAATTATTGGCATCTGAGTAAATCAGGGTGAAAATAATAGTTATGAAATAAACTGGGAAGATGGAACAATAAGTAAATCTTTCAATCCACTGTAACCTTGATGAACAAGAAGTGTTTACATTTGCGTCAAGTTCAGGTGATAGTGAAATTTGTTTTTTGAAGATCAGGTGATTCATAATAAAGACGATATCTTTACATTATGCTATTTCCCATTACGCAGGAACAATCCATTTTCTTTATTTTCCAAAAGGTAAATATCTATATTTCAAAACACAGTTTCATAGCCCTGGGGGTCAATTCAAAAGATCAAACCCATAATTGTACGCCGTGAATAATTTTGTTTTGGAGCTTTTGACAGGTGAATAGGCTAAGCTGTGCAAATTTTATTTCAGTTTTGAAACGGAAATTTATAAAAAGGCTAAAACATGAAATAAAATGCTCCCAGGTATATTATTGCAGTGGTTTACGTTTAAAACATGTAAATGAAAGACAAAATTTTCCATATTTTTTTTTAAAGCTCGAGTTATATTTTCTGATCAGTCATTCGAACCCGCCATGCATAATTTATTGGCGGCAAAATAAAGAAACATCGGGAAGCAATGGGAGAAGAAACATCATTTTCAAGCATATTTCGTATAGTTTCAAGGCATTTCGCTGTTTCTTTTGAAGAGAAGAATTTTCAGATATTTGTCCATATTTTTCTCAACCGGAAAATAGGAAAATTTGGTACAAATTTCGAATAGACGCAAACAAAGAGAAAGTAATTTATGCAAAGTAAGCCAATGTTACATTTCAAAATGCGTTTTTATTGGATAAAAGCAACAATGGTTTGTGTCTTCGTGACTATGATTGGTTCCTTGTGACAGCTGGATGCACTGATTGACGTGTGATCACTGCGTGTGGAAGTTGTGCTCTTGGAGCTCGTTTGTGAGTGGTGAAGAAGGCGGACGACCAGCCACTCGTGTGCGTTCTGTAACTCGCGTTTTCGTTGGCTGCTCTAACTCAAACGAAACACCGGCTAGCCAACAAAAAATCGAGAGAGGTTTGTTTTACCTTCACGCCCTCCACCAATTATATTTCTTGCTATTGAGATTCCACGTTTTTGACTTGAAGTTTTCGAAGCGTTTTCAAGATTTACCGCTCGACTTTTGCGGTCGCGATTTGTCGCTCAAATTTGTCTGGAAAGTTGTTTACGTCGTGTTTTTCCGGGCACTTTTTGAAGTCAAAAGCCCCCTTGGGCATTATTTTGTTTTGAAGGCAAAGGTTTGGATCCACTTAGCGCAGAATTCACGTTTTAATTCTGCTTTCTTGTTTTGAATATGGCTTTAGCGGGCAGATGGAAGGTGTCGAGGAGGCGAGGAATGAAAGCACAGATGGACTAAGCTCCCAGCCTCCAGACAGCGGACAGCCCAGCTATCCACAGGCAGGACTAGCGACTTACACCCAGGGAAGTACAGTTCCAAATGGCCATGGTACTGAGCAAGTTGGCATTCGAGGTGTTCAACAAGTTATCGAAAACCGACCGGAGGTCCAGAACGAGACACATGTAGGGTTAGCGGACGACCGTGGACACCTTTCAATTTCTAACGTTCCTGGTGGGGTTCAGGTCGCCGTTGTTCCTTCTACAGATGATGTTGGAGTGGTAGACGGAAGCTTAGCCAGTGCTGCTGCGGCAGTTGAGCGAGCAGACGATGGGACACATAGCCACACGGTTGTCACGGCCATGCCCGCGGATTACGGTTTGCCAGGGCCCCTACCTCCTCAGTATGTCATTCAACATGACGACCACGAGGGTAAAGGAAATGTTTTATTATTTGCTTTCCCATTTTATCTAAGCAAGCTTAATTATTTTGTTGATGTGTTAGTTAATGTAATTAAGAGCATTTAGAAAACTTGAGATTTCTAGCTTTTGTGTCCATTACATGTACATTGCCAATTTCTTTCACCGCATGTGCTTATTCATGAAAGGTGTTCAACACAACGTTAAAATTAATAAGTCGATTAACTTTCTGTTTCATTTGGTATTCCCCTTATTTATCTCCCAAACTAAATCTTCATCAGCGAAGCTGCATCGAGAAATAGAAGCCGATACATGAAATTTAGCTTATTTTTATAACTTCCTTGTTATAAGCTTTTCATGCAAGATTTACTTTCGTCGATAGAGTGAGTTTCGATCTTCCGCCTCTTGTTCAATCTGAAATTCGACATTGTTAAGTACTAAACTTGTATAAACTGGTGCTTTTTATGTCTTTAATTTCCCACCACGCAGCAAATTTGGGCAGGGATCGTAATAATTCAGGAAGGTGGCTGAGACACCGGGGAGGGTGAACAGTATTACATTCATTTCTTCACAAGGTCAAGCATTGAGGTTACAAAATCCTGTGAAGCTTAATTAATTCTTGGAAGTACAGTTGTGCAAGAAGCATGTATGCATGCTTTCTCCACAATGGATGAGGGATTCCTCTGTTCCTTTTAACATGTCAAAATTTAATTAATGCTTTCAAGGTTACCCCCAGGATTAATTTTGTATGGGTGGAGAAAGGCACTGTGAAAGTGAAGTGTCTTGTCCAAGAACACAACATGGTTTCCTAGGATAGGGCTTGCACCATGACCGCTCATTCCAGAGTTGAGCATACTAAACATAAGGCCCCTGCGTCTTTCAGTACAATATATTCAACTATTCTAGCCTAAACGCCAAGACATACACTGTGGTAGGGAGGTCAGAAGTGTTAGAGATTCTCACAACTGTCCTCCTGGTTTGTGCCATGATTGGCAAGCATCATATGTAGTTTTCTAAATGCAGAAGCCTGGTTATGTGGGCTTCTTTTCATGCTGAAAGATTTAGTGTAAATGGTACATGTACTAACTACATGTAGTTAAGAGAATTTATTGTAATAGATGTGTGCCAACGTTTTGAAATTAAAATCCTGTTGAATGGTCACATGCACATTTCTTGATATGCAACTCAGCTACATATGTGTACACACAGTGCACAGGTCATGTTGTTGTGTGTAGTAGCATGTACATATAATATACTGACAGGTCATGTACAAAGGTTTTTTGTTGAAAAAAAAAAATCACTAAGCTTGTATACAATTTGGCCAGCAAACTGTGAAAGATGTACCAAACAAAATTGTACTGTATAAAATTTCCTTGTATAATGTAACAGCTGTAGACATCCACATAAACCTGCAGAAAATATGATAAGAATTTACTTGCACAGGTGGTTGAACACTACTTAAAGATTTCAATAGTTTACATGGATTGAATATTAATTAAAAGACTGTATGTTCACAGTTCTCAGCTGTGTTCTTCAAAAATGGTTAAAATGTTTATTTACCAAAATATTGTGTGACATTTTCAAGACTTGAGAAATATATGGCAACGTTATCTTCATGTGTTTATGTTTGTTTTTTGCTATTAGCTGATTTTAGAAAATTATATTGGTAGTTAGAACTTAAACATTTCCTATTATATTTGACCTGGCTTATTTTTTGTTTTCTGTTTTTTACTGCAAGTAAAGCTTTTTTACTTTTTCGAGTATTAGTGTTATTAATAATTAATTGTCTTTTCTGTGGTGTACTATTATGCTCTTATGAAAATTTAATTTCTGTCTTTTGTGTTAGTAATAATTTTTTCTTGTATTATATTTTTTCTCCCAGAATAAATTAAACAAATATTTGTGATCTTTGTTAGTGTACTCACTTTACTAGGAATAAAATCTTAGACAGTTAAAATATGAATACTTATACAAATTCAGTATCTATACTTATACATGCCCAATTATTAGAACCAGAATTTTGATTGATCTGAATACATTTTAGAAGTTTATGTAGGGGCTTTGTGTGCAGAATTATCACTTTTATGTCCTGCAGTGGCGTAAATAATGTATCACATACAGAAGATGATAAATCAGTGCAGGAATTAGTGTATTTCATCAGAGATTGTCCAATCAAAAGCTTTCTTGACAAGTACTAATTTGTTTTCATCAGGGAAATCTTCTTGATACAACTTGTCGTGTCCCTAATTGAGTAATTAGGATCGCTTTATTAAATTTTCAAAGCATAAAGGAAAGTAAACATATTTGAAAATCAACTATGAACATGAACCTGGGATATGGAGCTGGCTATCCACTGATGCCGTTTGATCCAAACTTCCCCCCAGCTTTCAACCCATTCCCGTTTCCAAAAGGTTGGTGTTGATTTATATTCTGGTAGCTTGTTGGTTTGGTACAATGTGGAAGTTTTGTGTTGCAAGGTGAATCAAGACCTTGTTGATTGGCTGTTCTATTTGATGAATTTGTCAAGGTACACCAATAATTCAAGAAACCTTTTCCACACTTCCAATCATGTTCTAATGGAGTTTGTGTTCTGGAGGGTTATTCTCTGAAATGAGAAAATGTCCCTTCTGTCCAATGGTAGTTGCAAATCTCTGGCACTTCCCAATGAGTTTCAAGAGTAGTTTTTGTGGCCATCATTGTGTGTGCAATCTTGTCAGGAAACTCGTCTCTGATTTGAAGAACAATTCATCTCTGGTTTTGGAGATTAAAAATCTGTTTTTAGATGGTATTATTGGTTTTGCTTTCAGAAATCTAGATGTGTCAAGACTGGATACAAGATTATTTTGTATAAAGTTTTTTTAGGATTAGATTTACTTCCCTACTGTAGATGTAGAATTAAAAACGAATTAATATTGTTAAAAATTTAAAGACTATAGGTTAAAATGAAGAAATAAAAGATACTACTCTGAGGAAAAATGTTTCATGTAGAAAAATATTGGTTAGAACTGTTGATGTCTGCACAATGCACATAAGCAGTGTACATGTATATAGATGAAATTCCAATAATTATATAGTGCTTATTGAAAAATGCAACCTCGCTTCATCATCATTTTCATTACTGGCTTTTTCCTTCTAAGAATGGTGGAGAAACTAACTATTCACTCAGTGAAAACATGAGCACCAACTCTATTATTTATTGAGACTGTCTACAGCTGCAAAGCAAACTTTTGGTTCTCATGTTTGGGAACTTTCTTCTTGTATTGGTGATGTTTTTGACTCTGAAAAGCCCCATGGGGACGAGCCAATAAAGTATGTACATGTATGTTTGTTATGATAAAATGCTTGTAATTTTAGTTTCTATTGTTTTTTAAAAGTTTAACTTATATCGTATGGAACAGGAAACGAAGATGCCGGAGTGCACGGTGATGTAGATGGCGATGAAAAGGAGCGAGATGATATTCTCAGGGAACAGGTAATTCCATTGAGAGATGGTGCTTAGCTGCATGTATCTTAATTCTTCCGTCTTCCTTATAAGCACACATATTAATTGTAATATTTCTGTACTTTTCCTCATTAGGATCGATTCTTACCAATTGCAAATGTGGCTAGAATAATGAAGAAATCAATTCCGAAGACAGGAAAGGTATGCAACCATTTTCAGCAAACTTTCAGAAGTTCTCATCAGGCTAGTAATTATTAATCATTATTAATTCATTGTAGATTGCAAAAGACGCCAAGGAATGTGTCCAGGAGTGTGTGTCAGAATTTATCAGCTTCATTACTAGCGAGTATCCTTTGATAGATGTCCTGCAAAATATTTGCTGGTTGATAAGTTTTTAATGAAGTATTAATAAATTTTGATCAGTCGTTAGAGTCCTTGACTTCACATTCAGGGCAAGTGAAAGATGTCACCAAGAAAAACGCAAGACCATTAATGGAGAGGACATTCTTTTTGCCATGCAAACCTTGGGATTTGACACTTATGTGGAACCTTTGAAACTCTATCTGCAAAAGTACAGAGAGGTAAGCAAGAGTGAACTGTGCTGTGAAAAAGAATTAACCAATGCATTTACAATAAACATTTCATTTGTAATGAATTTGTCAACTTTACTTTTTGACCTTTAAATTGAAAGACTGAATTATTTAATAAGCTCTTTCTTTAGTTGTTTCCTTATATAGTTTTTTCTGTGAACTCCTTTTGTAGCAATATGTAATGGTTTGTGATTAAGATTGTAACCACCATCTTTTTCTTTTGTATTTTATTTTGTAATTTACTTAATATTTTTTTCCTGTAATTTTGTATTGTGGCAAATTGTTACATGTGTATGCAAATCAAGATAATTACGTTTTTTAAAATATTCTGTTCTTGATCACAGTCAATCAAAGGAGAGAAATCAGCTCTTGTGTCAGATGGAAGAGAAGGCGAAATGGAAGAAGATGAGCATGCTGTCCATCAATTCCAAGTTGCCGCTGGTAAATGGTTCTTACTGCCTACGTTGTTGCATTTGCAAAACACTGTTCATATGCTTGGGTATCCTGTGGTTTCAAGAGTGACTTTTTAAGACTTTCTTGTTGAATGTATGCATTGTAGGCACCATTATAAATCATGTCATACAGGTGTATGTCTTATGCACAAAGACTATCAATGATGCACCTTGTGGCTTTTGGAGTTGTCTGAGCAAGTCTGAGCATTGTTAAAGGGTACTGTGTATCTAAAGTTAGACACTACTGCATGGTTTATAGTTAATTTTATATGTTAACAAACATGACTTATACCCCATTCACACCAACAAAACATGTTTAGCTAAACCAGGTTTAACAAAATGAAAATCAGCCATAGAAAACCAAAAGACTTAATTTTACACAAGATTCCAGTAAGCATTAACTTGTGCTCTTACTGTGCTACATTTGAGGTCGAAAAACATCAGTTAACAGCTTCTATGAGGAAAAAATTTTTAAACCGTGTTTAACTAAACTGACTTTAAACATGTTTTACATGTAGCTTCGGTGTGAATGGGGTATTAGAATTGTCTTGGCTTTGGGATGTTAACCATGGGGACAGCTATATTTGATTGGCATTTGTTTGATTGCATTTGTTGATAAGTTCCAGTCGTCACAGGTAGCTCAGTCTCAATTTGGTTGAATATTGTGTTCTGCTGAAATATTGTTTGGAACCAGTAGATAAGTACTCTGAAGGCAAGATCCATAAGAGTGAGCCTGAACCAAGGAACGGCAATTTAAAAATACTATCTACAGTACCAGTACTTTCCTTCATCTGGGGAAATATTTGATTCAGTTGCACAGAGTTTGTATACAATAAACAAGCCTGTGATTGCAAATGTTTGCTTATATTTGTGCTTCCAGCTTAGAATATTGTACATAAAAAAATGTATACTTTTAACAATTACCTTTTCCACATAAACATTACTAGTACATGTAAGTGATGTGAAAATGTTTAGCACAAAATAATGCATGTATTTATCAATGGAAACTGGTGCTGTCACACAAGGTCTCAACTAATCAATTTTATACAGAGGACCTCCTCATTCACATGAACATTAACACTATTTTTTTTTTACTTTCACTTATTTTTTTATTTGTATAACTTTATTAATAATTATTTACAATATTGTGTTAAAATAAAATTAAAGAGATATTAACATTTTTACTGTTGGTTCTTGACACTGTGATGACGCTATGTTGTTGATGAAAAAGGTTGAATTTAGCAATAGACAGAGTTTGAAGTCAGTTAGTGAAATCATTTAAGTTGTATATGTATATATCAAAGTGGCAATGTTGAACCCACACAATCTTTGATTATTTCTAGCAGATACATATTATTGGGGATTTTCACAAAAACTTAGATGCACCTACACTTGAGGTTATTTCCAATATTTGCACATAGTGATACAGCTGTACAGTGTAAACTGATATCAACATTGAATGCGAGTACATGTAATTACAGTAGCATAAAGACAGGAAATTATTGGCACTCGTTGACTAAAGAATTTGCAATTTTTCTCTCATAGCTGCTCACCTTCACCCTTCGATGATTTCTACAGATCAGACTCCTACAACTATATACAGCACTGCTCCATACCCAACCACAGTAAGTTCAAAACATTGACCCTGTGACACACCATACATGTTATATTCAGTGTTGTGGTGTTACTTATTGATATTATTATTGTTATTCTTGGCACCCATCATCCGCTCAACAGTTGAGGAGGCAGCGTGGCCTAGTAGTTAGGGCGCTGGATTTGTAAGCCGGAGGTCCCAGGTTCAAATCCTGCTCCCTGCCACTGGATGGATTTGTCTTTGGTGGTCCCGAATTCACCTCCTCCACGCTTGTAAATAGCCAGCTGGACAGCCTCCTAACAAGTTTCTGTTCTATTTGCATTATTTGTTTCCATTGGCCCTGAAAAGCCCCGTTGAGGAAGTGGTCAAGTAATGTATGTATGTATGGGTGTAACCATATGAGGAAGTAGCAGATCCCATTAAAATAGTGCTCAATACACATATAGTGTAGAGCTGAGTATATGAGTAATAACGAAGAGGCAAGATTTGCTGTTACTCCGAGTTTCGTGCTTACGCACTCATCAGACAGTATTTAATACTGTCTGATGAGTGCGTAAGCACGAAACTCGGAGTAACAGCAAATCTTGCCTCTTAGTTATTACTCATATGTATGGGTGTATGTATGTATGGGTGTATGTAATGTATGTATGTATGTATGTATGTATGTATGTATGTATGTAATGGGCTGTCCAAAAGCCTAGTCAAGTATTCTAACAGTTCTAGTTGCGTCACTGGCACTGTTAACAATTTATCATGTTATCTGGAAGCAAGAGTTTTCCATGAACCTTTACTCTTTGTTACTCTGACTGTGTGTGTCTGCACTGTATGGACTGCAGGGGTTTCAGTAGATTCATTAGGGCCAGGTACATGTACCGGGCAAATTCACCGGCTGTGAGGATGATTTCACTGCCTGGTTTGATCATCTACAGGAAAGTCCTTTCATATAGTGAAGTTCAGTTCAAAAAGTTTTGCCTGCCTGTGAAAACCAGTTTCCTTCTTGCTGAAAGCACTGGCACTGTACATCTGTTTTCCAATATCTTAGTGACTGGCTCCATTGTTACAGTCAAACCAAGTTAAGCATACCCTTAAGGTTGCATTAATGAGTTGACTACCGGTATTTGAATATTGAACAATGGTTCAACCACTATTGAACCATTAACCATTATTGAACCATTAGCCATATTCTTGAGACAACTAGTGGGTTGTTCAATTTTGCAATAATCAATTCATGAATGTAATCTTGAGGGATATGCTTCCCTTGGTTTGACTGCAAATAATCTGGATTGTGAACCATTAGTTAAACTGTATGATAAATTTCTTCCAGCTAGTGCAGTGGTAAAATGCATGAACGAGTTACAAGAATTTTTTGTTTAATAGATGCTAATTTCACTTTCTTTTCTCATCAGATGCAGCAACCTTTGCACTTCCAATAAGTGAACACCATTTAACAGATCATACTAAAAAAAATTGGATATAATAATGTGTTCGTACATAATTTATTGCTCAGAGCTGCAAGATCATGCTTCTCTTACTGGTGGTCTGTTCATTACATTATACCTGTAGCTTAGACACTGAATTTTGGTTGAGGAGAAACTGGATACAAGTGATGTAAAGTGCAACTTGTTTCCAGGGTTTTCTCATCCAAAGATAGATACAAGTTTGTTCAACAGGTCATCTCCAAGTTGCCTTTTGCTTCTGTGCCAAAAATGAATGTGTCTTTGTGCAAAACTACTCATGAAAATGTCCCTACCACTTCCTGGCCCCCCTATAGGTTGATTTTCATATATACATGTAGCACACTCATTTTCACTTAAAAGGTTTTCACCAGCATTCCTTTTGAAACAGAGGTGCAAGGTAACTTGGAAATGGCATATTTGAACATCTGCAAGATGTCGTGACAGAATCTCTGAGATTTTACCAGAGCTGAGCTCTTTTAGAAGTCAAGTAGAACTGTGTTCATACTTGTCGTGGTGGTGTTGTGCAGAGCATTTCAAATTAAAACTGTTCTAAACATTGGTTGGCCAAAGGTGCTGTTGTATTGGGCAGTCAGTGTAACTTGTCAGTGTAACTGTCTGACTTCATAAACATACATATTGTGTCTAGGGGTACATAGATGACCATAATATCATTGACTTGTTTTGCATGAGAAAATTTGTCCCTTCTTCAAGATCGTGACTTCATATCGGTTGAATTTCCTTCAACAAATTGTGAGAACTAAATTACTTTTGACACTGCAACAATGTTTTTGTTTGCACAAAAACAAGCATTTCTCTAAGGAAACTGTTGCTACACCATATCTCCACTTGGTGTCCCCGCAAAACAAGCCTTCTAGCGTACGGTACTGACCTTGATATATGGGGAGTAACCTTTTTGAATTGCAGTTTGCAATGTACAAGCATTGGTGCTTATAATTTCATTGCAACTGGCTCAGTGCAACGGCTCCTGGTTACATAATGATGTAAATATATACTGTATTTAGAGAAATTCAAGAGAGTAAAAAGGAATGTATTTATCTTGGATGGTTATAATTTCCCTTTAGCTGCTTTATAACTTTGGCAGTGTGTGGACATAGGAGATAAATTTCAGAAGTAATACACGTGGTAGATTTCAAGTCTATTTAGAAATAAAACTTGAAAAGCAAACACTTGTTTCACTTCATTCTCTGTATTGCTAGAATTCAAATCCCTGGTGTTATTTTTCTCGCGAAAAGGAAAGAAAATAAAGTAAAAAATGGCATTATTATGGAGGAAGGTACATCAGCGTTCGCTGGTTTTTATGCAGGTCTTACTTTCTGAATTGGAATTTGGAGTGTTGGTCTTGTGGAGGTTGGAAAACCGGAGAATAACCGTAGGAGAAAAGCGAGAACCAACAACAAACTCGCACGTTGCACAACTTTGCCAGCGCATTCTTTGGACCACCTCTGAGGTGACTACAAGAATGCCTTTAGCCTCGAGAGACAGTGGCGCGCCATTCGCCTACAACGGCACACGTGATGGCGAGAAACCTGCTTACAGAGTTTATTTTTGAGCGCTTTCCGAGGAAAACGGGCTGTCAAATATGTACTTAGATGAGGTACTATTGTTTTAGCTTGTTATGTGGAATTACTTAAATCGTTCTTGTAGTTCTGACCAGATCCAAACCAGGGGCGGGTATGCCCAATAGGTGGGATGGTCCGCCGAGCGCTTCTTCCACGAGATCACGGTTGTTGTTTCACTTCACTTAGGTACGAGCAAAGGATCTCGTAGAAGAAGCAGACACTGCTCAGCGGTCCGTTCCCCTTATTTGGGCATACCCTCCCCACTCTCCGCTAAAGGCACCAATATAATCGTCAACGTGATAGGTCAATAAAGAAAACAATTAGCAAATAATATTGTTTATTTATTTTTTTGTAAGACTTCTTGCACGCCCTTGTAAGGGTAGAAACGATTTCATTGCATTCCCAGCGTTGAAGAATGGAGAAATATCAATCTATGATTGCACTTTTGAGTAGGAAAGACAATGTTCGCGTTTTCCTTCTCCATAGTGCCATAAGTGAATTTGCTGAACATCAAGTGAACCTGATTCAGATATCCTCCGGAGAAAAGTTGGTTATCTCATCTCGCTTTCTGCTAAGTTCTGCGCTACATTTTCCTTGATTATCTATAGAAGATGAAGAAAAGATCTCAAAATAGTTTAAAAGGTGTAGAATATTCACAAACCAGAGAAGGGCCTGGATCTATCAAGACCTGGATCAGTACAAACGCTAAAATAATTTTAAAAAAATGACTTTCTGTCTTATTGTGCTCTCTATGCCCTAACTGGTCAGTTTGTCGACATAATTCATAATGGTAATGGACTGAGTGAAGTCCAATTCGGTCTGTACTCATACGAGCGTTAAACAAAGCCTGACGATCTCGAAGCGGGGGCCCGATTTCCCGATTTGTTAATCGGGATTATTATTATCAGACAGAATTGGACAACACAATGTCCTGTTACCAATTAATCATAACCATTACAATTTCCCACAAAAGTTAAAGCTTGATTTAGTCATTTTTAATAGGTTTAAGCTAGTAGTTATGATGTCACTCACCTAATCTCGCGAAAACTGCCACCTCACATATCGCCAGGTATCCTTTACCGACCATGCTAACTGACACGTGTTGGCCTGGGATTGGTGGTTTACACTCTGCCGTCCAGACTTCTCCCGCGCCAAGCTGTCTAACTCGGTCGCCGCACATTGGGTTCTGTTTATGGTCTGTTAGAATTCCAACGCGAATCTCAAAATTGGACAATGGGCTCGACAGAGGACCTGTGAGGCAAAAAAAAGAATAAAATGCCGATCTCCAAGATAATGAAAAAGTCACAACGCATAGCAAATTAACGTTTCTCTCCAATTGCAAAGTAAAGAAGAAATCTGATTCTGTGGATCGGGAGGGAAATAGGTCACTTTCGAATGGGATGTGATATCATATTCTGTTTTCTACATCATAATTATAAGTGCCTGGCACCTTGGAGTGTTTTCTCATGCCCTGTGCCAAATCAATCTCTTTCTCTTGTTTACTATTACCCGGTACGAGGGCTGTACAAGCTGGAGCATATTGGTACTGAAGGCCTTGAAACGAAGTCTCTTCTGATATATGTAGGATTAGATATAACTAGTGAATTGTTGATAACTATGCAGCTACATTTATAAGTTGGTAGTTTACCATTTTTTACGGCCTAGTATTAGCTAGTATTTCGATTGTAAATTAAGCATTAAATAACTTATCAGGATTTCAAAACGAGGCTACTGTTCTGTATCAGTGTTACATAGTGGTACACGGCCTTTGCGCATGCTTCGTAAATTTCCATCATTTATCACACAATTATGTAACTCTGAAGAGTCATGTAGCGCTTTCACTTCCATGTCTTTGATGCTCTATCGAAAGATAGGGCTGTGTAGTTCGATAGTGGTCAAATATTCACAGCCTCCGGGGATTACTCCCTTAAATGTGCTATACTGGCATCGCGGTCGCAAAGGGGTATAGTTTAATAGCCGTTTTGGCCAAAAATAGGATATCAATTTTGGCCATTTTGGTCATAAATACGATATGGTTTTTATACTTTTAAGTAAAAGTAGCTTCTTCTTAAAACATACCCAATGTAAGATTTAAAAATCTTACATTGGGTATGTTTTAAGAAGAAGCTACTTTTATCACTATTATCGAGAAGATCATCAACAAAAGCCCTTCATAAATTATGCTTCGGGCAAGCGTGTGTATTCCCCAACTGTCACACATAGGGAATCGAATTTTTGGTCACGTGATAAATAGGGTAGAAAAAATCGCAGATTTTGGTCATAAGTGGGGTGAGGGTTTTGGGACAGTATCCCCCGGGTGGCAGCTCAACCAGTAAAACATACCAGATGAGCTGATGACATTAACATCCGTCACAATGTGCTCGCGCTGCAAATCCACCCGCCACCAAGGATCAACTTCAAGGTCCGTTATGGAGCAGGAGCCCGCGGAAGGTACGTTAGACATGTCCCCGTCCACGGCCAGTTCTGGGCCCACACCAGGTACGACCACTTTTTCATCTTTTGATCCACTTTGGAGTTCATCAACAGGCATCAAGCTAGACTGAAGGGAAGGCTTCCCCAGAGCTACGTCTAAAGGGGAGAAATTATATTTATTATTAGTACAACTATCTGCTTGTCCTTGTATACAGCACATGCACCTGAAATTTGAATTGACCAATCAGGATTCATCAGGTGGGAGAAACTGTACTATCCTAACAACTTTTCTCAGTCACTAAATTTTGTGTCTCCAAGCTTTTAATTTGGCGCCAAAAATAGGTCGCCCGCGTTCGGCAACTCGCTAGTAGCAGTAGTAGTTCATCAAATGTCGTCAGGTGGATAATAAATGTGTTATTATAAACAAAATATGTTTTTCTTCGCCAGATTAAAGGCAAAATTGTCGAATTGAGTATTAAAAAAAGGCCAAAGCAACTTAAAACTTAAGCATTGTTTGTTAGCTGCAAAGAAAGAGCTATTATCGGGTCGTTTCGGTAGGACATTTCAGTTTCGACTGCCTCTCGTACTGCGGGCGCAGCCATCGTATTCAAAGCGTGCCACTGTTGTTTTTTTTTCGGCACGAAAGAACTAGTGGTATTGACCCTATAAAATGCCTGTGATATCTACAGTTAGCGTTTTAAGTTAAGGCAATCATACCGGCACATGAAGGGTTTTAAATGAAGAAAACTTTATCCCGAGACCCTCAATTGTGAACCGATACTGCTTCCAGAGCTTCACCAAATGGAGAATTTGCTGACGAAATAAACCTTACCAGGTACAAATTTGTTGCAGATTGAGATGGGTCTGGAATCACCATGTAGAACCCAGTCTTGGCCTCCCTGCACGCTCTCGTCATCGCACTTCAACAACCTGGCCTCCACATCACCTAAACCTGTTTTGCCGGCTGAAAAGTGCAAGGGAAAAAGTACCAATGGAGTGTGTTAGTTAACGATTGCATTTCTTTGTAAATAAATAAACAAGATATTGCCTGAGTAGTGAATACACTATTGTAAAACAGTTACAAGAAGCCGTTACGCATAATCCAGAATCCTTCACGGGCATTATCTTGTTCTTTTTACAAGTGAACCGCTGTTCTTCGGATTTGACGTCACAAGCTTGTTGCTTTAGTAGATCCAGGCCTTGGTCTCTACCCATCGTCACACAAAGACCGGAGTCAACATTCTGAAGAATGAAAAGAAAATAAACAAACGAGAATGAAAATGAATGGAGACAAAAAGCCGCCTCGTCGGCTTTGTCACGAACTCTTTTTTCACAAGTATTTGACAATTCTTTATTTGATCCGAAAATGAAAACGAGATGCGAAGGTATGATCATACAAGGCGTCGCTTTAGGAGTGAAGATAAACAAACAGTTTAGTTTTCTTAATTAGCTTCACCGTCTTTCGTTGGAGATAAACAGGAAACTCCTTTAAGAGCAGTGCGCTACGTCATCTCCTAAGCAAGTCTGTAGGTTCCTTTTATCAGTCAAACGTAAAGACGAAGCTGTTGAATGTCAGACATACCATTAATGATCCTGTCAATGTAAATATCCACTGGGAAACCTCGCCATCACAGGAGCTGAGTATAACAGGTGACCCAGCCTCTGAGGTGGGTGGGGCAGAGAGACAGTCTCCAGTGGCGTTCATTTGGACTCGGAATTCACCTACATTTGATAACAGAAGAGAATGTAGCAACTGGACATAACTGGACAAGAAGAACTACGCAATAAAATCAGCCAGCTTTTCAGGTGGTCATCGAGGGTCGGTAAGACAGTCAGTCAGTTAGTCAATTTGTCAGTTGATTAATCGACCGATTTTTCGATCGATCGGTCGGTCGGTTGGCCTTAGATTGGTCCTTCGTTAGTTAGATCCGTCAGTCAGTCTGTCTGTCTCTGTCTGTCTGTCTGTCTCTGTCTGTCTGTCTGTCTGTCTGTCTGTGTGTGTGTCTGTCTATCTGTCTGGCATTCAGTGAGTGAGTCAGGCAGTAAATCAGTCAGTCTCTCTGTCTATCTGCCGGACAGTCAGTTAGTGAGTGACTGTCAGTGAGTCAGTCTGTCTGTCTGTCTATCTGTCGGTCAGTCAAACATTCATCCATTTATGCAAACAGCAGGCGGACTGTCTGAAGGTCACACACACCTGAAAACTCGAAGTCAGACTCCTCACTCGGCTTATCATAAACTGTCTTCGAAAACCGGGGGGTAAACAACTTCTTAAAAAACGTCAATGCCGTGTCCGCCAGTTGATGTACATTTTTCAGAGGATCAGCCAGGTTAAAATCCAGTTTAAATTGTCCCCTGGATCCAAATATGCTGACATCAGCGCCAAGAGACACGGTGTTCTCAAGAGGAGCGGCTGCAAGGTGAGTCTCAAATGATAACTTGTGAATAACGAGTATATTATGAGCAGCTGCCATCACAGCTCGTTCGGCCCAGTACGCTCCTTTTTCCAGCAAGAAAAGTCCGTGATGAGCTAGATCAAGCGTCTTGCACATGCCTTTCGTAATGTGTCCAGCCACATTGCAGGAACCTGGAGCGGGGGGAAAAATACAAAGCACCACTTTGAGAAGTCGGGATTACATGAAGTAAGTGTTAAGTGTAAGGTATTGGCCAAGTTCTTTCTTGCGTGTTCATAAACCAAGACCGCGAAGTCGAGGTCCATAAACAAGCAAAAAAAGAACGAAGTCAATATCCAGCCACCTTGTCCGAACAAACTTGGTCAATAAAGGATTTATTATATGGGATTAAACACCAAAACATGATCAATTTTCCTTGCGGGACAAAGCCCGTATCCCGAGCTGGCAACTGATAGCTTCAATTCGCTCACGGAGCCAGTCATATAATAAGGGTAATTAGTTAAGTGTGAGGCCAAGTTGGCTGAATATTGGCTAAGTTCTTTCTTTTTGAGTGTTTATGGGTACTCCAAACAAAACCAAACACGCAGACACAACCAGGCCAACATCCAGCTACAACCTTGGTCAATAAAAGGCTCCCTATGACGACACAGCCAACAGAAATCTTTCTTGTAATAAGGGCACATATTAGAAGTTTTCCCGATCTTTGGATCATCCTGCTTACCTTTACACAAGTCTTTTGTCACCGTACAAGCCTTCTGTGCCAGTTTCTCGCAAAGCATTTTACCAACAAACCTTTTCTGTCTAGCAGAGCGGGGCTTGGTACTGTTTCCATAGCGACTGTTGTGGCACACTCTTTCCGTGTTTCTGTGGTCTGAATATTTTTTCGCGTGATGGAGGTTTCGTTTCATTCGAGGGCCGGCACAATTCATTCCGTCTGATAAAAGATCCATGTATCGCTTTGTTCTTTCTTTTTGAAATCCAGCCCTGAACTTGTCCCCAATACTTTTAACCTTTCGGCCTACGAAAAAATATTTAGGTACAGCAACAATCTTCTCGTCCAACATGAACATTGAAATGATCTCCATAAGCACTTAAAACCTATTTATTGGATCTGAATGGGTTAAAAGATAGCTGAAAATTGGCCAAAGGTATAAATTTTCACAGCTGAGTTGTAACACTTTGTGTTTTCTTCCATGATGTAAATTTAAGGATTAAGCTTCCCCGTTTTTTCTGCTAGCTTGTCGCTCGGAGAAAGCAACATTGAGGTGGCTGCTAATCAGACGTGAAGATATGAAATCTTTAACTGAACATGCACTGGGAATTGCTCACTTAAGAGAAAGACTGGAAAGAAATGTTTACTCCTGTAGTGCTGAGTACACAAACTGAGAATTTCCTTACCAAATTTATCGACTTTTTCTCCAACAAAGTGCTTAAACTTGTCCATGGCGTGCTTGCATTCCTCTGAAATTTCACTGCAAGCGATTTCCTCGCAAATGTTGCAAAAACTACCAGCATTCCTCTCGCAGGCAGCCTTAGCTTCACGAACTTTCTCCCTCGCATTTTGCAAAGCTTTTCTTGTCGCTTGGAGACCTTTAATTAATACTTCAGCAGTCGCGTTATTCAGCGAGTCAAACCCTGTTTCTATGGTAAACTTGGCTGAGAAGCCTGTTTCGGCAAACGGGTTTCCGTAACCTGCTGCGATCCACACTCTCGCTTTCAACACGCTGAACAAGTCAAGGGCTACTTCAGCTTCAAAGCGTTCTGTTGTGAGCTTAAACATTATTTCTGTTTCAAACCCAAAGATGACCACAGCTCCTTGAATATAAATCTATAAAGAAACAGTAGAGACATAGTATGTCAGTAAAAATCGTGACAGAAATACCGAACTCAAGTAATGGAGTAAAGTAAAGTAAAGTAAAGTAAAGGAGTAGAGTAGTGCTTAAGATAGCGGTTAATCACTTAAGTGAAGTCTGCACACAAGCAAAGTGACCCATAAGGGCGGCGCTTAACTCTGGGACCTTATGTTTAGGGTTAGGGTCAGTTTTCTGAAGCATGAAGCGACTAGCTATAGGCGGGATAATCCCTATTCCCCCCTGGATGGAATGGTAGTCAATCGTAGGGTGACCCCTACTGGCCTACTAGCCTACTAGCCTACTAGCCTACTAGCCGGGTGAAGAGAAGCCGGGAAAGCACGGTGCGAGTAAAGTGTCTTGCCCAAGAAAACAACACAGCGACCTCCGCCAGGGCTTGAACCCGGACCGCTCGACCCGGAGTTGAGCGCAATAACCATGAGGCCACCGCGCCTTCAAAGATGGATAACATAGTCACGTTTAATTGAAATATCGTAGTTGTTTACCTCTGCTTCTAGAGGATTTCTCTTAGCATGAACGTAGAACTTTGGGCCTTTTTTCTTCTCTGCCAGGGAGCGAACCACTTGTACATCGCCCAGTAACTTCACCGGGTCTAACTCGAAATCAAAATTGATTTGCTGTGTGGAGATGGAACAAAAACAAAGAAAATCAATAAGAAGCCATGAAGAAGTGGGGACAGTCGAAGTTCAAGAAATATAATGCATGTTGAGTCAAATGTGTGACTCTTGACTTTATCCGGTACAAACGGAATATTTGCGCCTAATCATACCTTTTTGGTACGTTTCGGTGGCATATCAGGTGGGTTTTGTCGAGCCAACGTAGCCGAAGTCAAAATACCCATGGTAAGACCAAACGTGCCTTATATGGCGCCGAAGCGTACCAAAAAGCTACGTTAAGATGTTTACCGTAACCAAATTCAGGCAAGTGAGCATGATATGGCAGCCAGCCATTTAAGGTCATTGACTTGATATCGCAGGATATCAGGACACTAGACATGAATTAGAGTACGGTTAATTGCAACAGCAAGTTCATATTGCAAAAAATGACTTATAATGACTGAAATCCGAAATATGTGCATGATAACCAAAGACGACTGGGATAGAGATCAGAAGCAAGATCGGATCAGATCAGCTTATCGCTCATCAGTGCAAACGTTATAAAGTTCTAGCTTCTGAATTATACAGGTGTTAGGAGAATTTTCAGTCCTGTATAGGCTACCGTGGTTACGAGTCCTCCTTTAGCTCTCCGAGAACATTGTTTGTTTCGGTATGTTCCCAATCCCTTCTAGTCTGAAACATCTCGCGACGCCGCATATTCCCTGCCTGGTATAATGGATAGAAAAACAGACTGCCAGCAGTCTAAGTAATGATGAGATTACGAACTTTGATGGGCTTACCTCGTCACTCAGCAATATTTCTACCGCGGGCGAAAATCCTAATATGTTGATTGTGCCTTTGATGTAGACACCTTTCTTAATGTCCTTCACTGAACCGGCGTACGGTACTTTCTGATTCTTCCATGCTGCTGAGATCTAAAAGAGACAGCACGAGAAAACGCTGCAATACCCTACCAGGGGCGTAGTTTGCCTTGTTATGGAGCACGCACCCAAGAGAATCAAAATTAAACGAGCAAGCTGGTCGGAGGCCTTGGTACTATGGTCCCCTCCCTGCCTGCGTTTTTGTGCATTTCTTCACGTGTTACATTAGAAGCCGATCTCTCTTTCAGTGCATTTGCCTCTTCGTTAGTGATTTCCTTGTTCGCTGAACTCGCACTGACAATTTATCAAACACTGATTAGAGCATTTTTTCTCCTCAGTACAGTACAACCAAATTTGGAAAGACATGTAAGCAAACTTGCCTTAAAAACGCCAGACGAAAAAGGTGAGATTTTAACTGGTGCATTTTAAAGCTTCGATACAGCACTGCAGATAAGGCTAGCTTTAATTAGATTTGAGCCGCTGATGACTTAGATTGTTCTTATAACTTTTCTATCCACTTTTCAAACTTACATTAAAAATTGTCTACTTACTGTCAGCCCTTTTGGAAAGCCACTCTGTTCCACAGCTGGAGGCAGCTGAAGCTTAGAGCCAAGCATTCGTAATATTTTTCCAATTGTTACAGGTGACAGTTCGCCATAGATGTATTGTCCGTCTGGATTAGCACTGATTCCTACCAAGGCCTCCCCAGAGAAACATCGCCCCTCCAGTTTGAAATCGTCCGCCCCTTGGCAGTCGTGTCCAATCTCCAAGCGGCCGTTGAAAGTGAACTCTGTAGGAATTCCTGTAGCTAGCGACACTGTAAAGCTAAAGGAAGAGAGGGCAACAAACAATCTGATGTTGTTATAACGGCTAGGTTTTTAAAGGGCAACTCTTTTTCTAAAGTTAGGCTTATCGTCCACACTAATCCATAACGAAAACGGAACGTTTCGAAAATGCTCCTCATTCCCGGGGTAATTTTAAAACGCCGTATTTTCGTTTTTACGTGGACGGAAAACATTTTGAAAACGAAGCTTTTTGAAAATGATGGCGTCACAATAATCTTGTAAGTTTCCTAACCAACAGAAATCCAAACAGTGATCGGTAATTGTTACGTTTTAAAATTTCTCCCGTCCGGCGTAGTGTTCACCGAAAACATTTCATGCTTTTACAGAGCGAAACCTCCGTTTTTAAAATTTCCCCTAGCTAAGCTTGTCTCACCCAATCTGTATGTTTCCAATACCAAGAAACGATAACCCAAAAGCCTTCCTCCACATTCCGTTCATATATAGAGTGGTGCCTATCTCGGCTGCTCCAGTAACGAAGAGTTTTCCACCAAGTTGTAGCGATTTGCTGGGTTCTTCTTCTTTTTTGTCATCAACTTCTCCTTTAACTGGTACGTCGAGCTCGACTGCAAATCCAACATTGGGCGTCACAGAGACACTGCCAAATTTAACCTTTTAAGAAAAGAAATAAGAAAGACAGTTAAAACTGGTTAGTCAAATAACTCCGCCCTAAGATCAGCATCTGAATTCTCGTCAGAGTTTTGTTCGACTTTCTGTAACTGGGAATAAGTAAATATTTGCACTATGGTTAGATAATTTCTCGTTCATTTCTAGTCTATTATATTCAAGGTTCTTGCCTTTTGGTATAGCACGTTTCTTGACAAGAAGAAGTACTCACCTCAACAAATAACTCAACTTTGTTGAACTTCAGATCTCCTTTTATGGGTATCCCGTACACGCCAGCTTTCACATTTACACCCGCTTTGTTGACGCCACCATGAAATTTCAACCACGAGTCCTTGCCCATAAGAATTTTACAGAACTTGCAATGTGAGTTATTCCCACAATTCGCAGCGAACTTTGTGACAGCGGCAAAAAACAGTCCATCCGGGACTTCCTTGGTCATCAGGGATTGCAGTGGTTCATTGCGGAACTTTGTCTCTGGAGTTACCTTGAAGCCTTTCTGTGCAAATGAAACTCCAAACTGCCAAAAGAAAAATGGTCGAGTTTTAAATATTATGATAATTATCAGAAGAATAGTCTAAATAAATTAAAGCCCCGACTCACACGCGCAACATTTCAGTCGTGGTGGTCACACGCTGCAAAGCTTTGTGCACCACTTTCCGACGTTTTACAATTACGACGTTTTATACTACAGACTAAGAAATTTCTGAAATGTGATTGGCTAAGACCAGTAGTATTTAAGCCAAATTTGAAATACT
>OMLO01000413.1_pt1 | contig 27339 bp, 9 predicted proteins | sample 1674811 | NCBI WGS metagenome assembly OMLO01 (sample SAMN06265003, study PRJEB25207) | coral metagenome | isolation source: Coral host | place: Mexico:La Bocana,Puerto Morelos, Mexico | collected 2008-11-13
GGCGCCAAAGCATAAATGGCTAAAAAGTAATGGTGATTTAGGCATAGGCTCTTGAAAACTGTGTTCGGCCACCTTAAAGCAATTGATTTTGAGATACAATCTACAATTCATATCAACATGCAGTAACCAGCATTAAACATGTACAGCCTATACCACAACATGTTAGTATTGTTTACCCCTTGCTACATTAAATTTGCATCAAAACGCAGCTGTAGATTAGTTTTTAAATATCAGTTTTATAATTCCCCATTGAGTACTAAATGTGACTAAAATTAATTTAGACAATTTAGTTAATCTCAAGCAAAATGCACTCAGGAGCCCATGCCTTACCAAACAGGAAGCACCCTCAAGGGCTTCAGTCAGGTCTTCTGTGTATTAAATTTCATAGGGTCAGGATTAGGGTTACCCTTTGTCAGAGTAGATGACTGGCTACTTAAATCCTTACAGATTCCCGAGCTAAACCCTACTGACCTCTCTGATGTACCTTGTTACCACTTTCAAAACATATTTACCTCTTTCTAATAAATCTTTAGCATCCGAGATTTTTCTTTGAATTTTGACGTTTTCTTGGAGAAGTTCTACCAGGTGGGGGTATGGCTCCTCAAGTGACTCGCGGAAACAATAGAATGCTGCATCACTCTTAGTGGATAACAGATCCAGCAGCTTCTCGGCTTGCCTTCTTGAAGTTTTTTCAGCTTTTACAAGCTCAGTATCATGGCCATCAAACATCAATTTACTCTGAAGAAAATTAAGAACATCATCGACCAGCAGATCTTCGACAATCTCAACTCGGTTAACAGTTAGGAGATCGGTGTGTTCAGGGGTCATCAGCTCTACTGTTGGTATAGAAAGAAAAAAAGAAAAAAACAATAACTGTCTAAAATGAAACACAGAAAAGAATTCATTACACCAATTTTCACTAGAAACAATTGGGATTTGTTTGGACTAAAATGGTAAATGTCACCAAGTTTTTAGCAATATCTGTCCATATCATGAAAATGGTGACCACCACTACGAGATTTGACATGCATGTTTTGATTTATCTGTACAAAATTAAGCTTGCAAATATGCAGATCAGTTAGTATACCGTGACATATTAATTTGAGAAATATGCGACTCACATCTCAAGAAAACAGCACGAGAACACATGCCTCCATAGCTTGTCCCTGGAAGCCCTTTCAAACCAACTGACGCGCCCAAAATCAGTCAGCACAACCTGTGTCAACTTGTTGAGCAGGAAGACCATAACAATATACCGTTTATCGGAATTAATGTTTTAGCTTCGCTCAGGTTACACGAGAGACATAAATAGCGATAGCATCTCGTCTTTCCACAGAAAGCGCGTGGAAAACAAAACTTTAGAATAACAGAAGGAAGCTTATCATTTACTCACGCTGTAAAGGAGAGTCGATTCCTTCAACGACGTTGTTGCGCTCGTCTTCACTAGCACCACTCTCTAACAGCCGCGCTAAATGCGGGTATTTTTCGCTAAGAGCGGTGAAAAAGTGTTCAAATGATTCGTATCCCTTCTTTGGAAGAATGTCCAAAAGCATTTCTGCTTGTCTACGGGAAGTTTGTTCGCCTCGAATGACCTCGGTGTCATCGGAGTCCAGCACGAACTTGCTCTGTAAAAACACAACCACATCATCCACTAGCAAGTCTTCCACGATTTCCCGACGAAACTTCAGCAACAAATGCCTATGCTTCTCGAGCATCTTGCCAAGATGAATTTTTACGTGTCTCTGTAATTCCTATGATATTGACAAGAATAACAACTGACTTTTCCAGCGTTTGCACTTCCTGCCATATTGACGGGGAATTCTGCCACTTGGAGGCGCCTTCAACGCATGACAATCGAAACGAAGGCGAAAGCGCGGGCTCCGAGGGTACTCTGTCAGTCTTTGGGTGGGGGTCTGCTGCTGGGACAATGAAACCCTAACCCTACACTACACCATACTAGTTTATGATCAGCTTGAATTTTGGAACCCTATTTTAGACTAGGTACATGTAGTTGTACCACAATCTACAGCCCCCTACCCTCCCAGGCTAACCAATTTCATACGCACCAATGCTAACTACACCAACTGCAGTACCTTACACAGTCACTGTACTTCTGATTTTCAATTTCTGTCATATAGCCCTGGGTAAAGAACCTTGTTCTATCTTTCATTATATATATCCTGGCCACTTTCCAGATATTACACCGATTTAATTTCCCCCTCTTTCCCGGCTTTTCAAGTAGTGCCGTATTTTTATTACTCTATGAAAATTGACAGGATGCTCCTCAGAAATGTTCACAGGAACCCCTGACATACCAGTTCATATTATTTATTTCCTTGATTTATACTGTCAAAATTACCACAGCATGGGGGCATGTGGCACTGACTTGTTCCAAGACAGTTCAATCACACTTGCTAGCCTTTTTCAACACACAACTTTCTCACACTGATTTAATTTCCGGTTCCTCTTGATTCTAATATGGCTGCTACAAAAGGGCTTCATGCTTCGGGGGGAACTACTAGAATGAAGGGCTACATGCTTCAGAGTGGGGGGGGGGGGTAGTCTGCAAATCTTTGCCTTGGAGTCAGCCACTAGGACACTGAAAACTTTACCTTGTACTAGATCATGATAAGCTTGATTTTTCAACCATATTCTGGACTAGACACCAACAACCCCTACACTAATCCATGCAAAATCATCATCACTATCGTAGTCCAACGTATGTTAAGTAAACCAATATCCTACATAGTCACTTCCGACTGTTATAAAACCCTGGGTAAAAAAACCCTGTTGTAGACTCAATTAATTATACATTGCTCCTTTTCCTGGTAAATCATACCCTGCACTAGACAAAAACTGTCTGATTTCTATACCTATTTCAGACTAAACTGTCTGAAAATCATACACGTATCCTTCAGAGTGGCACATACCCATATAGCTTATATATATGGAATTACCTCCCTGGGCAGCCGTCATCATGACAGACAAAGCAGCATTTACCCATAAGTTTTATCTACGAAGAACCGATTTATTCTTGTTGCAGTGACACCTAAAATACTGACATGACAATGGCTGGTGCACCTCTCCTTTCATGCGCTATCTTGTTCCCAGAGGTGACAGAGCTCACAAGCTGTTTGGTCCTTCTAAGCATATATTCAGATGCACTTACAATCTGTTTGGTCCTTCTAAGCATAATTATATTCAGAAGCACTTAGACAGTATTTATGCATGTACAATCAAACTGAAAATAGAACTTACTGGTTGCAGTTTTACATACCACCCAGAGCATCTGGAGTGTTTTGGTTGCCACTAACCAAAACTTCATTAGCTCTGGGGGCAAGACTGCAATGGCCAATGTTCTTGAACACAACAGGATACCAATACTACAAGACTTGCCAAAAGTCAACCTTTGCTATTTATTTCCCTCAAACTACCAGTAAGCAAAAGGCAATCAAGACAAGGGAGGAGTTTTTGGAAAGGACTTTTCAAAATCAAAATTTCCCTGCAATGATTCTCTCTCTATAGCAGCACTGGAATTGCTGTTATAGAAAGTTGACTACATTACACCTACCCCTATTAAACACAGAAAAAAAACACCACCATGTAATGTTATTTTGTTTACTTAAATCATAAGTGTGTTTAAAATAAATCATTAGACAAACAATCCTGTCCACAGCTTATGTGACCATCAAACTAGGAAGCAATAATTATTTTGTTTTAAATCCTTTGTATACCACTATAACGGCATCAAGAACATTAAATTAGGCCACACATTAGCTTGTGTAAGTGGCAGTCAATAGCAGATGTAAGAAAAGCAAGGAATTTCTCCCTTGCTGTTCCCCTCACTGCATATTCAAACAGCTTTGCAATCAACACTTAGGAACTTGCTTATAATATTTTTTGTCCTTCTATGTTTGAAATTACTTCAAATTGATTGAACCATCCAAATTCTAACAGTGCTCTAAGGAAGAAAATACCAATTAGTATAATACATGTGGTAAACTGAAAATGTACAAGGACAGTCGTGAATGACTTGAAATAAATTAGGGCCAATTTCTTTCAGAATGTGACAAAGTTCCTTGAAAACACTCAACGAAGACTGCCAAGTAAACAGGCTAATATTGTGGCATCAACAAAAGTGCGACTTTATTCCAATAAATTATGGCAATTTGAGTGTTAATTAAATGAAAGCCATGGTTAAAATCCTTCCTTTGATTTCTCAAAGAAATTTCAAAACTATTGTATTTAAGAAACAGCAAATTGTTTAAAATGTCCCACTGAATAAAACTGATGCATATGATGATAGTTTAATTAAGAACAAAAGCATCAAGACATTGTCCAGTGGTCAGGCTGTTCTTTGTATGTACCATCTACCTAATACTACAATCATTATAATTACAACCATGCATGATCAACTTGGTTTTAATTCCTGATTGAAGATAATATCAACTATATGAGGCTTTGCCTGTATCAAAATAAAACCATTCGACTTTCTTTCTATTCCATTACACTTCAAAATATGTTATAACACCTTGCCATGAGAAATCAACTTACTTAGTAATGATTAAAGAAGCTTTAAAACTTGATCAGTGTTTGATCTTCATGCTACCAAACCTATAAGATTAATCACTAATATCACTGAATGTTACCTTACACAATAAAATATACAAATGTCCCCTTAGATCTTGTGACCACAACAGCAGTGAGCTATAAAACTACTTCAATCAACCCAAGTTATGACTAATATAGGCTTTTTTAAAAAATCTGGATATATGAACACGAAATGGAATCTAAATATACTTATCGCATGTTACATATATGTATATATATCAATACAGTAAATGGCAGCAATGAGAAAGGCTTTGGTAATGAACACACTATCATAGCAAAGAAAACCTTCCAGCCTTCATGCAAAACATGCATTAAATGACAGAAAACCAATCTTAGACTGAATTTTCTGTTTGTTCCCTTTACTGAAGCAAAGGTTTCTTTGGCACATAACCTGCAACATCCACAACCTGATTAGTACAGGTATTTAAATTTTTGTTTCTTAGAACTTTTCCACATTTGACTACTTTTTTTTTTCTAAATCATAAGTTTAGCCTAACAATATTTCTTATGCTAGTTCATCGATGTCATTGAAGTAAGCACATACCATATTGAAATCATCATTATCACTCCGTATGTTCTATGAAGACAAAACAGCATACATTATCAGATTTTAAGCTCTGTTACAGGATGCAAAACCTCTGTGCCACTATATTTTTGAAATGAAAAACATCTATTTTGGCAGACATGTATGTTTTAAACCTCTGGGTAACAAATTTTAAAAGTGCTCACTGACATAATAGGAAATTTCAAGTAAGTTCTCAAACTTGCAGAAACAGCTAATATTCACCCTCTTTAAGTCTGGCGACTGGAACAAGTTCCACACTAAAAAGAAGTTTCCATTATAACAGTAAAAGGAACTTCCTGCTGTTTGTTAGGAAGGAAAAACTAGACTCCACCTGTCTCTCTGAGTCCCAGAATTTACATTCAATACTTATTAGACATTTTTCATCTATGTTTAGAGCAAGTACATTACAGTCTTTACTGCTTTAAGCCACTAGAGATACATTTCACTTATTTTCTATAAAATGAATGCTATTGTGAATTTTTGTTTACTTCATGGGTCATTTGAGAAAACCAGAAATTGAAGAACCACAATGAAATAAGCAAGAAGGTCATGAGAATTTGAACGGAAAACGTCACCCAAACACGAAACCCACCAAACTATTTCACTCTTGAAGCCTGGAGCCTGAAAACATTGCCATGTTGTTAATTTTATCATGCTTATTTTCTGGTATTTCCTAAGTCATAATCAGTAATATAACATTGTATTGTATAATGAAACAAAGGTGAAGAAGGAAAATAGTTATTAGGTAAGAGATAAAAAATGTTAATGAAAGAGTAATGCAAGAACAGTTACTCTAGGTAGCAAACAGTGCTTGGAATGACTGGGACTCACAAGAGTGAATGGATAAGGAAAATAGCTGCATAGAACTATTATACAAGGTTTCTCTTTTTTTGGGGAAGGGCCCAACCAGAAACTTCCAAAAGCTTGGGAACAGCTAATTCAGTACCTGTAACAGTCCTTTTCAAAGGAAAAATTCCCTAGACTCAAAAATTTCTAGTGATTTGTCAGTGTGTTTTCTATTCTTGCATATATGCAAGCCCTATATTAAAAGCAAAACCATGCTTATGTAAGTATTATACATATTAAACTTGTTTATGGTGATGTCCTGACTATTGTTCCTTAACAGCTAAGTAAATGTCAAGATTAGATACCATCTCCTATAGGTGTAATCTTTGCAACTTCAGTTACTCCAACAACTTCTTCTACAACTTCTTCCTGTATTATCACAGCTGGCTCAATCTGCCCCTGGTTTAATGCCTCCTGTATTATTTCCACAGGATTGATTTCTTGAGGATCTGCCACATCTTGACTGACTTTCTCCTGTCTTTCTTCCATTTGTAATGTTACACTTTCTTCCACAACACTTTCAGAAGTTTCAGTTGTTGCACTGATGTTGTGCAATTGTCCATTACTCTGCTGCACTATCCCAGCAGTTCCAGTGCCAACAGACACTTTGTACAAGGAGTCAGTCATAGTGCCTACTGACGACATCACCGCAGATTGGTCAATAGTACCATGCGGTACCTGCTGGTTGTTTTCTGTGTTTGTGCCGACTGTTGTTTTCCTAATCTCCTCTGTTTCCACTCCAACTGAAACCCTGGGTGGAAAGAACTGACCAGGCACTGCTTGTAGACCAGGAGGAAACGTGTTCATTGGCCTTGCTAAACCTGCAGCAGTTGCAAACGGCATGCTCATGCTTGAAATTGGACTGCCACCCATGGTATTGAGAAAGGTACTCATGTGCGGAATTTTGCCACTAGAGTTTGAAGCAGGAGCTGTCGCCAATATTTCTTGATGGCTGGCTACATTGGATCTGACAGTGGCCTCACCCCCAGCAACCACTGTTACTTGGCTAGTATCTTGCCCAGCTGGTGCTCTCTGCACTGCAGCAACCTGGGTTGCTTCAACTGCTGCTCTCTTGGCAGGTGGATCGCCATCCTTCTCTACGTTACCTCGGACCTGGGAAGCCAATGCTGATAACATGGAAGACATAGGGGTGCTAGTTGGGGGAAGGTTGCTAAGGTTCGCTAGCATTTCAGCAGCAGAGGTCGTTCTTTTCCGACCTCTTCTTCCTCTAGGTTTAGGTGAAGCAGCATTTTTACCTTTGGAGTCAGCACCACTTGCATCACTTCCATCCCCAGGGGAAACAACAGCAACTGTTTCAGCTGTCACACTCTCCGCTATTGGAACTGAAGCTACCACTGTACTGACACCAGGACTTGGTGCTCTAACAGGAGTGGCTACTGCACCTCTCATATCTGGAAAGGCTTGGACTTGACCAGCAGGCCCTGTCATAGGCATGGGTGCCAGGAATGCTACGCCCTGGCCTGTACCCTGAATACCTTGCATTGGAGCAATAGGAAGAAGTGTTGAAATGCTGTGCAAGATCTGGCCATCCTTAGTCATAGTTGGAGCCATGCTGCTAAATGTCTGCATCCCAGGAAGTACCCCAGCTTGTGATGCTGACAAAAATGCACCCTGAGGTGACATGCCAGGCATAAGACCCTGCATGCCCGAGAAAGGCATTCCACCGATAGGGTTTCCCTGTACACCAGGCAAATTTTGGCCAGCAGTTACAGGAATCCCGGGAAGTAAAGCACCTTGAATACCTGGCATCGTCATGCTGTACAGCGTACCAGATCCCGGTGGAAGTCCTTGAAGAATAGTTCCCTGAGGCCCAAGAACAGGCATTCCGGGAGGCAAAGTTCCTTGTGTTACATTTGTTGATGTGACAGGAAGACTTACGAGTTGAGGTGTCGAAGATGACGGCTGTACTAGGGTCTGCGTGTTTTGGATAGCACTTGGTGCCATTCCAGAAGCGGCTGGATTCACTTCCACTGTGACAGCAACTGGACCTTCAATGCGAGAACTGTTTGGCATAAGAGCGGCGGCCGCTGCGGCTGCTTCAACACTGTTTAGCGATGCGACCTGGTTCACGGCAGCTACAAGGCTCGCTTCTGGGCTTAGGCTCGATTCCAAAGGTTTTATAACGTGTGCTTGCTTGTTTTTGAGCCCTTGTATCACCGCTTCACTTACTCCTTTGGCCTGAGGGGTTGTTGACCGCTTTCTGATACCTAATCGCTCACGCCGTCTTCGTTGTCGCTCACGATTTCCTTTGCGAATTATCTCCAGTTGCTCGTTTGTCATGGTTTCCTTTCGTTTTCGTCTCCACTCGCGATATCTCGCCCTCAGTGCTTCAATTTGATCGCTACTCATCCGTTCTTTTTGCTTTCTTTTCAACTCCCGTTGTTTTTCTCTTCTCGCCGTGACCTCATCGTTAGAACCGTGCATTTTCTTCTTTTCACGCTCTCTAAATACTCGCTTTGTCGCGACGTCTTCGGGTGATTTGTCAGTTTGTCGCTTTGAGTCTCGAGTCCGCCGCTTCTTTCCCTCTGACTTGTTTTCTGGAGTTTCTGTCGGGTCTTCGGTTCCGTTTTCTTGGGGTTTTTCATCGACCACTTCTACCTCACTGGCAACAACCAGAACAGTGCTCTCATCTGAAGCGCCATCAAATTTCGAGCCATTGTCGTGACATGGTGGCGAAATGGCGTTGTTTGCTGAAGAGACGGTGTCCGATGAAATTTGCTCGGCGGCCCCTTCTTTTCTCGATTTTTGTCGCGCTCTCGTAGATCTTTTCGGTCTTGTTACCTTAGAAGTTTCTTTATCTAATTCTTCTGGTATTTCTGTCTCGACTTTCAGTGGTAGCGTCACTTCTACAATCGCACATCCCTCAGACAGCAACTCAAGATCATGGCTTGGGTCCACGTCGTTACTGGTTGTCGATGGCGCTTCACTCTGGCGTGACATCCTTAGTTTTTCGCGCCTTCGTCGCTGTCTTTCTCTGTTCAATCTTCGAATTCTATCAGTTCTACTCTCCCCCGATGTTTCTGCGATGGATTCCAGTGTGTCTGTCTCCTCGTTACTCCCTGTTGCATCGGTACTGTCATTAGCTTCGCTATTCATTTTTGCACAAGATATCGCATATCAAACCATCCAAAGTATAAACACGCCAGAAAGCAGGACTACGTCACGCGATAAACTAAAGGTCTTTCGACCAAACTTATGCGTTTCTTATTCGTACAAATCAAGAGACAAATCTTTGAAGAACTTCTGTTTGCTTATTGGGTGCGAATTCGAAGTACAAAGGACTTGAAAATAGACGATTTTGGCGTCTAGGTGGCCATATTGGGAATCAGTCAATCAAACTTTTGAAACCTCGGGAAGAGACGAGCCTCGCTTTCATACCGGGTGTGACGAGCTTGTTGACTGGCAGTGCTTTGTCACATGTCTAGGAAATGTAACAGGAAAACTGGTTATGAAAAATATTTTTCATAACCTGCTGTCTGAGTACTTTTAAAACCTCATTTTTCGTCTTAGGAATTAAAACTTTTTTTATCGATCGTTCGAGTTTCTTGTAAGCGAATCAAACGCACCGAAGTTATGTGACGTTGAAGCGTGATATTTTCCACTTGGATGACTGTTTTGACATCCCGAGGTAACGAAGTATTTGTTATCAGCTCGCCCGGACCGGATGTTCACATACTACGATAATGATAATGCGATTTTGCGTGATCTTTTGCGATATCTCTTTTGAGAATCCCAATGCAAGAGCAATGTCTGCGATCGTTTATTACTGCATGAAAATGTCCGAACTTTGATTTCCTCGGGCTTCGGTGGCTCAATAAAAAGTTCACGCATACTTAAGTTGCGGTTAATTGTCTTTGTTTTCTATACGGGTTTCGTTCTATGGAAAGATTTTTTCGATGGCGGTTGTATCAGGTATCACAAGCCGCTTGCGTTAGTATCCTCAGAAAGTGAGAACCAATAGCCAACTAGCCGGGTCACAAACGGTGTTCCATATCAAAGATAGAAATCACAAAGTAAGCGTGTTCGCAATTATTGGAAAAATCTCATTTTACATCGGCTTGGATTATTCAGCGAGATCTCCCAAAAGCCTAGGATAAAGCACCCTTGTAGGTCCTTTTACCGAAGAAACCGGAGGACACCGGGGAGTCCCCCTCCCTGGGCCCCTTTCCCCGTACCCGTACCCTTTCTTTACAGTTCCAGTTCCCCCACCATATTTCGGCGCTCTCTTAAATTATCTTACTTTACCAATAGGAATTTTACCTTTAGGTATTCTTTATTGTTGGCAATAAACCAAAAAGTTAGTACCGGGGGGGAATTACGAGGTGCTCGAATACCCAAAATGCCCGCGTTTCCTTGCCAGCGTTACAAACAAATTTTTGCGCATGCGGATGCAAATCACGCTTCCCCACACCTTCAAAATACAAATATTCGTTGAATAAATTGAAAATGTAAGTGTACGTGGGCTCGAAGTAGTGAATTTCGTGTTTTAAGGACTGCTATGTCTATTAGAGGGACCCCTCGAGGTTCTGACGAGAACCTTCAATATAGCGCTGCTAGTGACAGTTTTTGGGACGTGGGAAATTTCAAGCGAACAGTCAAGCGTATAGACGATGGTGCAAAATTATGCGACGAATTCATGAAACTTGTGGCGGAAAGGGCCGAAATTGAAGCAAAATACGCTTTCAAATTGAGGGCTTGGTCCAAGAGATGGGAAGAGTTTATACGAAACGGTCCAGAATATGGTACGATGGAAGCTGCCATGCGAGGCACTGTGACCGAAGCAGAGTCAAGAGCAGGGATACACTCACTGTGTCGCGATAAACTCTTGGATGAAGTGTACGAGGCCATAAAAAAGTGGAAAAATGAAACTTACCACAAAGGAATCTTTCAGTGGAAGGAAACGAAAGAGGCTGAAGAAGGATTTGCCAAGGCTCAAAAGCCTTGGGCAAAACGGCTGGCCAAAGTCGAACGGTCGAAGAAGGCATTTCATAATGCGTCTCGTAACACAGAACAGGCTAAGAGGTTGGAGAGTGAAGCAAGTAATAACGACACAGATCCGAAAATAGCAGATAAACTGAAAAAGTTGCAAGACGCTACTGAAAAAGCGAAACGAGAAATGGAGAAATGCAGGGAAAAGTACGAACTGCGTTTGGAGGAAATAAGTGGTTACAACTCTCAATATGAACGGGATATGATCCAAGAGTTTGACAAGTGCCAGGAGAACGAAGATAAACGACTTGAGTTTTTTGGAAAAACGCTTCTTCAATATCACAAATGCCTGGATATATCGGAAAGTCCTGAGTAAGTAACTGTACAAAAGCAAATTCCTTAGTCTAATTTCCGTTTATTTATGAATTTGTCAGATCATTTGTTGTCTTTGGATGATCCAGCATGCTTTCTATTAATATACTTACCTTAATTGCATTTCCATTCGTGTTTAACAAGTGTCGTTAATCTGTTTTATGACCTGAAATATTGTGCAAACAATTAGGAAATGTTCCCCTGCAAAGCAGTGCCTCAGGAAAGGTTTCATACTTAAGCTTGAGTATTTTTGTATTTTTTTGGCGTTTCCGCATGATTGAATTTATTAGACGGCACTTTATTCAACAATGTTAAGTAAAATGCTTAAAATGTATATTTATAAGGTCAATTTTTTAGTTTATAATTTTTTCTTCTATGTAGCCTTCTTTTGGAAGAAATAACAGTGCAACTACAACAGTAACTGGGCTTGCCTAAAAGTGCACCTAACACCAAAAATTTTTTACTCTGGCTACCTGAAAGGTAGGCCGAGTTTAGGTTTGGGTTTTCTATCTTTAGCATACCTCAGTGATCGACTATAACGTAAACATGAAATCTGATTGGCTACGCAGGTGCTGTCTATCAATTGATAGACGGCAGTTTGTCAGAGCGCCTACGATTTAGCATGCATCAGTGCAAAGTGTATCAAACTTTATGAAATAAAAAAATATTTGTTTGCTTTATAGATCGATCACTGAGGTATGCTAAAACAAGCATACAGACAGCTCGCTCTTGGTTTCTATCGCCTTTGATAGTTAGCTCGGGGCTTTGCCCCTCGCCAACTATCAGCCGATAGAAACCTTGAGCTTGCCATCTAATTGTTCTATAGTCATGTCACGATTATATATGCTGACGTAATGAATGCAATCAAGACGTGCATGAAAACGAGGTGACGCATAACTTGACCAAGCGATGGCCGCCTTTGTGGACAATTCCTCGCTTGATGTAAGCAAAAGAAATTTGATGGCTATTACACTCAATATACACACAAAGTCACACACCATTTGCGATAGACCCACACTACCACTTGTGGAGCATTTTGGGAACGGGTCGGTTCATGAGAGATCAATTTACAAGTGATCCTTTACAAGAAGTATCAAGCAAAGTCAGCAATTTTTTTAAACAAGAAGTATTTTTGCAGACTTTGAAAGTGGCAGTTAAGCGAAATGTTGGATCAGATAAACCGTGGTCAAAAATTGCAAAGGTTCGTCAATGTGAAACACCAGAAGCTATTCCCAACATAAGTGGAGTTTCGTCCGAAGTACAACAGGAACTACCAGACGAACCACCAGTGATCTTACATGATTTACATGTATCCGATCCATCTGAAGCTCAAAAGATCATCAAAGAATGTGATAATTGTGCCCTTCTGAACGTGAAGAATAGGAAACTGTAAAATCTAACTTACTACAACAATAACATTTGCTGATGAGAGAAGCTACGATACAATTTCCACACTTGCACCTGAAGAACACAAACACTGTGTCAAGGGATCATCATTTTGATATAGATTGAACACATGAAGTTAAAATAATTCGAGAAAGCCAACAGACTTGAGTGTTAATACAAAAGAATATTTTAATGCAAGATCGAAGAAAGCGTGAAAATAATAAACATGCACCACACACGGATGGTGTAAACTGCAGGTTGCAGGTCAGGAATGTGGAAGGAGTTGGATAGCTTTTTTGCTTTGTTGTTTCACACTTACGCAACAGTGCAAAAACAAAAAACGGAAGTCGAGATTTCTGTAAGTGTATTTGTATTGTAGTAAATAGGACGAAAGCGAATGGGCCAAGTCCCAGGTTGCATGTATATTATAGATCGGGTTAAAAATCCCATGTGCTCGTGAAACAAGAGAGAAAACGTTTTGCTATCAGAGTTTTGTAGTTTCTTTGTGCAAAATTGAAAGGACAACATATTGGTAGTACATGTAGATGGTGCGAATGTGGACACCATGAACAGTAAGTGAACGAGCCTTTTATGGCTTTTTATTTTATTTAACTGAATTGAAACATTCTCATCGCTACGGAACAAAGCGCATAGTTATAACAAAACAGCATGACAGTGAAACATGAACTTAAGTCTCAAAGTTAAATTATTACAAATACTTTTAACATAATTGGCGCCACATTATTTAATACTTGAACTTAATATATTTAATTCCTTGCGGTGTTCGTCATGAAGAGTCAATGACACGACAACTAATTGTTGCAATAATCAAAATTAAATTATATAAATTACCCGGACACTCATGCAAATTACAAAAATAGTAGTCTTGATCATTAACATCTACCAATACACTTCCAGAGATCTCAACTTGCGTTTTTTTTTTTTTTTTGCTCTATCGTGTAAGCGTGCAACAACAAAAAAAGCTATCTAACTCCTTTCACATTTAAGTGAAATTCTGACCTGCAACCTGCAGTTTACACCGTCCACGCCAGACACTGCATCCTTACTATTCGTTGACTTCTATATTGCCTTCAAGTCTATTATTAAGAGTTTGTTCGAGTTCTTTGTCAGCATCCACCTCCTGGTATTCGACTCTCCATTCTTTGTTGACCAAAGGGACGTCAGCATATAAGTCAGCTTGGTCGTCATCGCTTGAAGTTTGCGATATTGATAAGCGTGACTCATATTCTCTTCAGTTTCTACTTCAGCGATATAATAAATTTCACAGTCTTCTGAGTCAAAACCCATTTCGGAATCCGGCAAAGTAGAAGACATTGTTTGTAAAAATAGAAATCTGTAGATTGTGGACTCCCAGAAAGAATTAAGTTGGAAAATGTCATAGCTAAAGGGTTCCTTCTCGATTTGACTTCACAACCTTAACTCTCCCCAGATTCCCCATGTGCGATCGCAAACCATCCGCAACTCAATTTCGACGGAGCACAGAAAATCGAGGATTTAACCAAATCAAAAAATTTGGGGGGCAAATTACTCAAAAAAAATAAGCTTCATTATTTTAGCGAAAAAAAAATTTGGTGTTAAGAGCACTTTAAAACAAAACTGACCAATCAGTTCTGCACATAACAACACAGTGCTCCCATTGAGGCCTGGCCTCTGCCCAGAGTTGCTCCGGCTGTTCTGATATGAATCACCAGCTATCATGTCAGCAGTTTTTCAAAATTGGCTCTCTGGAGAGCAAATTGTTTATGGTGTACTCTTTGAGGAGTGCTGCGTTAGGGAAAGCTAGAGTACATGTACTTTGAAGTTGTTCTGAAGATTACTGAAGTGCCTTTTAAGTTTTAGAACATCAGTCTGTTATTCTATATCAATTGATATTGTTTTGATGGAGGTAGCAAATAAACTTGGAAATGTGAGTGAGGATATTATAAGGCCAACAGGGAAATAAAAGATAACAACAGCATTCTGGAAGCATCATAGCCAGTGATTTCCAACAACCAAAGAACTGCACTTATATATGGACCAGAACATAATAATAGAAGTTAGAACTGGGTTAGTTGGTCCATATTTTGGATCATCTATACAATAAGAATAGTAGTTACGAACTTGGTTAGTTGATCCCTATTTTGTAGGAACTAATCCAGTTATTTATTTCTGTTATTATCCATTGCTCTAGTTTAACTATTGAGCAGTCTTATAGCCAATGCGTATTTCAGCCTAATAGTTGGTTTAAACGACATATATTAATAATGTTAATTATATATTGATAATATGAGAAGTGATTATTTTCATACCACCATTCAGTCCCACGCACACAAATTCACACAAAAACATTATGTGAACTGATGCATGTAGGTCCAGATAGGTTGACAATAGCTGGTCTGTTCAAAGCCATGCAGCTATGTAAACAGCAAAGTTTCATTTAGCATGTGTAATTCAGAATATTCAACAAGAAATTTCCACCATTTTCATCCCAATCAAGCTCAACAAAGATAGTATGATAAATCACATATTGACAGAGTAAGGTCAAACTGAACAAGAAAATATTTGGCTTGGCACAAGGACATCCTCACTGCCCTTGGCAGGGATGTCAGACCTTGTGATAAATACTTTCGTATCTTTCCTTCTCATTTGGTGAATAAGTCATGGTATAATGCCCTTGTCTTAAATTGCAGATTTTCGGGTGTTTTTGTCAATATGGGCCTAACTTTCCAGAAAGCAGATGCACAAGCTGATCTGGACTGGTGGTCACATAACCATGGAAAAGGCATGCCACAGAACTGGCCCACGTTTGAGGTACATAAATATCTTCTATATAACCTATTAATAACAAATTGCCAGGTCCATACTGTATAGTAAGTTACAGACCAAGATTTTTTCCATCAAATTATTGCATGGGTCGAAAGTGCACATGCCATTAATTGAATGGGTAAAACAAGGATCCAGAACCTGCAGTACATACCAAGAAGAAGAGGTTAGTAATTTATATTTATTATATTTCTATTGTGTGTCTGCCAGGTTCTGATTTCTGTTTTGTTTCTGATGCACATCAAATCAGAGTGAATCAATTTGCAATCATTGTTAAGTGACTATTAAGTCGTAACAGTTTTCAGTACACAATTTTAGAAGAAAGAGTTTTAAACATATTTTCTTTAAAGGTTAAGAACTCTTATCTTCAAATATGGTTTTGATTTTTAACTATTAAAAAGTTTAATTTATAATCTAATTTATTAGCTTCACCATGTGATATGGTTACATGCATAGTGTACCAGCTACTGCAGTCAAAAGGATGTTTGCAGACTCCGAGACTATCAAGTGATCTTGCCAATCATAGAACTATGTCAGGGAATAAGAGAGGCCAGAAATGGAGAGAGCATTTTCAGCACTGTTATATATGTTATGTATACTTGATAGCAAGGATAGACATTTGGAAACTTGTTTCTATTTAAAAATAATTTAGCTTAATTTTTAAAACCTTAAAACTGCTAGTCCTAGAAGTCCTAGTGTTAGCTGTTTAGGTATAAACAAGCACAATGCAAGTAGTTGTCAACATATTTTACAATCAAATGTGTCTTTGGTGACAACTTCTTTGAACAGCCTTAATAGGCCACTTATCAATGCTCAATCGATGCTCAGTCCTCATAATAGGAACTGTTAAAATATTGAGCCAAATGATAAGATTTCGACAGAAAGTTTTCAAAGACTATTTCCTTAAGATCAAAAGAATCCTATGCAGATTTTGAAAGTCCCTACTTGTAAATTGCCCATTGCTTTTCTTATTCATTTATCCATAGCGATTACCAGTGTTATTGCTTTATCTATATGTAGGAAAGGAAGTGTCCAAATCGAAAGTTGCGAAAAGCAATAGCACTGTTCAGAAAACGTCCAGCAGAGCAAAGAAAACTCTGTGTACAGCCTCTGACAGGAATGCCAAGTTCCAAGGAGCCACATAACAAATTAAGAATGTTGCATTTTGATCTGGAAGATAACTCTCTCAGGAAGAGTGAAACTGCGGATTCTGATAATCTCATTAGTTTTAACACGGATGAACTTCTTGGTGAAGAAGTTCTGTACCATAACATTGATTCAAAAACTAGTTGCAATGCAAAGATTAACAATGGTGTGAATATTGGAGAACAACCACAAGTCGGAACTGTTTTGCCCAGCATGGAACCTGTAGAAAGTAGACATTGTGACAGTGCCACAGAGGTAGTTTACTGTGAAATACCGGATGTGTTAGTCAGAAACCAGTTAGCTAGTGATTATAGCTCACAGGAAAAAGGACTGTTAGGCCAGAGTTCACAGAGTGATGGAGTGTCAGAACATGTTAAAGTAAAGTATAACGGGCACACAGAGTTAGGTCAGGTAAGTAAGTTTACTGCCTTAAAATAGAGAGAAGGAAGTGTATGCTTTTAGATTAGGTAAAATTTTATTTATTACTGGCATTGGAGAGATTTCATTAACGTTTTTAACAGGAAGGCAACTGGTTTTTACAGGCAAGGAAACCTTTTTGAACTAAACTTCTTTATAAGAAGATCTTTTCTCTGGATGGTCAAACTAGGCAGGCAAAATCATCCTTGCAACCAGTTGATTTGCCTGGTTCCTGGCTCTTTTTGAAATTCCTGAGAGTTTTAATGTTTTAGGAATATGTTGATTTCTACCTGTTGCAACAGAATTCCTCATGGTACTCCAGAGAAGTACCTTGCTTAAACTCGATCTCAAACTAGGCCAGGTGGACCTGACATTTATTCAACATACTGTATTCTGGACTTCTATTTGACCACAGCATTTTATTAAGCACAGGTTTTTTATTATCTATAGCTGATAGTCATATCTTGCAGATATTACCTTCAACTTGTTATACATAATATCTTTGAGACAATTATTTACAGCTTCTCCTTGGAGACCAAACATTGAATCAAAAAATACATTCAAAACTTTTCATTGACAATTTAAACCTGCCCATTCTCTTAGGATGAAATTAAGTCCTCATTCATTTACAATTTTACCTCTATGCTTTTCCTGAACAGGACTTTATAACTCTGCCATATCGAAGAAATACTCCATTTTTTATCTATTTTTTTTGTTTGCATGCCTAGTTCTTGAGTTGGTTTGAAACAATTCTTCTCAGTATTGCTAATGGTGCACCCGATTTCATAAATGGTGCGCATAACATTGTGGCCTGTTTTTCAGGAGTACAATGAGCCTCCTCCTGCCAAACGAACATTATCGATGCGCCGCCATCAGGAAGCATCTGCACCACCCAGTTATTCAGCTAATCAGAATCATGTTGATGACAACACTGACTACTCTCATCAAAATGAGATGTAAGTACAGAAACTACTAGTAGTAAATCATTGACCTTTAATTAATCCAACTTAAAGTATATATGACATGAAAAATAGTTGCTGTATTTAAACAGCTTTTCAAACTACAGAAGAATGGTGTTTTCCTTTTTCGAATATCTTTTTTTGTGTTAGAGATACTGACATTTTTTTGTCTATTATGCAAATTAGGAAAGTTATTTCTGTTCAGCATAAGGTTTGCAACTAAAGTGGTAAAATACTAAAATAAAAAATATCTCTGAAAGTATTGAAGCAGTGTTCTTTAAACTTGGCACCAGAAATGTTCATCATAAATGAAAAAAATGAAATGGTGATTTGTGCAATATTATTTATGCAGGGCTTCTGACAGGCATTTTTCCCCATTTCTGTTGCTTTATTTGACAACTGATTCACTCATCAGTCACTCCTTCATTGAGGGCCACAACCTGTGGCACCTGTGAGGACCCAGTATGCTTTATGTTACAGATTCTTATTTTGCTTTTTGCTCATACAATAATTATATATGTATATAGGAAATGTCACCAAAAAGTTGCAAAATTAATTCAAAGTTTTCGCTTATCCTGGTTGAAATTAATCAGACTTTGAACAACCTGGCCTAGACTGACTACTAACATAATTTTTTAAAATCAAAACTCATACATTGTTCTCATGTCAGGTGTGAGATTAAGATGAGTCAGATGAGAAATTTCATTGAGCAGTGCAATTTTTCATTGTTATTTTCTCTGTTTCCATAGTAATCCATTTAATGATTACACTACAACAGCAAGTGACGACTTCAGTGGTCCATCAGCAAAAGATGAGTGGGATATTGAACCACCCCCCATTGAGGATGCTGGCATTCCTGTCAGGGCTTTGTACGACTTCCAAGGTGTGGAAGAGGATGAACTCAACTTCAAAGAAGGGGACGTTCTTACACAACTATCATCGCAAGATGATCAAGGGTGGTGCCAGGGTAGATATCAGGGTAGAGTTGGACATTTTCCAGGGTCCTATGTGGAACCACTATAGAAAAGAGTTAGGTGACTTGCACTCGTCCTTAGCTTAGCTTGTACGCTTAGTCTTGGCTAACATCTAAGTGATTCCACCCTTCATTGGTGTAATCCTGGCATCTTAGGTCAAAGCCATTTATCTAGTTAAGATATAGACAATTTAAGTATAGAGCCTTGGACAGAATCAGAGGCAACTTGAGTGATTGGTGGTTGAGATAGTAGTTGAGTAATAGTTGAGAAATATACAACCCATGTACACTGTAGTGATCATATGAAAAGGAACAAATTTGAAGTTAATTTGGGTGCAAGAACCAATTTGCTTGCTTGTAAATATTATGAGGTTCTATGTTTGAAATCCAGATTACATTTGAGAGATTCAAAACAATCCTCCATTTTGAGGAACTAAATGAAGGAAAACTTTTGTTTCCAGGAGCGTAGGACCTTTTACCAATATTGTAAAATTCACCCCATGTTTAGGATTTTTGCATTAGCAGAGCACTGCCAGGGGCTATGCTATGGAAGCCCCCGGTTGCCACGAGCAACTAAAGTTTGCCTTTGGGCGACATGAAGAACTTACATTTTTGTGTAAGCTTACATGCTGGGCACCCAGTATTCATGGTTACAAACTTTTGGGCTCCTTAAAATTTTCAGACTACAGCCTTACTTGCATCAGCAGAGCCCAAAGACAATATTGGTTTTTAAGGAAACTGTTGCACTTCAACATACTTTGGTATCATATAGTTAACAACTTGAAATTAATGAAGGTAAATTAATTATTTTAATGAATTATAAAGCTGAAGTTTCAGGTGTCTAAAATGAAGCAAAAGTTTCTCTCAATTTGTTCAAATTCACTATGGTAGTTACTTTACCTTGATAAGCTCCTTGTTGAAAATTAAGTAAGTGTTCCCTGTTATTTTTGCTCCACTAAATGGATGACTACATAAATATATACAGTATATAAAATATAGCTTTTTATACAACCAGCACTGTGTTTCAAGTGAAACGAAGTTCAATTCAATTTAGAGACTATAGCTGTATAACTATGAAGCTTGTAATAAACTTGTAATAAAATTGGTATGGATTAGAGCGTAATGGGTTATGCTGAAAATGTGTTTTTTTTGGCTCCTACTTGGTGTAGAAGACACGGTTGATGTAAAACAATAAAGAACAAAAGGAACGAGGAAAACGATAACAATAGGTTTGTGTGCCTTCTACACAAAGAAGGAACCGTTTTTTTTTTCTATAATTTATTTATTTGACCCACATGATCAATCATTTCAATTGTACTGGCTATTGAGTAGTCAGTACTGTTGAATAACAAGTCCTGCACTGATCTTTGTTTAAAACGTTTCTATGATTGGCTCCTTTTCAACTTGAAAAATCCAAGTTGTACGTAGTGATCGGATCCTGGAGTGGGGGGAGGTGAACTGCAGTATGATAAGGTCAGGGGGGCTTGTGGGGAAAAATTTTGAATTTAAACCCTGTAGCCAGGAGACCAATCTGGGCGCGGCTTGAGCCTGAAGGAGTCCGCGTTTGTAACCCAGACTCGAGAGACCAGCGGAAATCCGGCTAGCTAAGTTTCAGCTTTTGTGGTCGGATATGAAGCGGTGTTTTGGGGGGTTTACTTCCCGGACAAGGATCGCCGATGACTCATGAATATTTTCAACAGTGTGACGTCCCCTTATCAGTTTTATCTGACTGTTCGTTTTGCTGTATTTCTTAATAGTGCCAGTGGGCTTCAACTTTTTTTCAGGTATCTCTGGCTCAATAAATGACAAATAAATAATATACGATTAATTAAATCACTATCCGCGGATCGCGTGGTTTGCTTCAACACCTATCCGCTGAATAGCGATTTATCTGTAACAACTGGGGCCTGGGTACAAGATTAGAGAGTAGCTTTGATCAGTGAGCATTTTTCATTCCAAAACTAACCTAGTGTTCTTTTCAGTTTTTATGTTTGTTTTTGTCCATCTGTCTGCATGTCCGTCTGCCTGCCTGTCTGTCTGTCTGTTTGTTTGTATATTTGTTTGTTTTGTTGCATGTAAAAAAATTACACTTACATACAAGCTCCGACATAATGATTTCAAACATAAAAGAAGTTGACTACCGTTACAATTCTCTTAGTTCGCTATAAAAACTTGAAATGTAACCCAGCAAGCTTTCCAGTAGCAACCTTAGTAGTACTCAGAAAAATTTATCTCTAAACTAAACCCATATGGACATGGGGTCACCGTGAAACTGTTACACAAAACTTAGTAGAAGAGATTTCGACTAAGTTCGAGTGTCAGCATCCTCGGAGACCCAGCGGCTGCTAGTTTATTTGAAGGGCAGATGAGCCCCTGGGAACTTACTCTGGGGCTCTTCTGCCCTTCAAATAAACTAGCAGCCCCTGGGTCTCCGAGGATGGAGTGTTAGCAAAGCCGGGTTCCGATGTTCTTTTCTTGTAGGGAGGTGCAAATTCACAAATGTTACTCTGGGTGGTGTTTGTCTTTGTTACGCGGCAGGATACGGGATGCGAGGGTATGAGCCTTGGCAATCTCCTTTCCCGCCTCTGCGTGTTTTTTCCTTATGTACCAAGTAAGGAGTGTTGTCTGTTCACTGTGTGTTTGAGATTTTGATTGAGGAGTCCACAATCTGATGGACTCCTGGCTCTTATCCTAAACGATCGTCGAGTGCTTGGGTAAGTTATGCTCCTATTAAATATGACGGCTTATGCAGCCTTGCTAAGAAAGTTATGCTCGTATGATAACTTGTGCTCGGAATAGTCATATCAGCCCTTTCCGAATTCGGTTGCCGCCATTTCCACACCGCTGAAGGTTAGGGAGCTTAAATGCCTGAACAGAAAATAAGGTTACTTGAAAAAGCCTCTTGCACAAATTTAAACTCAAGGCTTGTAGGAACTGTGCGGCAAATAGAAAATCAAATTTTTCCCCTATTCTGTCCAGGATTTCAAGGGTCAGAATTACTCTTGCGTGACTTTGCCGACGTAACATGATGAATGAAGGGTATTCCCAGAGGACTGCTTTTCATCATGTGAGGCACATGTGATGTATATTAATACACTCAGAAGCGCTCAATTTACAGACACGCGGTATTGAAGAAGAGATTCCGGCTTGGAAAGAAACTAGCCAGGCCATTCAAGGTAAAACTACCGTTTTAGCTTGTACTAAGGTAGGAAAAATTTCGTATTTCATAATTTTGATCGCTCCTCAGCGAGATCGACGACCCCGCGGTTATACGGTAGATGACTTATACGTTTATATACAGTTGTATTTGCTAGTTTGTAGTTTTTATATAAACATCATTCTATCAATGCAGATGAACTTCTTCTGTTCCTTCCAATTTGACATGTACATGACGTAATAATGTAAGTAAAAAGAGTTTTTTTAACCATGGCACGACAAAACCTGTTAACGACTTGAACGAACTAGACATCTTCTCCGGGCCCGATTTGTAAATCTTCTCCATACTTCATGATCAATAGTGGATCACGCCTTGAAGAGGGACGAAGACCTAGAAAAGTAATGTCATGTCCTGCTTGAACAATAACGTTGAAAACTATCCAGTAATTATTGCGCAATGTCGTAAAAGCCGAAATAATAGGTAAAGGTTGAACAACGGCGCTTAGCTTTTCATCGGCAACAAAAGCCATTGTTTGTTTTAACTGACAAGATCAGAGCAGGTTACCTGACAAATGACAACCATTACAAAAGACACAAATGATTGGTATGGCATCAAATTTCATTGTCTCTAAGTGGAATCCAACTGGGAGAGTTTCACTTCCGTTTTAGGCCGCACTTCCATTCTTCGCCTGAATGACTCTTCTTTCGCTCTGAGCATTCTGTAGGTAATATGCAAGAGAAAAAATGTTATCTGATAAAAGAACGCCACTTGAGTAGCTATATAAACATATTCGGTAGTAATTCTTGACCTCTAGCGAATGCTTTAAATACTTAACCCCAAAATGACCAACTTACTATGAAATTTCTTTTTTTTCCACGTTTTTATTTGATTTGGTTAGCTTCAGCTGAGTTTCTCGCTTGCTTGTTTGTTTGTGTACCTTTTCTTCAATGAGCTGTCCAGTACTGAACAACAAAGATTGAAATATCTAGTGATGAAAATCTGTTTACCCCTAGTGTTTGTTTCACTGCGGCGCGAAGCCTTGCCTCGTTTTGTATTCTGAACAGAAGGCGGACTGAAAACCAAATAAGGAAACACCTCAAGAAAGGTGATTATCCAAACTAAAATTACACGAAACAGTGCAAAGAAGATAAAACAACCATAAAACTACCGAGTTATAAAAGTGCGCGTCACTGGATGGTGAAAAAAGCTAAGTAACAATTATAAATTACGTCTTAAATTCTGAACCCCACAAAGTTCACCCCAATTTTTTGCGTCTGTTCGACTAGTAGAGTGAAGTCAGTGGGGTCGTGGATGCTCGTTGTAAAGAAAATTGTGCTTTAGCCCCTTTCTTCGGTTCCAGTCTTCGTCTTAAGACTTACAATAATTTCAATTTAGGCCCTAAGCAATCTCCCGGTATGGCAGGCGAACGATAATTGGGATCATTGTTGTTTTTTTAAAGATCAGGGATTCATTGCAAAGCAAGAAGAAGATTTTGAATTGGCAATAAATATTGTTCAGGCTGGCAATCTTGTCATAAAGTACTGACATCTTAAGTCAGTGAAGATAGATCATTGTCTTGTGTAACTTTTTTTCAGTTCGAAGAAAGCACCCTACAGCATCATGCAAGAGCACAAATTTACGACGTTTTACGAACCGTTCAGGATCAAATCTGTAGAGAAAATCAAACAAACAACGCGAGACGAGAGAATCAAGTTCCTGAAGCAAGCCAACTACAACTTGTACCTCTTGGACTCGGAGAATATTATGATTGATCTGCTAACAGATTCGGGGACTGGGGCGATGAGCTCGCAACAGTGGGCAGCGGTCATGCTTGGGGACGAATCGTACGCAGGCTCCCCGAGTTACCGGAAGTTTGAGCAAGTTGTCAAAGAGATCTTTGGATACCGCCACGTGATCCCCACACACCAGGGACGCGCCGCTGAGCGCATTCTTTTCCGCTGCTCAGTGTCAGACGGAGATATAGTGCCAAATAACGCCCATTTTGCCACCACTTTGGCCAACATCGAAGCGCAAGGAGGCAAAGCGATTAATTTTATGACACCTGAAGCAATGGAGACAAGTAAAAATGTTCCATTTAAAGGGAACATGAATATCGAGAAGCTTGAGGAAAAGCTGTCGACTTGTCGAGCCAGGATTCCGCTGGTCATGATCACCATAACAAATAACATGGTGGGAGGCGAGCCTGTGAGCATGGAGAACATCAAAGCGGTTTCTAAACTCTGCCGCGCTCATGGAATTCCACTGTTTTTCGATGCTTGCCGTTTTGCTGAAAACGCTTGGTTCATCAAGATCAAAGAAGAGGGATACGCCAATCGCACACCAAAAGAGATCGCGCGAGAAATCTTTTCATACGGTGACGGCTGCACCATGTCAGCTAAAAAAGACGGGTTGGCTAACATCGGGGGATTTTTGGCAATGAATGACGGCGAGCTCGCCTCGAAATGTCGCAAGGAACTCTTGATCACCGAGGGATTTACAACTTATGGCGGGCTTGCCGGGCGGGATCTTGAGGCGATCGCTGTCGGATTAAACGAGGTAGTAGAGGAAGAGTACTTGAAGTATCAAGTCGGATTTGTCAAGTTTTTAGCGGACTTACTCGTGCAGAACCAAGTCCCGATTGTCACGCCACCCGGCGGTCACGCAGTGTACATCGACGCTGGCGCGATGCTTCCCCATATTCCCAGGGAAAAGTTTCCGGCGTGGGCTCTTGGCTGCGCTCTTTATGTCGAGGGTGGGATCCGAGGGGCGGAGGTTGGCGGGGTGATGTTAGGAAAGCCCGGAAAGCCCACGGCGACTCCTTCTGAGGGAAAGAATGTGGAAAATGAAGATGATGCTGTGGAGAATGACGACGTATTTGAATCTGAAGAAGAGGAACATGAAGAGTTGTTCCGTTTGGCCATCCCTCGTCGTACCTACACTGAATCTCACATGAGGTTAGTTGCAGTGAGCACTGAGAAACCTGCTCTCAAAACATTTTGGTTTATAACATGCCATAGAAAATACTGCCAATCAGAATACAGGAAAGCAGTCGTATATTCGACGGTATTAAGCGCCACCGTCCCATCATGCGCCACGCGTATGTCCCGGCCATTGATTGGTTGGCCACTGTATTTTCTATGCCATGTTAGGGTTATGCAAGGCCGCGGCGCTCTTGTGGCATATCATGAAAACTTCCACTTGTCACTTGTATTTTCTTGGAATACAAAATCACAAAGGCTCGTGTATACCGAGAAAACACAAGTGATTCTTGATATATTCCATGATATATATATACCACTCGAAAGCGTTGCATAACTACTAACTAGTACATATGCAATATCGCGTGGTAAGAGCAATTTTTGCGGGGTAAAATTTTATGGATTGGCGGCGATTTCAGTTTTTGCTTTGTCAGATTTTTTTTAACAATTGGGATGCAACGTAATGCTATTTATTGATAAATATAAATGTTATTCACTATGAACACTATAAAATAACTTCCAAAATTAAAGCGCAATCTATGCCACAAAGTATATGGAATGGTTAATTTCCAGTAACTGTTTTGGGAATCACTATATGTCCTTACAACCCGCTAGTTCTGACAGCTAGTCTTTCGATAGTGTCGGGATCAAGCCTCGGGTTTCAACTGTATGTATAAGAACATTTGATTTTACAAGGTAGCACAATTCTAAGTCTCTGATCAAATTTGGTACATCTCTTCCAGTCAAAATTAATAATTATTATATGGCTGAAGCGATGAAAATGAGAATTCTGATTGATTCCCTGAGCGGCCCGAATTTCCAATACGGATCGCTAAGATGAACCTCTCACAAATTGTGATTTTGAGACATCAAATAAAAGATAATTTTTTTTCTCAACTAAAAATCAACTTTTTCCAATACGGACCTCACCTAGTTCAATAACATGTATCTTTCGCACACTTCCCGTAGGTATGTCGCTGAAGTCTGTGCACATTTGTACAAGAACCGGTCAAAGGTTTGTGGTTATCAAATCACGTGGGAACCGGCCATGCTACGTCACTTCACTGCTCATCTGGAGCCCATTCCGACATCGTCAAGTCCGTCCGCGGAGGAAGCGAATCGAGAACGCCATCCGTCAACTGTAAAGGTGTCCAGCGGTCAGGTGTTACGGAGTAGAAAAAACTCTGCCATGCAATTTAGTTAATTTAAACAGGAAATAGATGTAAATCAACTACAAAACAGTCTCAGGAAGTCAGATTTTTCTTCCATTGTTTTGCATAAGCTCCGTTACAGTTTAAGTGAACACCATACCAAGGAAAGTGTCGTATCCGTTGCTGTTATTTGAATAGTTAGGAACATTTCTTAGGAAAAGACAATCGCTGCGAAAGGAAACAAAGGGAAATATGAGATCGATCATTCGACTGTAAATAACTTTTGCAAACAGTCAATATGATGGCTACTGTTCACTTCAGTACCCAGAGCTGCCTGTCCCTGTCCTTGCTATTGCCCCGCTAGCTAGGAAGGACAAGTGTTTCTGGGGACGAGAATGCGTTGCTCTTGAGATGACGTGATGCGTGTTTTTCATGTATTTAAGCGTGCGTCATCTTATCTGAGGGTAACATTACACTTCGGTAGCATACACCCTTGCTAATCAAAGTGTGCTTTACGTTGAAAAGCGCAGTCCTCGCGCGGTAGATTTTCCTGGGAAAGGCCTGGACCTTCGGACATGGAGACGAATTAAAGACACTAGAGGAAACTTGATTGATTGTTCTATTTTATACATTTTTACGTGCATTTGGGCAGGATAATAACTCCCCGAAAAGGGCCATTTGTTACCAAAAGGAGGGACAAATTCTAAAACTCTCATTTTAACAACATTGATTCCTTTAGTTTTTGGTGTATGATAACCATGCCAAATAAGAAGCTTAACTAGGATTAAATGACGTCACTCGGTTTGGCTGAATAAGCAGAATTGACACAAAGATGCCTAATAACAGTTAAATGCAAACCTGTTACATACATTTATTTTTAGTTACCGCAAACTTCAAAAGCTGTTTTCAGACCTAATTCCAACAACTTTTATAACTAGAAATAGTGTTCACTATAGCTGCCCCCGCTTTTGATATCCTGTTTATTGGATGTGTATTGAATACAAA
>OMLO01000415.1_pt1 | contig 27326 bp, 10 predicted proteins | sample 1674811 | NCBI WGS metagenome assembly OMLO01 (sample SAMN06265003, study PRJEB25207) | coral metagenome | isolation source: Coral host | place: Mexico:La Bocana,Puerto Morelos, Mexico | collected 2008-11-13
GGTCGTGGGTTCAAATCCCATCTGGTGCTCGGTTTTTTCCGAGTTCCCATTTAATGATGCAAATATTTATCTTGTTGATTATCAAGTTGTCGTTGAAACTGAGATTACGATGTAAAATATTTACTTTGTGATAGAAAATCGCCCAGACTGCCTCCACTATTTCGGATTATATTGTACTGTTTTGTCGTGATATATTATATCATTTTACTTTCAGAACTGATGCTCCAACATTTGCACCCTTTTTAGAACTCTTACTATATGTATCCTTACACATCATTAATCTAAACACTAAAAAACTCATTTTTACTTTGCATTGGCATACGTTTCGAGCAGTCTCACCCTGTTCAATATTTTTCCAATCTATATTGATGTATTTGTCTCGGTCCGGCCTTGTGTGTTCGTGGAAAAATCCCAAAGCGTGCATGATCTCGTGTACGACCGTCCCAATCCTCTCGCACCCAATGCCGATGGAAATGGTCTGTTCGATATCACTGGGGTCCCTACCAACTCTTGAGTAACACCTTGCAATTGTGAAAAAAAATACGGTTAATTAATAACAAGTATTTATTGTTGTATAGCATGTCTCCTGATCGAGCGTTCGGGTTCGAGTCCTGGCCGGGGACATTTCGTTGTGTTCTTAGGAAGACACTTTCACAGTGCCTCTCTCCACCCATGTATACAATGGGTACCGGCGAACGTAATGCTAGGGGGAGGGGTAACCCTGCGATAGACTAGCATCCCATCTAGGGGAGAGTAGAAATATTCCTAGTCGCTTCATGCTACAGAAACCGGAATAAACTTCGGCTTGATGAACCACTTAACCATCGTTTGTAGACTTTACCATTGCTATACGGCTATAGCTTGTTAAGATATGACGTAACCTGTGATTGGTTCAAAGTCTAGACCGGAGTTCCCAGTAACGCACATGAGCACATTATGAAGACATACCTTATAGCTGTAGAAGAACTGATCGCTAAATATTTTGGCGAGGGCCATGTAATAAACGCCTTATTGACTTTCTTTCGTCATCGTAATCAGTTAGTAAGGAATATTTAAAATTCTAAATACTTAAATTTATTCCAATACTTAAATTTATTGTATTTTTGACTATGAACCTACCCATCCCCGCTGAAGAACTTCACATAACTTTTATGCTGTGAGTCTTTTTTAGGAAGTTCAACAAACTTCAAGCATGTTCTTTTCTTCAGGTGGTGAATTCCTTGCTTGATAATATCAACGGTAACAGACCCTAAAAAGAAAACATAACATGGTTAATAATCAACTCAGAACCTGCGAAATTCCTTATTGTACATCTCTAAGATTAATATCCTGGGCAGAAGTATTGTTTTTTTATTTAGGTCCAAGCGCTAACAGCCCCAGAGACTTATTTATCTGACACTGTACAGCTAGTAGAATCTTCATACAAACTGTATGTGGAATTACGATAAATATCATCTCTACCGTTAATAACATACCTAAGGCTTCGTCAAACTTGTAGTAAACTATTCCTTTCGGCCAATACAGTACAGGACTGACGACAGCGTCACGTGCTGTGACCTCTCCACCAGTAAGATATCGTTCCGTTTCTTTATCCATGACAATGTCTCCTTCAAACAGACCTAACAGAGTAAAAACAGTTGTAATTTTTCATGCCTTATCATTTTGTTTTCCTATTTTGTCTTTCTTGAAGGTAGTAAAAGGATTGTTTCTTCATGCAGGAAGCGCCGATCTAACGGTTTTTTTGTCAACCTGCTTTTAGCAGCCTATCCCTTATAAGTGACCAAACGCGGGGCAAAACGTCGTATTTAATGTCACACCCGCCACAAATCATAAAGAAATACAATCAATATCACAGATGAAAACCTGGAATGATATGTCCTTTTTGTAACTTGAAGCTCTTTGACGTTGACAGGGGACAGGGTAACATTAAAGGTTCAGACCGTTACGTTAACGGCGGACGAAATTTGGCCTATAGATATTAATCAATTGTGCTTGGTTAATTCGTCTTACCACTAGTCTCCTCTGATCTTGCTTTATCAACGTCATTTTCAACTGCAATCAACAAAAGTATCATATATATAGCTAATCCGGAATACTTTATTGGAAAATACAACACGTTATATATTATACAATTCATCTTGGTTTTGAGGCTCGCTTGAATTAAACAATAAAACTCATTGACTCATCCTTCAACCTTGACTTGATCTCTTTTGGGTTACGTTTTCTCCTTAAGCGCAGAACCAAGTTTGAATTTCAATATATTGACATTATACTGTTATTTGGACATCGACAGTTTGTCCGACATTTCCCAGAAGAGTTCAACTCTTAGCCTTATTTGACGTGAAAGATATAATAGCTCTCCGTTAGCCTCAAACAAAATCACGTATGTTTATCTTTAGATATCTTCCGAGGTCGTAGATGTACTCAATATTTTCGCGCCAAATGGATACGGTACAAGTTGATTAGTTTATCTAGAAACTATATTTTCTGTCACATTCATATTGCAGTATGTCGAACAAGAGTGGCAAGAGTGGGCAGGTAAGATTCACTTTGATAGGTTTACCGCATGGCCAATTGTCCTATAGCGCTTACACAATGCATTCCGGTTTAGCTGACTAGTTTCCCTGAGTACACAGCTGTCAATGAACAAAACAACATATTATCGATTTTCAAGAGGCGCATATTCTTTCACTGAGCCATAATTTCCCTTAGAACAGATGTGCTTCTCGTATTTACGACTTGGCTTTACACGTTTGTTTTTCTTTGTTACCCTTTATTTCGTGATGACGTTAATAATAATAATTATGCATTTTTTATCAGTTTTATTTCATGTTAACCAAGAAACTGGCACCATATATGGATAAAGCAAAGCCGGAAAATAAACCACGTTGAGTCTTGAACTCGACCAATCACAATCCTCAAAAGTGAACTCTTTGCCGACCTTTTGAGTTCGATGTCATGTTGTTTGTTAGGACACCAGACTTGCCACGTTTCTGGACGCCTTTACTTCATTCCTTTAAGGAAAATGTTTAGGACGATATTCAAAAGATCCAGGTGTAGCTGATCTGCAGTGACATGACATAAGTGTGAATTGCACAGTTGCTCTGGAGCTGATTTTTTTTAAAGTAAAAATGAAATTTTGCAGCGGTGTTAAGTTTGCCTGTCTTTTCGAATATCGCCGATGCAAAAACGCAAAATAACAAGCATACGTCACAGTTTAATGATGATGAAGACCCATGTCAGTTACAGCATAGTTAGTAGAGGGAGACTCCCTCTACTAACTATGGTTACAGAGAGTATCGAAGATGAAAACGTCTTCGAGAAAATGGTAAAAATATGCTCCGAATCTGTCTTTTCCAAGATAGTAAAAGCATATCACAGCGAAACCAGGACTGGCTGATCAACTGTAAGACGGCCGCGAAGTCATCAACAGCTGTTTTTAGTACCTGTTAACACACGCAAATTTCCGCTTGTTATTTTTTTATGCCTGCCGTTCATAAAAACAATCAGAGATCCGTTCGTAGGGCTAGTTGATTTTTTCTTCTGTTACACAGCAAATGAACAAACCAGTTCTTTTTTTTGCAGGTAATTTGACTCTTTAATAAACTTCGACAGTTCGCGTTTGAAGAATTTCCTTCGGTTGGAGATATTCCTTCGTCAAAAGCAATGCAATACTAATGCGATATTTCACAAAAGATTCTTGCTGATTGTAGTCATTTTGAGTACATGTACAATCTGATTCTATTTTTTTTCCTCGGTCAGAGGTGCTCTTGGTTCCTCCGGCAACTAGAGCGCACAGAGAAAGTGGTTCTTGCAATAAAGTAAACGAGAAACTGAAATCCAGAGACTACAGTTGTGTTGGTGGTGTTTTTGTTATTGTCGTCGCCATTTTATTGAGCAGTTGTTTTGTCTTCAATCTTTCACTAACATCTCTGTCGCGACAAATAGCTGAATCTCTGGCACTATCAGCTCCGTTTAATTGAACCGAGTTGGAGCTCTGCAAAGGAACTTAGTAGGCCCATTCATCCAAAAATTTAGACTCTTATTGGCTGGTTGTTCTTTATACTGTTTTGAGAGCTTCCATTTCGTCATCTTCAGTGATTGCCTACTGCAATCTTTTGATTGAATTGAGCAAACTTGGGAAATGAAAAATCCATGCATTTTCATGCAAAAAAGCCCAAAAAAGTCTCGATCGATTGTTATATAAACCGGTAATTTCTGAAGCACTAACACGCTCGTTTTGTCCAGATCAATACGTGCCATGCGTCATACGGTCAAAGGTACTTGATAAGCAAAAATGAGGAAAAAATAAAATCGCTATGAATATGCGTTTACTTAATACTCGAAACATTCGATCTTTTGAAGCAAATTACATTACAAAAAAATAAATCTCGTCTTAAAGGGAATAAAACTGTATGATACGTATTTTGTCTGGCGTTCATACGAGAAAATGTAATAAAACTCTCACCAAATTTCAGCTAACTGATCAACACCTATACACAGGCCTTCGGACAACAAATATCTGACTGAGACGGAATGAAAATAAAGCTTCGAAAAACGCGCTCAAAATTGTCTCCCGTTGTTGTTACCGGATGAATCAAAATCAGCTCAAAGCACTTGGCAACAGATTCCAACGAAAATAGGTCAGAAAATTGTCGTTATTAGTCGAAGATTGCATGTGAAACTACGCCAATAAATTCGGTGAAAATAAAGAGAACGAAAAAGGAGAAGGCCTTTTTTGTTCTAGTACTTACCGATATCCTGTAAAAGGACGTCCATACGACCTTTTTTTGAGCGTATTCTGCAGCGAACAACAGCAAAATAGAAGAGAAGAAGAAGAAAAATGGTCCGCATCGCGACAATCCACTCGCTGTGTTCGATCGTTCACTTTCGGAGCAAATATCGCTACAGCATATTGCACTAGTGACTGATATAGAATTTGGGCCTCAAGGGACAGCTCTCAAAGTGGAATTTTTCCTGCCGTTTTAAATCAGCTGGCTAAAAATTCCTATTACAAAATCGTCTTCTACGATGTCAAAATATTGCAATGGTCCTTCTTTTGCCCATTCAAAGGCATTTAACTGCTTTTTTATGTGTGAGTAGTTTTTCCGCTTTTGAATTAAACTTCAGGTGTCGTAACCAAGATTTTGTTATTACTTCTGTCATGCTTGATTACCGCGCATTGTTTTTCGACACAAAGACTTCTGGATATAAGAACAATAAGATTAGTCTGTGTTGAGTTCTGAGCGCGAAAAGGGTATCTATATTTTTTCTTAAGATAATAGTAATCGAATTGACCTAAAGTTAAAGGATAACTGATTCGTTATGGCTAAAAAATTTTTAATTTCGAATTTGTTGACGACATTTCCTTTTGGAATGTACAAGTAGGTAAAATTATTGCAACGGTTGTTAACGTCATAAGTGGTCTTATTGAAAAGAACAATACACAGTTCGCACGACACTAGCAAGATGAGAACTTACTTTATTTTGCAGAATATTGCTTGCGAATTAAACAAATACCTCGTTTAACCTAAATATAACACGATTTGAGATATATTGAAATTCAGCTCAAATTTTATTCGTTGCTTACTGAAATTTATTACATCAGACCTTATTTAAACTGTTAATGATGATCAAAATATGAGCGTGGCAGTTTAATCAAAACAATTGCCTTTGAATATGTTATATAAATTATGTAAATTACATAGAACCGTTTGTAGCTTAAGGCCCCATCCACAGTACGCTGGACGAATTTGACAACAGCTGTTTCACTCTGAAAATGCATTAAATGTTTAATTTCCGTCGACACAACACCACAGAAACACGTAACAGTCACAGGTCAATTTTCATTTGTGTCTGAGTAAAACTCGGGGACAGGAATATCATAATCATGACGTCATCGTTTTCGACAAGTTTCATTTCCGTCATGTTTTACGTCCACACTAGAACGCGAGGACGGTGTTTTCCATTCCTCCGGTTTGAAGAGCTTCTTTGAAAAGCTCCGTTTTTTTAACGGATTAGTGTGGACGGTAGGCCTGACCGCAGAAATAAAGCTACGTTTTCAGTCTCAAAAAAACCCAAAATGATAAAATAGGCCAAATGCTGTAGACAACAGAAACCAGGCAAAGTGAGCATACTTTCTTTATTTTATCAAAAAAGCAACATTTTATTTAATTTCGATGCTCGTTTTTATCCTTAATCGTTATTTTAAACTCCATACAAAACCTCTTCAGACTGGTTTTCCGCATTAGCTACGGAGTCGTATTCGGAGTCATAATGATCAGAAGCGTAGAACGATAAGATCTAGTGAAATTCAAAACAACTGAGTCCGATTGTGCTTGGACGCTGTCGCTTACGATCTAAAGCAAACTAAATTGTCGGAGTCGGAGGCAGAAGGGGAAGAATAAACCAATCATAACGCTCAATTCTTGGTCTTGTGATTTGTTGGTACTTCCGCTTCTGCTTCCGTCTCCGACAATCTAGTTTCCACTGGATCATAAGCGACGGAGTCGTCAATGGAATCGGAATAAATGAAAACGTTCCAGTAATTCTTGAGACTCCGATTTTCGATTTTCACTAGGTCATAAGCGCTCTTACCACTTCAACTACGACTCCGACTACGACTACCTCGCTAGTGAAAACCAGCGTTTAGACGCGGCGCTCAAATATTCTCAACGGCCCAAAGTGTAACGCAAAACCGCACACTTAATGGTGGTCACTTTCCATTCGATATGCGTACGTAAATCATTACTATTTGATCGATCCCTCCAATTGTGAGTTTGGGAGGCCTGTGATTGATTTGCCGGGTTTTGGGAAAAAAAAGAAATGAAAGAAAAAAAGAAAGAAAGAATTAAACAAGTCACTGATCATAGCCAAAGGGACACCTGGGTAATCCCAAGATAAATAGCGAGTACAGAAAAAGCATATCAGGTACCTTTGACAAGGATCGTATGTAGATTTTTTCGTGCTGGTTTGGGCTGAATTTAGATCTTTGGACTTAGAAGACCAGTGTCACAGTCTCCCACGACTGAACAAAGGTATTTACTGTGAATTCATGCGATATTTAACTAGTTTGTTCCTTTGTGAACTTGTTTACCGCGAGGAATGCGTATTTTATACATTGATTATATCTACTGAGTATCTGCGTTTATATATTTACGGTTTTTGACAAGCCTGTGAGGATACCTTTTAAAGACTTATCACTTGTAGCATTATAAGATATTACAAGACTTGGAAGGCTATAACAATACGTGTCAAGTGGAAGAAGAAGACAATTATTTTGTCCAGTTCTCAATGCTTGTTCGCAAGCGATAAGTTATTTCTCAAGCTGGGGCCGGTAAGTGGTACACAAGTAAATGTTCAAAGTAACAAGTTTATTACATGTTATATTAATACTATATTAATGTTGAAGCAGCTCTTATAGATTTTATGGGGATTTAGCTTACTACTCTAACACTCCAATAAATCAGGAGACCCTGAATAAATCAACCACTGGGCACACTTCTTTGCTTCAGCTGATTTAATGATCAACAACTGACATATTACAAGTGTTAACTCTATTCTACCTCTTGGATCTTTAGTGTTACCCTAGTGTTGTTTTAATGACCAGATTAGAATCATCAAAGGAAAGACCTCTCCACGTCGTCTACGCCGCAAAAATTTGGAAACGCAACGATCACTGTCAGTTTGGATTTGTGCTTGAGGAAAACTCGGGCAGGGAAATCGAATGATTGTCGTGACGGCACCTTTTTCAATAAGCTTCGTTTCACGTTCACACAAAAGCAAAAATCCGGCGTTTCCAAATTCTTCCGGCCTGTTTGAAGAGCGTTTTTGAAAAGCTACGTTTTCGTGACGGATTAGTAGGGTAGGTAGGCCTAACGATTAACCGTAGAATTAAAGCAAGTGTAGTGTGGACATGGCCTAACAATCTCAAGTAATGTCTGCGTACGTAACTTTCATAGCTCACATTAAGTCAAAGTACGATTGCGCTCAAATAACTTGCTTATTTTTCTTAGACTGGCCAAGCAGTGTCGAAGCCATTTCCTTTCTAAGTATACACTATTATTTACCTGTATTCTGGCCAAAACAAAGGTACACAAGTAAATCTAAAAATTACCAAGATCATTTTTAGCTGATAATATTGAACTCAATTAAAAATAATACACCCTTGCATAAATAGCGCCTAAATTTGATTAACAACACTTATCCTTAGCCTCACATTCATGTGAAAAATCCTTTGTCTGGAAACATAAGTACGCGGTTAAAGATGTATGAAGTTTTGTTATCTAAATTTAGGCGTCATTTATGAAACGTGTTACACTAAAACGGGTTAAAAGATTTTCTTTCAAATATGCCGAAACTAAAGATCTATTTGAGCAGTGACAATGCTTGTACAAAAGTGTACAATGTTTTTTCACCCGACCACTCATTGGCATGACTTCAAATGTATTGCCAGGATAATCAAAAATAATCCAAAGTAGTAAGTTAAGAGACTCCACGAAAAGTAACGTAACTAGGCTTTAGGCAAATGGTAATGTGCAATAACAGAATGCCTCCCTACGGTTTGTTGTCATGGAAGTAGCAAAACAAACTTTGCAATAATTGCAAACATTGCAAAATATATATCCGCTTCATATGTTGAAGTCATACCACAAATCAGTACTAAATTTCGGCTAGGTTAAATGAAGAAAACTGCTTGTCATAATCGTTGATCCACGTTACTTAAACCCATTTTTCACTCAATTTTAGCTATTCAGAATATTAACTGCGTTTTCATATAACGCCCCTATTGTAAAGATACACAACAGTCACGGAAGGTTCTGTTGTGGAATCTCACTACGACATTAAACTAGGATGGTTCAAAGAGAAACGAATGATTAAATGCGACAATAATACTATAGCAACATGCGTAGCTGTGGACGTGTTCCCACCTGAAACATAAATAACCGCCTTTGTATTTTACCAGCAAAAGGAGCGCCCTGCCAGTTGTAAGCGAGGAGAAGCACTTCTTATTCCGTTAAGATACCGCTTGGTGGTGGGTTAAATAATACGATATATAATACTGTATGAAATTGGCCTTAGGAATTGTCCTGGTGGCCGAGGGATATGATTACTCATCGTTCCTTTTTTATTTACAGTGTTGTTTTTTGGTGGGTGTTGTTGCCAGTAGTCAAGTTTCAAAACAACGGAAAAGGCGTCCACCTTAGAGTAACTGAAAACAACATCTGTAATTTATCTACAACCAAAACTCTAAGAATACCACATCGGACACGTACGGATTCTTTGCCTGTTTCATTGAAAATAATACTCAAACTCTTAAAACGGGTAAAACTGAAAATACATAAAACCTCTGACAACATCATCCGGACTTTGAAATTTCTAAACCTCTTATTACATTAAAGCACTCAAAAGTCTCACTATTGATACAAAAGACTTTCACAATAGTCTTGCTAAACTAAGGTTTTGAGTCTTTTATGTTTTTCTACTGACTGGGAAAAGTCAAAATTAGACTTCAAGCCAAAAACAGCTTTTTCTCAACTGAAAACATAATCAAATAACATGATCAGCTACTCAGAGGTAATCCAAATAAGCAAACAAAACTCAGGAAATCTGTCAAATATGCATAAACAATAATAATAATCTTAAGAGAAGGAACAATTTAGATATGGGTGACGCTGATCTAGATGTAGAGAAAACCGAAGCACGAATTCATTAGTTCGTCGTTTGTCTTTCGCTGCTTGGACGTTAGACGATTTCGATTGGAGTAAATTAGAGTGAATGGAAGTCATTGGAAACTGCCAAAATTACGCCAACTTGGCGGTACATTTTGGTAATTTTTTATTTCGAAAAAGAAAAGTGTCTTCTAGCATGTGCAGCTATCTATGGAATTGAGCATCATGAGCAATCATTCACCTTAAGCCGCCGCCATGTTGGATTTCAACATAATGTCAGTGCATTTCCACAAACAACAACAAAAGGGTAAGTAATTGCTTATTGGCCTAAAATGTATAACTTGCAGAAAATAATAATAATAATCATTTGTAGAAAAGGCTTGAGTGACACGACTTATACGTGAAAACCTACCTATTGATGCTTAAAACGCGAGTCGAAACGTCAAACGTAAGGCGTCTGCTACTGGTCACGTGACTCCTAGCGATTCGCCGTTCGCGGGAAACTTAAAACTTAAATTCTGAACCAGCAACGTGACATAACATAACTTAGCGTTACAGAGCGTGTCATGACTTTTCATAGAAATGATCACTAATATGTAAACTAGAATTGAAACACTTATAAGCATTGCTCAAAAATGTCCTCCATCTAACATCTATATGAAAACAAGACTTCTGACATAGCAGCTAAACTGAGGGATCAAGAGTCAAGAGAAGAATTTCCCCTGAATAGGACCAAGAGCCACTATTATCGGTAAAATACCTTATTACGCCGTTTAAATGAGATACTTCACAGATCCTTTCACCGCCAACGCGCCCTACATACAATTCTTCATTTCTACCTTTAATCAGGAGGGCAGTTTTAACGGCGTTTGGTGGTATTTTATTGCCGTTCTGGGCTTTCACCCATTCATATTTTCTGGCCAACAATAGATCTTCATTGAACTCAAGGTTTTCTATAGATTGTAAAATACTGGATTTGTACCCCCTGGAAAAAATTCCATTTTCCCGCAAGACCCCAGTGAGATACTTTTCATTCTGAGAAGGTTCGATTACAAAAAGACCGTGTCGTATTTTGCTGACGGCGGTTACTTTTGCCAAATAAACTACCGTATTATTAGACCTTCGATGAACCCTGACCGCGTCACTTGGAAAAGTAGGTTGGTTTTCGTTAATCTGGATCCAGTGGGGTTCAGGATTGGAGGGTATAATACTGATATGGCCATTTCTATCTTCTTTAATCGTAATACAGCCATATTGTTGAGGATTCACTGGCATGTTCCAGCACCAGCTTCTGCTCCCGTCGTGCACTGAGAAGTACATTAAGGAATCACTGTTTCCCACAGCAAATGGCCTTACCTCTCCCTGTGGAAGGAAACTGTAGCCAGCTTGAGTTAAGCATTTGTTGACCTCATGCTCCCTTGTGTCCACTGTTTCTTTGTGTGCAACGTTGATTCCTGCTTTAAGTTTTCCTCTACCCTGACCAACTTCTCCATCGCCAGACATCCCAACTGACGTTTCGCTTAGTATTCGCGGGTTCGTTACACTTTCCGGCAGCCTGTCGTCCCGAAGACGAACAAATATTTCATTCTCACCGGTAGTCTTGTTCGTTACATATATGCTAAAGTTTCCAGCGTCGGAACCTAAAAAGAAAGCAAACACGTTTTGATATCTTCAACTTTGGTTACTGAAGGTTCTTCGAATAATAGAAAAAAAAAATTACGACATTTGTTTTTGTTTTGTATAAGAGTTTTGTATAAGTCTTCGGTGAAGAAAGGAGACTTCAGTAAGTCATCCTCACCCAGACAAATGAACGAGTCACTGCAAATCACTGTTAACCCTGTTTAAACCGGTTTTCCTCGCGTTGGTCTTGCACGACCATGGAAAAGGGCTAATTCCGTAACCTATACTGGCCCACCATATTACAATAATTATTCAGTACTTATGCGAAACATCTACTTGAGTTGTAAAACTTCTTTTCTTTCTCCTACGCATTTCGTGTGACTAGCGCACACTTCGTCAGGGAGTTTTAAACCTTTACAAACCTCGCGGCAATGCGAACTGACAGGCGAAAAATATGCAAGGCCTGGTATATTTTAGGCGTTACAGAACTATTTGGCTAACATAAAAACACTGATCCCCCGGAAACCTCATTACAAACCAGATCTGCGGACTATCCTACGGACCGGTTCAAAGACTACCCCTACAGACCCGATCTACAGACCTCCTTTACGGACCACCCGTAAAGCACGCCGGGACCAGCAGAGAGCACAAAGCTGCACGCTCGCAATAACATTTTGGTCTTTTACCCGGCAGAGACCAAACTTTGCAGAATGACAGAAAATTTTTTTTTTCCAAACAATCGCATCGTTTTTTTTTTTTATTTTAACGGTTCTTGGCGGGAAAATGACATCACAGTGCTAAAGGCACGAAAAGAACATGATTTAAAAGAAACCGTTGCGTTAAAGTGAAATGCGAAAAAAAAATAGCGAAAAAAGTCAATCCGTCTTGAAGATAAAAAGAACTGAATTTTGTTAATGTTCTAAAAATAGTAACAAAATGGCGGAAAATTCAAACCTCCAAACTTTATTTCTGCAAAACGGATCTAGCTTTTCAGTATTTTTTTCGCATTTCGCTTTATCTCAGTGAGTTCTTTCAGAATCAAAATAAGAATAAAAAATATAAAAATAGGAAATAGGAATTAAGAATTTAAATACATTTTACAGGTTTAGTTAGTTAAGATTAAGTTCAGATTAATTAAATTAGTTGTACAATCATGTTGAGCAAGCATGGCAGCTGCATCTTCCGTCCAACACATCCGTTAGATTAACGGCCCGAACTACTTTTTTAAATTCATGGAGGCATGTTTTGTTGCGGAGGTCTTTACCCATTTTTCCCCAGAGGTAGGGGCCTGAATATCTTTTGCTGTGTTTACCGTAGTTTACAGTGTTGAATCTAGGTATAGGGAAACCGCTACTACGCAAATCATAATTCTTCAGTTGCTTATAAAATATGTCACAAATGTGTTTAGGTGCCATTAAATTCTTAACCTTGTACATTCATATCAGGATGTCTTGTAGGCTTCTATTGATTAAACTAGGCAGCTTTGCCTTACTTAATAGTTCATCATACGCTGTCATCTTACTATTGTATACTGCACGTAGTGCCCGCTGTTGCACCCTTTCTAGTTTTTTAGTATCAGATGCTTTACAAAAATGCCACACTGTCACGTGACAATACGTGAGATTAGGTAGAATTGCTGCTTTGTATAGTTGGAGCTTGGCTTCTGTAGGGATCATCTTTCTAAGGCGTGCTAAGGCACCTACTTTCTTGGATCTTTAGGGATACTCCGTGAACCGGTTCATACGGCGGCCGGTCCTTAGTGGGGATCAATGTTTTCGGGCTACCCTCAAACCTGTTATGATTTGCTATTTTTGTGAAATGTCTTTCCATTTTTTTTTGGTAATTTATATAAAACCTGATTGAGACGTATGCCGCTGTTTTCCTGCTCGTTATTTTCCTATCATTTCAGGCCTCGTCTCCCTATAACTCGGATTACTGATAAATCGATTTCCCATGAACTTTCGAGCTATCGAGAGTCAATAAATATGAAACTTTGAGAGTATATCCGGCGGGAGGGCGGCTCCCATATGAAAAGGTCAGGGAAGCTCATCAGAAAAAAAGCGTTGCCGTTAATCCTCCTCCGGCGGCCCAAAAGGCCGCCAAGGGGAGCCCCCTACCCATATGAGAAAGCACGGAAACCCAGAAAATGATTTTCTAGTGGTTATCATGGCTAACGGTGTTGCTCGTGGGCGCGTGTGCACGACGACGACGACGGTAACGACGAAGGTTTCTCGCAAGATGGTGGCGATGCTCCAACTAATAGTTAACAGAAACACACAGCCTTGGTTTGTACCGTAGTTCATTGATACTTTGCATCCATGTTATGGTAAATTGACACCTGTCAAATCAAAGTATCCGCTGACCAGTATCACGTGTTTCTTTCCTAGATACGTGGTGTTACTGGTGACCCCCCCTGCGCATATAGTTTTTTGATCGTTGATTCGTTCTTTTATGTAAACATTTACCATATATGGTCGCAAACCAATATATGTCCTGAGACACCACGTAACTACCGTTTCTTCCTTGAAGTCGACTGCTGACTAACTGCTGGTTTTCGATTGGATCGCGGGTTCGTGTCAGATTAACTTGTAAACAAGGTCGGGTTGTAAGGAAACGGGTTTAGGCTAACCCAAGATTAAAAATCAACGGAATATTAAAATTTTCTTTTACACAAATGTTTTTCACTGCTTTTGTTTTTCTGTATTTTGATCAAACCAGCAAAACAGAAGCCCAAACAATACACAGAAAACCCGGCACAGGAGTTGTGCTTCTGGGCTTGGCTAAATCAAAATATTTCATTTCAATCACTTTTGGGAGTTATGAAAGTGGGCCGCTTATTTAATTCCTACCGAAACGTATTACCGCCAACAAAAAAGAAGAAACAGAGTGGAGTTACGCTTAATTACCTACTTTCTGTGTTCGACCAAGGCAGTGAATGTCTAATATGGAGATTTGAGTGATATTATAGTATACAAGTTATTTGTAACATTTTTATTGACTTGTGGGAAATTTATATGAAGTACAAAAATTTTAAAATGCCTATGAAGTGAAGTTTGTTGTTGTTTAGTTTTAAAATTTACCTTAATTGTCAAATACGCGATTCCAAAGTTTGGACGTCTGGAATTAAAAAAGAACGATTTTACAAGCCTTTAAAGTTGAGCATTTTGCTTCCCAAAAATGGTCAGGGGAATGGGTCGAGTAAATCCAAAAATACCGCGCCGTGACGTCACTTTGGTGCCAAACTTTTTTTTGCATAACCAAAGTTTCTTGTCGGCGAGGAGTGTTTACGTGAGAAAAATGTAGAGCGACTCAGAAATGAGCGATTTATCAGAAAGATCCAGCACCACCGAGGAAAGGAAAAACTGAAGACGAAGAAGATGATGTCGAGATAATATATAGCCAACTTAAGTCTTACCAAGACGAACCTTTGGTCGAATTTGACGCTAGCGAGAATACACAAGATGCAAATGATATCGAGGAAGGGGAATCTGACGAAGACGGGCTTACAGCAGCAACTCTGGAAGCGAGATACGAAAGGGAAACTCCTGTTAACTTATGGTTGATAAATAGTAGTTTTATTTTAGACTTTTAAGCTGTGATACCCGGCTTTATACATTTGAAATCGCAAAGACAAACCTGTCTCAGCAGATCACATATCACACAATACTTTATTGATATCACAAGCTTTTATTCAAGTCCTGCTTACTTTTAGCCGGTTCCAAAATAAAGATCTTGCGACATTCCTTCGATTCTTTTTAGTTGTTAACTCACTTTTTCATCTTTTGATGTCATCTTTTATGCGCCAATGTGAACAATGCTCGGACGAGAATTTAGCTGAGCTTAGTTGGTTCGCGCGAGTTTCGTTGCTGCAGAGAGGTCACCAATGCATCAGCGAAAATGGTACTCGATGGTTCGATCGAACGGCTGACGTGCATAACTCAACGCGATGATTACGTGGCCATGACTAACAGAAGAGTCCTTCTTCAAGTTGGTCCGCTACTGAGGGACAAAGATGGCCGAGCATACCGCCGGACAAGCTTCGCTCGTAGGACGACTCTTCAAAATGTGCCGAACATAGCGAAGCGTATTTTTATGTCGGATCCTTGAAGTCGTGTCGATGTCTTCGGACAAACTGGACCCATTTCGCTCGAACAGCCGGATCTGAGGGGAACTGATACATTCGTATACCCGGCGTGAATGTTGTGTTTTGGCAACTTTGCTGGTTTGGGGCACCAGCAACACAATATCGCCGTCGCGGTTTCCTCTTCTCCTTTCTATCCGCCATTGTGAGAACGATTTTGGCACCAAAGTGACGTCAGAGGTTTTTGTCACGTGGTATTTTGACCGCGCGATTCAAATACCATTTTTGAGGGCAAAATGGCTCAACTTTGAAGGCTTGTAAAATCGTTACTTTTAACGCCAGACGTCTCAAACTTTGAAATCGCGTATTCGACAAGGTAAATTTTAAAACTAAACAAAAACAAATTTCACTTCATGGGCACTTTAAAAGGTTCAATGATAACCGTAACAAAACGGTAAGCTAAATCGAAATGTGAAAGACTGAATATGTAAGAAAAATGCCATGATAGTCACGATTCAATGTCAATGTCAAGGTTTTGTATCGATACTTCCTGAACTCCTGCTATTTCCGTAGCCAGTCGGTAAAACTCGGAGGACGTTTTTCCGTTTGACAAGCAGGCATTCGAGGCATAAACCCTCTCCGAGAGCGAAGAGTTATGAGCCAAAGATATTATCTCTGATAAAACTAAATGACCTCAGAAGGAAAGGTCAATTTTGGAATACGACTACGTCACAGGAAAACCAAGAGTATGTTAGTATTCCGGACTTGAGAGACTTAAACCTAAAAACGGAAATATTATTATTTCTTCGAGTGCACCTCAAAAGATTCTTTGACAGCTAAAAACACTGGCGTTTTGTCATCAGCACTCTTAGTACCATCATAATACTTGTTTTATATCCCTAAGCGTGACGACGAGCATCCCCTACTTTTTCATATGGGAATTCCCCTGGGGTATATAATTACCCCGGGGGTATGTTTTGCGTCAAAAAATGTTTCCTTTGAGGTAAGGAACATGTGTTGATGACATCATGACAATGGATAGTGCCATCGTAATTCACAAACAGCTGCAGTCTTAGATCAGCCATTTTGGATTATGCTTCTCTCCTCGACAGAAACACTCTGGGTAGCAGAGAAGATTGCAATTTGTCGCAACTGCGTAGATCTGTCAGTAGGCCTATTGGTCTAGAAACTTGCTTAGGCTAAAAATGTAACGACAGCGTTCAATTCCAAAAAAACGCACGAAAAATTAACCATTGCGGTACACGTTCTCAAAGATACGTACGACTTTAACATTTCACGTTGTTTTAAAAAGATTCAAAACGCACGTACAGAACAATTGTTCTGCTAATTAAGCTTTTTTGTCTTAGGGGTGACGTTCTCATTGGTGTCACCATCGTGGTTTGCTAAAACTCCCTAGTGTCTCTTCACGGACAAACACTATCGCGTCACGTGATAAGTTTAAACCAATAAGAATCATATATTTAGTATTTAGAACTATAAACCCGATAGTGACTAGCGTGGCAAATGATAGAACGAATTCTTGACAGAACGCTAGTAATGAGATTAATTATACTAATAGTACAAAACGCTCAAATAGAGTTGTCCACCGCCCCATTCCCACTTCCTGCTAATAGAATATGACTGTTTGGTTCACTTACGGCTTACTATCACACCCATTTTCCAACAACGTTCGCACAACTAGCGCCAAGCTTCTTTCAAAATCCAACTTGGTTAGTTGACGTCGAATATCCCGGCCAACATGGGGCTGATGCAGTTCAACGGGTATATGCGATTTTGTGACTTCGCCAAACCCGATGCCAGTCCACGCAGTTTTCGATTCTGGGGAACTCCGTTTATCTACCAGTCCTAACAGAAAGGCAATGAGCTGATAATTACAACGACAACAACAACAACAACAACTTCACACACAACGTTATTTGTTTTATATACACTGACTTTTGGAATAGTGTACAAATGTTAGAAGTCAGGTATTAATTAGTTCGTAACGTCATTGCTGCCTGTTTTAAAATTTTGGGGTGTTCGGGGGATTTATATGCGAAAGATGGTAGGTAAAGTCTTCATCACGCGAGCCAAGTGGCTCATAAGGCGTCTCCCGGTATCTGTAGCATGAAGGCTCGAATCCAGATCGCTCGATCCGGACTCGAACGCACAAACCATGAGGGCAACCCGCATCCCTGTGTGCGAAAAAGATCAATTATTATAGATAAACTAATAGAAGAAACTAGAAATGAACGGCGGGCCAGGGGTTCCTGTCGATTGCTGGTACGTACACATTATGGCCACTTCGAACTATAATCATATTCTATAGTGCGTAAACTATTGTTATGGAGCAACTGGAACCACCACATACACACACACACAAAAAAAATGACTGAACACGAAAAAATATAACACTAATATAACTTTAGGTAACCCATTAAGTTTATATAGCCAACTGCTATTAAAAGAAACTGTTTGAAACATTGTTATCATTGAAAACATCAAAAATTTTATTTTTTTATCAGTTCAGTTGAGTACAATTAGCCAAGATAGATGCTTGAAGAGATTGCTTGGAAAATTGAACATTTACAAGCTCTGTTTCAATGTGCACGTAATATGTATATTACTCCATGGCTACACTGCGCGTGCGGTTTTCACCAATTTTTTCACGAGTTTCACAGGTTTACCATATGTTGGCATCTAGACGCGCAAGTTCTCCGCTCTTCTTCCCACTATTTGTTTCACAGACTATTCTCCGATAATAGCAAACTTATTGCGGGCCAGCTTCCGTTCAGTTACCTCAGAGCGGCCATCTCTAAAATAGGGAACGGGGAATCGGAGAATAGGAAGGGAAACAGGGAATGGGAATGGGGAATTTACTAAAAGGGGGAATCTCTAAAAGGGGGAATTACTAAAAGGGGGAATCTCTAAAAGGGGGATTTACTAAAATGGGGAATCTCTGAAAGGGGGAATTTACTAAAACGGGGAATCTCTAAAAGGGGGAATTTACTAAAATGGGGAATTTACTAAAAGGGGGAATCTCTAAAAGGGGGAATTTACTAAAATGGGGAATCTCTAAAAGGAGGAATTTACTAAAACCGTTTGGGCGCGCTTATCTTGTAGTCGGTACTGAGAAATAAAAACAGCTCCATATGACCCTTGCCCGACCACATCTTGGAAAGTTATTTCTTCCCAGTGGAACTGCGGGAGGCTATCGAACCGATCTATTTTTTCCTATTTTTTCCTTTTCCTATTTTTTGTAAAAGCTAAAGGAAACTTAAATTCAGTCATGTTGACCGACCATCAACAACACTGATAACACAGGGGACACTGATATGTTTCCCTCGTTTTTCCCGCCATTTAGAGCGACTTTGGGAGAATATTACCTTTGCGTTTGTGGTACTTTTTTTTCATTGGAAATATTTTTGTTTAGTTTCTTTCTTTCTGTGAACGGTAGGATTTGAAAATGAGTAGCAAACAAATAATGATGAAGTAAATGTAATTTTAGTGATAAAAAGGAACGCAACACTATCATAAAAGGAATTCGGTGATTGTATATTCTCATTACTGTTACGAGTAAGAGAGCCATTAGGTTTATCTAGGTATCAGTGCTGCGACGTACTTCCGCTAATTGTCTAGTACCAGTTTTATCACGCCGTGTTGGAAACAGTCAGTCCTTCCCACACGCGTTTCACTAGCTCGCTCGATTTCAGCTCCCTCCCTACCCACCCTTTACTTTTTGTTTTATCGTGTCATATTTTGTATTCTGTAATTCGTTGCCTACGGCAGGGGTTTGCGATCGAATTAGGTCAAAACTGACCATAGTCTAACTGTTAGCTATATAAAATAATGCTGTGCAATATCCAGGACATCTTTTCCTTTTCCCTTTTCCGTTATCCATCTGCATTTATGTATGTATTTCTTCTCTTACAGTAATAATATCATCTTTAATGTGATTATTAATTTAAATTATACTTAAATATTACCTAATATATGGCCAACGCCAATTTATATCTTCATGACAGTGACCAACTCGAAAGCTTACCGGCTACTTTGGTCACTGTACACAACTAAATATTGTTTCCTCTAGTTTACTACTATTTTTATTATTCTCTTTTTTTTAATTATTGTATACCGTCTAATACTGACTTATTTCCTGTAAATAGTGTGCAATTATTAAACTTGAACTTGGAAGTATGCCAGGGGAAAACATTTGGTACGTTTTTAGTGTGAAACCTTCGTTTTCAAATTCCTCTGGGTTGGTGCGGACGGGGACTTACACAGAACAGCGTACGAGAAGCCGATCTGCTCGTGAGATGTGGCTCTAATTTTCGAATTATTTCTCGCATTGGCCTGCGATTTTCAGCTGTTACGTATATATGAAAACTATCGTAAGAATGAAGGAGGCCTGGACTACGTCGAAAGTTAAACTGATCTGCAGTGACCGGCAGAAATCCGGCTTATATTTTCAGCTCACACATTACACTCAGTTGAATACCAAAAAAACAAAAATTTGCAAATACGAAAACATGAAAATGCTGCATGCTTACATTCTCCTTCCTTTCGACAGATTTTGTACCATTTCCACAATGTAACATGGAAATGTGATTCAGATCTAGTTCACAGTAAATACAAATTCAGGAAATTGCCCTGTTGAAACACTCGTAGATACTCCAGCCTTGTTCGCAAAGGAAAACGTTACTCCAGCATGTCTCACACGAGGCTGGCCACCCTGTCCATACCAGGACGGAGGGCCCCTGATGGAAGCATCCAAAGAATACTCGATATCCGCTTGTAAAGAAACTGGGGGCTCAAACGCGATTTCAAACCCTTCATAGTCTCCTCTTTCACTTTTAACAAGTTCAGACATAAACATGCCTGTTTTGGCTGCCAGACTAACACCATTGGAATCAGATACCTTTAGTGCAACTGAATATTCATAGCTTTTATATCCAAATAGATGCACTGCATGCAATTTAATCGTTTTGTCGACCGAGACAGCTATTGAATTTTTCCAGCCTCGGTAAAGCCATCCTTTATGTTTTGATATTTCGGATCCAAACCTGCTCATTCTTCGAAGAGTGCCAGATCTTCTAGCCTCAGAAAACCCAATCGGAAACTTCAATGCAGAGCTAAAATACTTCGTCAAGTCGAATGACTCTGTCTTTGTTAGTATTTCAGAGTCAAGGACAACATCAGCGAATTCCTGCTGTTTCATCACAGGGAAACGAATTGCCTTAACGATCCGTTCTCCAAGGACCTTTCTTTTCACAGACCCTTCTGCTGCTAGGCCTTGCTTTTTACATTCTTTTGTAGCCCAGCAATCGACAGCTTTAAATAGTTCTACTTCTCTGACATTCAACGAATCTCTCTCGACCAATTCCTCCAGTACTGATTTGCCGATCGTCACGAAACCATCCGTTTTCACGGCTTCGTTTGTGTCCTTATCGATCACTCGCCAGCAATGAGTCTCCAGGTCTTTCTCTTCGTACTTCTGTGCGTCTGGCAACACATGGAACACGTTTGACGCATCCACGTTTTCTCGAAGAAACTCCGAGCACTTGTCCGCGAGGGAAGGAAGCATGTATTTCTTGGCCAAATACAGCACTTGCATGACATTATCTTCGTTCAAATTCACTCCATCGCTGTACACGAAGCGAAACAACTCCAAGAGGCTTTTATGATCGCAGTCAGAGATATCTATAGAATCTTTCTTCTCCGCCAATTCGCCGTAAAACATGGCATAAAACACTGGGCTACTGATCGCCAACAAGAACTTGTGAGCTGGAATCTTCTTCATGTTTTCACTTCCGCCTTCAGAGTCATGGACGACAAACATCACATCGCTCAAAAGCTCGTTGTTAAACATAAACTTGCATCTTTCTCTGATTGTACATGTAGCGGTCGCACTCCAATAATCTTCAAGTGACACAGCGACAGACATGCTTGGGCTGTTATGTTTGGGTTTGATAAAACTTCAGATCGATTTTCTGCTAAAATCCCACCGTGACACCGTGGTTTAGCGAAAGATTCATCTTTCGCTAAACCACGGTGTCACGCTAATGCCACGCTTATCAAAGTCGGAATCGTGGTCAATATCGTGTCCATATTCCTCTTCGCCCCAATTGACCGAGCGAGTACGAGACCTTCTTGGGAGGACATTTTGGTCTACTTGCTTGTATTTTTGTTTACTTTCATTTCATTTCGTCCCCATCTCTGACAGATTTCTGAATTTTAAAAGGGGTGATAGCTCCGATGCTCTAAATTTCATGAAAAGAATAGAGTCTCTGAAAAAGAAAAAGAAAAATTTCAATATTTGAAAAGGCAAACTTGAAGTATTTTTCGTGGAAAAAATACTCCAGCTTGCTCTTTGGTGTCCAGTCGTGAACGTGGGCCTTCGATTTTCAGTAGTTACATAAAAACTGCTCTGTAAGAATGAAGGACTCAGAGGAAGAACAGAAGATAGAGAGCAGGAGAACAGTGGAAAGGGAGCTTAATGAGAAACGACGAAGAAGTTGAGCAGAAGCAGCTTCGGCAACAGAGTGCACAGTAGCCTGGAGGCACAGAACTTACGCTGAGTTTCCTTTCGTGAACGGTCGATACCATTATTACCGAAGAGTTCCGATAGTAGCGACCCTAGTTCCTTTCGGAATTGGCCAGCCTTTGGGCCGTCGTTGCTTTCGGTGGTCGTTATTTTGGGGGGTCGTTACTTTCGGGGAACAAACATCCTTTACAAAGAGAGCTGGCGCGAGCTTTTTTTTCCGATAAGACAAAATTCGTCTATACAGTTTCGTGTTCTAACTGCGACATGGGTGGGCTCCGGTTGTCTTTTAGATAGTGTTGTCAGTGGCTGGGACGAGTTTATTAGTTTGTCTCTCAGTTCTTGAACCCATACACCTTCAGGCGCACACATGCTTTGGCCAGATACACGGAAGGTCATCTTGATTTCCTTTTCCAGCATTGGGTTGTACAGGACCTCCGCTAGACTACCATGCACGTGTCCAACTGTAGTCGCAGTATGTTTGCCGCCGTTTGTATATTCACCTCCGCCACTATTGCGATGTGAATATGCGTTGAAAGGCTCGGGAATGCAGTTCCAGACTTCATTAATTTGCGGTTTAGACCGATATCAATGATCTCCTTGTTTACGGTATACAATTTAAAAAAATTGGTCTTGCTGCTTTCGGGGATGGGAGGGATCGCTACTTTCGGGGAGGGGGGGGGGTCGCTACTTTCGGGACTTAATAGCGGCCACAAAAAAAAAATTGACGGTGGGTCGCTACTTCTAGGGTGTTGTTACTATGGTAACGTTACGGTAACGGTCGATGCCCTAATTGGTAACCAAGCTTTTCGAAACGTCCTATACCATATCTGCTCTAGTTTTGGCATTGACTAGGTGCAAAATAGTTATAGTTTATGTAAGATTTATACGCACTCACCAAATGCTTGCATAGAAACCTGGCTTACATTTTCAGCTCGAAATTACACTCAATTTAATAATCGGGAATACATTTGCAAATAAGAAAACATGGAAATGTGATTCAGATCGAGTTCACAGTGAATACAAATTCAGAAAATTGCCCTGTTGAAACACTCGTATATGCTCCAGCCTTCTTCGCAAAGGAAAACGTTACTCCAGCATGTTCCACGAGAGGCAAGCCATTCTGTCCACACCAGGACGGTGGACCACGTATGGAAGCCTCCAAAGAATACTCGATCCCCGCTTGTAAAGTAATTGGAGGCTCAAACGGAATTTCAAACCCTTGATAGTCTCCTCTTTCACTTTGCACAAGTTCAGACATTAACATGCCTGTTTTGGTTGCCAGAGCAACACCACTGGAATCAGATACCTTAAGTGTCACTGAATAATCATTGTTTTCACTTCCAAATAGATACACTGCATGCAATTTAATCGTTTTGTCAACCGTGACAACTATTGAGTTTCTCGAGCCTTTATGATAAAGCCATCCTTTAGCCCTTGTTATTGCGGAACCAAACCTGCTCATTTTTATTCGTTGAAGAGAACCAGATCTTGTGGCCTCAGGAAACCCAATCGGAAACTTCAACACAGAGCTAAAATACTTCATCAGGTCGAATAACTCTGTCTTTGTTAAGATATCACAGTCGAGGACAACATCAGTGAATTCCTGCTGTTTCATCACAGGGAAACGAATTGCCTTAACGATCCGTTCTCCAAGGATCTTTCTTTTTATGGAACCTTCTGCTGCTAGGCCTTGCTTTTCACATTCTTCTGTAGCCCAGCAATCGACAGCTTTGAATAATTCTACTTCTCTGACATTCAACGAATCTCTCTCGACCAATTCTTCGAGCACAGATTTGTCTATCGTCACGAAACCATCGGATTTAACGGCTTCGTCTGTTTCCATATCGATCACTTGCCAGCAGTAAGTCTCCAGGTCTTTCTCTTCGTACTTCTGTGCGTCTGGCAACACATGGAACACATTTGACGCATACAAGTTGTCTCGAAGGAACTCCGAGCACTTGTCCGCGAGGGAAGGAAGCTTGTATTTCTTGGCCAAATACAGCACTTGCATGACATTGTCTTCGTTCAAATTCACTTCATCGCTGTACACGAAGCGAAACAACTCTAACAGGCTTTTATGATCGCAGTCAGATATATCGATAGAATCTTTCTTCTCCGCCAATTCGCCGTAAAACATGGCATAAAACACTGGGCTACTGATCGCCAACAATAACTTGTGAGCTGGAATCTTTATCATGTTTTCACTTCCGCCTTCAGAGTCATGGACGACAAACATCACATCGCTCAAAAGCTCGTTGTTAAACATAAACTTGCATCTTTCTCTGATTGTACATGTAGCGGTCGCACTCCAATAATCATCACGGGACACATTGAGAGACATGCTTGGGCTGTTATGTTTGAGTTTGATAAAACGTCAGATCGATTCTCCGCTAAAATCCCACCGAGATGGAACTTTCGCTAAGCACGGCATGTCACGCTCATCAAAGTCCGAATCGCGGGCTCAATTCGTATCCATATTCCTCTTTGCCCCATTTGACCGAGCGAGTACGAGACCTAGTTGGGAAGATATATTTATCTACTTGTATTTTTGCTTAGTTTCACTTTATTTCGTTCCATCTCTGACAGATTTTTTATCTTTTAAGGGGCCGATAGCTCCGATGCTCTATATTTAATGAAAAGAAAGGAGTCTTGGGGTCCTGCTTTGTTTATCTTGTTCAGCCGTGAACGCCAAAGATTATTTTTGGTTTGCTTATTGTCCTTGTTGTTTCACGACCAATCACATGCGAGATGAAACCGCAAAAGAAATCAGCTGTCGTCTAGCCGTGTTTGATGATCATTTTTCGGTAATTTATCGTTCATATTTATTCTCTGCTTATACATAAGCTCTGAAATAGAAAAAGAACGTTTCAATATTTGGAAGATTTTTCGTGGAAGATATAATCTAGCATGCTCTTTGGTGTCAAGTCCTGAGCATTGACCTGCGATTTTCACATGAGCAGTTACATAAAAAACTGCTCTGTAAGAATGAAGGACTCAGAGGAAGAACAGAAGATAGAGAGCAGGAGAACAGTGGAAAGAGAGCTTAATGAGAAAGGACGAAGAAGCTGAGCAGAAGCAGCTTCGGCAACAGAGTACACAGTAGCCTGGAGGCAGAGAACCTACGCTGAGTTTCCTTTCGTGAACGGTCGATACCGTTATTACCGTAGAGTTCCGATAGTAGCGACCCTAGTTCCTTTCGGAATTGGCAGCCTTTGGGTGTCGTTACTTTCGGGGGATCGTTACTTTCTCTAGCTCGTTACTTTCGGGGAACAAAAATCCTTTACAAAGAGAGATGGCGCGAGCTTTTTTTCCGAAATAAAAAATTAACAATATAAAATTAAAAACAGAACAACTTTATATTTGGATTTCATATTTATAGATTGTGTTTCATAAAAAGAAGCTGACAATGCAATACAGCAATACGGTAATAAAATATTTCAATATCAACACCAATAACCAAATGAGACAATTCGTCTATACAGTTTCATGTTTTAAGTGCGACATGGGTGGGCTCCGGATGTCTTCCTAGATTGTGTTGTCAGTGGCCGGGATGAGTTTATTAGTTTTTCTCTCAGTTCTTGAACCCATACACCTTCAGGCGCACTCCTGCTTTGGCCAGATACACGGAGAGTCATCTTGATTTCCTTTTCCGGCAATGGCTGGTAAAGGACCTCCGCTAGACTACCATGCGCATGTCCAACTGTAGCCGCATTGTGTTCACCGCTGTTTGTGTTCTTCATCTTCACCACTATTGCATTATATGAATATGCATTGGAAGGTTCGGGAATGCAGTTGCAGACCTCATTAATTCGCGGATTACACCGATGGCAATGATCTCCCTTTATACGGTATGCAGTTTAAAAAACTTGGTCTCACTACTTTCGTATAGGGGATTGATCGCTTCTTTCGGGGGGTGGCTACTTTTAGGACTTACTAGCGGCCACAAAAAATTGACGTTAATTTCGGTAGGTCAGTATTTCCGGGGGGTAGTTACTATCGGAACTTGACGGTGACGGTCGATGCCATAACTGGCAACCAATCCTTTCGATGTGGATACCATACCTGCTCTACTTTTGGCCTGGCGTGGGTGTAAACTGGTTTTACATGTAGTTAATGTTAGACTTAAACGCACTCACCAAATGCTTCCTAATAAAAAAAACCCGGCTTATATTTTCAGTTCACAATTACACTCAATTGAATAATTGGGAATAAATTTGCAAATAAGAAAACATGGAAAGGTGATTCAGATCTAGTTGACAGTGAATACAAATTCAGAAAATTGCCCTGTTGAAACACTCGTATATGTTCCAGTCTTGTCCGCAAAGAAAAATGTTACTCCAGCATGTTTCACACGAGCCAGGCCACCCTCTCCAAACCAGGACAGTGGACCACGTATGGAAGCTTCCAAAGAATACTGGATATCCGCTTGTAAAGTAATTGGAGGGTCAAACGGAATTTCAAACCCTTGATAGTCTCCTCTTTCACTTTGCACATGTTTAGTTATAAACTTGCCTATTTTGGTTGCCAGAGCAACACCATTGGATTCAGATACCGTAAGTGTCACTGAATATTCATTGTTTTCACTTCCAAATAGGTCCACTGCATGCAATTTAATCGTTTTGTCAACCGAGACAACTATTGAGTTTCTCGAGCCTCTAGGATCATAAGGCCATCCTTTTCCCCTTATAATTGTGGATCCAAACCTGCTCATTTTTATTCGTTGAAGAGAACCAGATCTTGTGGCCTCAGGAAACCCCATCGGAAACTTCAGCACAGAGCTAAAATACTTCATCAGGTCGAATAACTCTGTCTTTGTTAAGATATCACAGTCGAGGACAACATCAGCGAATTCCTGCTGTTTCATAACAGGGAAACGAATTGCCTTAACGATCCGTTCTCCAAGGACCTTTCTTTTCACGGAACCTTCTGCTGCTAGGCCTCGCTTTTCACATTCTTCTGTAGCCCAGCAATCGACAGCTTTGAATAATTCTACTTCTCTGACATTCAACGAATCTCTCTCGACCAATTCTTCGAGCACTGATTTGTCGATCGTCACAAAACCATCGGATTTAACGGCTTCGTCTGTTTCCTTATCGATCACTCGCCAGCAATGAGTCTCCAGGTCTTTCTCTTCGTACTTCTGTGCGTCTGGCAACACATGGAACACGTTTGACGCATCCAAGTTGTCTCGAAGGAACTCCGAGCACTTGTCAGCGAGGGAAGGAAGCATATATTTCTTGGCTAAATACAGCACTTGCATGACATTGTCTTCGTTCAAATTCACTTCATCGCTGTACACGAAGCGAAACACCTCCAACAGATTTTTATGATCACAGTCAGATATATCGATAGAATCTTTCTTCTCCGCCAATTCGCCGTAAAACATGGCATAAAACACTGGGCTACTGAT
>OMLO01000417.1_pt1 | contig 27272 bp, 18 predicted proteins | sample 1674811 | NCBI WGS metagenome assembly OMLO01 (sample SAMN06265003, study PRJEB25207) | coral metagenome | isolation source: Coral host | place: Mexico:La Bocana,Puerto Morelos, Mexico | collected 2008-11-13
ATATCCCAATATATCTGCAAACAAGAGGAGTGACCACGACGAGATTTCTTTCGGACGTTTACGCGCGCAAACCTCTATATCAATATTACCCCTCAAATTCCGCTTACCATTTGAAATGTTAGTGCCCTTTACGGACGGCTATACCATTCCTCTTATGCTATTTTTTGCCATAAGGTAGCAAATGAAGACGTATGCTAATTGCTTTCTCTCATGCGGAAACAAAAGAACTGGACCTGTTAGACGTCTATATGTAGCTCGCAGCCGATTATTTAAAATGGAAGCTTCACTTTCGAGTAAAGTAACTTCAATGACTATTTGCTCTGACATTGTATTGATATTGCGGGGAGAAATAATAAGTTGACCAGTCTCAGAAATGTTTGACAATATTGTAGAACTGTGATTTCTCACGGACTTTTTCAAGTCGTATCTCTGGTACAAGTAACTTCCTAGTACAGTCACATTAAGAATCAGTCAACTCAATTTCCGTCATTATAAGTTCCCATTACATATACACTTGGCGGAAACAAGGTTGACACGTGACGTGTCTTAAACGATTGACTGTAAGTATATTTATCCCATGATTTGTAGAATACAGCCAATCAGAAAGCTAGAAATCCGTTATATACTCCACCAAGGTTTCGCTACGTTCATCGCGGTATCAAAGTTTCCCAGCGCATCAAGTGTTTGGTTTAGCTCACTTTAGATCTTACGAGACGATATTTATATGTGAATAATGAACCAAGTTATTTCTCCAATTCGACTTTCTATAGTTAAAAAAAGTTACGGAAAAACCTGACTATGAAGGTATTTATGTATATTTAAACTTCACGCGTAATATATCATTTGTTGCATAACTAGTAATTTGTCACACATTCATTGCTCCCTTTTCATGCTAACTTACACCAAGCTCTTGTCGGCTGCTTCCGTTTGCGAAGTTTTCATTTTTGAGGGAAAGTGATTTTTAAGAACCTGAACGTTTCATATCAGTTCTATATGGATGTTTGGCGTTCTTTCCATTAAAAATTAATATTTTCCAGGCTAACATGGGCAACTGCATATAATCATTCTGCCGGATGATGAAAAAGACAATCACAATAATTTCAAACGATGCCTGAAATTAAAAGTACCGCGCAATTACGTTCAGGACTTCAACTAGTCGCCCCGGCCTAAACGAGATAGAGGGACTGAATGACTTTATGTAATCTCATCCCATTACGCAGCTCTCAGTGAATTTTGCTGATCTCGGATTTAAAACGGTTTATTTTGTCAGCTGACAATTATAATTTTGAGCAATTCTCAGCTATAAGTTGAACACATACCCTCCATCTTTGTTTCGCGATTGTGAAGGAGCGGTTATACAAGCGAGCCTCTCTTTCGGACAACTTTCGCGCAAAAGCTTCCAGTGGAAAATAACAGATACTGGTTTTAACAGCTTTTTACCATTCATCTACGATAAAGATCTTGTAAATACATATTTCACAAATAGCGTAGATAACTTTTGGCTTTGCCAGTTATCTGAGGATTGCCGGAATAATTGCTTTCAAATCCTGTACACTGATCTATAGATTGGCAAATTCCTCAGCATATAGCCTTAAATTGTCACTAAAAGTACGTTGATAGTCACATAGTCAATTTCGATCTTCAAGTTTATTTAGTAATTGGTGCTATAAAAAATACCTGCAATCATTTCATCTTTTATTCATTTATGAGAGCTATCAAGCACATCAAGGTTATTTTAGGCGAAATTTGTCGCATAGTTAAGATGCAAAAAAGTGTGAGAAGATGACCTACAGTGCTGTAGTGGGCGTATAACGTTTCAATAATGCTAGTGTCACTATCTGCGGGTTACATTATCTGTTTTTTTTAATTCTTTACGCACGTAATGCATTTTCCATAAAGTTTTCAATTAGAGTCATTTAAGTTACCTTGCTCAGTCGAAAGTGAAAGCTGTCAGTAAAATTTTTTAAGTTCCTACCGACATGAACGCAACTGATCCGTCATTTATTGACTCTAATTTGGCTTTACATTACGTAACACTAGCAGCCATCTTGAAGCAACTCCCTGCCAACATGTATCTACAAAACAGAATTAAACCCACAGCGATTTCAGGCATCGCTAAGCTATTTAGGTCTCCAGTGGCGATTTTTTTCTTCCAAGCGACTTCTTGAAGGGGAAGGATTAAAAAAATTTGGTGATAAATCACGAGACATCTTGGCGACCGAAACGGCTTCAAATTTAAACCGGTCGTCAAGAAACACACGTCCCAATAATCTGACCAATCACAGCGCGCGTACTAACTGAAAGACAGCAAAAAGTAAATATAGGGCAGGAATATCTACGCGGGACACTAAAACATTTAGTTAATGAGCTAACGTAGTTAGTTTCTTTTTGGGGAGGGCGCTGGCTATGCGGTGCTCCTTTCTGACCCATAAGAAGAATCTGCAAGTTTAGGGAGGGCTTAAATTTCAAAGCACTCTCTTCGATGACCTCTTCTTTTATAAGAGAAGACATTAGTCGATAATCCCTCTTGGGGTTACACGGTTATAATTGCATGTTCGGAACGGGCATTTTTACTTTTGGAAAAGAACCAAAGAATTATGTGCAAGCCCATGCTTTGCAGTGTATCACACTATAATCTAGCTTTTCAGTTTTGAAAATCTGGGAAACAACTGTGTTGATCGCCCAAACTTGCAACCGTTTCAGAATTGCTTTGTTTGATGTCAAACTGATCTATTCACTTAGAAGTTTTTATTTTTTTCTTTTTCCACGATATTATTCCTTTAATTGCAATTCTACAAATCTTGTTTTCAGCTGGTAAGAATTCGAAAAACTCAATGTTCCAATTATGGCGAGAACTTATGCACCGCCAGCGACGTTCATTGGACACTGAGGTCACCATTCAGCTTCTAGTGGTTGTTGATAGAGACATGATCAATTACCATGGCAACCGATCCGTGGAGGAATACGTATTGACCGTTATGAATATGGTAAGTGAATCAACAGGCGCTGACCTAACAACCGGACCACCTCAAACCACTGTCTGCAAGATTGAAATTCTCTGACTATTTTATTGTAATTATAGGGGCCATGTAACAATATACAAGTTTACTTTTGCGATGTGTACAATTATCGATAAATCAGAGGAAACAAAAAAAAATCTTTAATTACCTCCGAATATAATTTCAAATTCCTAATGTACACCGCCACCTGAATATCTTTCATCGTAACAATGTGGTCCGAGTTCCGAGTTAATTTAAGACTATAGACATGCAGAAAACGACACTTATTTTCGCCTTCTGAAGGTCGCCGAGTTATATCGTGATCCAAGCATTGGAACAAAGATAAACATTGAAGTCTCCAAGCTGATGTTACTGTACACAATGCCAGTAAGTAAAAAGGCTTACTTGTCGAAGCTGCTTTACTGTGGTTTCCAGTGATACATAGTTTCGTTTCCGAACTTTCGACATTACCACAAATAGGCCAGTGCCTCTTTAAATTCCTTATTTTCCTTTTGTTAAGAAAGGATGAAGGGCGAGGAAGTTCATTCCCTTTTTATTCCTATCAAGTTATTTTTAGATCACGCATAACCTCTGAAATCCCAGGAGGGTCTGCAAATAGCCAATCCTGTGACGCGGATTTTTCTCGCGAGGACAGCTTTTCACGGATTTTAATCCTCCACGTAAACATCCATGCAACGCGCATGGTAACATTATCCGCGGAAAAACTGGGCACCAGTTCTAAAAATAACTTGAGGGGAAATACCAACGTTTAATATGACCTAAATAGGGGATGGTCTCTCTTACCCATCATGCCTTACACTGCTTTGTCTATTTTCTGCTTATTAGAAAGGATTGTCAATCACAAAACATGGTGACAGGACTCTAGAAAGTTTCTGTAAATGGCAGCAGTGGATCACAAAGGACAGATCCAGTGAAAACCCAGCTTACGACGGAGCAGTGCTGTTAACCAGGTGCTTTTAGAGACACGGAGTAGTCTAGTTAGGCAATAGACCGTTCTCGGTGACGGTATATTAAAATTCAGCTTGGCAGTGAGGCTTAGAAGACACGAACGAAGGAAACTGAATTACCATGTTTATTCATTTCTTTTGTTGGTATTCTCTAGGCCTTGCTACCAAGCTGCATTTTAAGATATCGAAAATGGCCTATTAACCATGCATTTCTATGACACTTATCGATGCGCGCATGACGGAATAGCACCCAGGACGTTCATTCAGTACATCTTCGCCGGATTACAATCTCTTTTCGTCTTCTTTCGATAGGTCCCACGGTTTTCTTAAACTTATGAACCATAGAAATACGTGTTCTATTGTTACTATGATATGATGGTTATTGTTTAAAGGCGAATTCTACAGAACAATACGGCTGATACAGCCTGGCATGGTCAGTCATTTTAGAGAGAGCAAAAAGCTCTAGTAATGTCGATGCGTAGAGTGATGTGAAATTGCAAAAAAAGGAAAAGGATAGGATAAAAGAGGATAGAATCATTTTGGGTAAAAATTGAAGAAGAAGATATTCAATTTCTCTTCAGTGTTATTCTATTTATCACTTACCAGGTGCAATAGTTGTTAATGGCATACTTTTGAACATTGCATCTAAGTTCTATAACGATGTAGTAGTCGAGACAGTTTGAAGTCCCAGGTTCAAGTCATGGTAGGGAAAGTATATACCCTGTAGAAAGAAGTGAAAATATGTTAACTTTGGTTATTGTGTAGAGAAAGTTTCTTGGAGTATATCCTTACTCTTGAGAGAACGCTTGTAGGTGCAAAGAAAAATATGTAGAGGAAACATAGGGGTTGTCGTGGGGTGAGTCAGAGAGAGATGTAGTTTGAGTAAGGGGAACAAAAATGTGCTTTTGAGTGGAGACAGGAGATATAGTGGGTACAAAGAACACTATATTAGGATAAGCTGGAGTAGTACAAATGGGAAAGAGATAGCAAAATGGAGTAATAGGGAACTTAAATTAAAGGGAGTAGAAAAGGTGTGATTCTATTAATTTACACGTTCTGAATTCTAGTTTCTTTAATTACTACTTTTTTTTGCCAGGAAGGATATATGTGCTAATCGTTACTCCTCCTGTGACACTGTGGGTAAGCAAATATTTTGCACTCATTTTATTACTTTAATTTACCTGCAGTGAATGGTGGGTTTAATTTATTTGCAGTAAATAGCGAGTTTTATTTATTTGCAGTGATTTGTTATTTAGAAGATTTATTTCGTTCTAAACAGGCATGGCGTTTTTGCATGGAATGTGTGATCCCCAAAAACGGTGCAGCGTCTCACAAGACAACGGACTGAATGTCGCGTTTACGGTCGCACACGAAATTGGGCACAAGTAAGTCTCCGTTAGATCTCGCTATTTACAACCTTGACTGGGGCACTGTCGCAATTCTATTTTCATATTTACTTTTTTAATTAGTCTAGGGGCATATCATGATGGGGACGGCAATACGTGCCCAGACTCCGCTGGTTCAACACCTCACCTTATGTCACCGCAGTGGCTGGCAAAAAATCGCCGTGGCACTATGAAGTGGTCATGGTGCAGTAAAGCTTACATCCATTCTTTCCTCAAGTGAGAGAGTTGCTTTTATATTTGTACTTTACAGTGGTTATTATATAGTTTCCGTAGTTCGGTTTCAGTGTGAGAAACAACAAGCCTTAAATAAACCACTACCCGTTTGTACACCTGTATGGAATGAGGCACTGAGCAAAGAGTCAGACCACTCTTGAATATGGGTAAATAATACAAAGTTCGGCCAAAACCTGAGCCTATTGAACTGCCTGAAAATGGCTGACCAAAATAAAAATGGCACCCACATGAGTCAACCCTATAATAACAGATATAAATGAATAAGAGGTATAATGAACAAAAGCAATTGCAATGAATCCTCAAGATTGCTCTCTAAATAGAGGTGACAGCGTTTGGTAGAGCGCCAGCGAGGCAAACAAAAAAAATAATTAGCAAAGCAAACAGTTTCAAGCCATCGAAAAAACATTCCGTCTATCATACGGATTGTTGCATTAAGTCATTCTTGTTACACATGGATGCTTTTTTATCTCATCAGATGTTTTTTTCTTTTAGTTCTAAAGCAAGCAAGTGTTTGAGAATTCACGCCGATGGAAAACCGCTGACGTTGCCCACTGAGATGCCGGGAGTCACGTTCACCGTGGATGACCAGTGTAGGCAGCAGTATGGAAACAGAGCCAAACACTGTCACAAATACAAGGTATTTCCACTCCCTCCCCCAAAAGAAAAGCTGCTCCCATTCATTTGTTTAGTACCGATGACGGTTTGTGCGGCAGCTGAGAAAGTGGTCAGAATTAGAAAGAGGGTGGTACGAAAAGGAAGCGCGGTATATTCCAGCCCCTGCCGTACCCCTTCATTGTAAGCATTGCGCAACCGCGCGTACAAGCAAGAACTTCATCTGCGCCAGTTTACCTCTCTCCCAAATGCAAGCTGGGTTACTTTAAACTTCAGCTTATCACAGCAATGAGAGGCAATAATATTATTGGCAACACATGAAGACACACACGTCCTCATACATTGATTCTAGAGATTTTTCCGAAGCAACGGCTACCTTGTTACCATCCTATCACAAGTAGGAGTGGACTCAGCTTTTGTTGTCTTATCTCATGTTACCAAGACGCCATCCTCTACCTGTACTTTAGTCATCGCGATAACCGTGCATAGCATTAGAGTCATGGTTTTAGAAGCGTTTAATTATTAACCTAGCGCGAGGGCCGTACGGGCCGAATATCGGCCAGTGGTATTAACAGTAAGGACTGAGCGTAGCGAGATCCGCGTGCAATATTCTCCCTAAGGTCCTGGGCTAGCTTGGCTATTAATGGTTTTATTACTGACAAGACTGAAAACGTTAAGAAAAATGCTACGATCACGGACTGGAAAAAACACCTCAAACTTCAAAAGCGCAATTCTGGTTGGGAGCCGACTAGAAGTATAGTCACGTATAAAGTTAAATAAAACAGAAGGGAAAGAGTTGAAAGAAAAAGAATAATTTATGTTTAATTTAAGTTATTTCAGAAAAGTAACCCGTAACAGTACAGAATATCTTTAAGAGTGATCATGCGAGATCATTCGAGACCGTTCCCGGTCCAATACCTTAAGAATATTGGACCGGCGATGGAGAAATCTAATTGGTTGATTTTAGTTATTGGCCTTTGAACTAACTTAGTCGTGGGATAACATTCTACAACCAATATATGGGATTTTTAATCATGGAAATATCCTCTGGCCTCCCTTACTTTTCTCCTTTTGAATCGAAACTGAATTCGAAGAAAAATTTTCCAACGCCATGTTTACAATTTCAGTCCCCGATTAAACAAGTGTGCAAAAAACAGAGATGCTGATTTTAATAAAATTCAACACAACAAAAGTACTCCGAGATATAATTAAGCATCATTGAATGTTTTTAATAATTTTCCAGCTGAAAAGATGAAACGACCCGCGTGGTAGTTCATATCAGGGCGAGAGCTGCAATAACCAAAGTAGAGGGCCTTTAGAAAATATTTACTGATGTGTTGAGATGAGTAAATTTAGTATCACGCCAAAACTCGACCAACGAAACCAGCTGGTCCTCACTGACTGTGTTTGCTAGCCGAATTATTAAAATTAACTCCGCGAGAGATAAAAATTGAGGAATTGAAACTTTGCGGGCCAGATAAGGTTACCGAAGGAAAAATTCCTCTTTAGGGTGGCTTAAAAGATAGTAAATAGTATTCTATTCTCGTACAACTTCAGGTTGAATGCTATCAATAAAAAACGAACCGGTTCCAGGTGCCCCCCTTTTACAAAACGCCGATCATTTACACAAAGAGAGATGCACGAAGGATGTTGCTTTAATTTGTCCGACAATTTTAGTGAAAGGATGACAAATTTGACTAAAAAAAGTGTCACTAGAGGGCAGTTAACTAAAAATAAAGAGAGCATTTCTTAAAGGAACTCAATAATCCTACAGTGCGTTAGAACGCGTAAAGACAAAGCTCCGAAAAAATCCCCCGCCACAGTTCACAACACTGCGACACTGGAGAACTATCTTAGTTAACAAGTGTGGGTCAACTTAAGAAAAAAAAAATCAACCACCTTACTCTTCAGCTGTTAGAAGTGGGAAACTTGATATCGTAACTTTTTCGATTAACATTTTGTGTTAAGCAACAATTTCTTATGAGGTGGGATTATTTTCTTGCTCATTCTCCGGCGGTTTCTGCTTAAATTCTAATTCGAACTTTTCCGTCATCCTCTTGCAACAATAGATTCTTTTGAATCCTTCTCGATAGTTAGAACTTTGAAATGCGTATACCAGCGGATTACAAAACGAGTTGGCAGTGAGAAGAAACCTAACCGTTCTGTGAACAACAAACAAGCATTCCCGATTACTTGCAATAGTAGTTCTGTCGTTGGTGGTTAAATAAATAAAGAATATTGAAAACGGTAGAGTACAAACGCAAAACAGTATCATAAGCCACAACAAAAGCTTAAAAAGCTGTTTCTTTGAGCGCTGGTCTTCCAATGCTGCATTACTTGTAGATTCAGGGGTAGCGCAAATCGTATTAGTTATAAATAATCCGCGAAAAATCCCAAAATAGCAACAGAAAATGACTATACTGGGAATGAGCCCAAAGAAAACGCCGGTGAAAATGACGAACCATTTGTGATGGGAATACTCGTCTAAGCTCCAAGGACGTTTACACGGATAAGTTGAGCGATGGCTCGGTTCTATCGTGTTCGTTAGCATATCAGGAATGCAGCATAACACTGCAATTGTCCATATTAATCCAAAGACATGTGGAACACGTTTCTTGGTTAATCTTAGCCTGGTGTAAAACGGCTTGACAGGCGCCAGGTACCTTTCCACGGCAATAGCGCTTACGGTTAAGGCGGCCGCGTTGATTGTGATTGGAACAACTGCATTCCCGGCGAAAAACTTGCAGATCAAATCTCCCAATGTTTTGTCTAGCCGTACTTTTTTGAGAGCGAAGTCGTACATCCCCGGACAAATAATTAAAGTTACTAGATCCGCCACAGCTAAATTCATCAGGAGATAGTTGGTTGTTGTGTGCATTGAGGGTGTTTTTCGCACGATAGTGATAATAATACTGTTAGCGGGTACACCGATGATGACAATAAACGAGTACATCACTGCGAAGGCGATATCCTGACCAGTAGAATAACTGTTGCTATTAACTGCCGTGCTATTCGGCGCCATCGGATAAGTTAAGTTAACCGTCAATTGGACAGTATTCTTAGTGAAATGAACTTCCTTCTGTTACGGAGCTTGAATGGGATGAGGTACGAAGTGTGTTTACTACGTAACAATTACCAACTGAGATTATTCATGATATTGATGTAGTATTCCATTTGACAATACAGTTTTCTTATCATATTACGAATCGTCAGGAGACTTGTCAAAAGACAAAAGGGTCTGCGAAATATGGTCATAATTCCATGACGTCCAAGTTTGCATGTTTAACTTTCCATTACGCGCTCGTTTCTTTCTTGTCCTTTAACTTAGTGCAACTCTAATATGGTTTCATGATATCGTCTTGAATTTTGAAAAGAAAAACTCTTTTAAAATTCTTTGAAAGGCATTTAATTTTCTTCTTAGTAACAGCGTACATTGCATCAAGATTGATTCATTAATTGTCTTTGATCTTCGAATGTTCCACTGAGGATCATAACGAACATTCTAGAATATTTAAGAGCCCCTAGTCATAACAGTGCATACCCTACATTATGTTAGAGTTCCACTGACCTACAATCTACCTTTCCCAACACGAAACCACAATAGCAATCGTGAGAAGCAAGCTCGATTAGTCAGATAACGTTTTAAAGGACTGGGAGAATCAATTCAATGCAGTCCTTCGTGTAATATTAATAAAAAATGTGTGTTTCATTTACAGCAATGCAATTATTTTTTTCCCATTAAAAAGCTTTTAGCGAGGGATTTCCAACAGAATCGCAAACGCCAGTTGTTTTCCTTGAGTTGCTAAGTTACTGTTGAAATAATTAATTGCAGCAGTCGCGCAGGTGTACCTGAAGAAAAAAAGATGCACAACTTTTGTTGTTAAGACGCGATAAGTAGGAATCATACTCAGAGGTTAAGCTCAATAGAGAGGCAGTAAATATTTAAAAATAATAAGGAAACCTAATAAACGTCATCGCCATAACTAAAGGTCCTTTCCACTGTTAAGATGATTTGTTGTGGTGTGCAAGAAGAAAACAATACTTCAGCTTCGTATGCTCGCGCTTTTAAATCATTAAATACTAATACCACTAAGACACGGTGGTTGGAATAGCTTGAGAAGTCGAAGCTATCAATGTTGGAATTTATATAGGAAACTCCTTTGAACGAAATTCAGTATTTGCAGTTTTTCTTTCGCCGTCTTGTCCAATGTTGTTGCATAATGCCGAACACGGTTCGACCACCAAACATCCAGCTACATTCTACGCATGTCACATGACTGCTTAGCAACAGTTACAGAAAATCAATTGAAATGCATGCAAACCTTCATCGCGGATGAAGTTTAAAAAGGTTTAGCAAAAAAGTTTTAATTTCGACAATCTTAGTCTACCTCAGTGTTCCCAATCATCCATGTACAAGCCTCTGCTTGGCTCCTTCCCTAATTACTGTTTTATCACAGGAAAGACGCATAAATGACGTCAATGCGTGGTGCGATAAGAAGCTGACATTATGTTAAAGGTCCAACGAATAGTAGTATTCTAATCTTTTTAACTAGTAAGAACTCATAGATTCATCGATGGCGATAACTCCAATTATTTTAATTGAGTTCCTTTTGTTACGGCGGCGTCTTGTTCCCGCTAAATGCTCAGCAAGTGTACAATAGTTGCTTCCAATAGTTATTAAAAGGCAAACGATTACGAGTGCAGATCGATCTTTAACATACAGCTGAATTCTGCTATTTCGAATTCGCTGGGGAAACGGAAAAAAAATTCGAACTAGAAGGAAATCGAAATAGCCAATCCTAAATTGATGAAGTAAAAGCCAAGGGAAATAGTTTTAAGTTCGAGCAGAAGCATATCACCATAATTTTATGCTTCTGGTTCGAGATAACGGAGAATCCGAAATAACCCAGCTCAAATTAGCTGAATCCAACTGTATAGAGGTCGGAAAAGAAAGTGTAAATCAACGAAAAAAGGAACAGGAAGCAATTGTCAGAAGAAGTTTCCCGCCGCGCTTTTACATTTCAGTCAAATGTTAGTGCCGAGGAAGATGTTCAAAATTATTCACTGACTTATAAGATATTCTTCTTTTTGTTCAAACCAATGGATAAAAAAAAGGAATGAAAAATAAGCGTACGAGGTCTTAAACGGAGTTACGACAGATGGTACATTTAGCTAACTGTTGACTTTCTCGTTCATAATCCGTCTCATTATGTATGGGATATTGACCAAGCGTCCGGTGAAGATGGCTGTATTATAATATTGGCAAAGTTCTCTTTTACGATGTCCATAAACTCGCAAAAAGGGAATGACGCCAATATCCAGCTGTCTTGACCGTACAAGATTGATCGATAAAAGGATTTATTTTATTTTTGGCAAGCCTAATTCTCAAACAAATAGTGCTTGTGTGACATGGATTTACCAGAAAGAAAGGACTGAAACTTGTATCGCAGAATTTTACCAAACATTTCAAACTGTTGGAAAACAATTTTAAAAAACCATTCAGATCATATCATTTGAAGTCAATAAGTACGTTTTTCTTTACCTCAGCTATGAAATATACCATACGTAGTATAAAGGTGCTTTCCACTGCCAAAGATTCCGGAAATTTCGGTTAAATAGAAATATCTGTTTCGGTTTCTTCCGATCGGAATATTTGTGATCTCCTCTAGATCAGTTCCACTTATTCCGGTCGGAATACTGATTCCGACCGAAATTTGCTGAAATTTTGGCCCGAACATAAACTCAGTCAGTGATTTTCTTATTTAGAGAACCCCTTAAAAACGGAAAACCCGTTAATACGAACAGATTTTTTGGGCCCGCTGGTGACCAGATTAACGGGGTTCCACTGTACTATCAAAGGAACTACAATGCTTAACAGCTGAGTCTATGAAATAAGCCTGGTTTAGTTGACCGCTTTGAACACGATTTACTTTGTCGAAAAAAAAAAACAAAAAAAAAACTCGAGTCTCCTTTTCAAACTCCGAAACGGATTTTGTAGCGCTTCTCTTTGCGTTATTTTCCATAGACACGAATTTCTTTATATGTCTTTACTGTTTTCTTCCTTTAGATCATCAAGTCTCATTTTTTCTTAAACGAAATAATGTGACCCCACCCGCAATTTTCTAACTTTCCATTGCGAGGAATAATTTTCCAGCACAACCTCCAGCACTTTGCATTTAATCTTTACCATAAACGATATACCTAACAGTCGGATATTCGTTGCCCTATCTAAATGAGCTCCACAAATACTTGCAAAGTTTCTCGAAAGTTTTAGCTGCAACTTCATGTATGAAACGTATGCAATACGACTTAATTATGTTTTGTTTATATTGTTACAAAATGGTTGTCCATGATCGCTTATTTGTTCCCTTCTGTCATCGTCTTGCAATAAAAGATTATTTTGAATCCTTCTCGATAATTAGAACTTTGAAATGCATACACGAGTGGATTAAAAAACGAGTTGGCAGTTAGAAGAAACCTAACCATTCTATGAACAAGAAACAGATTATCGCGATTATTAACAACAGTGCTTATTTTTAAAGCCGTTAAGTAAATGAAAAATATATGAAACGGTAAAGTACAAACGCAAAACAGTATCATAAGCCACAACAAAAGCTTAAAAAGCTGTTTCTTTGAGCGCTGGTCTTCCAGTGCCGCGTTGCTTGAGCGTTCTGGTCCTACTGGCGATGTACAAATTGTCTCGGTGATAAATAATCCCCGAAAAATGGCAAAGTAGCAGAAAAAAATGATGATACATGGAACAACCCCAAATACAACGCCGGTGAAGATAATAAAACCTTTGTGATGGAAATATTCGTCTAAACTCCAAGGACGTTTACACGGATAAGTCGAATGATGGTTGGGCTCTGTTGTATTCGTTATCAAGTCAGGAATGCAGGATAATATAGCTAATGTCCATATAAATGCGACAGCAAGAGGAACCCGCTTCTTGGTTAATCTTAGCCTGGTGTAAAACGGCTTGACAAGCGCCAGGTACCTTTCCACGGCAAGAGCGCTAACCGTTAAGGTGGCCGCGTTGATTGTGATTGGAACAATTGCATTCCCGACAAAAAACTTGCAGATCAAATCTCCCAATGTTTCGTCTAGCCGTACTTTTTTGAGAGCGAAGTCGTACATCCCCGGACAAATAATTAAAGTTACTAGATCCGCCACAGCTAAATTCATCAGGAGATAGTTGGTTGTTGTGTGCATTGAGGGTGTTTTTCGCACGATAGTGATAATAATACTGTTAGCGGGTACACCGATGATGACAATAAACGAGTACATCACTGCGAAGGCGATATCCTGACCAGTAGAATATCTATGATTGTGGACTTCTGAGGTATTCGATGCCATTGAATTTAGAGCCGATAGGAAAGTGTTGATGGTCTGTTCAGTAGTTTTCGTCTGCCTGAACTCATTGCTGGCTCCAAACACATATAAATTGCTTATTACCATGAACATTAATAATTTATCAATACACTTCCACAACATCACTCAGAAAAGACGTAACAGTTGCTTTCGTTGGACAAGTGGGCATATCTTAAGTGGATATATATTTTTTTCTTGGCAATAAATTCGTGAAAAAAGAAATCAACAGAATGTCTATCACAAAGGAAATATGTTAAGTTAACGGCTGGTACCTCTTGTTTCTGATCGATATGATCTTTCAAACCCTGTTTTTGTTTTAGACCTTGTCAGCTATTATTTCTACACTTTGTTTCTTGTTTCCAACGGATAATTTGCTCAAGATGTGCTGGATTAAAAAGAAATAAGATTTTAACGATAAAAGAAGTCTTCGAAAAAACATAAAATTATAAATTGACAGGCCATTGATTGACAGGGTAGTGGTAATAAGGCACCTTCGTTTACTCTGACATTTAGATGGAATCAATTTACGCTAAGCCTAGAAAATACATCAAGCTGTCTACGTCAAATTGCAGAGGGTCAGAAGTGTTTATCCGAGGACTTGCTATTACACTCGAAACCCCGGCTCGAAAAGACGTTTGGAAATCATCACTTTTTAATGAACACCTTTTATATCAACTTTTCTAAACTGAAAAATTTTCATTTAAATTTGATAAGATGTCGGAGGGCTTTGTTTTATTTTTACTGTCAAAGGGTCTTATATCTTGCCGGTGAATCTGAATAAAAAGTTGATGATTTTGGCTCCTAGGGTAATCCGCACTCGCTTTTCACAGAAAATCTATTATCGTCGTCCATATCTAAACTGATGGAAAAACAAGTTCTATTAACATTTGAATAACAAGCACATGGAAATAAAGATCTTTGGAGATGAGGGCCTTCTGTCTAAAGACTTTTGTTTACTCTACCAAATGGGTCTTTCTGAACAATGGGACCTACTGTCCCAAAGCAGATGCTCCAATTCATTTAATATGACAGATTCTTTACGTGTACATAGACATATATTACACATATTAAAAAAGCAAAAGAATACAAAGCCGATAAATACCCTTCTATATTTTAGCCACCCCTAAAAGAATATTTGGGGTGTCGCTAGGACCTTGCGTTTATTTGAGAGTAAAATACAACTAGGCACGTGCGATATTTGTTCTCATCAAATTTCAGTTTTCTTTATATTGTGTTCAAAGCTACAAGGCAAATATGACGTCCAATGCCATACATCGAGATTCTAAGAAACATATTTTGTTTCAGAGCTTTTAACCACCAAACCAATCCACCAAAAAAAAAGAAGAGAATCACAAACCTCTCGGCTACTTAGGGTGGGGGGAGGGGGAAATGCAGGAATTATTTTCCATTTCTTGTAAATCGTTCCATGAAATCCGATATCTTTTAAAGGGATTCAGATGAAAGACTCTCATACGTTTTTTCGGTTATGCTCGCAAATCGTTGGTACACTTGCCGACTAAGATCCATGCCGGCATACATTATCAAGCCATTTACAGAAAACCAACAATGGATTTTCGTTGTTAAATTAATGCCACCGGACGCAAAAATCTTACACTCTTGCCACTCGGTGGAGTTAGTTACACAATTGCCACCCGCCACTCACAAGAGCTATGTGGGGAAAAGTATTGTGTGACGACCGGAGCATCAGTAACTTTCCTTTGGTTTGTCAATCTTTCTTTTTACATATGAGGAGGAATGCGTGACGAGCCCAAAATGCGTCTATGAGGAAAGCTTGAATAGCAAATTTAAAGGTTACCGGTTAGCAAGCAATTAAAAAGAACATATCTGCTTCAAGGCTCGAAGCGTCACCTGTTTTAATAAAGGAGACTAATGGCGCTAAAGTGTTTTTCTTCGTTTTAACTTAGTATCGTCTATGTCAACAACTTTGGTGTGAGATTGAAGGAGAAAAGCTGTGTAGAAGTAAATTGAATCCTCCAGCCACAGGAACAGCTTGTTCTCCTGGCAAGGTAGGTAGGTAACTTGCTGGTTACTAGTCATGTATAATTTTGAATGATTGATTTAAGCGCCTAAATTGGCCGAACGAGCTTTCCCTGAGCACCCTCAATCCATGTGATAACATTAACGTCAATGCACCCTGTTTCTCGACTGTGACATAAGGCCAAATACCATAGTAAAACAGTATTAAGGAAATTGAATATAACAATGAGAATAATCTCAGTTGGTCTGTGATATAAATAGTCCGACTACCAATAAATACTCCAAGGAGTATTCTACGGTCTGCCAAGCGCGGGAAAACGCGCAGTAGCTTAGCTTAACTTGGGCAGAAAGGTAATGTAAAGGTATTAACAATTAAAGCTTTTTGTGTTGCATTTCACCCGTTGTTTTCTGTCTTGTTCTATTAAGATAACTGTGAGTTGAATCCAACCGGTTTGGAAGGGGGTAAACTTAACAGCTATGAAATTCAAATCATTTGGGTGCTGGATGCGGAAGGAGCTATTTTCCTTTTTCGAAGCACGTATTCAAAATTCAAGACACGAAATTAAAGTTGTGCCAGACGGAGAACAAATGACACAGAAAGCGTGTGTTGACGGATTAGATTTAGAACCAAAAAAAAAGCGAAAGGCTAAAGGGGCAAAGTCGGTTTAAATGAGCGATTTAAAGGGGGGCTGACCCAAAGGAAATCAAGTTTTCATTAACTACATGTTAGAGAACGTAATTCAGTTGTATTTCTGTGATCCTAGTGGTGTATGTACGGAGAATGTGTGGATAACAGTACCATCCCTTCAAGAACACACGGTGGCTGGAGTCCCTGGACGAAGTGGAGCAAATGTTCCCGAACCTGTGGGATGGGTGTCAGTTCACAAAAAAGGAAGTGTGACTCACCAAGGTGAACAGCATTAGATTCATTTGTTTAACTATGCCCAGGTATATTAACTAACGCCTAGTAATAAAAACGTTGAAGAAGAGTTTTTGATACAAATTTTCCATCAGGTACGGATGACTTAAAAAACTCGGGAGTACACTGTGAAGGTGACATATGAAAATTCTAACGAACTTTTTTTTAATTTCAGTCCCTTGAACGGTGGCCGATATTGTGAAGGAGAATCCATGAAATTCCGAACTTGTAATGTAAAGGTAAAGAATTGGCTAGGTTACGTAAGTGCTAGTCTCCCTACAGATTGGAATATAATAAGTCTTAGTGAAATGATTAAGGAAGACGAAATTGTTCAGTATCCACGAGTGGTTAAAACTGCTAAAAAAAAAAATTGGCCTTGCTTAAAGGTTTCGTCGGCCAGGTTACCCTTTGACATTTAACTCAGGTTTTATGGAAACAGACATGGTCTTCAACATACTAAATAATAGAAACGCGCATGTAAAAGGTTTGAAACTGATCCGACAATGACGCACGTAGCTCAAAATAATGTTCTAGTTAATCAAAAATGTTTTAAGACCTCCTCGATTCTCATCTCGCTTTCTTAGGCGTAAATACTATTGCCAGGTACACCGGAAGCAATACTCAAAGGTATTTCAAAGAAAAATGGCTTGTGTGCTAACCAATACTTCTAGTTATATCATAGCCTTAGGAAAGCGCGCGTTCTGATTGGCTAATAAGCTCGATCCATTTCCCCGTGGGTTGCACGCTTACATCATTTTGTTTATTAGTACTTTTTTCCTCGGGGGAACAAAAACTCGGAGACGCGGGACCAAAAACAACAACAAACTGGTCTGTGTCAGCCTTACGAGGTTAGTACTGCATAGCGAGAATTTTAGAGAGAATTTTGCAGCGATTTGGCGACAATAGAATTCAGCACAAGCTATCATTTTAAAACTCTTCTGGCGTCGAAAGCCATTAAGTACGTTCTTTTGTCCTTCAGCCATGTCCGCCCCGATCTAGGGATTTCCGAACTCTACAGTGTGAATCTTTTAATGGCATGAATTACAGAGGAGAGAAACATGACTGGGTCCCTGTGATAAGTGATGGTAAGCAAGTATGACAAACTCACACATTAATCACATCAGCAGTATTTGAACAGGCAATTTTCAAAATTTGCTGCAAACTATAGCAAACCACGGATTGCCTTTTCAACAATCTGGAGGAATGAACAGAAAAATTCTTAATTGTCAATGGAAATAAGCACTCAGCGCGTTTCCTGTATGTTAAAAATGTACTAAGCCCGTAATATATTTAGGATTAACAGCAGCCTGTATAACTTATTTTTTTTTTTTTAAAAATTGAATAGTTCCTTTTATTTTTAAGAAGGTTGTCGCGGTTTTCTCTGGAGAACGTTATTCGCTCGCAACTCGTCAATTACACTCTGTATAGATGTTTTTCTTACGATGCGCATTCCTGTTTCAGGTCAACCATGTTCCCTATTCTGCAAACCAAATGATTCCCAATACCGTTTCTCAGCGAAGCTCGCAGCTAAAGTTGTAGATGGTACTCCATGTAGACCTGGTTCAATCGACATCTGTATTGATGGAAAGTGCCAGGTAACGTTCACATAGTACCACCTGCACAGGAAAATGCTGAATCAAACACCACACCGCATCACCACAGCAACCAGTACCGGCCGCTTAATTATTGACGGTTTGCGCGCGCCTTTTACACGTATTGATTTGAAAACTAAGGGTAAACGACTGAGCTTGATTTGAAATCACTTAGGTATGTTATACCTGCGGCTAGAATGCAGTTTTACGACTTTTTTAGCACTTAAGTTCACTGTGGCTTGTAATCAATAATGTTTACTATAATAATAAGTTCCTTAATTCTTGAGGACCTGCCGATGTAAACAACACAACTATGTAAAGGCACCTGCAGACGGAGAAGAATATTTACGGATACGAATATTTCACAAGTATTTCATGATGGGGTAAAATACCAGCAAAAAGCCCATCGGCGTTCGCAAGTTGCGTTGAATTTTTTTTTATCATACCTTCAAGTTTAATTTTGGAAATGTCCTGTATACACCAGGATGTTGGCTGTGACCTTAAGATTGGATCAGGAGCAGAAGAGGATATTTGCGGCGTCTGTAAAGGAAACGGAACAACGTGTCAAACTGTGGAAGGGAGGTTTAATCAGCTAGCTGGATCAGGTACAGTCGCGACTGGTCAGATCTTAACCTTCTTACTTGAGATCAGTGTATTTTCTACTTTAAATTTTATACTATATTCGTTACAATTGTAGAAATCTTCTAATTTTAAAAGACTGCGTAAGATTGACACTCGAGGAGAATGTAGCCTCTTCCAGGCATTCAGTTAGTTGAGGCGTAGCGCAAAAAACGGTGAGGCGAAATAAAGGAGAATGGGGCTTGGTGCTAGGAGCGCTGCTCCCCGATTTGTTTCTGCGCCATTTTTCACGTTGCGTCCCACACGACGTAACGCCTGGAAGAGGCTAAGAGAAATGTGGTGACCGTTAAATCTAAGACTTCCAAGTCAAAAAGGCGTTTACCCCGCAAAATTCAAGACGATGTTGACGCTAGGACTTACAACTAGCGAAAAGAAGAGAAAACACTCAACATAATTTTACGTACCGTTTCTTCAGACAGCACACTAGCATAATCGCATCTCGACTTTTTTGGCTGTAAGTAACAGATCACTACCTTCTTTCTTCAGGTTATGTGGAAGCTGCCGTCATACCTGAGGGAGCAAGGAGTATAAGCATAAGCGAGTCAAAGCCGTGCACGAGTTTTCTTGGTAAGGATTCATCCAGGTTTTCGTACTGCAAAATAAATTGCTGATTATATTTGGTGTAAACGTAATTATCCAGGGCGCATACAAAGTTAAGAAATTTGGAAAATACAGACCTCTACGGACTGAGAGAAGTAGAGCATAGGGAAAAGTTGTGTCCATTAAGCTGTGTCCATTAAGCTCATTAGCTATTTACTGAGATCTGCATGTGTCAGCAATCAAGTTTGCTGGTCTGCGACTGTAATTTCACAATGATTAAGCTACGTCAATTATCACTTAACAAAAACCTGTTAAGATTGCGTGGCTCGTGAATAGACTAAAATTGACACTTTTCTGTAACCGTGTTTGGAACAAGCTCCTTAGTGACGTAATTATCCACGTACACAGCTCTCAGGGCAGACGCCGGGACATACTATATTAACGGAAATTGGAGAATTCAACTTCCTGGTGACGTCAACGCCGACGGAACTATATTCCGGTACATGCGCAAAGGCACCTTGGAAAAGATCATAGCACGCGGGCCGACAAATGGTCCATTGCACATTATGGTGAGTTTTGCTCGTGAAAAATATTATTCTAGTTTCTGCACAGTTGGTGTACAAAAATGGTTTCAGCATGGTCACCCAATGATAGGCCACCCGAAGACCATCTTGCTGCCGGCTCACAACCTCTTAATGGCCTGCCTGGCGCTACAAAGACACTTCAAAGCACGATCTGAAGACACGTGACAGAAAACTAGCAGAGAAGTGTGCAAGAACTCCAACGAGTTCTGCCTTTCCAGGATGAGAATATACAGTCACAGCAGGTGCCGCAAACCACGAGAGATTCAGTGAAACCATGCACTGTGTATATTCCATAGCCTCCAGAGATAGATGGAAATCAATATCGTTGCACAGGATTTACATTTTCATGTATTTCATAGGTGCTTTACTATGGCTTTAATCTTGGAGTGGAGTATCGATACGCGGTGCCACTTCACGACACCAAGAAGGAAAAGGAAGATGAGAGGAAGCATCGTTTACTCCACGAAGCCTCGTACGGATGGGTTCATGGAGGCTGGGGCGAGTGTAACGTTCACTGCGGAGGAGGTAAACATTAAGAAAGGATTTGATAGCCTCTCCGGTCGGCAATTTGTTGGAAAATGGCGAGAAAATGATAAGAACTAAGAGTTCCTTAAGTAATACAAACAGATAGTATAGAGAACACGCTGGATTGACCCTGAATAGGCAGAATATGGCCGACTTCACAGATTTTTGCAGGGACTTTACCCTGCCAATTGATAACCACGCGAGGGATACAAATATTACTGTTCTGTACACGATCATTTATCACTTCAACACGAGTTGGTTTGAAATAGTTCTTCCTATCTAAGCCCAGCCTTTCACTTACCTAATAACGGAAGTAAGACGTTTTTTTTTTATTTTAGAATAAGTCTTGCTTAGCAAAAAATTGCTCATTGCTTTAAAGTAAAGCTATGGTATATCAACAAAAGCTTTTCTGATAAACGCTATCCGACGTTATTAATAAATAAATATAAATAAATTCAATTACTATTAATGTAGCCTGAAGGCGTAAAACCTCTTATATTTTTTTCCGTGTAATTTATTTATATATATTTATAACTACCAATTCATTAACAACCTATATATTTTTTTTTCTTATTAAGTTTATAATGAATTATAAAGCGCTTTTGAGCAGCGTCTGTAAACAGCGCTCCAAATTATTATTATTAATTATTAATATTATTATAATATTACCAATCAGTATCTTTAAAATTTTGTGTTTTAAATTTTTTTTTTCTTTTTGTAGGTATACGGAAGAGTTTGCGAATGAGGTGCATTCGTTTTTACCGAGGCAACATTTCTTTAGTGGAAGACGTCTACTGCAGAGGAGCAACGAAACCAAGACAAGAAGAAAGAGTGTGTAACGTCCATCGGTGTCCAGTATGGTAAGTGCTAATAATAGAAACAAGCAAAACATCAGAATAGAATGCCTCGTGCTTCTAAATTCGAATTTGAAAAATCTGCAAACACGTTTTACCAGTTTGACCCAACAACATGAAGTGCATCTACAACTAAACTTCAAACATCCACTTAAGCTTTTTCAACTATTGTCTAATAGCGTTTCATATGTCAACTTGAGGCAGTAGCGCTTATTCCTTCCTCTGTTTTTGACAGGAGAAATTTCCGCATAAGGTAACTGAAAGCGCGAGTTATTTACACTTACATCAAAAGTAATCTGGTGGACTTCCGAAATTTAATTAAAAAGAAGGATTACGGCAATATTACGACACAATAGCAATACAGGTTTACAAAATTTCTAGCAGTAAAATCTAAATGCCTTCATAGTTTTGTTGATTTCTGGAAAAAAATAGATCTAGTAATTGAAAACAAATTGAAAATATACTTGCCTTCAGAATAAATTATTAGTTTTTAATAGAATGTCCTTACTCAGAGATTCGTAATCTTTATCACGAAACTCTGAAGCATTGAATAATTTATGCACACATCAAAAAGGTTTGCTGCTATGTAAAGTTTTCTCCTCACTTTACATGGGAAAAAATGCGAGCTGTTATTCCTAACCGCGTCTTTAACACGCCAATACAGTTAAGGTAATTTCCCAACATCGTTTTACAACAAAGAAACTTCCAGTTAGTAACCGTCGCACCCACTGCAAGCAATTCCATCATTTTAATTGTTCAGACAATTAGTTTTTTTCTGTGTTGTTTGCCTTTCTTGTCTTTGTTACCGGTAATTTACTTTAAACTGACTGTTGCAGAGGATGTTACTAGGATTTTATCGTTGTACGGAAAATAGAAAAACATGTTTCCTGGTTACTGAACAATTTGAAGATGCCTTTTCATTATAGTGTTTCACAAAGATTGTTGGTGAGATTTTATATTTTTCTTTCAGGAACCAAAACTAAACAGTTTTTAATACTTTTATTGTTATTGTATTCCGAACGAAGGGTGGCACTTTTTTAAGGTATGAAATTTTTAATATATCCGTTCTCCGAGTAGGTTTTTCATCTAATGCCGAATCTCTAATTTCCTGTGGAGCAATTATGGTTCTTTCAGATTTTAAAGGGTTTTAAAGCAAAAATTGCTTTCATGTTTAGCTGGAAAAAAAAAGCTTAGTACAATTTATATTCTTTCTCGGTTAAAAAGAAGCCATATTTCCAACATGGTATGTGGATTTAAACATGGCAACGCATTTAAGTTTTGAATTATTAACAGCCAAAGTAATATTTAAGTCGAATTTCTTTAAAATTAATTTGCTTTGGACAAATTTTGTTCTTGTGTTAATCTGATGAAGAATAAATGGTTGTGTACAATATGTTCACGCCTGAAGGAGTTTTAGGTGAAAAACGTCGCTCAGGGTGTCAGGTGCAAAACCTAGTGCTGTCCAATTAATAAATTTTAGTATTTTAACGTTCACACAGCTTTTTCTCATTCAGTGTAATTCAATTGTCGCTGAAGTCACCTTGTCTTAGGTTTTACTTATACATTAGATCCTCTCGGATAAGACTTGCAAACTGAATCCAGCTTTTCGGAATATTGGCCAACGTTTTCACAACAGCGTCGCGCCGAGAAAAATCGTATAGATGCGCGAACTGACGCAATCTTTGCTAGATTCGACGAGCTCTCTGAAAAATTATTTATCGTGAAAAAAGAACACATGCAGAGACGAGTTTATGTTTCTCTCCAGCCCAAGACAACTGAATTGCTCTGCAGAGAATGATCACGGTCTTACTTGGCTAAAACATATGACGACATATACTTAAGTAATTGGAATCGACGAGAAACTGAATAAGTTAGCTGAAGAGCTCTGGTCCTAATGTATTCCTATTTAGACGAGTTTTTGAGACTGGATTACAGATTACAGACCTAAAATCATGAATGAGACAACTCATCAAGGCAACAAGACCGCGGATTTCGCGCCAAAAGAGGGAACAATCGTTCTTCTCATTCGCTCTCGCAAAGAAGCTCCACTTTCGTTTTCAACTGTTCTGTCAATAGCCATACTATTACTTGTGTTTGGAGTCATTCTAAATGGAGCCATTTGCTATGTCATGCTTCGTGGAAAGCGCTACAAGAAGAACACCTCCAACCTCTTCATTTTGCATTTGTCAGTAACAGAACTTGTTGTACGCCTGCTCATCGGTCCGATTGTTGTGTATTCGTTGGTAGACGCATCGAAGATTGAAAACATCCAATGCAAATTTCTATCATTGCTTTCCAACACGTTCGCTTCAGCCACGTTAATAAGTCTAGCTGCTATAGCAACTGACAGATACCAAAACATCGTCTACCCCATGAAAGCCTTGAAGTCTACGAGAAAGCCTGTTCATCTGGTTTCTCTCGTTTGGTTATACGCTACCATAGTCTCAATTCCCGCAGTGGTGAGCGTGAGAAGTGTATCTATCAACGAACTTCCAGAAGCTGAAGGCATGGAGTGCAAAACTTGCTCTGACAAGAGGATTTTCGATACGCCACAAAATGCCATTGGCCAATTGTCCACAACTTTGTATTTTGTATTCGCTTTTCTTGTTCCACTGATATTGATTTTTGTGCTATACACAAAAATTGTAATTGTCTTGCATCGAAGACGAAACAGTGGGATAATGCATAAAGTGGCGGCAAGATCAAAGTCTAAAGCAGTGCGCATGCTTATCATAGCGGTAATTGGATATGCTTTGTCCTTAGGCCCAGGGGCTCTCCTGGCTATGTTGAGGTCTTATGGAAATCTCAACAATACCTCATTTTACCAAAAGTTCGCAGTCAGTTGGATGGTCGAGATTGTACAACTCACAAGTTCACTTGGAAATCCTATAATTTACGCATACTATAACGGAGACTTCCGAAAGGAACTTGTAAAGCCGTTTTGCAGAAATAAAAAAAAATCGTCTGCTGCTTCTTGGAGCTTACAAAGTCGTGCAGGTAGTGTGGCCTTAACGCGGAGAATCGATGAAAACTATCGTGAAACTTAAATGATATGGCAACATAAGCAAATTATCTGTGGACTTAACGAAAACTAATTACATAAAAAGCTTCAAAACAATAACCGTACACCTATAAACGAATCAATTTTAATGATCGAGATCTTATGTGGGCGAGGCAGCAGGCCTTATGGTCTTATGTCCGTGGGCACGAAGAGGATTGCGTGACTTACAATCAAGGGCATTATACTTGAAGTATAAAAAAAGGCATTTTAAATGAAACCTGCAATATTTAGAAACGAAATACAGAATTGCATGGGAATCAAGTACGAGCCAGACACAAGTAAAAAGTGCGTAACACTGATAATAATTATAACAAGACGGAACTGTAGAGTTTATATAACACTGAGTTGATCTCTTGTAAATCTGTTAGTGTGGAGGGAACGTATAAACTTGGGAAGGTGAGCAAGAGCTACGAGTGTATTTGAATTTTTGGAATTTTATGAATATCCAACATTAAACTAAAATGTATGAGCATATTCAACAAACGTTCAACCTTTCTATTATACACTGTACTTTAATATCGGTTTAGGGTAATGTACGGGTAATGTATGCGTGCGAAATACTTGCTTGTGAGTAGAATGTTTGTCTTTCTTCAGCTTAGTGTTGTGCCTGAAATGTATTAAGAGTGGTTTGCAATGAAAATAGGTGTGTACCCCATCTTGTGACATGTCATGCAATCTACAAAGTCGAAAGCGTGGCAGTCATCTCAGGTCAGCTTGGTGTGAAGACGTGCTATGGTTCTTCCCTCCCTCCCCCCACCCCAACCCAGTCCTCGTTTATTTCAAAATTTTATTGTGTAATCTAATTGGCCATTTTGGCGTTTGTGGTGCATTCACCCTCACTGGGCAACATAATCCATCAACATTAGGAATGCAAAATAAATAAATACGGTTTACCGTTATGACCCCGTACTCATACCAACATTAGTCCAAACCTTGTTGGTTTGTTAATTGCCCAGAAGACATAGCCCAGGCCAGGCAGCTTGCAGGTAGCTTCGTGATGGGTTAAAGAAAAGGCATAAAATATCGTTTTTGCCCATTTTAGAGAAACCTCGAACCATATTAATAACATTCCTGCTATTTTAAAAGTTTTTAAATTCTTGTTTTGCAAAGTAACCGAGCACCTTATCAATAATAAATGATCACTAAATTGTATTTCGTTGCTAAAGCAGCTTGCAGCTGTTATATTGTAATAAGATCTTGTAATGGAAGTATAGAAATACAGGTAATTAAGCAATATATTGCGATGGGCCAACACAGAAAATAATACCTTAAATTTGAGCCCCAATGAATTTAAGATTGATTTTAACTGAGACTTTAATCTTGAAGCACTTGGTACTCGCACACACCAGGATTGCTCTTTTATTACGATTTTCATTACAACGGCATCATGATATCAATCTCTAATTCAAATCAACACATTACGCGCGTTCATGATATAGTGAAAGTACGTGTGAAACGTTTTTTAATATCGCTGCTTTTTGTTACCAATTGCTTATCGAAAACCTTGGTTATTAGAGTTTACATTACAGTTTATTTACTGCTAAACCTGAGGTAAAGAAACTCAGCTTTGGTACTGGGGAATCTTTTAATTTTTGGAATCGTTTTTAATCATAAGGGTATATTTATAACTCATCAGTAGATAGAGCATTAAAAATTAAAATCTACCAAATTAGGAATGATTTATTATCCTTGGTTCGTAACCCTTAAGACCTGTTTTCATTAAAAAAATGTTGTTATTGTGAAAGAGGAACGGCGCACTAAGAAAAAAATCCGTATGAAACTTCAAACTTATACGGCAATTCGAACTTTTCGGAGGGAAGTTATGAAGAAAAGACTAAAAACAAAAAAATGAGTGAGCCATAAAACAATTTGCAAATGGTTTGGTTGTGGCGATTACTACACAGAAAGCATATTTCCTTCATATATATTGTTGAATTGCTTTTTTGTTTTATTTGGTTTAAAGAAGTAAACAAGCAAAACAATCGTGAATTCTAACTGCTAAAAGAAGTAATTTACATTCGGGGGGTTTAAAGATAATTAAATTCTTAGGGTTGAATGGCTGTTCATAAACAAAATACACACTTTGTTTTAATAAGTACACCTCTGAAGGAGGTTAATAACAACACACTTTGTTCGGTTGTCAGTAGGTTGCTGTCTAAATAAATAGATATTCATTAGTTTAAGCCCTGTTATAAGTTTATGTCGACGTTTTTTGGTCACTACATTCAATTCATCCGCCGTTGAAATGGTCGTCTCAGGTTTCCTAGCTTTACTTAGCTCAAATACTGGTAAGCGTTTTTTCAACAGCGTCACACCAGAAAAAAAGAAAAATATTTGTTCATACTACGCCCTGTGGCTATTCCTTGGGTAAGAGCATCTGTTCTTATTAAGACTGAAATCGCATTGGGCCGCAGGGCGAACCATTTTGCAGAAGAAAAGGACTCAAGTTGTCAGAAGCCTTACGAAGTTTATTAGTGACTAAGGTACCTTTGTATGTAACACCACTGAGATAACATATCAAACCCTTCCTATTGGAAGCAGTGGATGACCGAAACGTTGAAGACATGAATCTTACAAAACAACAAGACCAGTCGATAAATCCTTCTTTACATACAGATAACGCTGGGAAACTTGTTCTTCTTATTCGCTCTCGCAAAGAAACTCAACTGTGGTTTCAAGCACTCTATCAATAGCCATCTTTTTATTTGTTTTTGGAATTGTCGCGAATGGAGTTATCTGTTTTGTCACAATTCGTGGTAAACGCTACAAGAAGAACACCTCAAACTTCTTCATTCTGCATTTGTCATTGACAGAACTCGTTTTGCGCCTGCTTATCTTTCCGATTGTTGTTTATTGCTTGATAACGATGTCGGAAATCGAAAGCGTCCAATGCAAATTTCTATCTTTGTTTTCCAACACGTTCGCTTCAGCCGCATTTATAAGTTTAGCTGCTATAGCATCTGACAGATA
>OMLO01000418.1_pt1 | contig 27253 bp, 16 predicted proteins | sample 1674811 | NCBI WGS metagenome assembly OMLO01 (sample SAMN06265003, study PRJEB25207) | coral metagenome | isolation source: Coral host | place: Mexico:La Bocana,Puerto Morelos, Mexico | collected 2008-11-13
TGATTTCAAATCATAGACGCATGATATGACATCAGGATTTATTACATCAAACCATGAACACATGATTTGAAATCAGAGTTTGTTATATCAAATCATAGACTTTGATATGAAATCAGGATTTATTATATCAAATCATAAACACATGATTTCAAATCAGAATTTATTATATCAAATCATAGACGCATGATTTAAAATCAGGATTTGTTATATCAAATCATAAATACATGATTTCATATAACCAAACTTTCTTTAGTAAATAACGAAAAAAAATGATAGAATTGAGCTAAATAATTTTTTTACAAACGGCGCCCCATAAACAGCTGTAGCTAGCTGTGTTTGTAAGCCTGGGGTATCCAATCGATAGAATCGATAATCGATGACAATCGATATCAATCGATACCAATCGATATCAATTAACCGATTGATATTGATAATCGATGACCAATTGATGGCGAAGTTTTGTATGGTTATTGATTGGTATCGATTATCAATACCAATCAATTGATAGATTGGTATTACATTGATTGCTTGCAGATGAATGGAAAGGAATAGACAAAAAACACAACTTTGTACACAGTAATTGTAAACACATTTCATTTTAATGTTAACATGAGAGCAATAATCGCTTCTTGCGCTTTAACGTTAATGCCTCATCCACATGAATCCGTATTTTTTTGGACAAATTAAAAGTTTGTTCCATGGGCCAATCTATAGACTTTCAAAGTACATGTAACACATCTTACAAGTTGGCTAATGTATGGAAAATTAAAGAGCATGACTGGATGCTTTCCAACACAGCTGCATCCCTCAAATTTTATCAAGGCAATTCTTTGCTTGGCATTTTAATTTTGCTGTTCATACATATGATGTTAAAGGTTGTTACTTGGGTGAAAAACATATATATAGGGCTAGGGGGCATACAAAAAAGTTACTGGGAAAATCATGTTGAAGCTCTATAAGACATCAAGAGACCACACTGTTATTTGCTATGTTGTGGCTTGAAAAGAGAGGCTTTGAACCAGGGGTGTCCAGATTTTGAATCAAATCAGTGCTAAACCATGAAGCCTCACTACCTAACCATTTATACTCTTAACTGACTGAGTGTTTTTAATTCATTTACAGATGCAAAGGAAAAAGGCATCATCCTTGGAGAACTTCCAAACCTTTTATTCAGAGCAATTTGGTGAAGAATGGCCATTGATTTTTGAGTCACTGAAGCTACCAACCCAGCATTGTGCAGTAGTAAACAAGTTTTCTTCCCACAATGAAGCTCATGAAAAGCTCTCTTCTGTAGCAGCAAAGCTTCATTGGATATCATCCCTAAACAAAACAGCTGCACCTGAAGATAGCCAAAATCTATTCCAGTTGCCTTGTTACTTTCCAAGTTCAGAAAATGTTAGATTCCCAAAGCAACAAGAAACAAGTAACAAATATTTTGATTATTATCTTTTGGATGCTTCCTCTCTCCTGCCTGTCTTAACTCTTGACATTTTTCCTGAGAGCACAGTTTTAGACATGTGTGCTGCTCCCGGAGGTAAAAGTGTCCTTATATCACAGTTCTTGTCAACCAAAGGTTGCCTTGTTGCTAGTGAAGTTGCAAACAACAGAAGAGCAAATCTTATTAAGGTAGGTTTGACCAGGTTTTGTTGAAATAACACCTTGATTACCTTTCAAATTCTGCATGGACATACCACCTCTTGAAAGGGAAGCTTGCTATGCACAAGAAGATTTTTGTCAAAACCTTATACAATTTATTCTTAGTCACTCAAACATGGTTCATGTTAAACCTGTTTTAGGTATTTTAATGTAAGTAATTATGTAGCTTTTTTCTCTATGGTTTTTTTCTATGTTATTCTGTTACACGGGCCTGGGTGAATTATTTTTCACACGAAAAAGCCACTTCCATGACGAACTATATTTACTATTTTATTGTCAGTAGTACTTTTTTCATGTTTGTATGGTATTTACTTGGAACACAAAAATACCTTGGGCACATAATTATGTTTCTCAAATTGTCCCACCTCATCCTTTTTAAAACACTTCATAAGAATATTTTGCCACTCGGAACCCCAACCTAACCTTCATTCCATTGATCATTGTCTTAGTATTTTTTTACAATGCACTATGTCTTTTGCAATAACTCTTGTCTTCTGCTAGGTAATTAAAGACTATATACCAAAGATTTCCAAAACCAAGGACTTGGTGCAAGTTAGAAACCTGACTGGCTTCAAATATGGCGAGTATGAGCCATGCACTTATGACAGAGTCCTTCTTGATGTACCATGCTCATCTGAAAGGCACAACTTACAAACAAACTTTGAATTTAGCTTCTGGTCAGTTGAACACTCCAAGGCAAATGCCAATGTGCAAAGGAAACTCCTTATGTCTGCTTTACATACGCTTATTCCTGGTGGGATAGCGGTTTATTCTACTTGCTCCATGTCACCATTAGAAAATGACGGAGTTGTGGATGAGGTTTTGTTAAAGTGTTCTGAGAACAGTCACCTCAAAATTGAAGTAGTGAATTCGCAGTTTACAAATCATGCATTGTCAGAAATGTTCAATTACAGAACCACAAAGAATGGTGTTCTTGTACTTCCTTCAAAGACAAAGAATTGGGGCCCAATATATTTTTGTAAGCTTCAACGTGTATTGGAATCTGAATATGATTTACCATACAAAGTCTAAGAATTAGAACAATTGATATTTATTGTAACATTACTTCAATATTTGGATCAAAAATATTTTAAAAAGGAAAATAATTTATAATTCAAGTATGCAATGTACCTTAGGAGAACAATTTAATATTTTAACACGGCTATATATCTGCTCAGTACTGCACCCCAAACTTGCTCTCTGCGTGACTATGAAAACTATCTTTTGTAGCATTTTAGATTTGTTGTTAATATTTTTATGAGCAGTAAAGTTTCTCTTGACAGTTTGAAAACTGGTATGCCTAAACTAATAAGGCACTTGAGTTCTATAACTGTGGTATAGCTCCTCCTTTATAGTTACCATTCACTATCACGGACTATCTTTTATACACACCTGATGACATGGTGGGTGTAACCCTGACTGACGCTAGGACATTATATAAATGTAAAACCCAACTTACTACAACAGCTAATTTTTTATTCCCCTACATATTTTACCTCCTAGAGACTACCAGTTCTCCATTAAATTGCAAGTCAAGATGCTCAATAACCAGCACTTAAGTTTTCTTTCTATGTCTGCCGAGATAGGCGACAAAAAAGCTTCTCATTTTAAGGACCACGTTTGCCTTTGCCCCGGGGGGAGTACTCCCTTATATGGGCTATATAGGTAAGTGCGGCCCCTAAGGGTATAGTTTTTCAGCCGTTTTGGTAATAAATAGGGTATTGATTTTGGCACTCTAGTCTTCAATTCGTTTTTTTAGAAGAACCTACTTCTTCATGACGCCCTCCTTCTCCCATCCGCACTTTGCCTTCCTCTACCCCATTTAGATAAAGCCAGCAACAAAAGTCCATCACAAATACTGTGTAAGTGCTGCAACGGCTTGTCACGCGCTTCGGTCAGGGGGTTTTTGAACTGAAGTTGACACTATACACTGAAGCAGCCATTCCCGCAGCCATTAAATAATAAATAAATACCTAATGAAAGCAGATAAACATTGTCTTTAACATTGGTCTGCAACAGGGTAATGATCTAAGAGGCAGGTCATATTAGTCCATACGCCAGACTACTTTTCGGTACCAAAACCAAGGACAAAACCTGAGTGTTACCAGCTGGTACTACTACTGCCTATGTTGTATTTCAAATTGATATGATAACCTTTCTGGATAAGTGCTTTGAAGGATATTTTTTAATTTAAAATCTCGCGAAAAATGGCTTCAGCATGGAAACGAGGCTTAGAATCAAGTCCTAAATGAGTTATATGGTCAACATAGTTTTACGTTTTAATACTTTAGATAATCAAAAAGAAAAAAAAATTTTCTCCATTCAAATAGAGTTTCATCGTCTAAATTATGAAACGATAAGGATAATAAACTATTCACTTGCTGGTTTACCAACGACTAAGCGATCGACAACAAAATATGCAGTTTTACCCGCCCGTTTAGCAGCTTTAAGTTTAGGAATTTGAGGCTCTCTTTTCTATAAGGTTGCCGGCGGTGGTGTAAAGATCGGTTGTGTTCTCCCGTCTAGTTTTGCGCAAAATCTGCTCTCTCTGTTTCCAATCTCTTAATCTGCACACGATGGTTCTCCGCTGATTCTGGCTTGCTTGTCCCGACTTGGTTTTCCGCCTTTCCACCAGGTGAGCCCTTCGATGTCAATTTAAATGCCCAGGTTGTTCTTGATCGTTCGTTCAACCTTACATTCTGCGTCTCCCCAAGTTTCATTGTCAGATTCTGGGATTGCATTCACATGGATATTATTTCTCCTACTTTGATTTTCGAGATTCTCCATCTTCTGGGTGTGAGATGCCAGGACCTTGCTTATTTTATCAAGTTCTTTGTTAAGACCTTCCAGCTTTAATAACTTGAATAGGTTTCAAATCTTCCACATCTTTTTGAGTATACTGCAAGCTAATTTTTATCTCCTGTACATCCTTCACCACACTGTCAACTCTCAAAGTCAATGAATGAATATTTGACTCAAAGAGTAATTTATTAAATGTGGATTCCTGCACGAATGAACAAATTGCTAATAGAGCACATTACACAAAAGAAAACTAGAAGTTTTGGTAAATGTTTGCGGAGCTATCCAATGCACGTCCACACGCCATGATTACCGCTGTCCGGACAGTCTCTACTTAGTTGACCTAACATCTGAATGTTGCGGACAAGATGATATCTGGTTGAAACTAATGAAAATTGCGATGCACTGAAAGTTGTTCACGGTTGAGGCACTTGTAGACGGTATACGTTGTCGACGAATTAGTATTACTCTTTCGCTGCGAGATGAAAAGTTAATCCGGCTACTGTAACTCAAGATACAAAAGTACGTTGAACCCGAATATTATTGTATGTATAGTATAAATTACAAAACCTTTACAGAACATAAGCGTGCGTACAAAGAACGTTTCCCAAATTAGCATGCTGTGAACTTAAACGCAATTTTTCAAATTCAAATTCAGCTGGTGTGAGAAACCCGTTTGTCCTGTTCTGCTATGACGTCAGTGCTTTCTCATTGGCTCACAGCAGAGTCTTTTGTTCTTTCCCTTTATAAGTGCGATACCACCCGGATGGTTGGGCGGCCAGTTAATTCCACCGCAAGATACACATCTCTCTCATATCTCTTCAAAAAATACATCCTGGAAGAAGCCTACACCTAAACAGCGTGCATCTTTCGACATATATCTTCACATCCCATTAATCCCCCACATATCCCTATCTCTTAAATCCCCCACATATCGCTAACTCTTTAATCCCCCTCATATATACCTTCACAGCCTATATCTAAACAGCGTGTAACTCATCAATCCCCCACATATCCCTATCTCTATCGCTAACTCTTTAATCCCCCTCATATATTAACCCCCCATATATACCTTCACAGCCTACATCATCTCATTAACCCCCCATATATAACTACAATCCCCCTCATATACCTTCACAGCCTATATCTCATTAACCCCCCTCATATACCTTCACAGCCTATATCTCATTAACCCCCCTCATATACCTTCACAGCCTATATCTCATAGCCTATATCTCTCACAGCGTGTATCTCATCAATATCCCACACATATCCCTATCTCATCAATCCCCCACATATACCCTCATTTGCCTACACAGACTACATCTCATAAATCCCCCACATATACCTATAGAATAAAAATATATACCGGGCTGCTATTGACGTTCACGACGCCATTCAAACTGAACAGAAAACAAGATGTCATTGCCTCCACGCCCTTCAGATCTCGCTGAGAGCGCAATGAATGTTCCTAGTTAGGTTCGTTCTTGCAAACAACGTACCACTCTCTTGCTCAAGTACAAGGTCATATCGCCTCCTTACCTGCAGTTGTATGGCAAATGGTTTGAAGTGCACGGCTATGTGCAAGCTATTAGACTGTGATAGCAAATGTATAGATTCTATCGAGGAGGTTGTCTCTGTAAAAGCACTCCAATTTTTAACATTTGGCAAGTATAGCCATGGAAACCATCCAGGAACAATTTCTTTAAGCTGAATATGCGTTATTGATATAACCTCTGAAGACATTTGAAATAATTAAAAACCAGTGTAACATTTGACTGTGTTTGCATTTGCTTGTATTTGACTGCAGTAGTTACATTTATACCAGTTCTATCTGTTTACCCAAACCGAGTTATTTGCAATTAATAACGTGACAAACCTTTCATAGCTTCGTATTTGACATGGCTATCATATACTGACTAAAGTAAACAAGAGGTGTCAACGCAGTTTAAAACGAGCTTTCGAATGTAACTAATGCAACTTACACAAGCACTTTCTCTTTTTTTCACATTTTCCTACTATTTGTCTATGTTTTTAATTGGCAAGTGTTGCCATGGAAACCATTCAGGGCTAATACCTACAAGTCTTACTGTAATTTGTTGGAATTAGTTCTGAAAAGAGTTTCAGAAGTTTGAAGTTTGAAGTTTTCTGAAGTTTGTAATAACAAAAAAATCAAATATGCATGTAACATTTTCAGGTTAGGCATCTTTGTATCAATTCTGCTTATTCAGCCAAAACGAGTGACATCATTTAATCACGTGATAATCCTAGTAAAGCGACTCATTTGGCATGGTTATCAGGCACTATAAATAGGGTACCAAATTTTTGGTCAGGTCATAAATGGGGTAGGGAAAATTGCACATTTTGGTCATAAATCGGGGTAAGGGTTTCGGGAAGCGGGCCGCACACTCCTACCCAATTTTTTTCTGGGAGTACTCCACGCCCCCTCCCCCCAGGGGGGCGTAAGGCCACGTGGTCACGTTTAAAAAGAATAGCCCTTATTTAACCTGACAAGTTTTTTCTTACTGTTTATCAGTATTCAAATCACACAAACGTAACGTGTAGTGTATTCCTTCGGTGCAAAGCATATTTCTCATTGCTGGAATGAATTTCAAGGTTTTCTATATAAAGAGGTGTAGAACAGGTCTAAATTGGCACACCCATCGTCGGTCGCCGCTATCATTCAGAGGACAGCCCTGTCAGTGGGGAGTATTCGGAAATAAATGAAACGTCCTCGCTTTTTCGAACTTCGGAATTAAATAGAAATTATCAAGCTACCACTAGCTACTAGAGAGCTTTTATAGCAAAACAGTGCTAGAGTTGTGGTGTGTAGAATTGCTGAAGAGCTTTTAAGCTCTAGTGTTTTGCAGGAAATGCAGGTAACGGTTTCGACTACATACTGATAACACAGGAGCAAAGGTTCTTTTCTTTCCTTTATTTTCTCTCATCCTACTCGTAAAGATTGTGTGCTACTTGTCATTGTGGTGGGGGGCGGGGAAGACAGGGGAGTCAGAACCTCCTACTTCCCGTACCTTTATCTCCTGACTCCCATCCTCGTCCGTCTTGCTCCCGTGTAAATAAGGAGACTAAAAACAACAAATCCTTGCCATTTCAGGTTAGTTGCACAATCGTCGGGAATTTCCTTTTCCTTTTTAACTTTGTTTTTAGCCTCGCTCTTCTAAAAGCTACAACATTTCATTACCTTTGACGCAACTACCAGAAATAGATTTCCAATTTTACCGGAAGTAAGCCTCAGTATTTTAGCCCAAGGGCGAATTTTCGTTTTTCCGAAGTCTCAAAATGGATTACATGTGAGTCAAATAACATTTTGGGTTCTTGTTTGCAAAAGTATTTTAACACATAATAAATTATTCCTGCCTTCTTATGACTCTCGATTTCCGGACTTCTATCAGTTTGCTCTCCCGCCCCCACCGCCCGGCTCCCACCCCCTATTCTCTCGGGTTCTCGCCCCATGTCCCTCTCACCACTACATGTGCGTTGTCACCGTCCTGTACGTGACAACAGGAGGTGACGCCAGCCGAGACGAGCTTGTTTACGCACGAGTTTGGTAGCCTATTTCTCAACAGGTAATATCAAATTTTTGGTTACGAAAACGTTTTCTAAGTTGCTGAAAGTTCTTTACGTAATAAGTCGTCCATAGCATCGGTATATGCTGTTATTGGGAACAACTCAACGGGAAAAATATGGAAAACCGAAATGTGGCCAACGAGATTTTGATGACCATAACCTCTGTTCTCTCTCTTTTTGGCACATTGTTCATCATCATCTCTTTCTTCATTTGGAAGGACATTCGAACAACTTCGAGGCGAATTCTTGTTTACATTTCCGTTGCAGACTTCTTCACATCCGTGGCAACTATCGCTGCAGCCACGAATTTTTGGTTATCTGGAAGTGAGAACCCTCAAGTTTGTATTGTGCAGAGCGTAATCGGAACTCTCTCAGTGCTATGTTCCTTCTTCTGGACCGTTTCAATGGCTGTGTATTTGTACATCTGCGTTTGCATGAAAAAATCGCGTTTAGCTGAGAGGTTACTGTACGCGTTTCATGTGTGTTCGTGGGGAATTCCTGTACTAATCGTAACCCTTGCCGCATCTTTGAACAAGCTCGGAGATAATGGGAACAAGGTCTCTGCAGGGTGGTGTTGGGTCGATATAAACTTGAACTGGAGCGACCAAGTGCTCTGGATGCTGCTGGCTGGAAAATTGTGGGAAGTAATCGCATACGTCGTTATAGCTGTACTATACGCTCTGCTTAAACGGAATATGAAGAAAGAGGTAAACTGTACAAGAAGTTGTTTGGCTCTTATAAAATTTCTTGTCATGCCTGTAAAGCCCTAGCTACTCTCCCCCACCCTCAAGGGCTACTCCCTCCTATGGGCTAAGCAATAGAGCACTTTTTTCGTAGCCTCATCAAAACATGAGGAGGGCTGGGAGAATTTGAGACAGTTATGTGGACCCTTGACTACTTTCCTTTGGATAACTTTTGAGGCTACGTAAAGGAAAGTGCTCTATTATAAAACAATTCTCAAAAATATGTGCAGATCTAAAACGTCACCACCGTGTATACACATTCTCATATAGACACACCTATCGACCAATGGGAGCACGCATAGTTGCTCAGCTATTTTATAAACAGGTATGTTCAGTCCTGATTAGGCCTCTTTCATCAGAAATAGGGTGTCGATTATGGCCATTATGGAGGTATGGTTTTTGCATGTTTTTTAGAAGAAACTACTCTTTCATTACTATTGATAAGACCATCAACTAAAGCTCGTTGCAATCAGTCTGCACTGGTGGATCCAGGGGGAGGGTCTGGGGGGATCTGGACCCCTTCCCTTTCCTAACTGTTTTTTTTCCTACTTGCTTGGCACTGAATTCTTATATCAACAGGCATGTATATGCCACAATGAAGTGTATTTGGTGGTATCATCTGATGGTCACTCTCCTCTGCTCGCAAAGCAGTTTTGCAATAATTGTACGACCAGTGTCGAACATATGATCACCTCTGCTTTCTGAGAGAAGTAGACATTGCGACAACTCAGCCTATAATGTTGTTCTTTCATCGTGAACCAATGGAATCAAGTGAAATTCAGAATAAAACAGTTATTTACAATCAAGAAGCCAAAGAAGGGAGAAGAGGGTTGGGCTGGGCTTTGCTGGTTGTTGGGGAGAGTGACGGAGTTGTGGGTAGAAGTAACTTGCTCAAAAAAGGTTCTGTAGTGTTTTCTGAGACAAGCTTGGACCCCCCCCCCCCCCCCCCCCCCCCCCCCCCCCCCCCCCCCCCCCATCCCTGGATCCACCCCTGGTCTGAACTGGGAAACTAACAAATTATAAAGCAGGTATGAAACAGGAACTTGATTTAAGAGTTAGGTCTTAAATAGAGTCTCAAATTTTTGTTCAGGTAAAGAATAGGGTACTACCCATTAAGGACAATTGTAGATTTTGGTCATAAATAGGGTAACGGTTTTGGGCCACAGGCTACACAACCCTGAATAATTTTTCTGGTTAAGTAACCCTTCTTACGACTAACCCTCCGATCTCTTAGAGGGGAGGGACAGGCTTAATTTAAAATATAGTGTTATTTTTCAGCAGAATCTAATTACCTCCAGCACCTTAATATCTGGAAAAATTGTTTCGGACAGTGACACTAGTTCAGTTATGGCCCTCTCTTGTCACACAATGCTAGACTTTCAGAGAGAGAGAGAGAGAGACAGAGCATAGAATTGCGTGACAGAGAGAGGGCCAGAACTGGACTTGCAGTGACACTATGTTGAGACCAGGAAACAGGTTGAAGATTGAATGAGCAGTTGCTGCAGTGGAATCCTGATTTTTTTTTTACCTTCCTGATAACTGGAACCATACTCATTTCCCTCTTCTCAGTCGAACGCTGCAGTTTTCTCCCTGATCTCTCCAACTACCAGATTTTTCTAACCAATTTAGTTTCCCCTAAAGGTTCAAAAAATCGGGACTCCATTGTGTATTTTTGACCACATTTTTTAGGTGTATGTAGGGTTCAAAGATTTTAAAATTTGGGCATATTGTACCAAACATATTAATGAACCTAATGTTCCTCCCTAGCTTCATCACAAGAGCAGAGTTTTAACCCAAAGTGCTGTTGTACAGGCTCAGAAGGTAGAAAGGAAATTGATATTTGTTCCATTGTTATTTGTCTTCTTGCGCATTTGGGGCACCATACGATTTTTCCTGTTGATTGCTGATGGACCAGATTCTAAGTCATATGACTGGCTACTTATTTTGCAGGTGAGTATTACAATCAGCATATAGTTAAAACTAATTAGGCAATTGATTACCCCTGTGAGCAGACCCTTTGTCATGATCTAAGCAGCACACAAGCATTGTACATGTAGCCTGCGAGTGTGTTTACCTTTGAGTCACACACATCAGTGATGAACAAGTTCTTCAGCGAAGTGATGTTCCAGAGGGGCTGGTGCTTAAAAATCTAGAGTAGCTCTCACTGCTATCCTGAAGAAATGCCTTTGCTTTTTTTTGTGTTCTCCAAATTTCACAGCACAGTGTGACTTCATTGTGCATGATAAGTATGAACTTAAATTAAGTGGAATTTAAGAAAGCTTTCAGTCACTTATTGTCTTGGTTACCAGTAATTGATCTTATAAGAAGTCACAATATCCTGTCTGTTCCTGAGTTTCCAAACCTGAGTTCTTCTGTGATGCCTCTGAAGTTGGCTGAAATGATCTCTCTTGTTATCTGAGCCCCAAAAATGGTCAAAAATAAAGAAACAATGACCACAAAAAGCCAAGATAATAATTGATGGTTTCCCTGTTTTTATTGTTTCAAGTCCAATTACTCAGCTAAGGATGTTTACCGGTATTTATCATTATTGTTAGTTGTCTAAGTAACCATTAATTGTATTGTTGTCTTAATTTTAAGGGCATTGGAGATAACGCCCCAGGGTTTGCAAACTTCCTTCTCTTCTGCTTTTTTACGGAGAAGTTTCTTGGGAACATTCGATGGTGTCTTGAATCTTGTAGAATCCACTCTGCACAAAAACAATATGTATACCCGTCCAGCTTCTCGGCAACTTATGGTGATGATGTGACAAATACTCAAGACCCAATTATTATCAATAAGGACGATAGAAGCAGAGAAACTGATTGTCTAAAGGGACAAATTAACCCTGATTATTCATCAATGGTTTCAACTTAACTGAAATGTGACTCACTCCAGAGTAAAACATGGTGGCCTGAAGTTTGAGAGTGTGGTTAACTGAACAGCCCATACACCTTAATAAGGAAAAACAAGTTGCATTGTCTTGGTGCAGTGAAAATTGTGTATCGATGAATATATGTAGCCACAAGCATTTAGCCTGATAGCAGTCGTGCACTGCAGAGGCTGAATATGATTGGTTGGCAGTAATAGCCTGTTCCTGCTAGAATCTAGATTACAGGTTGACCAAACAAAATTAAACTAATGTATAAGATGGTTGTCAGCATGCTGATGGTTATTTTTACACATAATGGATTACAGATGTCAACATCAGCATGGTTGACATTTTACATTATAAAGTGGCAAATTTAAAGTTCGCTTAATACCTTGACTCAATAGTCATTCCCAATAGAAAATATTGGTAGTTAGTTATCTTAGTTTGTTATATCAGTTATATTGTGCAGTTATCAAAATATCTATTTAAGAGAAGAACTCATTACAATTCTAAATGTAAGTTATAAAATATTTTTGAACAGATGTGTTATCCTTATAGTTGGCACATCAGTTGTTAAAGCTAAAAATTATGCAGATTTTAGATTTATTTAGTACTACTAAATATGATAATATCGTATTATGGATAAGTATAGAGGTAAATTAATTATTTACCAAAAGGCACATTTGAGATAAAAGTAATTTTAATAGTAGATAGAAAATGGCCTTATAGTAATCGTGACTATAATCATGGTGCTATTATAAGGATTTATTGGGTACAAACAATATAATATAAACAATCAATATGACACAATATGTTTGACAAAAATCTCAGTACAGGTTCTATTTCAGTGGAATAACCTTAAATGGGCATGGTTTTGACAGAAACTTTAAAGCTTACTTTCAGAGGGAAAAGAGTCGAATCATTTGGGGGGTTGGAATTCACATCTTGATACTTTATAAAGACACCAAAACCAAAAATTCCCTACGGCAAGTAGTTCATGTATGTGTCTTGTGAGATCAGACTACTTCATGATCATTATATCTTCTAGTGGTTTCCTTTTAATGTCTGGTACCATGGCATCACTAGCTGGGTAACCAATAGGAAGCAGTAACATCAGCTTTTCATTGGCTTTCCTTCCCAATAAATCCCTCAACCGTGGCCCAGCATTCATTGGAGTGGAAGTTACTGTCACCAATCCTGCATTCTGCAAAACATTTAGGTACAGAAAATTATGTTACAAACGGCCACCCCTATTAGGCAGCCAGTAATCAAAGTCCCAATGAGGCCTTTTCGGTTGCGTTAACGTCTGTTTAGAGGCCAATCCCTTTTAAAGTGGTCACTATTTCCCAAGAGGTAGCCATTTGGACATTTAGTCGGGGTTCAACTGTATTTGTTGTTTCAAGACTACCATAGATAAGTGAGAGGCTAGGGTGATACTAAAATATTACTTGCATACCAGAAAAAAAAACCCAAAAAACCCAAACAAACAACAAAAGGTAGGTAGTATTGTAGGGGTATCTTGTAGGGGTAGAAATGATTTTGTGCCACACCCACAAGGTAGCATTCTATTTTACCTGAATGGCTGCAAGAAGAAGGCCTACTGAGATGCAGACACTCATTTCATGGTAGTAATGTGCCTTCTTACTGCCGTCCTCTCTGAATCCATAGACTTGCTTGAAAATCAGGATAAGATATGGTGCACTGTTCAGGTATGGTTTAGACCATGTTGTCTTTACAAACTCTAAATCCTTTAACCACTTTTCTCCCATTCGCTTGGCATAGTTCAGTTTTTCTTCTTCTTCTACAATCTCACGGATGGTCGCTTTAAGTGCTTTGTCTTTCACTACTACAAAGGTCCAAGGCTCAGTATGAGCTCCACTAGGGGAGGTTCCTGAAATATTGAACAGATCAAGCTATAGCCATAACCTTTGCCAAGACAACAAGGGACTCCTGGATGCCAAAAATTATCAATTAGCGACAAAATCTTGCAACAAAGTTCTTAGAGAGAAATTTTCCTGAGCATCAATCATGGTAATAGCTGGTTCCCAGTTTGAAATAATTGTCACAATTGGCTGTTCTTTTCAGAACACTAGGTGTAAACATTTCTGTTAATTTTTTTTGATGAAAAATTCCCTAGTGAGGTACAGTGCCAGTCATGTAAGCCAAGCACTGCCCACTGGGTCCACTAATGCACTAATAATGTGCTGCTTTAGAAAACCATTTCGAGCCACACCCAAAAAACAGGATCTTGGTACCACTTAGGGTTTCGTTTCAAGATTTCCAACAAGCACCCCTCAACATTCTCTAGTGGGGTACAGTGCCGTAGTGCAAGCCAAGCACTGCCCACACGGCACTGGGTTCACTAATGCACTAATAATGTGCTGCTTTAGTAAAACCATTTCAAGCCACACCCAAAAAACAGGATCTTGGTACCACTTAGGGTTTCGTTTCAAGATTTCCAACAAGCATCCCTCAACATTCTCTAGTGGGGTACAGTGCCAGTAGTGCAAGCCAAGCACTGCCCACACGGCACTGGGTTCACTAATGCACTAATAATGTGCTGCTTTAGTAAAACCATTTCAAGCCACACCCAAAAAACAGGATCTTGGTACCACTTAGGGTTTCGTTTCAAGATTTCCAACAAGCATCCCTCAACATTCTCTAGTGGGGTACAGTGCCAGTAGTGCAAGCCAAGCACTGCCCACATGGCACTGGGTTCACTAATGCACTAATGTGCTCCTTTAGAAAACCATTTCAAGCCACACCCAAAAAAACAGGATCTTGGTACCACTTAGGGTTTATTTTGAAGATTTCCAACGAGCACCCCTCCAGTGTTTTTTTTTTTTACATAGGAGCCCCCCTGGGGCTTTTGGTGCCAGTCTAGAATAGGGTAGCAAAATCCCGCTGATCATTGTCTAGTTTAGGGTAAGGATTTCAGTGGCATATCTCCACCTAGAGATTAACAGAGTAAGCTTCGCCCGGGGAGCGACCGCCCTCTGGGATACAAAAAAAATATGAAATAATTTGCTCAGTGACATGCTTGCCTGCAGTTCTGATTATATTTTCAAGGACCTCCAATGGAATGTCTTCGTCGCTGATTTTCCGAACTGATCGCCGTTTCTTCATCTTTTCGTAGAACTCGACCGAACGTTTCTTCATTTCTTCCTCGGTCAAGCGATCGTCAAACCAGGGATAAGGTATTTGCACAACATCAGCTTCTCCACTGGTTCGAAATCCCAGTGGATCTGGAGGAGGTATGGCAGCGATGTCAGTATCCCCTAGAGGATCCACGTCAACCGTATAGCTGGGTGACCGAGATTGAAAAACTCTTCTAATAAGCTGGGCAATAAGGAATCCAGCCAAAATAGAGACGATATAAGGCCAGTAAGTGGCGAGAAAAGGTGCAGAGAATTCCATAATCACCCCCGAAACAGTTTGAACTGAAACAACAAGGTGTCAGCGGCGTTTTGGTGTAGGTCGTGTAGGTCACTATTTACGAAAATCTGGATTCGCGAATCCGGATATGGAATCTACAATCTAGAATCGGAACGAAACCTGAACGTACACCCTGCCTCCACTCAAGGACAAATTTCTCTATGATCTACACAGAAAATTACTGAACAGAAACATGCTGGGAATGACAATGCTCAACCTCTGTCCTAGGGTCTCCAGGGGACGGAAAGACGAGACACCCTGGGAACAAGGTTGTGCTGAAATCCCGAGCGAAAGCCGACGGCATCTGATGGGGAGGGGGGAGGGGGAAATAAGCGTGCTCGAGAGTTACAAGTTTAGTAAAGTAAACCTTTATTTCTACAGCGAAGCCCATTCTGCTTAGCCACCGCCGGGTTTCCGATAATAATGTGAAACGCCCAACTTAACATCTAGTTTATTTACATTCTAATCGTCGGCCGTTTTGCTCTTCATTTCAATCTCGATCTGAATGGAAAAAATTGCAACAGCTTCGTAGAAAATCTAACACAACTAAACTAAACTAAACTAAACTAAGTAATCTGGGATGTTGCAGTATTGAAATAAGTTTTCTTAATACATGCTATTGTTAGTTTGTTTTTTCTGAGTGATCCAAACAGACCTTTAATGCATTCCAACGAACAAATGGCGCCGAGTTGACCTTGTCAGGGGGAAAAACTGACTACGAGTGAACATATGGGCACAAACCTCTCTCTGGTGTAATTCTTGGTACACTCTGCTATGCTGGAAACTTTGATCACGGGCATACCACCACAACAAGGTCAACACGCAGCTAATTTTATTCATTATAAAATGCCAGTAGTATTTTTGCTGGCTTGAAATGCCAGTTTTATCCCTAAAGCCAAACCCTGAGACGGCTGACCTTTGAGGCTTGAATTTCGTCATACTGAGCCTTACCACCGCGGGCCAAGGCTAGAGACGGAAAGTTGTATGATGCTGTGCTAAATAAATAATTGTAGGCAGAAATAGTGCCAGGAACTGACAAAATGTAGGTGTATTTATTCAAAGTTAAAGCTATTTCTAAAAACCATGGCTTAGCATAAATACATACACGAAAACATTCCTGTTTCGTATGATCCAATTATAAAATAGATCGAGTATTTCAAAAGTTTTCTTGTCGATTTATTTAATTTTACGCCAGCTAAACTTCGTCAATCGTGCTGCCTATAATCATGTAACTAATCAATTTACATTCGAGCCTATGTACATAAGCCGTTACAGTCTGTCCCAATCACTGGTAATTGATTTATAGGGTTTGACACTTTTTTGATTGGTAAAGAAAATGGCACAACATTCTGATATGCAAATCTAAACTGCAGATCAACATTGTTAACTGCGTTGGCCAGATGCCTTAGGCATTTAATATGGTGCACACGATAAAAGCGTCGTGCCCCAAATAGCCCCAGTTCTTCAAAGCCGAGCTTTTAATAATCTCTCGTACTGTGATAAACACCCTGATTTGCTAGCTGAGCACCGAGGTATTAACATTCTTTCACCATAAAAATACTACTGCATACTATTTAAAATGCTTGCTAATTGCCATTCCATGAGGGATTGATTCCAAACTGTGTTCTCTACTTCTCCCCCGCCCAAAATGCACATATCACATCATGTTACGCTATGCCTAACAAATAAGACCTTTAATGCTTCTATGTGACTGATTTTACTATCGATTTAAAACCTGCGTAATGTTTGTCACTGATTTATAGATTCAGAATTTTAATAACACGCGCTGATTGGTACTGTTTCACCTACCTGGTGTCTCAGAGCGTCTGATAACCTTATTAATTAAATATACCGCGAGCATTGCCGTAAGTGAAACTCTTGCGAATAATTATGTTAAATTTCTCATTCTTAGTGCTGAACAGTACTAGTTTGTCTAAGCTATAATATTTCTTGCCTCATGTATAATTGAAAATTTCTGCGCTCTATACCATTTACGTTTTGACCTCTTATCAACCATGCCACTTGCCTTTTAGCTTCTTTTGTCTGATATGTTTTTGTATTAGCGCGGAAAACTTTTAAGCCATCGTTATCCAAATAATTCAGAGTTCTATCTTAACCACTGTGTTTTTAAGTCGCATTTAAGTTTTCCTGTCCAAAAAACTTAATTAGGTTGTCTGACATCATCTGTAAAAGCTGATAAGAAAACTTGACCAACCTAATATGGGAAACTCGTGGCTATTTATAAATTGTGTAATTGATAGGAGTCGTTGACGCTTTTTAGGTTCATAGCAAGCGTGAGATTTTTCACTCGCGCGTGACACGAAATTGACATACACGCGTGGACGACGACGTAAAACTCAGACAAATTCACTTGCAGGCAAAGCTCAGCTAAGGAGTGTATTTGCATATTGGTTTTATTTTGAGGACAGGATTCATTCATTTATCCATTTATTTATTTATTTATTTATTTATTTCATTTATTTATTCATTTATCCATTCTTTTATATAATTATTTACTTCAGTCGTAAGTGGACACCCTCGAGACCAGAAAAAGGGTCCTTGAGATGTCCCCCGGTATGGGAGGTTAAAACTGCAGTGTTTGTTTCTGGCCTGGACCATTACTCATTATCCGCTTTCATTTACATACTTACATATAGCTTCCTTACTGACTTACTTTTTACCACTTACTTAACTAATTAACCGTAAACATACGCACTAAACTTGTATGGTCAGAAGAGCATCACAAAATGTCCGCTTATGGGAGATTTCCCAAAAGAGGGGCGTGTCCCCATACGGGAGATGTCCACCTACACGAAGTGTCCCCCTACACATGGGGGACGTGACGGGACGCTTAGTATAGTAGCTTATAGTTCCGATACGCCTCCCTCGGCACCTTAACTGCATTCCGCAATGTACTATATAAATCAAAACACAACTGAATCAAAGCCCTTTTTTGTTTACAGTAAAAAGCTTCCTAAGCTTAACAAATGTTACACGTGCACTCAGGTGTTTATGAAGTAGTGATCCTAATTTTGTCTTAATATAAAAACAACAACAAATAAAGCAACAGTACCATGTTAGAACGGCCACCGAAATGCTAAGAAGAGAGAGAGAGAGAGAGAGAACAAACGAAAGAAATGACCGGATACAGTATATTATTATCTGAATTTTAAAACTCTCCAAGTATAGAGTTCCTAACTGAACTTCCAAATGTTCGGTTCTGAAGGCCTTTTGGTGATATGTTGGTCAACTCAATCCCATACTTGAAGATTCTGTCAAAAAGTGTACATCTTTGTAACGGTATATTGACATTATAACCTCATATTATATAAATATATTTTCAAGATTTGATCCTTTTTGATTTGATTGTTGATCTTTTTCCCTCAACGCACACATAAAACTTATAACGTAAACAAATAGTTTTTTTGTGTCTGCAGTGAACGAAATCCGGCCTGACTCAATCTACGCATGAACTCTTCTTAAAATCCAAAAAGATAACAAAAGAACCAAGGCGGGGTTGAAGAAAAACATTGAGGGCGTCTTATAAAGGGATTAAACACCCGTTATAACTATTTTGCTTCTATATCTTCATTAGATCTCATTGTAATTTAGCCAATACTTGAGAAGATCGAATAAAGCGCAGAAGAATTCAGACTAAAGGTGACTTAAGGTGGATTAACTTAAAAGCCTTCTTTCCGGATTTAGATCATATCAGAAAAAATCTTCCCTCCTCATCGTCTGATTTTCATTGTGTAAACTTTTTAAGTGCTTTGATGCCACCTTCGTGTCTTACTTCTGTTACATTTTAATGTAGATTCCATGCAGTTGTCTTGGTTTTGAAAAATTATTTAGCGTAAATAATAAAATTAGAACACAATCTTCTCGTTTTAGGTATTTATTTTGCAATACGTTCTAAGCACTTCCGGAGACTCAAATCTTCACGCACGTATGAAGCAACAGGCTACGCGCGCATTTCCTTGGATTCTCGCGCGTCCGTCCGCCGCCCTCGCGTCTGGTTATGACATCCGGCGCGCCCTGAGGGAATGAAATATGAAAACCTCGTCGGATAAATATCAAGAAGAGATTTAATTTCGGGAATGCATCGCGCTTCGCTTAACCTTACCAGTGCATGCGACTATGAACGTAGGGCACTCCAAGCCGCGCGTTGTCGATAATATGGACAATTTTCAACGGTTCTTGAGTAACGATGAGATCAAAATGAGTTCTGAGCGATCATCTGCGTCGAAGAAAGTAAGCCACAGGCTTAATTTGAATTATTAAAATCACGCATCGCAATCTGCTTGCCGCGCGCCGCAGATTGCTAATGGCCGACGTATTCCTAACACGTTTGTTGTTCTTCGCTCTCAGGGAATTTTATTACAGAATCTGGATGAAGGAAAACCTTGTCTGAAGTGTGGAGAGAAATGTCCTGGATTCAGCTTACACGTGTGGCGGTAAGTGGGGCAAACTCAAGTATCTTCAAATTGTTTATTTTTGAGTCCATTTTAGGTATACACCGCGCCGCGTTGTCATCAAGAGGCAAGTTATTGAAATATAAATTTTAATCCTGTTGTTTAGACTAAAAATTATTCTATGTGTCTCTTAATTAAGTACAATAAAGTACTTCAAATTTCTTACGGGCTGCTTCTCTCCCCACCCGCGGTAGTAATTTTAATACAACAAATTATTTGCTTTCGTGAGAGTGAGATAAGTTAAGCTTTATTTTTCGAACCGAATTTTCGTATAAAAGCAGTTACTGTACACTTGACTTCAGAGCATCTATAATTCCCAGCTGTTCCTGTTATCACTGCGTTGGTTTTACAAACGTGTTTTGAAATTGAAAATCCGCGCTTCGATGGTCAAACAGTAATATGTCAGTACAGGCACGCAATAGCGAGTTGTCATTGTGGATATGTGTCAAGTTTTGAGCTGCCGCGGGGCACAAACATTCACTTTTCATTCATTAAGCGCTTCAGTGCCTAAACACATAAGCTGTATCCATGTAAAACCCACTGGTGTGAACCGTACAAGATTTTTTTCTGTTCAACCCCTGCCGGTTCGTTGGTGGATTCTGCACATTTTGATTGCGCGAGAAGGTTGTTTGAACTCGTCATGGACACAACGAAAACAGAACACAGACGAAAGCCCCCGAGAAAACCACCCAGGCCGAGTATAAGGTTTGTTACTTTCAATTTCGCGAATGAGTGCACACAGTCGGAAAATATGTCTTGAAAATTACTGCGGGAAGATACAAGAGTTGGGCTTACTCTTTGCCCCCCTTCACTTTATACAGCAATTTTCATAGCACGAAAGATTTTTGATTCCAAAAACGGCTAAAGAAATCACGACGTGGACCTAGTTTGGTGTAGTTTTATGACATACAAATAATTTTAAATGCGAGACGACACAATTCTATTCTTAGCAGTAAAACAATCCAGCGATATTGCATTGATATATTCATTTAAAAATCGTGACAACCGAACAGATATCGCTGGTACGTGGTTGTCGACCATGTCTTCAGTGTGTGATATCTGCTCGCCAGCGGAACTTCCTTACAAGAGATAACAAACTGCTATTTTCAAAGCTGACAGTGTTAAGTAGTTACAAAACAGTGCCATTATGTTTTGGACATTTCTAGACCTTTGAATTCGTTTATTTTGTCTGACAAGTAGAAAGGTGCCTGTGAAATAAAGCGTCTTAATGTAAAGAAATTAGGTAGGCCACCAGAGACTCGTGGGCATCTTTTCGTTGGTTCTTGGGTGTCAAGTATAAAGAACAACGCCTGATTCTCGAAAGTTTGACCGAGGAGGTCTTGTGTGAATCCCTCGGGCGTGGAGCGCCAACAGAATACCTGTCTTGTTCCTTGGCAAGGAAGACAGGCTTACTGGCAAGACTATTATCACTCACTGTCGGTCATCAGATGAATTTCGTGGTAGTTTTGTAACTTAACACCGTAAAAATTATCAAGGTCACACAGATTGATGGCTGACATGGTTTTAATTTGCGCCAAACTCGGGCAAAAATAGGGCAGAACGGCTGCAACACAACGATTCACATTTACAATTCTCACAGCTAAAAATGTTTCGTCCCTGCTCCAGAGCTAATTTTGACCATACATAGTAAAAAAATTGCCAGAATAAAAACTGTTTGCCCGACTAATCAACAAATGTAAACCATCATTGTTCAATGCAATTGTGTATTTTTATATTCCTTTTAAGGCGCATACTTTAAGTTCCTCAAGGGTTGGGGTTAGCCCTAATATTCGTCTCCATTTCCGGGCAAAATGCATTGTCTTTCCATCGCGGCTAAAAACAATGTTACTTTTTGATTACTGAATTCAATTCATAATTTGACAGACAAATCGACGGTCAAATTTGAGTGTGTCGATAAATCGCGGTTTCGAAGCGTGAAGTACCATTTTCATTTTCCATAATCCTTCAAGCCAATAACTTCCGCTCAGTTTTACTTCGAAAATTAAAAATTACAAAAGTAGCAGCACGCCGCTGAACAAATCTACTTTTTGCAATTATTTTTCGTGTATCGCAATTTTTTGAATACTTTAGGCATCAGACGCCATTTTGTGCGTTTTTTTTTGGCGGGAAGAACCTCAAAGACTTTGATCTGTCAGACGCCTTTATCACATCCGTTATAGAATTAACCGAAAATTCAATGAAATCAATCTCAACTTGGGACCACAAATTCGAGATGCCACGTGGTTGCTTCTGGACCACAATATAAAGATTCGAATAAACTCATGGAATACTTAATCATGTCTAACAAAGAAGATTTTTTTTCGTGACGTGTACTGAGATTTCTACCGTTTTGAAACTGAGAAAATTACCAAGCATGGTTTCGAAAGAACTCAATGACATTAACTGTTTTTATTTGTTTGAATCGCCGAAATGCAGTGAATTTGTTTCCAAGATGTAAAATCATGAGGTTTAGAAAAATCGCGGAATAGAAAGGTCATAAAAAATATGATGTTATAGGATATTTTTAATTTGTCTTCTTGCGGCAAGACGGAATGCATCATCCGTGCCAAGATATTGATCATCTTATAATCGGCTCATGCTGAAGTCCAGAAACGAATCTTCCACTGAATAAACATTTTATGATCACTCGTTAGTTCGCTTACTTCTTAATGTATGATCGTCTTATAAGTCCCAGATTTTGGTTGCATAAAATTTACTCATCTGACATCGTGGAGAATCTTGGACCCGTTCCTGAATTAAATTTTGATTGGTTATTACAGAGAAACTGATGTCTGGGATAAAAGTTTGTTTACTCTAAGAATGTCACGAAATGCAAGTTCACTTCGACTTCTATCTCGAAACTAGGGAATCTCATGGTTTGGTTTTGGCCGAGAACTTCTTTCAGTTAGTATTCAATCTCAATATTAAACAAGGGTGACTCTCTTTAATTTAAATAAAATCATTATATCTGTTATTAAATTGTTGACTTTTTCCCTAAGTAAATATTTACATAGCTGCAACGATCTCTTAAAGACAAAATTGTTCATGAAAGATAGGCGAAGCTTTGGCATGAAGTAACGTGTATAGATGTAAATGAACTTCACCATCCCAAATCTATACACGTCAGTTGGAACGATGCATATCTTTAATATGCTTGACCCTGATTGGACGGCTGCTAAATCCATGAAAACATTGTTACGACGTCACAAGATAATGCTGTCTTGTGTGTGCACATGAAGGAGTTACCGCTTGAGGTTCTGGCGAGCCGGGTTGTTCAAAGCCAGTGAGCTTTTCTGTCTATATGGTATGCTGTTCAATTGTGTGTTTGAATAATCTCAAACTACACAAAACCTAAGCAATGAAAAACGAAAAATGAATACTTCGATTAACTTTTAATCCAGGGTTAGCGTTAATCGGCTTTCGAACAACCCAGCCCAAGTAACAATCAATCAATTTACCTAAGCCCGCTCAAGTGCGCTAAACAGTCTAAACAGGCGCGTGCTTATAACTGACACCGTGAGACGAACATTTTTTTCTCAAGAGTAGAATTCTCGTAAGCCTCTTGAGCAATAGATGTAACCTAAATCAAGGAGCCAGGAATAATTCTCTAACTTTGCCTCTTTTTCTACAGCAAGGTGTGCTCCAACTGCAAATGTCCGCGCGAGAATCACGATGTATCCGTGGAGGTCGATGTGGACGTGGATGGAGTAGAATTCAAAGTGCAAGGTCTCAAGATCAACTCGGACATGGACCACGACGACGACTTACCCGCCCCTCCCCCGCTACCAAATAACAACGAGTACCCAACTGTGAGGGTTACAACTACTCAGTCTTGCCCTGTGGATAACGACTTCTTACCGCCCCCTCCCCCTCCCTCTCTGGCTTCAGATTACCTCTGGTCGCCACCCGATCTTACAGCAGGACAGGTATAAAATAAAAATGTCGTTTTTTTTTCTCCTAACGAACATTTTTTCCTGTCTGAGTTTAACACAAACGAGGTTAAGTTTAAATTAAACTTTGCCCTAGTCTCTTAGAGCGGATTTAATTTCGGTCTCGAAAAGTAATTGGCTTTTTATTACTACGTGATACGATTGACCTAAAAATCTCGCGCCATTAATTCGTCCAATCAGAAGTGATAGCAAAATCAATCAAGCCGTGCTTTGCGTCGCCTACATATAATAGACCATATTCGTATTCTCGGTATTGGACTGGAACTAGCTTGCAACGGAGGCTCATGCGTGGAGTATCACTTAAAAGAGATCATGCCATTTGCATTTGAAACAATTCCCCGCATTGGCCTCAGTTTCAAGCTAGTTCCAGTCCTATACTGGGATTGGCTACAGCGATTTCTTTGGTAACGATACTCGACTGCTTTTTACCCAAACTACATTATTTCAAGGTTGATGAAGCTTAGTTTAAGTAAAGTAGCCCAGTTTGGAACAGCCTTCTTCAACGCTGTATTAACTACGTTAGAATCAGTAATTTGCCGTTCAGAGCATCTATCAGTTTACAAAGAGTTATGCACAGTGAGATAAGAAAGTATTATAGACATAGTATCTGTACATAATAGTTAAATAGGTATGTTGATGTTTCTTGGGAGGTTCGTGACCTCGTGTTGGTGCGCTCATCTCCGGCTCGAGCGGTCCGGGTTTGAGCTGGGAACGTAGTGTTGTGTTCTTGGACAAGATTCTTAACACAGGCAGTGCCTCTCTTTACCCAGATGTTTAAATGTTTACCGGTGAATTTGATGCTAGGGGTAACCCTGCGATGGACTAGCATCCCAACCATGTAGGAGAAGAAATATTCCTAGTCGCTTCATGCTGCAGAAACCGGGAAAAGGTCTGGTCTCATGGGACACTTGGCTCGTATGCAGACTTTTTTTTTCTATTTTCTATCTGCAGCAACAACCTCTTACCTACTTAGAACGAAACTAGACCAGCATGATTGTGATGTCGTCATTATTCCTTTTTAGGTGGAGGCCTACATGAAGTCCCTGCCAGACGATAGAATTCCTATCCCTGATACACCGGGGGAAGCTTATTATATAAAACAGCGCTTGTACCAGAACCCGCCGCAGGATAAAGCACCGGTGCATTTCTCTAATATCCCGGAACCACAAAGAGAAGCTTTTGTGCAGTTCTGGAATAACGAGGATAACGCGCGCGGGACGGGAAAAGTCAAAGTCCCGCTCGGAAGAAGAGAGGTAATGTGGGAACCGACTTACTGAATGACGTTGAGAATGATAGCGAGAATTATCAAGACCGACATCGAAGAAGATAACACAGACCAAGGTCTTGATAATATTCGCTAATTGTTCTATTATGCATGCAGCTTAGTGCCTGTAAGGATTAGTCACTGTACAACAAATCAACGTGCAACAACCTCTTACTAACGGCGCGCGAGAGCCGCACTGAGAATATATTGGTCCCAGGTCGTGGAGGCGCGGTCGAGCAACCTGTCCGGGGATACTTGGTTGTATTCTTGAGCAACACACTTTGCTTTTTCTCCATCCAGGATTAACTCAGTTTCTATATAATATTGTAGGTTATCGGTCAAGGGTTTCATTGAATATTTTAGTCATGGTTAAATGTGTCCACAACTCATCGCCCAAAAAGGCAGCATGGAGACAATGCTGGCGCTAGTTCTCGTGTTTTGTCGGAACATCTTAGCTCGTTACTGGCACGACCTCAGGAAGGCGGCAATCACGGGGAGACGTTTGCCCTTAGTACATGTTTGGCAAGTGTTTTAATGAAACGTTGGAAATTCAGATGACACGAGAAGCTTGTAAGAGTCGAGCTATAAAAAAAGTTGACCTTATCAATAAAAGACAGGTCCTTATTGTGCTTTTGTGAATGTGGGCGACAATGGTGGTAGAATAAGAACAAGGATAGTTCTATGGGTTTGTCTTCAGCCTTCAGCAGGTTTACGAACAACACAAAACGTTCTTTGCCGCGGAATTACAATTCAATTAATTCTCATCGTTCATCTTTGTGCGAAAGCTTCTCTTTATTTACGTTTAGAATAAATATAAAAGGTACATTGATGCCTCCATTCTCACGTGCAATAAGCCGTTTTATTGGAAAATTCGGCATGAAACAAGAATTCGATTATATAACACCTCGCTCTCTCATAACATGTTTAAGCCAAAAACAGCTTAAAAACCTCTCAACTTGTGACTCTTAGGAAACAAAATATTTCTAAGCTAGCCCGGATAATCCAAAGATATTTTAATCCTATTTAGCCAGTAATTCATCCGGACTATCCGCTTTTGTTTATTGAAAGATTCTGAAAATAGAAGATTAAAGATTAATTAGCTGTGGATCAGCTTAGATTAGCATGACACTCGCGTTATTGAAAATTTGCCAAGCGCCAGTAAGGTAATCTTCCTGTGGGTAGTGCTGGATCGTGTTTTCAGCAAATAAAGAAGCTTTTCTAAAAAATGTTAGCATGGGGTTTTTCGCAGTACCTAAGGTACTGGAAATTCTCCATTTACAACATTTATTGCCAACACTGAAGCTATTTTGCACGGCAGCGGCAAAGTTACACGGTTTGCTATATAATCTCACTTTCGCTCGACTAGGGAAAATGGAAAGATGGTTAATATTCTTTTACTTACTGCTGTACTTTTGTACCTCTGCCAGAAAAAGCTATTAAATGTAATTCCTCATTAAGTCTCTTGCCTTCAACAAGGCAGTATGAAACAAAGAAAGTGCTTCCCTTTATTTAATGATTAGCTCGCCCCTCACTCCTTAACTCAGCCGGCATTCTGTGAGGAAATACCAGCGGGGAGAGCGCCCATCCCCTTGCCGCTGTCCTCAGTTCATTGAAATTGTTCTTCCATTCAAGTTTTAACACGATCCTGTAAAATTGATTTTATTCTGTCCACTGATACCTCCCCAATCGCCCCACCCGTATTGCAATTTTCCCGTGAGAGACGGCTGGGAACTAGCCAGTTCTATCCATAAGTTCACCATTACTTGTATGTATCTTCCTTAGACTTGCCAGTCGTGTTTCAAGACTATCCCTAAAGGTGATGTGGTCGTCATGGCCGAATTTGATGAGAATGAAGTGGCTTGTTACCATGCAGCCTGCTTCTGCTGCTCCACTTGCTGGGAGCTGTTGGTAGATCTGACGTATTATCGATACGGAAACAAAATCTACTGCGGACGACACCACGCCGAGATGTCAAGGCAACGTTGTTTTGGATGTGACGAGGTGAGGATATTTTTTAAAATGACTCTATGCGAGGACTAAAGTTACCTTGAAATTTTAAACACCTCAAGCTTCTAGTTGGAATGAGTATACAAAGGCACGAAAAAACACCAAGTCCAAGGAAGTAACAATGAACCAAAAATAGTGATGAACAAGGGTGGATGAAATTAGTGAAGACTGCAATGGATTATGAAAGATTATATATAACTTCTTTTCAGTAACAACAGCAACACAACCAAACTCACGAGTTACCTACAATTGGGTGGTCTCTGTTTTTGATATTTTCTTTGGCCAGAGCGCAAAAACGATGGTCTTACCAGTCTTAACAGACTTATATGACAGATAACAAAGCATTATTCAGTGTAGGACATTCCCGTGACACGATGAAACGCCCAGGGAATTATAACGCTGGTTGATTTTTGTCTTATTATACAGTATGTTACAACAGTGTTTTTGCCTTGATTTCTGTTCAGTTGATC
>OMLO01000419.1_pt1 | contig 27233 bp, 13 predicted proteins | sample 1674811 | NCBI WGS metagenome assembly OMLO01 (sample SAMN06265003, study PRJEB25207) | coral metagenome | isolation source: Coral host | place: Mexico:La Bocana,Puerto Morelos, Mexico | collected 2008-11-13
GGTGTGCGGCCCGCTTCCCAAAACCCTTACCCTATTTATGAGCAAAATCTGCGATTTTCCCTACCCTATTTATGACCTGACCAAAAACTTGATACCCTTTTTATGACCTGACTTTTCTTGTTGCTGTCTTTATCTAGTCTGCGTAGCAGGCGTTAAACGAGGTAGAGGAAGGAAAAGCGCGGATGGGAGAAGAAGGGCGTGATGAAGAAGTAGCTTCCTCTAAAAGAAAAACCGAATTAAAGACTAGTGCAAAAATCGATAACCTATTTATAACCAAAATGGCGGCAAAATGGCTAAAATCGATACCCAATTTATGACCAAAACGACTGAAAAATCATACCCTTTGGGGCCGCACATACCTATATAGCCCATATGAGGGAGTACCCTCCCCCCCCCCCGGGGCGTCAACGTAACCATTATAATACTTAAACCTTTTAAAAGTGTATTTTATATCCCCCGCAGGAACGAATCTGTGAGAACCAAAATTGAAAAAACCTTATGACACGAGCAGTCGAAGTATAACACCATAGCAACATATATCAATTCACGTTTTTTGACGCGATTTTGCTTAGCTTGGGCGACAAACACAGCAAAAAATACAACAATTAGAAATCTATACCGGGAAAAGCTTAACGCTTGATGCTCAATAACTCACGAGAGCGATTATTTGAGCGGAGCGACAACATTTTGAGTTACAGGGAAACGATACCCAGGTTTGAACCGGCGATCAAAGTGGGAGATAGATTTGAGGCGAGGAATTACACTTTTGCCGAACTTTCACACAAATGTTTCTAAATCCTCCCGCGAATTACGCTTCAGTTTCACCAACAAAATGTATAAAAAAATGACATCCTTAATCGCGGCTATTAGCGAGATTATTTCCCTCAAATTCAATCAGCAAATTCTTTTTTCTGGTATTTTTAGTTTTAATTGTTAAATAGTTCCGAACTCTAATCTTCCGTTAATGATCATAGATTCCCTACAAACCATCAAAAAAGTATGCACGTTTTTTTTAATATGAAGGGAGCAGCGCCTGAAGGGAGAGCATCCTTTTAATTTTTTTCTCATGTGCTGTAATATGGGGAAAAATCATCCTTCAGAAAAAAATCGTTGACTTTCATTTACAGGGATTATACTATCAGTGCATGTGCATGACTCAAATACGAACAAGCTAGTTCATCAAAGGCTTGATCCTAGCTTCGATGAAATTTGTGCTCGCTTTCTTCAAGTTAAATAGGTTTAGTTTTCCCTTGGACTGTTACATGAACTGCAAAATTAAGCACCATCCTCTTAATTGTCGCTTTTTTTACTTTTGGCGACGAAGTAGGAATTATCTTGTATAAATTGAGCCTTGTTAACACGTTCATATTATTTGAGATTTCAGCGGATGGTTTAGAATCAAGTCATTTTTTATTTCAGTGTCTAATAGCTGACGATTATAGACCCTGAGATCACTGAGGTACACGTGACTGGTTTCGCCATTGTCCCTTTTCAGTCCAATGTCGTATACTTGATGCCCTGAATGCCTTAGATCCACAGTCGGCTCGATGCTGGTATCGGCGAATGCACTCCTTAAGCTCACTCCATTTATATACAGTCTGCCAGCAAGCTCAGCACGATCCCACGTGAATACCACGTGACTCCATGCGTTTGTTGGGACGATATTGCTAAAGAAAAAGTGGGAATGTTGAATACTAAGGTAAAAAAGAGTACTATGTTGATTAATAAGTGGTTGTACTTTACAAAATTTGTTATCATAGTACTCCATGTAAAAATAGTGTATTTTTGTTTTTACGTTAAGGACTAAACAAAAGGAAACCAGCCTCAGGTAGTGCGTTAAGGATTTTAAAGGACAATTAATAAAAAAGTTTAGGAGATCGTTTCTTTAGTGCTGGAACAAGAGCCTTAGAGCTGGACGAAACAAAGCCAATAAAAAATTGTTGATGACCTCCGCTGGAATCGTTTGCTGGGAAGGTGTTTCAATTTCCGAGCTTTAAAGGCTTTATCTCCAGTGGTTCAAGACATGAAAGGAAAAACAGTCTCAAACTGAGAAATAGAATAGTACTTGCTAGTTTGTTAATAGTTTTTGTTCTCTTTCTATTGGCATGCACGTGCAGATTACGTGACTGGCACACTTGCTATTCAACACACTTACACCCAGGGAGTGCAAAAGTTAAGGAGACCGTCCACGGCAGAAGATTCTCTTCTTATATCCACGCATAAGCGACCATCTGTCATTACGTCGAATCGGAACTGAAAAGGTGGAGACCAATCGCCGAAAATCATTTGCCTTCTGGTTGGTGACGGGAATCGTTTGATCCAAACTGCAATGGTCAGGTCCGTTTGCTGAAACGGCAAGGCGGGCGTCTCAGCATACGTGCCTGGAGATCCATCCAGGTACAGCACAGTTTCACCATCTTGCTCATCAAATTTCGCAGCTCCTCGAAGGCTAAAACCAAAAATAATTTTCTCGTCACCCATGTCGAAAGAAGAGCACAGAACTATTTGATCTCCAAGAGTCATGAGGGGGATTTTAAGGCAATATTTAAGCTGACCACTTTATTGTAGCATAAACTAGCGTTAAAAACTAAAACAAGGTTATATCTAACATCTTTACGTCATCAATATATTTAGTGTGGCAGTGATTGGACCGCCTAAGTACATTTAAGGTGACCGACTGTCACCGAATATTTTCAGAAGCACAACTACGCTTTAGAGATGCTGGAATTACGAAAAAATCTAAAGGTACTTACGCGAGAAACCTATCTGTACCATTGAACGTCCAGCGGTAAGGAAAGTCTAAAAAACGTAAACAAAGTAAAGAATAAAATTACGAAAAAATGCAAAATCAGAAAGATTAATTTATTTGACACAGTTGGTATTTTGAAGCCAGATACATCCAACGGATTGGTCTGTTCCTTAAAATGTCGGTTCCTTGGCGTAAGTTGTACTAGTTGGGAAACCCAGGCATACAAACTAATTTAACCAATCAGTAGGCATTATTTTCTGGCGGGGTGTACTATAGAAAGGTAGCCGGCTTTGGTAATCAACCGCCTCTCTCCCTCCTATCTAACCCACCCAGCCCCACCCCCCCTCCCCCTCACCCTCTTACTGTTCACTGAAAGGGTAGAGTTTGTCCCGCGACCACACCCAACCCTCTAATTGGTTTGGCGAGTGGAAAAAAGTTTGGGCTTCATTTTGGTTGCACATTCTCTGACTCGAAGGTTTTGACGGGGATGTTACTAGGAAACTGGAAGTTACAATTGTGAAAAAGCAGCCGATATAATTCTGCCATCAACAGAAAGAATCTTATGTTACATGTAAGAAAGTTATCTTACCAGCGCATGCTTTTCCATCTGATACTTGCCCATGAAGACACAAACACGTGAAATTGCCGACGGTATTCTGGCAAGTGGCAGTGACATCACAGTCGTGCTGACCATTTGAGCATTCATCTATATCTTTGTATTTAATTAAGGACGTAAAATATTAATAACAAAACGAATCTCGTGATACACAAAACAGCTAAGAACCGGGTCGATCACACTGAAGTGATCATAGAATAACCAATAGAATATCAGCATTATTACTTCGTATTTTTTACGTGGCTTGTGTTTGTAGCTGGTATAACGCGCACTCTGATTGGTTGATTCTAGGGCATTATTCGCCCATGCGCCGATTACGGGCTTGCAAAAGCAGCGCAAAGAGCCATATAATAAGCAAATTATTAACTTCGAACTTTCCCTCTTTAGGGAAAAAGACCTCACTCTGGTTTAATAAGTAGCTACTATCAATCGGTTATTACCTTGACAAGTTTTTCCGTCTCCTTCAAAGCCTTCTTCACAGGTGCATGTAAACGAGCCTGCGTTATTTGTGCACTGCCCATTTTCACCACAGTCATGCGTATCACATTCAATAATCTCTATAACAGACATCAAATTACGATTATTAATTTCACGAAATATGTAGCAGCCCTTCTTGGTGTGTGGTATCATACTTTCCTACACTGCCAACGCCTTTTGCTATTTGGCAGCCATTTTGAATTTTAAATGTCCAAATTGGATCGGATATTTGCGACGTCCTAAATTCGGAAAAAATCTCCGAAGATCCGATCGCGGTTTACAAAGGGTTTCGTCTCCAGGCCTCGCACTAAAGGCGTCCACAGTCTTAGCTATATAATATACCTTCATCGCATGCCCTTCCTTTAAAGCCGGGATCCGTGCAGAAACAGGAATATCCCTCACCATCGGGAAAACAGTTTTTGTTGTCGGGGCATGGAGGCTGGCACAAGTCCTATCCAAGAAAAGAAACGAGTAACCATGGCAACACCACGGTGTGAATCTTCTAAATAAAATAACATAATCTCTAATGCCGTGTATATTTACCAAGATTTCCTGATTTCAGTGTCGCCTTATTTAATAAAGTTGGGACATCCTGAACATTCGAATTTGCCTTGCATGTTCTGATTATGTTTTAGAGACGACAAATGACAAAATGAAAACAACCATCTTCTTTACTCTATAAATGAAATTTCAATAAGCTTGGTTTGGTTTACTTCATTGGCGAGTACCTCAGAGCTAATGTTCACTAAAGACTAAGAACTTACCACAGATGGAACATAAATGAAATTGGAACGTTTGATAAGATGATCCGAATGAAAAATATGACGAGAACTGCTTAGTTCGCAGACACGCCCTTGTTCAGTCGGTGGACCAAGATTGTATGACTTGCAGGCAGCGTGAAAATAACATTCGAGTTGACAGTTTTCTTCGCTCTGTACACTTGAGATCTTGATGATGCTTTTGTTAAAATAGCTATCTGGATAAACCTTTTTGAACTGAACAGTTCGACAGCGATCTGTTAAACAAATGATATAAGCACAATTCTGGACATGACGTCGTTTACTGCTCCTGGTCTTACTACTGCTGCAGATAGAAGAGCTTGCTGTCATTTGGATTCTTTGTTTTCGGTATCAAAATTTTCTACCCAATGCAAGGTGTCTTATATATCCTATTGTCGGCAATTGCCAACTCCTTTTAAACAGATATTTAAAGTAACCCTCTGACAAACTTAGATATTTACCGCTTCTCCCTTCCTTGCTTAAAATTTACTTAATTAAGCGATATACATGTTTTTCCTGACACTGCGTCCAATTTGTCACAGAAATTGTGTTAGTTATGTAATTATCTCTGACGGTCTAGCAATGGCTCAAAAATTTCTGTGACAGCAATAAAATTAATTCTAGTTGTTACTTAAATTGTTACCATCCTGAATAGCTTACCATAGCTGCCAACAAACCCTGGCTTCTCATTCTTCTATAATTCAATAAGCCAGACCGAGTTTATACGTAAAGCTAGCTATAGAAGAATTATATCAGTAAACAAGCGATGTAAAGGCCTGAATGATCTTCATATATTCACTTGCAAAAGACAGGAATATAAAAAAAGCCTCATTGAGGCACGGCGATCGTACAAAAAAACAAAGCCAAAACCGAAATTATTTTTTTTTCTGTTGAAATATTTACGAGAAACAAAATCTCCGTAATTTTGCAGTCGCACACATTCACTACCTAGTTCAGAAGCCACAGTGACGGTAGATTACCTTCAGTGGAGACAAGGTGAAAGAAACACAGCCAAAAGCAGAGGCAACTGATTCCACTCTTAATATAAATTCTTCCTTCCATCAACGAACAGAAATAACTCAAGCCAATCTGATCAAAGTTGCCGCAGTAGTCATTAACCGGCAGTCCTTCAGTCTTAAGGTTTCACGCACTTGATTAGTGTGATTTTGATAACACTAAGTCATTTAAGTCATCCGCAGTTCAAATATATGATCTTTCATAAATTCATTTGCACTAATTTATTTAAGCTCTTATGTCAGGTAGCTTAGCTGTGAAATGGAACCAGAATTCACGTCCTCATTATTGGTTAAGTTCTCTTTTTGTTAATTTTAAGAATGATCTCATTGGACAAATTAATGAAAACTCGTGAAAACTAATGGGTACTTGACTTATTAAAAGTTAATCGTCTCAGGTTTGTTTCTTGATGAATTATATATGTGTACCGTTGGAATAAACTTTTTAATTAAGCAAGTGTTGATAAAGATGTAGAAGGCATCTTGCAACCTTAATTTCTTGAGCACTTAAGCAAATGTAATAAACCTAAGAGGCCCGGATATCCAAAAAAAAAACGTTACCTAACAAATTAAGGCAAAGAAAAAGCAAAGTTGAAAATGTTAAAAGGGAAAAATAGTTTGATGAGACGGTCTAAAACTTCGCCAATTTTTTATTGCTTTAAAATATTAAATAATTCATGTGTTGTTAATCAGGCCATCAAGCTCGTCTTTGTTAATAGAAATGAACAGAAATTATTTACTCCTAATAAGGTGAAATCCGAACGAAATAATTATTGTTTTTAACACTGTCTTTATACCTTCAGAAGAGGTGTCTCGCGGTGTGATCTGAAGATACTAAACAGCATGCTAGAACTTTCCGTAACATTTCACAAAATATGCGGAACACTCCGCTGCAAGACGTTTTTTCAGCATCTCTTTCAGTTAGTGTTTAAAAACGATACTTTCAGCTCTTTTGTTTGCCTTTATTCAGCTGTCCACGTTATGCAAACATAACGCAATTTTGCATGGGACAAAGCTGATAAGATGAAAACATTTGGAATTACAAAAAGAAGCGAAAGTAAACTAAGTCGTCTCCAAAATTATCTCAGCTCCATTATCGAGAACAGATCGAATAGAAAATATCACTCGAGATGTTAATTTATAATGTAAAAGTATAAGATTATGTTAACGAGTAGACACGGTCTAGTTTAGCTATAGAGTTCTTAGGTGTCGACTTAGATAAATACTTTAGTAAGAATTGAAGGCGTCTGTGTGTTGAGTTTTGTTTAGCCTGCGTAACTTGGCAGTGTAAGCCATTTTAGCGCGTTGAGAAAGCGGCAAAGCCTTGTAAACCAGCGCTGAAGCCGCGAGGAGCCTGGGAGAGTTTCTCGCGGCTTCGCCGCTCTGTGCGCTCGCGATCCAATTACTCAAAAAATTACTTAAACCGCCAAGCTATGTAGGTTAAGTTTTGGTTTTCATTCACGAATGAACTGAGAGGATCTTATGAATTAAACTGAAAGCAGATTTTATCTACCGTAATGGTAAACATATTAGGCTCTTAGATTCGGGTCCTTGTTATCCTGTTGATGTCCCACATAATGTTGCACGAAATTTGTGGAAAGCAATCGAAGCTTTCTCCAGTCGTATAATAAATCTCTTATTTTACACCAAGCTTGCTCGGGCCTGTAATGGGTACTGTCAAGTCCTCGGGCCTATATTTTTCCAGTACTGCTAGTACGACTCTCCCGCGTGGTTATTGCCCCCGCAGGGTTTTGGCCCAGAAGCCAAAATCCGAGGAGGCACCCTAGGAGTCCCCGGGTGTATACATACAAGAACAAATGAATGTTTGTTGAAAAAGTAAGAAATGTGTTTGTAATGGGCGAAGCATTCTCGATTTGACGAAACTAGGCGCGCACGGCCGTCTCGGGTAATATTTTAGCATGCACGCACAGTGGTGTCGGGTACTTGCAACATCGAGGTTGCGTTTCGTCACGTTCGTCTTCTAGCAACATCTTGCAGCATTAGAAGGTCTTGCATCTACGAATTCGCGTTTGTTCTGTCGCCTTTGAGCTTCGCCATCTTCTAGTAGCATCTTGCAGCATTTGAAGGTCAATAGAAGGCTTTAAAGGTTAATTTCTCAGCAGTTGTATACGTAATCTTTGTATATATTCAATACACATCCAATAAACAGGATATCAATAGCGGGGGCAGCTATAGTGAACACTATTTTTAGTTGATATCAGCTTTTACGACATTTTACACCCTTACAGCGGTGATCATCTAGAATCTCCTAACGATAACTCAAGGTGAAACGAATTTAGAAAAATCATCAACTAGGTCGAACCTTGTGTTATTTATCGAAACCAGAAAATGTGTGTAGGAAGTAAAGCGAGCAGTCCTGAGTTGCAGTTAGCTGTATAAAGTGAGTAGTTTGTTTGTGCATACATTCTAAATATCAAAGAACTGAACCCAAGAGGCGTTTGGCTCCGTTTTCAAAACGACTAGGAGTATCAAATCGCGTTTAGCGTTCGTCTTCCACCACCTTGAACTCACCAAGTAAGAGAAGTGAAGTCTGAGAATAAGTAACGAGTCTCGCCACAATGGGCCATTCCCGAGTTACCTTGTGCCTCTGTTTCAAAACGAGTCTCGTGCAAAACTTGGAGTTCCACGAGTATAAATCTGTAGGCGGAACTCACTTTCATGTGAATGGGATTCAGCCTCGTTTTCACACAGAGGCAAAAGGCAACCCGAAAATGCCCCATTGTTTATTGCTCCCATTGGTTAATGTTCCTTCTCCTAGGCCCTGGTCAAACGGTGTGTGATTGTCGATGATAGCTGTAGCACGCGCTTTTGTTTATCGTACACTTTTTCATCGACTATCAGTCCCTGTCAGTCTCCCGTATAGTCGATGATAGCCGGTACTCCCACTTTTCGCCACGTATATGATAATTGCTGATAGTAACGGGAGAATCAACTATCACGCACCATTTGACTTCTGCTTCAAGTGCTGTTTCTCGCGTCTAGGCCTCGCCCTCTAAATAATACGATGGAACTTCCCCCATAGACTGCAAAAGTCATTGTTCGCGTTTCCATGGGCGCTCTCCCCAGTCTGATTCACCGTTTTGTCACAAACCCTACAGACTCCCACTCGATGACCGCGCACGTTCACAATAAACAGTGTACCCCCCTCCCCAAACAGAGTTCATATCGTACAACTAAAAGAAAACAAATATGACTGTGGTAGTGATTTATTTGCCGTTTCCGTTTTTATCTAGCAGAGTCCATTGTAGTAGTAGAACTTTTCTAGCACATACTTCTAACCCTCTTCGCGAGCGATATACAGTTCTTAGTCACAAGTCCTGACTGATTAATTAACAACGGTTACTTCCCTGTGTAACGCAGGCCTGGGATTTGAGAAAACGAACTATGCTCTGCGTAGCTGCAGGCCTAACAATAACTGTTTTCCCTTTCTCTTTGTCTTCTCAGACATCAGTTTTCATTGCTAAAACATTCAGTTACAACAAACACTTGCGCGCTTCGTAAAACAGAGCTATGACACACATTGCCTTTTGCTCCGAAGAATGCCAAGGTTCCAAAAAAAATTGTTAAAAGACTAACTTTCATGCAGAATAACACTAGAAACAATTTCGATAGCTTCATTCGAACGGTCATACATTAGGAGTCAAAACACCTTACAATTGTCCAATAGTCTACCGATAACAAACTAATAATTTCCACTGGAAGTCGCATTACACCGAAACCTAACAAGAAAATATCTTCACCTACGACCTTCCCTTCAAAAACGGGTTGAGACAAGCTCGAGAGAAGAATTACCCTACTGAGTTAGTTCAGCAGTCAAACATAACTGAAATCAACCAACCAGATTGCTCTATTGTCCTGAAAGATCCCGTACGATCATTCTTAAAGATTTTCTGGTAGCTTTAAGGCTTACGTATTTGAAAAACTTGTTTTGACATTAAAGGTACTGTCATCGTGAAATTTTTTCTAAACATTATTTTTCACTCGTGTAACAGATTTCGTATTTACTACAGGTTTAGCTGGGACGGTACTGGGAAACAATCAACCTTTTTGCATGGACCTCAAGGGCCGATATTCTATCAGTACGGACCTCATGCTTGGTTAATACGATAGATGTGCACGGCGTCTAATTACAAGTACTATTCATTTCTTGGATTTTCGCCATTCAAGATTCAATATTTCGAATACCTACCAAACCTTTAGGATTAAGGCTAGGAAAGATCTGACGCGAAAAGTTTCCTTTAAAAACACTAAAAAAAGGAAAAAAAAAGAAAAGAAAGAAAAAGAAAGACACAGAGAAAGCAAAACAAAATTTGAAAACGTTGACTCATAAATCTGTGCAAGTTCTGAACTTGTCCAACAACACAGCTCTCGTTCTCACAAAGATTGAAGGTCCATCAGGCACGCTTGAGAAAGCACCTTCATTAACGATTTTCAACTTCAATACGAAAAGCCTCTTCTGCGAAATGCGAAGTCGCGCTGAAGAGTGGTCAAACTAAGATGACCAATTCCGCCCGCGGCAGAGTACATTCATGTAGTTCTATGTTTGGCCCGCTGATCGCACAGCTCTACTTCCTCTGCGTGTCTTTGTCAAAATAGTCTCTGGTCTGAGGAAATTTATCTGGACGGTAGTCGGTGTCTTTTTCCAGCCTTGTCTTGACTTCTTTTTTAATCTCTCTGCGGTACGCTCCGTGGAGTTTGCGATTTCCCTTGGCGGCTTTGGAAAGATCTGCAAAGGGATGAGATAAATTGGATCACATCAGCATCAATTCTCAATAAGTCATTTCTAACTACGGCAGTTAGTAAATAAACGCTTTAAACAAACAGCGCAGATCCATTGGGAAGGAGCAATGAACTGTCTTCCATTGATTGCAAAGTTTCTCAAGACCCATACGTATTTCAAGAACATCAGCGACACACTGCTTTCGCCTCGTGTGCCACTTTTTTGCTCTTACCACATTTTGACGTCATCTGTGATCTATTACTCAACAGACACACCACAATATGAAATCCATTTGTTAAGCTGTGGATGTGTAAAACTGAAACTGAAAATTTCCGTATTTTCTAAACCAGCTATAAAAAATCAACTAACCTTCCAGACTAGTAAGGGGCGTGGCTCCTGTGGCAGCTGCAGCATGCTTTAGTGCGTCACCAATGCTGTCTTCACTTGGAGTGATGCCTCGCTGATCTACCATCTAAACACATGATCAAATGGTAAGTGCTTACATGAAGTAGTCATCCCGTGCAGGATGACATGAAGTGAAGGTCACAATTTCACCAAGAGAAAGATTAAAATTCTTTAACTTTTGTGGTCAAATGCAACACATGTAAAAAACCAAATGTATAAACTGATAGAGTTGGAGCTAAAGGCTCAAAACATACCTTACGCCTCTTGGGTGGCAGTCCATTGATGTAAGCGTCACTAAAAGGCGCCTGGGGTGGCATTCTTCTCTGCCGTACAATATCTGTTGTGATAACAGGGATCCATTCCTACAAGACAAAAATTTTCCCTCCTTGTTAACAATCCGACATAAATTGAGACTTGTGCACGACGTAACGATACGAATGAAACTAAATAACCAAAGCTTCATACCTCAGGCATGATGGACTTCCACTCGTCATCCTTGTCTTCATCCTCCATAGCCTCCACCCCATCCGGACACTCTGTCTGCAGCCTGTCTGAATCAATTCCAGCTGTCACTGATCCGGGGGGAGTAGTAAAAGTCTCCGAGTCATCAGAGTCAGGACTGTCCATTTCGTCGTCTACACCCTGATGTATCAATGCAAATTAATGGTAAGCGTGCTCCAATAGGGAAATTCTGGTAAATTTTAAAATTACTTTTTAACGCGAACAAGTGCAGTGAGACAGGGAGAGGGTGAATAACCATGCATCTAAGCTGGCTCAAGACATTCGAAGCACAAAACTTAACCTGTCCATCGGCTGCTACGCTTTCCTCAGTGGCGGGTCTCGAAGGAGCTTGTGGCTCTGTAGAGGCTTTAGGCTGTGAAGCAGCTTGTGATTGAGAAGGCGGCTGGGGTGGCTTAGCGCGTATCATAAAGCGCTGTAGTCGTGGTTCACAGTAAGCTCTGCTGTAGTACATCTGTCGAATGTTCCTAAGTAGTAGCTGCACGAACACTTCTCGTGACTGTTCACTCATGTCTGCTGTTAAGCTTGACTGTGGCTGCAAGTTCACAATAACAGAAATCTATCACCATTTGAGTTCTAAAATCCCCTTCCTTATTGCCGCAAAGTTGTTTTGATGTTGGTTCTGAGAATTTCGTGATAGGTAAAAAAAAAAACCCACAAAGTTTGTACATCGTGTTGCAACACTTTAGAACTGGAACATGAAAACATTTTGCCAGTTCATGGACAGGGCGAGAAGGGGTGCTTTAACGCTTTTATCAACTTCAAAAACAAACGATCGGTTATTTCTCACGCTTCCTAAGTTTAAACTAGTAATTTGTAATCGTCCATATTGCCTCTTATATCCATTAGTGGTGACGCAGGGATTAATCTTAGTGAAGCAGGGATGGCGTAGCGATGAGAGCGCTCGCCTTCTTCAAGCGTGGCCCGCGTTTGATTCCCAACTGGTGCCATGTGTGGGTTAAGTTTGTTGCTACTTCTCGTTTTCCTTTAGGTACTCAGGTTTTCCTCCCTCCACATAAACGAACACTTCCAAATTCTATTTCGTCCTTGATAGAGGACTCACATAAAAATCAGTTAGAGCCTCTTAAACTATAACCTGCTCACAGGCTCGTCTTTGAGTCACACGAGCGATTGGCGAAGAACAAAGCTATCAAGCGGGGTGGAGTCTGGTAAAGAGGCTCGCTCTTGTGCCCCAACTGCTCGCAGGCTACTCTAAATATTGCAATTTATTTACCAATCTATTCCTGATAACTTGCTCCACTCCATCCATTCCATCCCTGTAGCTGAAGACCAGCATTGTGAAGAATTCTGCCGCTATGTCTTTCATGTGGCCTTGAAAATACTCTGCAAACCTCGGTTCGCGTTCTGTTAACAGTAGAAACGATTACAATTAACAAACGTAACACTCCCAACAGTGACTGTTATTAGCACAATATTCCAATGACACTACACTAGAGAGAAGTTGTAAGAACAAAAACGACATGAAGTGCTGTAAGAGGAGCACTAAATCTGTTCACGAGTGAAATAAAGAAAGTGAATGCGCGATTACTAAGAAATGAAATAAACTTTACAATTACCAGAAATACGAGTAAAAGAAACATAGATAGATGTGTACGCAAGTTAAAGAAGCCTCGACGAAAAATTTCAAGATCCAGTGGGATTGTCAAGACCATCTTTCACGACCATACATGAAATAATAGGGAGTTTTAGCAAACCACTACGGCGACGGCGACGAGAACATCACCAAACAATAGGTTTAATGAGATAAAGAGTGGTTTTGCCATCTTCTGCAAAAGAACAACGTGAAATGACAAAGTCCTGCGTATTTTGGAGAACGTTTACCACAATGACAAATATTTCGTGTCTTCCTTTTGAATTGAACGCTGTCATTACATATTTAGCCTGAGCAAGTTTTAAAACCAATATGCGCACTGAACAGATCTACACAGTTGCGACATGCGGGGGTAAAATATTTATACTTTTTTTTTTACAAGGAGTCGTGCTCGGCGTCGCCGTCGTCATTGCTACATTGTAAAACTCCCTAATGAAGAAGCACGGGAGGCGATCTGCTAGCTTCTAGGGCTCTCTAGTAATACAGCCCGCTAACTGCTTTGTCTGGCACCCGCTAAAAATGTCAACGTGTAATCAGGGCCATTATTTTTGGTGTTACATACTAATGGTTGTTGCATACATTGTACATTAAACCGCTCTAGGAAATCCTTTCTAAACAAACCCATAGAATGGTGGTCCGTATAGTGAACATGTTCAGTTCAATGTACTATACCAGTCTGTAGCTATATTATTCAAACACTACCTCGATTCATTCATGGTCTTAATCAACTTACCGGAATGTAAAACCAGGCTTATGGCACTTCCAATGTAATGCTCCAAGAAACTCTGTGCTGATTCAACAATGTCAATGTTGTCGTTTGTGGAAGCAACTCTCTGAAGGCGAAAAAAAAACAAACAAACAAAAACATGTTACAGGTTTGACTTGCAAGAACGATAAAATAATAACCACAGCACCACCCACCCCACCACTGCACGCATTGTTCTCTATATACAGGTCTTGATTTCTTTTTTCGGATTTTGAATAGAGAATGTATGTATGATTGCATGCAATCCCAGTCGACCAGTAAGGATCTGTGGCTAATCAAATCAAACGAGAACATCTCAAGTATGTGATGTACGTGTATTGCTGGTTCTGACTCAGATATTTACGCGGAGATCTGTAATTTTATTGCCTCTACATTAACTATCGTTCTCAACTTTCCATTATATTTTTTTTAAAACGTAAACGAACCCAGAGAAAAACACTATCACCTAAGGAAGACAAAAATAAGGGAACAATTGGCGTTTCTTGGCAATCACACACGTACCTGGATTGCTTCGGCTTACGGCTGTTGGTGAAACTCAACCCAACCAAAAACGACTGCAATCTACAGGGCTCGGGTTTAAATTAGGTGTTTGATTCATTGATAGCCTTGTTGGCAATGTGCCTAGTAGCTAAATAACTTACGAGGGAATCGGCAACTCCATCCACAATCTCTTTAGACAATTCCTTTGCTGCTTCCTGAATGGATTTACAAGAAGGAAAAGCAACAGTGAATAGTTAAATAACAACGATAACCAACGGATACTAATGCTTTCAAATGGCACATAAGAGGGAATATTCCCCTCCCAGGTGACCGACCTGTTATTTCTCCTTAATGTAGTGATACATTGTCAAAGAATCGTGTAATGAGAACATGGCGATAGTCAAGTCTTCAGAATGGAATTTAAACCAGTACGGGGAATCATGTGGCATTGTTTAAGGTAGAGAGCGTAGAAGAACAAACAAAAGCACTTCTTTTTGGTTCAAAATACATACAGATCACATGTGATAAGTCAGCAATGTCAGATTTCAACGTGAAAGGGAAAAGGACAAAATGGTGAAAAACATTTTCACAGGAAAATAAACTGCCACCATTGCTGTCTCTAACAATTTCGACGTTCACAGCGAGGCCCTATATACACTAGAAAGTGAAGAACCTTACAGTAATGTTCTGGTGACTGGCTTCTTTTCCACGCAAAAGGTCCTCATTTACGTACAGCATCAAAGCTGGCTGTATTCGATCAAATGGTGACTCTAAACCTAAATATAAAACAAACACAAGATTTAAGTATATTCATAACAACAGTGCTACTGAGTTGAACAAGAGACTCTTATTGCTTTTGCCTGTCAACGGAAAAATTTAGCCCAACAATTGAAATTCGCCATTATGTATCTTACTCAGTTTTCTCGTTTTCTCTATTGACACTCCCAACGTAGAGGAGTACCTCTAATTTCGGAGCGGGTCGGGGAAGCAGGGAGGGGAGACGAGGAGGGAAAGCGGGGATGAAAAGCCGAGAGGGGAAGAAGCGAGGGGAAGCAGCGAGGGGAAGCGGAAACGACGAGCTTACTTTTGTAACTATTGTAACCTACTCTTCCCAAAGTAACGACCCTCGTTACTTTCGAGGACCAAAAAACGTTATATAAAGTTGGTATGAACGAACTCCTTATACGAAATAATAAAACAGGAAATTTTGTAAAATTAGTTCCAAAAACGATACATTTCTACGTTTCAGTTTAAATGTCTTGAGAAATATGAGAGGCAGCAACATGCTGATGTTCATGGGTGGGCGAGTTGTTAGTGGTCGGTACGAAAACTTGTTACATTACGAAAACAGTTTCTCAGTTCTTCATGACGCACTTGCTATGATCGTCTATGTAACAATATCTTAGTGCGCTAGCCGAATTTTAACTCCAAATTTGAAGAAACGGTCCTTATAATTTGATTCAGTTAAAAATGATCTCATTTTGAATCAAAGTTTCCTAAAGTACGTCTCTGTTAAGTTAATCATGGGGTTTTGTTTTAAAAAATGCACAAATTGACCTTTCACAACGCTTAAATCAAGTACATTGTATAGGGTACCTAGCTTTCACTTGACTGTTGAATGGAAAAATATCATTATCAACTATTTTCCCTATTTTCGGACAGGGGGAGGGGAGGGAGGTTTGGACGTTCTCGCTACTTTCGGACTGGAGGGTCGTTACTTTCAGGAATTTAACATGCGGGCACAATTTTCTGACGCTACTTTTGAAAGTTTACAGTATTCCGTTAAAACATACCCATAACCACTTCCATAACATCCTCCATTGTCATCACAGCACTCAGACGCTGGTACAGGGATGCAATGAGTCCTTAACAAATAAAACGACACACAGTATCACAAGGAGCTGTAAATACATGTAGGTGTAGCTATCATTATACCAATGGTTCGAGGGTAAGTTGTCTTATCAGATCATCCAAACACGCTTTGAAGATACGCTTTATCTTGCGATTCAAGTCAGGAATTCTTCAAGGTTTAGGCTAAACGGCGAATAAACGGCTAAATCAGAAGGCGAGATTCACGATAGAAATAAAATCACACGAACTACATGTAAAATGGGACAACAAACAGAAAGGGTCTGACATTGTTTTAACAAGCAAGTAGATTTTTTTAGTTGTCGTGGGTTTTATAGCCAAATCAAAGAGCGCAATAGAACAAGTAGATTTGAATACATGTACATTTCTCTAAGAATAATTTGGGGCTCTTAAGGTATGTGCTTGGAAAGGTAACTGTCAAACAGTGAATTTATATAGAGTAACAAACGGTGCATAACAAACCTTCCTCATCTTGTATATCCAGCCCACTTGCTCGCATCGTTTGGATCAGAGAGTTGATTGTCTGTGTTTGACCTGGTAATTTGAAACAAACGAGGACACAATCATTTGTTAAATAACTGCATAAATGAAGACATGACTGATCGTCACAGTTAGACTGCATACATGTAACTAAATAGAAATGACATCAATGCAGCTTAAAATAAACTGAGATTGGTAATTTAGGACACATATACATGTAATTTAAAAGTATTAACAGTATTTTGATGCACTTCTCTGAGAAAAGGGCTACTGCTTCCTCTCCTCAGTAAGAGAAGTAAATCACGAGGTGCAGTTACTCAAACCAAAAGGGGGATAAACAGGTATACTGAAAATGTAACCCTACATGTACAAGTCTTTTTATTAGTTTCCATAACATGAAGCAGCTTTGAGTAACGTTACTACCCTGGAATGTAATGTATAATGTATTACAGCTTTCACCAGGTTTGACCTGGTAGTTCTCTATTAAAAATCCTGGCAGAAAAAGGTACTGTGACAAAGATACAGGTAGCAAATCCTTTCCCCCAAAAAACACAACATACTCCGGGCAGTGTCTCCACCAGTATTGATCAACCAGTATTGAGACCTGCGCATTTACCACTAACCCCTGTTAAATGTTCTGCCTTTTTTAATTTCATATACTGACTGACCTCCTTCACTGTGGCTGTGCACGTCTGACATAATTGTATCTAAGAAATCCATCATTGATCGTCTTGAGTCCGATGGTCCACTTGACTGCAAGACAAAAAATAATTGTACATCAACATGCAAAAATTTGATTGTTTTGCATATGTTGTAGTAAAAAAAATTAAATTCAGGTAAAAATAAAATTCTTTTGTCTCTTAACCCCACTTATTCATTGATTATGAATAATTAGGGTTAGAAGACAAAGGAAATTGAGAATCCAACTAGGTTAAAATTATTTTTACCTGAATTTAATTTTTAACTACAACATATGCCAATACTGCAATGGTTCACAGAGGTCAGCTTAAAAAAAGTGAGACATACACGTAGGTTAAAGTACTGCTCAAACATGTTGCAGCTGCCCAATTGTTCCTTTCAGGGTAAAGGACAGTGACTGTTCATTATTCTTACTGTTCCAATCCAATTCTCATAAATCTCCCATTTCGCTTACAGTGCATGATGCATCTCACAATTGAGGTAAACAGTCCTCTGAGTAACATGATCTCCTTTCATAAGGGTATCAGTACAAACTTCATTCCTGAAACTTCCATTTTGTACAATGTAAGTTCTAATAGACGCTCGCAGGGAAAGTTTTCCTGTTTATTTTGCACAATAACTGGCTGATGTGTAACCCAGTACCCAATTTCCAAATGACCATTGTATCAAGTTGCACTGATGTAATCTAAAATTGTCTGTGATGAAATGAACTTAGTTCAACATGCTGGACATCTTTTGCTCCATATTTTTTTTTCTTAACTTTTAACTTCCTTGAATTTTTTTCATGTCACAACCATTAAAGTGCACCTAACCTCAAAATTTTTTTGCAGTTGAGATGAAACTTAGCAACATTCACAATACAATTTCCCTTTTTTCTCAGTATCTGATAGTTTTAAGGGCTTTAAAAATTAACGGAAAGTACCGAAATTTGTTATCATTAGTGTCATGACCGAGCTAGTGAGGGGCCTGGGTCTATTCTCCGGTTGATGTCATAGACTCATTTACATCGCATCAACTCTTTGTGAACATGCATGTAAAACAGTTTGTGACGTCAAACCAGGAATAGACCCATGCCCCTCACCAGTTCGGTCGTGACACAAAAGGTATCAAATTTCAGGTAGTTTTGTTGCTCGCAAAAAAATTCAGATGCAGCGAAAAAATGTCAAAGTTTCCTTTGGGACAGCTTCAATTTTACATTTTTGTGGAAATAGTGTTTGGGGTTAGGTGCACCTTAAACCCTTTACTCCTCCAGTCCCGCAGACACAATCAATGTATTAGCATAAGTGAACATGTGCTGTTCAACACAGTACATGTACCTGTCTACTTCCTCTTGGATTAAAGCCTGCAGGGAAATATGATGAAAGCCCTCTAGTGCCACCAGTGCGTTGATCATATGCCATCATTCCCAATATCCCCTGTAACTCAGCTGGTGATATCGTGCGCTCACGAGCTGGAAATGAAAGGAAACCAATTAATATGACCAATTAAAAACTAGCTAGCTAGCAAGTCGATTAAGACTAGTACTGTAGATTTTCCAAGTCACCATCTAAGGATTCTACAAGGGTTTGCAATCTTCATTGTACATGTACATGTTGTAGTAAATTTGAATTCAGGTAAAAATTAAATTCCTTTGTCTCCTTACCCTTATAAGGGTTAGAAGACAAAGGAAATTGGTAATTAAATTAGGTTAAAATTAATTTTTTCCTGAATTTAACTTTTAACTACAACATACACATAGTTTTACATTAATGAACGCAGTACATGTACTACCGTACATGTATGTCAAAGTAAGTTATATGTGCAGTAGTACAATCCTGACACATTGTGTGACTTCTTTATTCCAAGGTGCCTGGATACATGTACATGTATGAGCATCTTTTTTCTTAATGTTGGTGTTGAATTTCTCCTTTTTGTGAAGAAGGTCATCAAAAACTGTGAAAGAAGACTTAAATGATTGGGCTTTACAAATGGTCAATAATCTTCTGTAACCCACTTGGCAAGAAACCTGCACATCCATACCCATCAACCCTCAAGACCAAAACATCCAGATCTAATGATGGGCAGGCGAAAAAGAGCATTGGATCACACTTGTGACAGCTTTTTATCTCAATGAGGCAAAAAAAAAAAGAAGATAACATCTAATCTAACCCTATTAATTTATTTACAGTACCTCTAGCCCTCTGATCTGGTGGTGGTCTTGGCCTCTCTCGTGCAGGTGGGGGGTTAACAGGGTTGGTGGTCTGCTCACTTCCCTCCCGGGCTTGAGCTTGACTCTGAGGTGTGCTAGTTACAGGAGTCTCAGCCTGAGTACTAGTAGTATTGGTTGTACTGGTAGTGGATTGGGTTGACTGCTGGCTGGTCTGCTGGCTGGTCTGCTGGCTGGTCTGCTGGCTGGTCTGCTGGCTGGTCTGCTGTGGTTGAGCACGCTGACCCTGTGGCCCAAAATGAAATGACTGACAAGGCAAAGATGGGTCTGGATGATTTGAATTTGCTGTGGGCAAACCAGAGAGAAGATTCATAGACAGTCCTGCTGGTAATCCCTGAGGTCTTGCTTGCTCCTGCCCTGTGGTGGCACTCTGTGCTGCAGGTGTCGGCACTGACTGGGTTTGTGCCTGTGACTGTGGCTGACTTGTAGTGGTTGCGGTTGCAGTTCCGGTTGCTGCACCTTGTCCTTGTGTGCCTGGATTCTGAGCACCAGTCATTCCTGGTGGTACCTGACCCTGGGCTGCTGCGGCAGCTGCAGCCATGGAGGCTGGAACATTTGAAATTAATGCTATGAAATCGTCTACTATGATACGAGTCCGTACACCAGGCTGTGAAGTCTGTGTTGACGTACTGGTACTGCTGCCATTTGTGTTTGTACCCACTGAGGAACGCTGCTCCCCAAAGGAGCTTGAAAAAGTCTCCCGTGCAGCACCATTGTCTGCACTAGCACTCATCCGTGTTCCACTTGTGGATGTAGTAGATGGTGTTGACTGTGAATTGACTGACGATGCAGCAGCAGTTCCACTTTGAGATACATTTGATATTATGGTAGTAAATGAGATTCCACCTTGAGGATTTACATGAATTCTCAAGTTCTGGTTAGTTCCCAATGGCAACTGTGGAGTACCTGGAGTTGGCTGGGCTGGCTGGCTAGTCTGTGGCACTGTAGAACTTGCAGGAGGTTGCTAAAAATACAGACAGTACAAATGTAGGAATGAATACAAGCACATGTACATACATATGGAGTGTAACAGTACAGTGTACATGTACATTGCTACACAATGGTTACAGCAAACAGTCTAGTCAAAGCTGTAGAGGCTATTGCCATTTCTGCAGTGATAGTGATGACAAAAACAATCAGTTACAGGAGGTAACTAAAGGAGCTTGAGCAAAATACTGTATTAATTTTTAACAGTTAAAAAAAATCAGCAGTCTTCTCTTATATTAAATAATACCTGTGGCTGTTGTGTGCGTATCATTTGAGGTGCGCCCACAAAGCTGGACAGCATGGGTACTGATGGCATGTGTGGAGACAGAGATGTCAGAACACTTGGACGTCTTGGCTCTGGACCACGGAAATTGAATGTCAAATCTGACAGGGCATGGTAAGCATGGCTAAGATTGTGAAATGATTCAGCTATTCGGTCAGGCAAGGTGTCCTCAGATGGACCCAAGTCCTAAACAAAACACATACCATACAAAGAGTTAGCAATACCAGTACTGAGCTGAGTTTAAATTTGGCATGCTGGCACTGTAACCAAAACAACAGCGAGATGCAAGGTAACACAGACTTCTCTTGGACATCACTGTGGCACAGGTGGTGGGTTGCTGACCTTGTAATTACATGTCTCGTACATGTGAGGGTGTCCTTAGACTGTTTCTAGACCTCTTCCCTGCCATGGGCAGTGATTTTTTAAACATCACAACAGTCATTCTTTATTTGAAATGTACCTTTCATACATGTAGTTTAATATTCCATTTTCATAAAAAATTGTTAAAATTTAATGCTCTTTCAGCAGGGTTAGTTCCCAGTTGTCATCTCTGACAATATGTCTTGAACTACATGTACATGTAAATGTCATAGACTTGAAAAGCTACCAACCCATGTGAGTCAGTCTACATAAATAACACAACAAAAGAATTCAAAATACAAAATACTTGTTACAAAATGCAGTACCTCGGGTCTGTTAGTGTCCAGAAGGGAAGCATATCTGCCTAGTAATGTTTGCATGGATGTCATTGAGTCACTTGCTTCCCTCAATATCTGTGCCAGGGCTGACGGACTGTCAGAAAAGGATCAAAAATGTTTAAATGGAGATTACATCACATGGTGGTGAATATGATGTACAATGTTTACTGTTTGTCTTGATGACGTTCACACAAGAAATGTCCTACATGTCCTTATTGTATTTTTTTCAAACTTCTACCACAGACAGATAATTAATTACCTGTTTCAGGAAAAAATAAATAAATTGCGGGTCACAGACTTCATTTCAGAGATAAAGCACATGGAAAACTAAACAGTCTGATTTAGAAAAATTGGCATGCAAAAATCAGCATGATCTCCTAGGCTTCTAGCTTAAAATATCAAATATGAATCAATGGAGACAAACTATCCTAGCAGTAGTTTATACGACGTACATGTACGTGTATATGAAGTGAATCCACTGAGTTAATAATTCTAAATGTTGATAACTTTTTCACAAAACCCTCAAAAAGCATTTGAAACTGCAGCACAGACAACCAAAGAGCTGAAAGGAACAGAATATGATCGCATGTTTTGCAAAAAATTCAAACTCATAATCGATAGATACCCAGTATTTTTCTTCATATTTCTGCTTAACATAGAAATGTTCTTCATCATTCATACATGTAAAGGAGGTTGCAGACAACTTTGGTAATCTGTCTGACTAGTGATTAGGCAAAATCCATACACTACATCCTTGAGTATATTACATGTATATTATACAGAATTAAGATAAAGGCCTTCCTTAACAAGTCAGCACACCTACAATTCAATAGTTACACACTATGTGTACCTAGCAAGGGATGAAGTTTGGCTCGCAGCTTCTGTGGAGGTTCCTTGTGTTTGACTGGTGTTTTCAGTACTTGGTGTTTCTGATGTGTCCATAGGAAGCACACCCTCACCCTGAAAAAGTTTTAAAATCATGTGTGAAGGCAAAAAGTGTTGAGGGTACAGTAAATGGATTTGATTTCAGATGATTCAACTTGAATGGTTCTTGCTTGCAGAAAAAATCCAGCCCAAGAAATATCTGAATACATATAAAATATTAAGTTGATATTTATGTTTACACCTGTATTTCCCTTTATGTTTTATCTTTTTTTTAAGTTGTCATCCAAAAAGCACGAAATTTGGTACTGTTAAGAAAACAGTAGAAAAATGTTCTGAGTAATAAAAAACAAAAATATTTACATCCAGTTACTGATACCATTGGACAATAAATGCTCAAAATGTACACTTTAAAGGGGTGAATTACCTCAGTCCGGTTTAGACAGGAAGATGCAGCCCTCATGAAATGTCTTGCCCTGTTAATCCGCTGGGACACATCATTTCCAGGCTGAAGAACAGAATCATGAACATGAAGTACATCTGAGACAACACTTTACCCCCCAAAATAAATTGCCCCCCCAAAATAAATTGCTCCTAGCTGCAACCATTTTGGTTGCCTTGGCAAGTGAAAAAACATTTGGTGCCTAAATTTTCCATGGTCACTGATTTGGTGACTTGTCAAGTCCAAGAAGCCTGAGTGCTGTAAACAAGGCTTTTTGGAGTAAAATAACTACCCCAAACAAATTCCACCCCAATTTTTTGCATGTTTACATGTACACGTATACCTTCCTTACCACTTCTTTTTTCTATTAATATTTATTTTGCTGAACAGTAAATAAGACTATTAAAAAAACAACAACAACAAAAAAAAACATTTGTAAACAAAAACTCAGAGCAATTGTTCAGAAATGGATAAAACGACCTCAAGCACACAAAACACTTTTTCTACATTGTTTTCTATTATTCAGTTTATTGCAAATGTTACCCTATGTTTTTGTAGCCTGTACAGTTGTCATTCAGATTGCTACATATGGCTTTGTTCATTCTAAAAAATAAATGCTAGTTTCTGCTGTCCTAGCTTGGTCAGATCAAGTAAGTTGCAGGGCAAACAATAAGTCCTTCCTAAGTGTTTGAAATGCTTGTTCAGGGTTACATGTAAATCTTTCAAATCAAAGCAATGCGACAATAAACTAAGCTCAAAACGAGATCGAAGTTTATAATAACTAAACAAGATGGTTTTCCAATGATTCTTTATTACATACAAAACACATGCAGTCCAAACAACGTGTACTACAAAACAAAATGAATATGTTGCACTGTGTTCTAAAGGGGCAAAATACAAGAAACAAAAACCTGCATCTTGTAAATCGCCACTTTAAAAGCAGCGACGATCTATTTGATACAACAACTCTCAACTTGGATGTTTCGAGTTTTTTTCCTTGCGTGATTAACTTGTTGCATGATTAACTTGTTGTTGTGAATTAGTAGAGAGCAGATCTACTTTGCAACAAATTTTGGCTTTGCCGCTTGTTCATCAAACTCACAACTTGTCACTCACTCACAATTTGTCACACATAAAACACTCAGGAAATAAATAAACACCCGTTTTTAAAGTGTTACATTGTACTACAATGACGAAAATAGCATCTTCTCTATCTAAGCCATTTTAAAACATAAAACAAGTAATCTGTATAAGAAGAAAAATGCTGTTTACTATTTTCAAATATCTCTTTTCATTCGTGACCAGAGATATTCAAGTTATTAAATTTGCAGATTAGCCAATTGATGACTTCATGCACTCAACCAAATTTTGATCAAATATGATAAAGAAAGATATCTCAGCCAATTTGCATCAGAAATGTTTCATTCTTTACAGTAAGATCCTACATGTACTACATGTGCTCCACAATACAAATCCAACAGTTTTTATTCTTACATGGTATTCTATGTGATACAATTAAAAGATCAAGAGGTAAAATTTTGATCATAGTGCCACTTTAACACTTTCTAATAAACTTGAAAGTCGAAATTTTGGGTGTGTTATTTTATGTTAGGAATGACTGTAAATGATTTTATCTCGTCCAAAGACAGATACCTGAGTTGTTGCTTGAAGGTTAATATGAACATTGACAGAAGATCCATCATCCTGCAAGGTAAAACATTACACAATTTACTGTACATGTGGTGCCAACTCATCAGTCACAACAATCATTCAATGTAGCTGTTTAGCTTGCCACCAAATCAGCAGTCATGGTACATGTAGAGGAAAGATTGAATTGATCATAATACAAACATTTAAGAACAGCTTATGTATTGTTTGGGAGGGAATAGTAACTTATCTTGAGGGTGCAAGAGAACCTACAGTACATGTACTCTGTAAAGTACAATGTTACTAAATAGCAATGTACTGTAAGTAATTGGAGATGGAAATTGTATGACTGAATCTGGAATAAATTTATAAAATTGCAAACACTGAACTGTTTCAATCTTGTCCATTGAAATGGATATACTTACAGATGATGTTGTACTGATATTGGCTTGGGCTGAATCCACTCCAAGTTGATTAACAAGACTCTGGACTATTTGCTAAATAAAAAAATAACAAAGGTTACTTTTTAAAACAAAACAATCCTGTAACAGTTCTGATACGTGTATGATCAACAAAGCACCATAAATGTAAATGCAACATCAAAACTAAAACATGACGAACAACAAGTAAATTTTAAACTTTAAATTATTAAAATATATAAACTGTATACATGTACTGTATAGGTACATGTAAAATACAATCATGTATACTATTATGTTCCATAGTGAATAACAGCTAACCTGTGTCACATTTAAAGAAGGTTACCTGTGTAGCTCCAACAACATCAACTGGCATGGAAAATGCCCCCATGACGATGTTAGGACCCAATCCAAAGGAAGGTGCTCCTGGAGTGGATGAACCAGTGGAAGTGCTGGAAGAACCATTGGCCCCATCTGATGATTTGAATTTTGGTGACAATTAATTTCTCTTAACATTGACATATTCCAATCATGATACAGTGTATGCATGTATCAAACAGGTGTATAAAAAACCAAACAGAAATTTGTCATTCATGACTAACCATTACTGTAATGGTATGTGTATTTGGTAACAAAACTGTTTACAACATGTACATGTAGGTGCCTTTATTATAAAAGCACAAGTACATGTACATGTATGCAAAAATTACTTGAGATGAACTGTATTTATTATCAATAAAAAACTGTAAATACAATCAGTTGGTAGTACAGGTACGTACTGTACAAGTATGGTTGGAGAGGATCTGAATGAGATGTTTTAAAGCAACTTCATGTACAGTAATGTTACAATTAAATCCTGAAAAATTACAATTTGTTACACATATATTTGTAATGTGCCACAAACCTTGAGAACCAGGAACAGTTGGTTTTCTTTCAACAAGGTGAATCACACAGCCATCAGCTCCTGCATGATATATTAGTCTATTAGTCTTTGTTGTTTTACATCAATAACTTTAAATATTACATTACATTGTAGATTTTCGAAGATTTGGCTGACATGCATCTGCATGTAGATAATTCAGCAAATTCCTCAATTCTTAGGCCAATTTTATTACCAATTTTTTCATTTAAGTATTCAGCACAACATTTTACAGATACAGAAATGCAATCAAGCCTCTTCATGAGAGCATGGTACATGTAAAAGGTTGATCTTGCAATAATGATGTTTAAATGTAACACAGCAGAGCTTACAGTAATTAAAGATACAGCTGCAGAATTAAATGCAGTTAAATGCAATTTAACAGAGTTAACAACAAAGAGCGCCAGTGTTGTCTGGAGTCAGCGGCGTTTCATACATGGGCATGCGCCAGATCCCATGTGCTCTTCGACTGAAGTGTGTTTAGCGTTACAGGCGCTAGCGTGTTATTTGCGTGGCAGTTCATGGGACCTCATCTTCAAGGCTTCCTCCCTCCCCCCCATTTCCCTCCCTCTTTTTCCACTGTTCACACAGTGTGACGGGTGCCTGCTCTCCCTTCTGCGTGGGGGCTCATGGCTGGCTTGCCAGGATTTGCCAGCCATGGGAGCAGTCTCCATCTAGGAGCTGGCTGCCAATAAGGGAAGCTCCTGGATATCACAGGCACCCAGCCTCCATTTTGCAATGCAGTTGTTAACTATTTGATCCCATCAAAATTATTATTGTGAGGCAATACATGTACCTTATTCCTTTACTGTAAGTTGTGTTCCTGAAAGTATGTTTCATTATCTTTTTAGTAGTTTCAGTGATTTCCTTCATTTTTTTAACATGCTTGGAATAAAACATAATAGGCAGATGCTTGCATGTCAACAAAAACAAAGATGTGGTTCACAAGGACCTTAAGTTGTCATGAAAAATAATAATTATACATGTACAATCATGTAACTTGAACATCTTGATCTGTGGAAAGTGTAAATTTTGAGACTTACCATACTCTGAGAGCTTCTTATCATCTTGAAGGACCTTGCCTTTAAATATAAGTCTTTGTTTATCAGGAGGTATATTCTGAAGGTAAAAATAATAAAAAGTGAATCAGCGTTACGTTAATCTCTGCTGTGATGCAGGGCATTTTGAGGCTTAATAACAGAAGCCTTTACCACATTAGGAAGACTCCTAAATGATAATCAGGGGAAATAGTGCAAGCCATTCACCGATATAACTCTTTGATTTACTCTTACATGTATATTGAAAAAGAAAGTGTTATTGTCTAAGTACCAAATGATCTCATGTGACAATGTTACTTAGACCTGTACTGTGTAAATGTATGGTAACAACCGAAAAAAACAATCTTGCACACGAGCAGAAACTATCTGCATTTTCCTGCTGTTCCGCAAAAGATTGAGTCAACAACATAGAAGGCTTCATGTGGTAAACCTTGAGACTGCTTCACGAGATGCAAAACCCCTTAACTTGTCGCCAAATGTGAGCAAA
>OMLO01000421.1_pt1 | contig 27201 bp, 27 predicted proteins | sample 1674811 | NCBI WGS metagenome assembly OMLO01 (sample SAMN06265003, study PRJEB25207) | coral metagenome | isolation source: Coral host | place: Mexico:La Bocana,Puerto Morelos, Mexico | collected 2008-11-13
GCGGCAACTTTCCGACACCTCTTTTTATCAAAAGGTTGACAAAGATCTCACTTCTATTAACCAAAACACCGTTAAAATACTATTAACGAACTCAGAGATTCCCGTCAAGGATTTTTGTTTCTATAATTTCAGGTTGAAGAGCAAGAACAATTTAGCGCTGAACCCCAACTTGTTGAAAGCTGTCAACCAAAACATGCCCTCGTCTGCAGTCTCAGATGGGAAAAAGAAGAAGGAGGCTTTGGCTGACGTGGTGGAGAAGGCGGACGGAAAACGGAAAAAGGAAAAGAAAGAAGAAAAAGATGATAAATTCTGTAAACCAGGTGAGGGGAAACTGCAGGACCTATAACAAAATTGACAGTGTTACAGTAAAAAACCGGAAGACCAGATCTTCTGTCGCTTCATTGGTCAAAATTGACCCCGTGATCAGCGACGTAACACTGCATGGCAATTGTCACGTGGTATTCTCCATCGAGCATCTTGCAGAGAAACACGTGCCAGTCATTTGCTGTTCACGTGCTCTGAAAACGACGTCACGTATGAAGCCAACATAATGATTATTCCCTCTTGTTGTTGTCTTTTCGTAGGTGACTATGTAATCATAGTTGAAGATGTGACATCGCCGCCATTTCTCAATGTCACCCTAGAGCCAGCGTTTCTTCATGTGAAAGTGACCCAGAAGAAAAGAGCTCGAAGCAAAATGGAGACACGAAGAAACTGAAAAAACCCATACATCTGCAGAATTATAGGAATTAAATTTTTCTCGCTTGGAGTGGAGTTTTTAAAGCTGCTTTTTAATTGTAATCAGATTTTGACATTTAAAGTTGTCGTACCTCTAATTTCCAAGAACGGGCTTGCCTGAGAGAACATGCTTGCACCTCTCAGTTTTAAGTGACCTTATTTTTAGAAGTTTGGACGGAAAGCGGAATAGGCATTTACTTATTGTGTATTGCATCAAGAGACGTAACGGCCGAAAAGCGCGGGAAACGTCACACACGGTCGGGTACGAGGTTTGACCTGATTGGCTAGAACACACCGCACTTTTTTTTAGCCAGTGATAAAACAGTAAACACATTTTTCAGCGGAAAAGTTTAATTTCACGTTTAAAAGTTGCCTTACACCTTCAAAGCATACAAAGCCTGTAAACAGGTATTTCACATTCCGGTTATTTTGTCTGTACATATATTTATATAAAAAGAAAACACTTCTCTTATAAGAGTCTTAATAAAAACATCAGAAATAAATAAAATATGCTCAAGTACTTTGATTGACAGTAAAATTGTTGAAAATGGAAATTTAACTTCATTTGATGGGCAGAAAACGCACTGCAAACACGCTATCAATTATGGGATGAAAAACGACGTTGAAAGGTTTTTAAATTAAAATATTAATCAATACAGTATCTATGAGAAAATTCTTGAACGTGATTGGATCTCCGAGCGTCTATTTGGCACGTGATCGGTGCGCGAACACGTGGGTATATTTCATTTCAACTTTTTGCGATTGGATACATACGCTATTCGCACGTTAATAACGTGCGCTTTCATGGCTTCCTTCTTAGTTGATCAGCATTGTCCACAGTTTTTGAAACTTATGCAAAACACCACTAACTTTTTCACTCAAAAAATAGTTCAGTCTCGAGATATGTTATGGATGTGATTAGTTAGGAACTGGAGCTCGTGTCGTACAATTACGAGAATACTCGTGCTCATAATTTTAAATATTACTCGCGCGATTTTTTCCGGAATGTTACTCCACTTGGCCAAATCGCTTTTACTAATACCTCAAAGTAATTTTGGGTTTCTGAGACCAAGTAATACGAGGAACATTTCCTTGCACCTTTCCGCACAACAAAAGAGGAATTTTTAAGTTGTTGCAGAGATCCGTGTAAGATTCCTGATTGGTTGTTTTGTGCACGTGAAAATTCCAATCCCAGAGACAACCAATAAGGGACACACATCAGCCTGAGAGTCTGAGATTTTTCGCGCCAAATCTGAAACGTTTCCCGCAAATTAAGCGCGCAAAGCAAAAATGTCCATTCGCTCACTCGAGTTACTCCGGCCACGCCTCTTTACAGTAAAACTGAATACATATTAGTCAGTAAATCTTGGCCATTCTGACACTTTCTTTCTTTCCACCAACCCATCGCAAAACTTCTCCAACCAGTTGACCAGCTCCTTCCGCATCGATAAACTCAGCACCTTTTGCCTCTTTCCCTCGTACTCTGCCTGTCCATCGACATCTTCGTTAGCGTCTGTCTCACTGTCACTGTCGTCAAAGCCCATCAGGTCCCCTCCTTGACTCTTGAAGAACGCAGTCTTGGTGAGATCGCTCGGTTTAAAGATCGATAAGTACTTTTTGCTGCCGTTTATCGCCAGCACAATTCCAGGCGTCACTTCACCAAACCGGTCCACGTCCATAACTTCTGTGCACCAGGCCAGGTTATCAGAGATGGAGAGCCATGTAAACTTGAAATTCGGAGTACTGAAAAATAATCAAAAAAACGAGAGAAATCAAAAGACACCAAAAGACCCCGAGTATTACGCGGGGATAAAGCAACTTTTGAAAGGATGTCACATACTTACCCACTATATCGATGCACCACGTCAGCATACGCTTGAATCAAAGGTGATTTCACTGCTTCTTGTTCACTAAGCGCTTCTACCAACAGAGTGAACGTTATGTGACCTGGAGGAGCATTCCCGATCAGGGCCTGCTCTGTACTTGGGTCCAAACGAAGGAGGCCCAAAGCTGATACACTCTGTGGTGTCCTGTGGTCTCCTTTGGATGACGCTTTGTGTACCCTTTGAATAGGGTCACTAAAGAAAACGCAACAAGTTAGAAAAACGAAGACGTCCGTTAAGTGTAGTCTACTAGTGACTTTTAATTGACGGATATCGTAAATCTACGTTTTTTGTCCAAAGAACAACCAAGCTGCACCTAAAATACTTTATTACCGCGCGAGGAGTGAAAACGTGAGAAAAGGAAATGTCCGTACCGAAAAGAGTGTCTCTCTAATGAACGCATCAGCATGTCTGTTGTGTAAAAAAGCCGCTCTCTGTAGTCACGCAATGTGGTTGAAACCTTGGCTCATGTGAATGAAATCCAAAAACAAAATATAAAGAAATCGCCCATGAAAACTGGTCAGAGGTTCTTTCTTGTTGCGCTGTTGATGTTTTTCAACTTTTCCGAAGAAGAACTTTAAGAAAGTCGATCTGTCACTTTAAGAGGGTAATATGAAAAACGATTGAGAGTACTCGTGCCCCGTTGGTTCCAAAAAAATCGTCAAAATGTTTTCTCTAATAAAGCTATCCGGAAAGAAATTCATTTAATAAGTTTTTAATTGTTTTCTTCTTTCTTAATCAATTCCAAAGTAAGTGAAGTGAAATAGATCCCAATATTCAGGTCTCATTGGCCTCTTCCAGGCGTTCAGTTACTTGAGACGCATCGCGATAAACGACATGCGAAAAACTAAGGGTGAGGCCCCTCTCTCCTTTTCTCGCTCGTCGTTTATCGCGCTGTGCCCAACTTAGTGAACATCTGGAAATGGCTACGTCTATATTGAGTCACAATCATTACTTACTTTGCACTAGGGAGTAAAACGCTAAAAAACAGAATGACTCCAAGTCCGCCCAACAACGAAAGCAAAGATAAGGTTTCTCTCCTGACAAAAGGAAAAAGACGACACGATTGATTGTTATACAGCAAGCGTCATAGCCAAGGTTAGAGTAATTTTCCTTGGACTATTCTGTCCAAAGGGTAAAAGGTACAATGACGTTAACCCGTGAGACAAGGACAAACCACAACACCCGGAACTACGTGGCCTACTCTTTTCGATAAGTGCGTGCCCCTGATTTATAGTCCTTAGCCGAGAAGAGAGTTACATTTACAAAGGCAGCACATTCTTCTGAGTTATTTCATCTAGAGTGTGTTAATATTTCATGCAAGTTTTAGGGTGCGTTTCTTTGAGAAAATCGAAGATCGGATTCTAAAATCCAAAAACGGAAACGGATTAATCTAAGATCACTCGGATGAGGGTGCATTAAATGAACCGAAGAATCTACTCTGGGTAAGGATTCTTTGGTTCCTTTGACGCACCATGATCCGAGTGATCTTAGATTGATCTGTTTAGTAAAGAAACTCAAAATTCGTTTTGGATTTTAGAATCCAATCTTTGATTTTATTAGAAAACGCAGCCTTAAACTTGCTTTCAAGTCGAGCTGCGAAATCTGAGCCCGAATGCCGAGCTCAGAGCGTGAGAAATGTCAAAAATTCAGGCTATGAAAGTACTCTGTTCTCAAATTCATTAATAATTCATACATGAACTTGACGGTGTCTGGATATCTGGTCTTTTAAATTTGGTATTTGATAGTTTTTGACGATTTTATTTCCTTGTTTTCTTTTTAGGTCTAGTTTTTTTACTGATAAGACAGTGCTTGACCACATTTCCAAACACCTTGAAGTTCGTCCAAAATACTCTGCTACGTATCGTATTATCAACTCTCTTCTCGGAGTTTGGACTGAATATGTTCAAATACGTCTTTGTGTTTGATGCATTTCATCTAGTCTGCATCACTGAGGAGACAAAATGCACGTAATATTGTTCACTGAGTTCAGAAAGATAAAATGAACACGATTCTGCAACGTTTGGATATCAAATGATGCGGGTAATTTGGAAATCATTCATTTCAAAGAAAAGCGCGAAACCCACATGAGATGTTATCACGAAATTTCCAATCAAAAATAACTTACCGATACATCGAGGATTTTACGTAGTAAAAAGCATCTAGAAACCAGTTGAACAAGGCTGATAGAAGTCCCTATGGAAACAAAAGATTCTTTCGTTGACATAACGTTCTGGAATTGCTTTGAAGAGACCATGTTAACTTCGGAAAGGTACACAGTGTGTAGAAATGTCAAATATTGAGAAAATGCATTACATACATATTTATTTCATGGGGAAGTTTTATCTTGAAAAGAAAAGGAGAGTAAAATAAGTGCCAATAAAATTGTAATTTCATATGATTAAGCGTGGATACGCAAAAAGTAAGGACTGGCACATGAAATCTCCCCAAGCAAAATCTCAGTGTTAGTTTTTGTAGATGATCATATCATACCCTAAATCATGATCATTGTGTGTGTGGATGACAGCATTTTAATTTTTCTTTTTTTCTCATCGGGCTTTCTTGCCACGCTCTTAATACAGTCACCTTGTTATTATGACCACTCTATTTTGGCATGGGCAAAAACTCAACCAGTCATTTTCTTAATTAAAGAAACTCTAACATAGCCAACCAGCTATATATACCGTCAGATTTTTGTGGCCCCATTGTACATTTTATAAATGATGAAAAATTAAACAGAAAAATAAAACACAGCACATAACTTCCCATAAAAGCTTACTAACTGGAGCATGCTCATTATAAATCAGAGGAATGCTTGCAGTATAGCGCAGTTTTCCTTCGCCGGACAGCAAGTCATCTAACATCGCCGTCAGTCTGGCCTTGGACAGTGTCTCCTGTTCTTCAGACACACACCACCCTCCTGAGAGCCAGTCATATCTGATTTGCTTTTGACCTTTGTTCCACAGAACTACGACCTAAGAATTACAAAGTAGCCCAGTATGTATATGCTAAAACAATAAATTATATACAATAATATATATAATAATAATGTATAAAAATACTCTGGACAGATATCCACGGGTAGAACCTTGCATAAGGATGGTATCAGAAGATGGGAAAAGGAAAGTAAAGGAAAATAGAGACAAGAGAAGAGGCAAGGCAAGGCTCATGGGTGGGGTACTCCCCATAAGGTTATTAGGCTATACCTGAAGGCTCTGCCTGAAAGAGATACCTTTTTCAGTTTTCAGGTAAACAAGGGTCGGGATTTCACAAGTTGAGGTGTATGAAAGGGTGGGAAAATGCACAATATTTTTTTAAAAAAAGCTACATGTATACAAAAGGTGCACCTTTTCTGTCAAAATAGTACACAAAATGGTACCTTAGGTTAGAGCCTCCACATATAAAACTTTTTCAAAACCAGTAAGGTGAGGAAAGGAGAGGAGAAGCCAGGCAAGGTAAGGAGTGGAGAGTTGAAATCATAGAGACAAGGTACAGCAATGATATAACATTGGAGACAAATGGGGTTCCAGACAAGTCACAAGTATTAATTTGTTCAAAAATCACAAGTTCACCATTTACCTTGGAAGCAGTTGAATTATCTGCACATTTGTCATCCTTCTTTCCATCTTTGAACTCCGCAATTAACCCTCTTTGCACATCAACATATACATACAAAAATTTCACTCGCTTCTCAGAGAGGTACTTGCTGTCTTTTGCTAATAACTTCATCACAAGCTTCTCTTTCTCATGTTCGCCTTGCTTAGTAAACAGAATGACACACAGGCTAAAAAAACAAAATGCATTCAAAAATCATCTCAAGTAAATAGACCATTCTTCAAAGCAGACACATTGCTTGGCAGACATCTTTGAAGGCACATCAGCTAAAGAAAAACTCCACCACAACTGGACACATCACCAACTTTCACCAACGTTCAACAAACACCTCTCCTTCAAAAAAACAGATGTATTTCCTAACCTCCTTCCTTATGCGAACACAGCCAGAAAAAAGGCACTTCCTAATTAGGCTCTTACCAACTCGCACTCCATAAGAAATACTCCCAAATAGTTATGCACTTTCCATAATTGGACACTTTCGTAAAGAAAAATCTTCCCAGTGTGGACTCCCTTATCTGGGTCTTTCTGAACAAAGAGGACACCTTCCCTCTGTTAAACTCAAGGGGAAACTCCCCCTAAATGAACACCTCTCCTAATTGGACAACTCTCTCCATATGTACACATCCATTAAACATCCTTCCATATATGTACACATCCATTAAACAGGCACTGAAGCGACATCTCTTCTTATAAGACCACAACCATTACATTTTTCTTTAACCCTTCAGTGATATATCAATAAATGAAAGTAAAACATGGATGTATTTAATAAAAACAGTTTCACTAACCTTCGTAGTGATCTAAACCTCTCCTCAGGACAAAGCTCATCAAACAAGGCTCTTGATGAGAGTCTTGGCAAGTACAAATATTTGTGAGATTCAACTACTTCTCTCAGCTTTCCACTTGTTAATTCTGAAGCCTGCAGTAGAACAATGTTAGAATTGATTTAGACTAATTCCTAGGGCAAAAAAAGTCCTGAAATGTTTCAATTTAAATAATTTTTCCAATGTAAATTAATACCTAAACTTATTCAATTTTAATTGTATTGAAATTTTTCATCACAACCAAGAAATGATTTCAAGTTATGTTGAATAGTCACCTGCTTTTGCCAATTAATTTTTTAATTGTGCTGTCATTTTGAATATCAAAGTAAGTGATAAATTAAGTGGTTTAATTTTCAGAGTCAAGAAGGCCCCATAACAACACATAAGTGACCAGATGAACAAGTTAGCATAAAATGAGAAACCACAAACAATATTTCAGGTATCAATATTTCCCCATTATCATCCCCAAAGGCTGCAGCCTTTTTGATAAGTAACAAGAAGAAACAACTTTTGACCAGTACTGATAGAAAAGATTTTGAATGTTTGCTTAAAACAGTTTGGCAGAAATCTGAAAAGAAGCACTCTGTGCATGATCAGAAAATCAAACTGGCAACTTGGCGCTGATTGAATTATTGTCTAGTCAGTGCAATAGCATGATGTCTGAGAATCAATGTTTCTTGTTACCCTGACAACAACATCTGGCACTGCCACATCATCCTTAAAGATTAACACAGTTGGTTCTTTAGAGTCCGCGTGGAATCGTTTTCTGGGAGTCTCCCCAGAACCATCTTTCAATGAAGCAAAGCCAAAAGACTGATGCCTGTAACTGTTGAATGCCACCAGATGATACAGGAGTGACGGCAGGGGCTTGAGTGAAAACAGCATGACACTCGGTTTGTTGCGGACACTCGTTGTCAGGAAGGAATCAACATTGCTTGCCGTAATCTGAAAATACAAGACAGAAACTCTACATGTATGTTTCAAATAAGTTCACACTTAAGCAAGATTTCAAAAAGTTACCTCCAACAATTGAAATTGGCAGCTATCAATTTCATTTCAAACTTACAGTGTAGTTGCTGTACAATAAAGTCTGCAGTCAAGCCCAGTGACCCAGTAAGCAGTTATACGCATTATATATTTTCTTAGAAGTTGTATATAATTATGTGAATTGGAAAATATAGCTCGATTTTTTAAATAAAAGCAAATGCTCTTCTCTGGGATTTTGCAGCATACAAAGTGCCTACTACCCCTCCTGGGTGGGATGCCAGTCCACCACAGGGTGACCTCCACAGTATTTTTAAATTTGCTGGTACCTACTTGAATACCAGGGCAGCAAAAGGCCTTGTGAGAGTAAAGGGAACATTTTTCCCAATAATGCAACACAAAACCTCAGCCACCAGTATACCTGCCGAAGTCTCATGCCTTAGGCATGGGTCTCAGGCCTGCAGATTGAAAACTTTGATCTCATGCTGGCTCACACTTACGTGCCAAATTGTGATTGTATGGGGTTGCAGCTTTGCTTGACACAATTTCCAAAAAATAATATGTAAACTCAAACCGATGTGAGAAATGAAATTTATGTGAAATAGAAAGCATTGGGAGCGAGGTCTCGTATAGCGATACACATCCTGAGACTGGAACTGGGAAATGTCAGGGCTGTTTCCTCTTCTGATATCTTCAGAAGACTTCAAACATCTTTGGAAGTTTTGGGACATCTTTGGAAATCTTTGGATGTGTCTGTGTTGTCTTTGAAATTCTGGCACTCCCAGAAAAAAATATCAGGCCTATAACTCAAAAAAGTTGGCAGGTATAGACCTTGGCATATGGTCATGGTAGCCCTCCCCACTGATGTACAATGTATTACGGGTTACTTCTTTTGAATTTTACCTTTTCAATTAAACCACTTGGAAACAACCCCATGACAAAATCTTTTAGACCTTGAACAGTGACCCTGTCATTGTAGAACATAACCCGTCCATTAATAACACCAACGATAGTCGGCACCCTTCCAGCTCCCAAAGCATCAACAAGGCGTGGACTTCTGTTGACGTTGATGATGCCAATTCCCACGCCAACCTTCTTCATGCTACTTGATGCTTGCTCCCATACTTCTTCAATCTGCGCACCTTTAACAAAAAAGTAGATTGTAAAGATAAAATGTTCATTACGTTTTTCTTCTTGTTTCTTATCATAAAAAAATGTAGCCTGCTCTTCTTTTGGTCAGCATCAAAAATGCAGACTTACTGATTGTTTGATGAGCAGGTGCTGAGTGCTCTTTTTCCATTGTCAGTGAATCAGCAGTAAGCTGAAAATGACTGAAAGTCCATGAAGCAGGGACTGCCAAATCAGTATTATCTATGACTAAAATGGCCAAATTGATACCTTATTTATGACCAAAGTGGCTGAAAACCCTACCCTTTGGGGTCGCACATGCCTATATAGTCCAAATAAAGGAGTATTGCCCTCCCAAGCCGCATTCTTGCCGCTGCGCAAAAGAAAAGCAAGCTCTGGGGAGAAGGTAATAACGCTATCTGGTAGGCACCCATGTGTCTCTGATATCAATTGTAATAAAAAAGTAACCAACTTACAGGCAAAACACCAATCAGAGATGATTTCTATCAAATATGGCTTCTCATAACTCTCTGGCAATACTGCCTTGTAATATGATCTATGATTAATCTGGCCTGGCTTGGTCCAAGAGTCTTGAGAAGGCATTCCATTGAAGAAGAAGCTAAATCCACTGTGAGGGTCGTAAAACGGGCTCTCATGCCGTCCACCTTTGCTTGGTTCCCCTGTGGTACCATACATATCAAAATTCTTTTTCTTTTCCTCATCAGACAAAATCTGGAAATTTTCAAGGTATATACTGGTAGGTCAGCTAAATAAAAGTGGTCTAATATGCTTCTCCATTAAATGTTAACAACAACCCCAATCTTTATTTTTGCTCAATTTCGATCTTTTTCATTTAGACTACCCTCCATCATTCCCTGAAGGTCGTATGGAAGGGGAGGTCTCTGGCACGGTTCATGAATAAAACTGGAGGATCATGGATCACAGATATAAAAATTTGTTTTCCCAAATAACAAAGATAGGCAAGTGAGATACTCTTTTTAATAACCTGCTTGAAGAAAGCAAAATCTTGAAAGGCTACTTTGAGGCTTCAAATTGCATACCTAAGTCACTCTGATCTTGATAGGCGACTTTAACCATTCCGAGAACTCAAGTTTCAAAATCATGGAGAATAGGGTGTAAAAATCATGAATATCGGTTAATAATTCAAGTCCTTCTTGGGTCACGCAAGACCTTCAGGTCACAGATCACAAAGAATAATTTCCTGAATTCACATTTCAAAGAAAATAAAATCAGCTAATCAGGCATGACAATAATACCCCTGTATGACCCTCTTCACTGATTAATTAAAGCACTAGAAATTAATGAGCTCGCGGTTGGTGTTGGGTAAAAAACTTACAGCGGCTATTGCAGGAAATTCACGCCAGTTCCAATAATATTGGATATTTGGGTCTAGCTCACAACTAAGTAAGCAATGATACCAGTAACTGTGATGATCATGCTTCTCCACAGCTTAACTATGAGACATTTCATATATTCCCTTGCTAGATAAATTTTTGTAAAGAAGCTTCTTATGCCTTACCTCGTGGGCTTCATTGATCTTGATGAATTTTTCTTGAGCCTCGGGATCACTGTTCTTGTCTGGGTGCCTATAGATTATAAAAGACGACGACACCATGCATAGTATCGAGCGAGGAAGCACAATGCAAAACAACAAGCATGTGACGTTTTGTACAAATTTCTTGAATTGTTACAAGACCGGAAGGGTCTGCACGCTTCTCTCTTTGAAGAAATTAACGTGCATTAAAAAGTATTCGATATCAAAACGAAGATCGCTAAAAGATAAAGATAATTTACTGACCAGTTTCGTGCCATTTTCTTGTAAGCTCTTTTTATGTCAGCCTGGCTTGCAGACCGAGAGACACCCAATATTTTGTACGGGTCTTCATCTTCTCCCAAACAATCCAGGCGCAATGGCAAATAGAGAAAAATCAAAGCAAATGTAACCAGATTTCTCATGAGCAGAATGTATGCCATTAGCACTTGCTAAAAAGGCAAAAATCGGATAAGTTACTAAAGGAGTTTCACTGCGTTCTTTTTTTGTCTCTGTTCCTTTTTGGCAATGGACGAAGCCGCTGACAAGGTAAATACATGGAGCCCGCAAGGCTGCAGATCAGCTGTTTTGTTAGTAAGCTTATGCTCAGTGAGCTCCGGGAAGGAAAGCTAACCACGTGATCAAAATTGTAAATTTCGAGGTTCGCCATTTTTCTCTCACCTTTTCTGAACACGGGATTTTGCAAATCTCTAGCTGAGTCAAGACACAAGATTACAAGGTATTGTTGTCGTTTTACGGAAACTTGGTTATTGGTCTTTTGCCCTGTTTCCCTGGCTTTGTCAAAGTTTGAGGCTGCCTGCCGCGCGGACGGAACAATTGCAACCTACCACTGCCTCCAAGAGAGTGAATTTTTAATCGAGCTAAACGTATTAAAATAAAATGAGAGATCTTTGTGGGCATAATTCTTTGTAAGTTGAAGTTCTTGGCTGCAGCTCCTCGAAATGGATTAAACCGTAAACTACTCTAGCGGGCAATAAATCTCAGATACTATCAGTGATAACGTTTGGTTGTTTTTGCTGCTGCTCACAGGAATCAGGATGTCGGAAACACTAACGTTTGGACCGGAGTGGTAAGTGCGAGATTCACAATGATATGTAAATCGGATTTAGCGCCAATTATTTTGACATTTATCATGTTTTGACGGGCTGTTTGTTATAAGTGCGTCAGTTCTTAAATTTACTTGATACTCGTCTCGTGTAATCGATAATTTCGCACTTGTATACGGTATCAGCTGATTTCTACACGTTCGCGGGCTACAATGATTCAGAAACAAAACTTTTATCAGCAGCGTCAAGGATTTTCCTTTTTGTTTTTGTTTTGACCTCTCCCCGTCCCTTGCACCATTGCAAAATTTGGTTTTAAAATACGATACGTTGTTTTATAAATTGTGATTCAGTACTGTTGCAGTTCACTCCAAGATTTCTAAAACTGTGTAGTATTTTTAGTGAAAGAAGTGTAGGGTCTTATTAAATGCCAGCCACCAGTTAAACAAGTGACCATTCGATTTCTCAGCTGCCTAACTTTTGTGAAGTAATACACTTGTAAATTGTGAAGAGGAATTTTGGGAAAAGGTTTTTTGGAACGTGACTAAACGTTGACTATCCTTGTCTCAGGTCCATCAAGGGTGCATCTAGAAAGGGGCATTGGTCCAGAGTGTGGTTCATGTTTTCAATTATGCTAGCACTGTAGAATAAAAATTGAAAAAACATCCTTGTAATCCCCTAATATTCTTGGTATTTTGTCCTTTTCCAAAATTATTTTTCCAGGAAATATTGTCAAGAGAATGCATAAAATAGCATTTTATACTTAACAATTATCCTGCGAAATCGTGCGGAATATCACCCGATACTTAAAATCAGGCGATATTCTGCAAGATTGAGCATTTATTATTCAACAAATTGATAACAAAACTAACAATTTTATCCGGCCAGGAAAAAACTCTTTTATTTACAGTTTTGCTTGTTGCGGCGTACAAAATTATGTATATCGCAGGATATCTGTTACTTAGAATTGCAGATATTGAGAGAATCATGACCATATTTGGACAGTGTTACAATTTGTTGAATAATAAAATGTAATATCTGAAGAAAACATTTACTGGTAATTCAAAATTTTCTGGGTGAGCATACTTCCAGATTTCTTTTGACGCTTGACCCTTCTGTATTTGAATTGTTGTCAGCCATCTACTTCATGAAACCAGTCCTCTTCTACTTAAATTGATGAGAACCCTGCAGTGTTCATGTCACAGAAATAGGTTGGCAATGTTTTGGGAAAGCCATCAGATCACTTACAGTCATGTAATAATATCATTGTTCCGTACATAATAGGCTTCGCGCATTGTCTAGTGGAAACTCTGTCACGTCCCCTCCCCCCTCCCCTGGGCCTAAGTATAAACTTGCTGAACACCGGTATGGAAAGGAGGAGATGCTGGCATTGTTCAGTGAAGATGTTGAGATGCCAAAAGAGCTGGAGATGTTTGACTCCATCTGCAGAAACAGACCAGTGCTTCCTTTAGCTTTTCAACCTCTTTCAGAAGAAGAGCAGGTACAGTATTGCTTTATTGTTCTCTAGGTAATAAGCAAGTGTATCTTAAGATTGTTTTGTTTTTGTGAAGCTTGTTACATAGATCCCCTGGGGTTATTTTCCTGGGAAACCGAGAAGACATGTTAAGGAAATGTCACCATCAGGCCATGAAGAAGCACAAGGCTTTAAGGGAGAGTAGATTGATTGAATACTTTTGAGAAAAGTTCAAGAGCTCATTGATCTGAAGTTATAGCAGTAGAAAAGAGTTCTTAGCTGTTATTGTAATCTTGTGAATGAAAACCTTGAGAGAGATTGTACTGAATAAAAACTTTGTCGCAGGCCAGTATACTATTCAGCTCCCCTCATGGTTAGCCTGACGTATGCAGAATGGTTAAATTATTAATTATAAGAAAGAGTTTGCCAAACATTACGGTCATTGTAATTACATGAACATTTTACTCGTGTATCATTGCTGAAACATTCAACTCAAGTTTGTATAAGGTACGTCTTGTCTTTAATTGATTTAGAATCAAGTGATGTCGATAACAGGCAGGTGCAGAAAACAATGGCTGTCCAAGGACTTGACTTCTCTCTGTTATGCAAAAAATCACCAGTTGTAAGTTGTAAGTACTTTCCTGGTATAGTTAATTTGATCATTGCTCAGATTTCTTGTTATTTTCTTTCAGAGGAACTCTGTTGGATCTGTAAACAGCAATGCAGTGTTGAAGTTAATGGGTCGGGGTGGGGTGCGAGGAGCTGGCCCTCCAAGAGGACCAGGACGTGGAGGACTAAGAGGTAAAGCATTCTTGAAGATAAAAGTCTTCTTAAACCTCGGATAATGTACAATTACCTTGCATATGTATACTGTACCTTAGTTATAGAACCGTCTCTAAAGTTTGGACACTCAGATGTGCCCTTATGGTATTTGTATTATTGAGCTTGACCATACTGTTTAATAATATGTTTTGCTTATTTCCTGTTCTGTCACAGGTCGCGGCAGAGGTGACGGGGGATTTGTAAGACAAACATCTTATGAAGAATCTAGGGGTGAGGGAGGAGGGGGCTTTGGTCGAGGCAGTGACACTCGTAGACAAGGATGGAATGAGAATAGGTTTGAATGTCACTTGGTTCTTTGTATTGTTTTTGTGTTGTTTCAAAACTTTTTGAATTTTGCAAATGTAAATGTGGTAAAGTAATAAATATTGCCAGTTGTTTCGTTTATGTTATAGTCGTGGAGGCTTTGAAAGATCACCAAGCCTCAGAGAATCAGGTTTGGTGTTTTTTTTTTGCAATTATAGATTATATTTTTGTCATATGTACTGCATAAAGTGAACTTTGTTTTGTGTAATACCATGCTCAGATCAGTTTATATTTGTTTCCTTTCATTTCAGGCCCTACTGGTCCAGGTAGAGGTGGGTATGACCCATCGCTAGCTCGACCTCGCCTGTCTAGTGACTCTTCGTGGGAAAGACCTGAGAGAAGATCAGATAGCAGCAATTGGAGAGCAGGGGGAGAAGACGAGGAGGGGTGGAGAATATCAGGACAACGATCTGCTGACAGATCGGACAGATGGAGAGGTACTTAGAATAATGCTTGTTGTTATATTACTAGCATTATGAAGTGCGAAGGATGAACTGCTAGAGATTTTAAGGGCTTGATCAAGGTGTCTGTCTGTTTTTTAGGTGGCTCTTCCAGAGGTAGAACACCCTGGCGAGGGGGAACTGACACATACAAAGAACGAGGTCACCCTGATGATGAATGGCAAACAGCTCGGGGCAGTCGTCGGTCTTATCACGATAATGAAGACGTTCGATGGGGCTCATCAAGTGAACGACTTCCCGAATGGAGTAATGATGATAACGATGATTTTAAAACACCAGGGACATTCGATTCTTCAGGGGCATTTGTATTAAAGGTAACTCTTTTTTAATTTAGATCAGCATCGGAATTCTTGTTACATGTACCTCTCCATGCATTTTTGGTTTTGCAACTTTGGTTTTTCATAAACAAAAAAGTATTCTTATGTGTTAAATGTACTTTTTTTTCAACAGAAGGAAGAAAAAAATAGAAGTAAAGCTGAGACAAAAAGTGAAGAAAAAAGTGAAAATACTGAGAAAAGTAGAAAAACTCAGGTGAGTGGACTTAAATTAGTATACTACGATTATCAGCTGAGTTAGGTGCGATGAAGCTTTGGTGACAAAGTTTTAGTCTTAAAATTACAACGTTGTAACAGCAACTTTCCTTGTTTGCAATGGTACATGATGTCAACTGTCATGTGTTGCCTACAATTTTGCGCACTTAATTGCCAATGACAGACTTTAACGGCTGACAAGTTGCCCCTGGAAATGGAGCCAGTTGCCTGTGACAGGAAAAAAGGGCAGGAAAAAAATGTGAACTCTAGATGTCCAGTAGACCAGTACATTTCAGTTTTCAGTTGCCCCCACTAAGATGTTACTTTCACTTGCACTTTGGACCACCAAATTTCCATTTTCACTTGCCCAAGTACAAAATTTACTTACCCTTTTGGCAATCAGACCTTGGTTTTTCCCTGTCCTGGAACACGAATATCTTCTGTTAAAACCTGGTCACCAAACTTCTGTCATGCCTTATCAACTGATAATTGTAGTAATTTGTGTATTTTCGTTTACGTTGTGTAGGTAGGTGTTTCTTGTTTGTTGTGAACTCTTGCTTAGGAGTATCAAGTATAGCCTGGTATGTTACTCCACTCCATGGAGTCATCACCTGATCGTGGTGGAGTGGTTTGCGTGTCCCAGTGACCCCTAGGCTAGAGCTATGTCGGCAGGTGCCATGTGCACCTGGTAGGGTCACCCATGCTGAACAATTTGAAGGGTAGGGGCCAGACAAAGAGGCTCCCTTGTCCTCCAGGTTGGGGATTGGGCTGAGGGCTGATAACCCACTCCTGTAAAAAAAGCACATTATTACCGAAACCAGAAGCAGAATAATTTCAAATGATCTTGGGGATGTCGTGGTCACTCCTCACACCATGAGAGGTTCGATGACGCATGTTATGTATGGTATGTTAGTGGAATATTAGGTTTGATATTGACTGACTTTTTATTGTTTTATTTTCGACAGTCTGAAAGTGATCCTTTGCAGAATGAAGATCTTGATGTATGGGAGGAAGAAGATCAAGGTAAGGTCCATAATAAATTTTAAATAAAGTTCTGTGTGAAGATGATGTTGGTCTTGATTTTTGTCAAATTTATGTATGCCATGATCATTGTGTACAGGATTTTCTTTATTTTGTTAATATCAGCATTTTATTTTTAGGAACAAGAAACACCAGTGAAGGGAAACCTACAGAAACACCACTATCACAACCAACTGTCTCACAATCACCTTCAACAGATGACTCGTTAAAACAGCCCTCCTCATCCTCCATGTCTTCTCCTCCATCGCCACCCCAGACATCTACTTCACAAAACCGGCCACCAAATTCCATGCAGGTTAATACACCTAGCAAACCTCAGTCAGTAGAGGTTTCTCCGCAGCTTCACACCTCACCACAGCCTCACACCACCATGCCATCCACTGCACTGGAGCAAGATGCAGTTATCAGGAAAGACGAAGAGCCCAACATGGAACATTTTGCAAAAGCAGCGGAAAACCTTGTGGCTTCTTTGGATGATGATGATGATGACGACACTAATGATAATGATAATGAAGAAGAAGAAGAGGTTATTTTATGTGTTTTTTTAATGTTATCAGGTGCAAAATTTAGTGTAACTACCACTTAAACAATATGAGTAGGTTTCATGGTGACAAGTTTTTTTTTCATAGGCACAGTGACCTGACAAAATTGCTAAGGTACAACTTTTTAGTTGACAAAATTACTGACTAGTAGTTCTGGGAAAAACTCTACATGTTCATCTTTAGTGTGGATTTCTTGCATTTTAGAACAGAAGCATTCAAAGATAGACAGTTTTGTCACAATAACAACTTATTCAGTACTCGTTCAAATGGTAAGAATTTATTTACAAAAGGATGTATACTGCGTACAATAATTTAGATAATTTGCGTGTTTTGGTTTAGGAGGATTTAAAGGATGCTGAACAGACAACTACACAACAACAGCAGCAGGATTATCGCAGCTCTCCATCGACTCCAGAAGAAGTGCAGTGGAGTTATACGGATCCACAGGGAAAAGTACAGGGTAAGTCAGCCTCATCAAGAAGCAAAAATGATATTCCCTCATTCATGTTTTTATCCCCCTCACCCGTGGAATTTCCAATAAGGATCTTGATCTTGGGGTGGGTGGGTATTTTCTGGAATGGTGCTATGGACAGACATTTACACAACTGTCATTCTTGAACAGGTCCATTTTCCAACTCTGAAATGGCCGACTGGTTCAGTCATGGGTACTTCACAATGGGGCTGCTTGTTAAACGAACAACTGATGAGGCTTTCCAGCCACTGGGTGAGGAACAAGTCTTAAATAAATATATTTGGTTGCTGTTGTTTTGCTGGAGGCCAGCGTGTGGGTGGTATAAGTTGTTAGTAACAAGAATTGCTGTGATCTTGCAGGTGAAATTATTAAGCAGTGGGGTAGAGTGCCCTTTATTCCTGGTCCTCAACCACCACCCTACAAGGTAATTAGACACAATATTTTTTCTAGTGACTCCAGCATTTTAAGGATTGAAGGGCAATTTTACAAGGCACACTTTCTACAAAAAATAACAGAATTGTATGAAAGCACAGTTCAAGAGCTTTCATTTGAATGTTGAATGTTGAATGAGGGTCCTGAAGGGGTAAAATGGGAACTGGGATTTGGGCAAATTTTCACTGGGAAAGTGGGATTTGGGTCACTGGGACTGGGATTTGTTCACTGGGAATGGGAATTACAGACAGAAAAACAATAGAACTGGGACTGGGATTTTTAAAATTTGGAAAAACAGTAGGCTGGGAAATGGGATTTGGGCAAAATTTGGGCTGGGAAAATGGGATTTATATCCCCCCCCCCCTTCAGGACCCTCTTGAATTTCAAATTTATAACTTTTCATATGCAGACTGGTTTGAAACATCTTGTGCAATGAAATAAGCACCACCACATGAAAACGACCTTCATTATTGAATTGCAGTAAAGTAGAATTTTTAAATACTAACTCAACAATTAAGTAAGACTTACTTTGGAAAATAATCCATTTGGAAGCTTGAGATTTTCTTTCAGTGACCAATAATATTTGAATGCATATATTTAGGGTGTCCCTGAACACATCCAGCGACAGCAGCAGCAGATGATGGCACAGCAGCAATACCAACATCTGATGCAACAGCATTACCTGCAGCAGCAGTTGTTTCACCAGCAAGCTCTCATGATGCAGGTAGTGGTCATGTATTTGGACACAAGTGAACAAGGGTGTGGGAGAACAGGGGAAACTGAGACTCTTCAAAACACAACTGGAGATTCTGATTATTTTGCTGTGTTACAAAACTGGACAAGCATTAAGCAAGACCTTCTGAACTTTTGTTCTCAGGGCTTTTCTTTCTTTTGAGCAAAGTTATAACATCAGATCTGATGTACGATTAGCAAAGAGAATATAAATTTTGATACAGGGATTGAATGTTAAATGTTTTATCTTCTTTTCTTTTTTCAGCAACAACAACTCCAGCACAGCCAACAGCAAATGCAGCAAATCCAACAGCCACCTCAACATTCCCCTCCTCAAAACACTTCACCATCCAATACACAACACACTCAACCCCAGGCCAAACAGGGGGGTGCACACCACCTAGAACAGCAGCCCCAGCTAGCAAGACCTCAAACCTTGTCACCCCATGCAGAATCTATCTGGGGCACTGGAACATCACCACAAGCTTCTCCATGTAAGTGTTGCCATGTTGCACTGAATTTACTTGTACCTCTTTTCTGAAGCATTATTTGCCTGATGACTGAAGTTACTGCTTAACAATTTTTGCTGCCATCATTTGCTTGGGACTGGATATCTCATGGTTGCAATAACTCTTCTAGCCTGGTATTACATGATGGTGCACGTTGGAGATATTTATTGTTTTAGCAAAAGTCTGAATCGATTGTTTATTTTTCCTCCTCCTCAGCTATCATTTCACCTGGCCCATGGTCCCCTGTCACAACAACTTCAGCTGGAAAAGGATGGGATAGAGAGAACAGGTAAGCTGAAATAGCGTTTAAGTAATGGTTCGGATAACAGCTACCGAGAAAACAATGGAGAGGGTGAAGCGGGAACCGTTTGAGTATCCAGCCTGATCCAATTAATCATTTGACTTCGATTGGCTGAAAGCTCATTTAGCGCGAAATTCAAATCGAAAACTTAAAATGCTAAATTTCGAGAAAGACTTTTGGCACGAAAAAAGACTTGAGTCAATTGTTTGGTATTCTACGCTAGTGTGCGAATTATTGAGAAAATCAAATGTGCGGAAGCAGTTCAAAAACAACATGTAGCTTACTTGTCTGGCAGATACAGTAAATTGATGCTAGGTATGCTTGCATTTTGTCACATCTTTTGAAACAAGATCCACAACTTCATGGGGAATCTGTGAGAAAAACACGTGTGCACGGTGCACTATTTATACTATATTCAATATCTACACTATTTGCAATATCGACAAGCGAGATTTTTTGAGAGAAAGTCGTGGATATCATCGATCAAAGATGGCGGTCTATTTGAACTGACTTCGGTAACTTCCGAAAACGTAACTTCCGCACATTCCAATCTTTCGAAACTTCACCGACTAGTAGAACAATAGATTCTATACCATAAAAGGAAGATACTTCGGCTAAAATCGACAGTCTTCGTTAGAAAATCGGGGAAATAAAGCTTTGAGCCAATAAGAGAAGCAGAAATTAATTAATTTATTCAATTAAAGCGGGTCACTACTGCTCATGCGTTGCGCACCGCCTCTTTCCTTCTTACGCGATGCGTTACTTAAAGTACATGTAGCCTAGTTGCTTAGGAAGATCTGTATGAGACTCCAGTTTCTATAGCACAAATCAGTTTGGAGAATTATTTCTCCCCCTCAATGTGGTTGTTGTATAAATCTTCTCCAAAATATAACTCCTCTTATTTTTTTGGTGAATTATCTTTGAAGTTGTCTTTGGTTTCCAGTCAGCAGAATGTTCCGTCATTTGAGGAAATTCAAAGAATGGAAGAAGAAAAGGAAAACCAGGCCAGGGTAATATGCAACACTGTCTGGTTACTGTAGATTTTGGTGTGGTATTACACCATGTTCCTCTTGGGTCCTTGAAGAATGTAACATTGTTAGAACTAACCAATGGAGCAACATGTAAAGAGCAATAGTCAAAACTTGTAAACTTACACTAACTAAAGATATATTCTTATGGCACACTGCAGGCATTAGGAAAGCAGACAATAACTCTGCCATTGCCAAAACAACACTCCATTCTTTTAAATTAGTACATTTGCTCCTTATTTTACCTTACCTTAATCTTACTTTTGCCTCATCTCTTACATTTTTTCATCCTTTCTTTTTGCGTATACATGTATATTTCATCTTGCACTTTGACGTTTCAGTTCATTGTACAATTCTTTTGTGTATAAGGAAATTGAAAGAAGAGAAGCCAAAGCAAGAGCGCTGAGACTGAAACAAGAGGAAGAGGAAAGACGCCGCTTGCAGGAAGCAGCCTTGCTTAAAAAGCAACAGGAGGAAGAGGAACGACGTCAGCTGGAGGAAGCAGAAAGAAGAAGAAAGGAGCAGGATGAACTAAGAAAGGTTGGTTGGTGAAAATACATTCCTTGTAGAAAATATCTGATGATGTAAGTGTTAAAAATATGTAAAAAAAAAACCTTCTGGAATTTTTAAGTGTCTGAAATATTTACAGAATAGTATTAAATTTTATGGTAGCTGCAAATCTGCTAGTTTCAAGTGACAACTTTTTTGCTACTCAGCCACTTTCCCCTGTCTGTCAGCATTATGACCAGGGTTGTTTTCCTGCACGTAAACAAAAAAAAGACTGATGGGCTCCATAACTATACATTGGATTGCAGCAAGATACTTCATCATTTGATTGCCAAACTCAGTGTCTAGTTCATTCATATTTTGGACTCAAAATGTATATACTTTGGGGAACTTAACTTGCTGTAGGTTAAACCTTGGTTTTCCCAATCTGTGCACAGATTTTATTTTCTTGCAAGAAGAGTGATCACTAAGTAGGCAGATGTCAGATAATGCAATTTATTTCGCATCTGGCAATACCTGCTACAGTTTATGCCTTGGCACTTGTCGGTAGCTCAGCACCTTTGCAACTTTTTCCTCTCTGAATTTAATAATGGCAGGATTTTGATTTTCATCTCATTAAGAAACAGCAAGAAGAAGCAAGGAGGAAACAGGAGGAAGACCTTAGAAGGAAGCAGGAACAACAGGAAGCTATCCGGAAACAGGAATATCAACGGCAGCAGCTGGAGCAGCAGAAGCAGAAAGAGGAACAAAAGAGGATGAACGAGTTACGACAGCAGCAACAGCAGGCTCTCTTGCGACTCCAGCAGCAGCAGCAGGAGCTGCTGAGAAAGAAAGAGATGCAGCAGAAGGCTGAAATGCAGCAGCGAGAGCTACAGCAGAAGTTACAACAGAAGAGGCAGGAGAGTCAGGTAAGGACATTATTCAATTAAAAACATAACAATGTATCAATACCTGATGACTGGGCCATCATTAAGGGCCAGCAGCCATGTGAAACAGCTGGCTACTGGTCAATCTTTCGCTGTCTACTCTCATCTCGCTCTACCATAAATACCATAAAGGATCTCCAAGCATCCAAATTTCAAAATTTTGTGGGAGGCATATGACCCCAGACTCCTAGAGGCCCACGCCTCATGTGTTCATACTTTCAAGTTGGGACCTCTACTTGAATATGTACCAACAACCCTGCTGATGAGCTTGTGGGTGGCCTGTGAACACAGACAATTTGCAGCTTTTGTTTCATTCTTCAGCAGCATGAAAATAAAGCGGAAACCTCCATCTGTGATTGCAGACTAGATTGTGGGTTGTTGACAGAGTTCTCTATATAACCAGCTTCCAATCCAAATTGGAAATGGTCATGATTTTGTGAAACAACTTACGGTTGACATGGTAGTCAGGCATTCAATCACAGAAGAGTCAGTTCACTGGCATTTGTGAGTAGACAAACGTTGGCTTAATTGATTGAGCTACTCCAACTTGTGATCAAATGACCCCTAACTTACAATAAATACCTGTCCAAAAGAAATATATGGAGACAAGTTAGGAGAGGTCAGGGCTGTAATACTTAACTTGGTTCTCGCAATGAAGCAATGTAGGGATAATGCAAAGTGCCAGCTTTACACACTGTACATAGGCCTGTGAGGAGCTAACAAATCGACCCTTTGTAGGTCTCTGGTGGATCTCTGTGGGGTGCTCCTACCCCAGGATCAGGGACCATGTCACTTGCTCAGATACAGCAGCAGGAGGAAAGGGAGAGACAGCAGCGAGAACTCAAATTACAGGCTCAGCTTCAAGCTCAGCAGCGTGAACAACAGGCACGAGGAGTGCCAAGCTGGGCAGAGAGGCACCCTGTGGTGAACCAGCCTGTCAAGTCATTGCTGCAGATTCAACAGGAACAGGCACAACAACAGAATAAGAGACCACAGGGACCTGCCCTCTCTAGATCGCAGGTAAGGAGCGAGAATCAGTGAATCACTTCACCGTTCCTCCTGGCACAAATTGTTTTCTATCCAGTTGCTAGCATGTTACTTTTTTTCTTCAGCATCTAAGGTTGGCTGTAGTAAAACAAACTTGCTGGTATTAATGGTTAGCATGCAGAATGCAAGATAGAGTGGTTTTGGTCATAACATAGTTCATTGTGGTTTGGGTAACGCACATGTAGTTTACTCTCACAGTGCCTCCCCCCCTAGGTGAATAAATAGGTGCTGTCGAATTGAATGCTGGGGGTAACCATGTAATGGACTAGCACCCCATCCAGGTGGAGAAGAAATACCCTTGGTGTCTTAATGCCACAGAAACCAGGATAAGCTGTGGTGGTGTAAACCACAGGCACTTGGCACAACATATGGGACTTTTTTCCAATCTGCAATGAAGTATTTCACCTTTTCCCTTTTGTTCTATGTCCTTAGCCCAGTCACAATCCTCTGAGTTCCTCAGTCTGGGGAAATGCTGGTCATCTTTCGGCATCCTGGGGACCTGCTCCCAACTCTCCGAACATCTGGGCCACATCGCCTTCTAAACCCTCGCCACAGCACTATGATGAGGATGACGATGAGGATGATGATGATGATGATGATGAAAGTGATGAGGACAGTAATGGAGATTCCTTCTGGGATGATGCCGTTAAGGCTGCGAGCAAGAGCCGAGAACAACACCAGCCTCCAACACAACGACAGCAGCCCAAGCCGAGGTAAGTTCCTTGAGAAGCAAACAGAGTTGTTGAAAATAGCGATATTCGTCAAAAAGGATTAAAAAAACCTTGTCTGAATGTTGCACTGCTTTTCCGAGAAGACTAAAAATTGAACAATATATGCATTGAAAAAACTGAATCCTTAACTCAACGTCTATGCATTAGTTTCATATTACCTTGTTACGCATTTGCTATAGCAACCATTCAAATTTTCGCATTTAACTGCCAGCTTTCTGATTTAACAGTCAGTCGTTGAAGTTGCCTGATGAGTGTGGTCCAAATTAATTTTTAGTCCATACGAAACAGAACTGTCGCAATAAAACCATGATTACTCCTGAAACCTGATCTTTTGTGAAGTTATTGTCAAATATATATATATGTATACCAGATGAATTGAACACTGCTATTTCCCTTCGTGTTATAGTCACCTGCAGGCCAACAAGATGTCTGATAAACGAACAAACAGGGATGAGGTAAGTGGGAAACGCAAACCGATGCTAGTTAACTATAGAAAATAACCCAAAGCAAAGACGCACGCTGATTGGTTTAAAACCGTGTTTCCGTGGTGCGAGCAAAGAGAATTTACAATTTGGTGATCAAAGTAGACAAGTTGTTTTTCGTTTTTCTCTTCGCCGTCTTATTTTCTAAAAAAAAAGACAACATGTTCTCCGTGTCTCTATCGAGTTAGAAACACTCGTGAAAGTTTGAGAGTACTCGAAAAAGCTGTTGAAGTTTTCCCAAACTTACACGCGTGTTTCTATTAAACGATTTGATTATGGTCTCGAGATTTCTATCGCGTGATAGTTGACCAGGGTACAGCCCGAGTCAACTATCACGCATAGAAATCTCGAGACCATAATCTAACTGTTTTATTATATTAAACTCAATAGAAACACGGTAATTGTTTTCTATATCTTAAACAGTGACTGGCACAAGTTTGCTATTGATGTTAGCGAGAATGGCGAGTTTATTGACCGTACTTCGGCGCTTTTGTTCTTAGGGAATTTTACTGATATGGTTTTCGTTGTAGGAAAACTTGCGGCGACTCTTTCAGAATCAATCAAGTGCTGATGAATTTTCTCTGTGGTGTGACCAGTCTCTTCGCAGCTTGAACAATGTCTCCGGAGTAGATAGTGAGTTCCTGTATTTTCTAGTTCACCAAAATTATGGCTTTTGTTTTATACTGTGTGTGATTTTCAGTGAAGTACTGTTCGGCATTAGCGTGTTTTTCCCTTTTTCCTGCAAAATCATAAACGTCAAATCGCAGTCATAAATTGCTTGTTGTGTCTAGAATTAGCGTGTCTGCACTCGTACTTGACCCCCTTTATAGCATATCTTGTTAGCGTAAGGTTTGTGTGGTTGTAACAGTTATATCAGTAACGTTAGTTTTTTACTGCTGTGAAAAACTCGACACACTTTTTTTTTCTATTCCAGTTCCAACATTTTCAGTGTTTCTCAAAGATATAGAATCACCTAACGAGGTTAGTACAGCTCTATCCCACAAAAATCCGATGAAGTTTGAGTTAACATTATTACTTTTGTTTGCGGCTTATTGTGAGAAGTTGTGAGAATCTTAAGTCGATGAGAAAACCTTATGAACGTTTTAGCTCCTCGGCGAGTATCATCTTTACAACAACTTTCAATGTCCACATTTTTTCCAGGTTTACGAATACGTCAAGTCTTACCTTGGCGACACTCGAGATACCAGAGAATTTGCTCGGGAATTTATCGAGAGACGAAAGAAACAGAGAGACAAAACTGCTGCTTCTCTTCCGAGCTTTCCTCAAGTAAGTATAGCAAATTTATGGCAAATGGTTATTTTTGTGCTGTTCTTAAAATGAAATAAGAGGAGGCCTTCAATCACCTAAAGGTGGTTTTCAGGAGGGTCCTCTACTTCACTCCCAACAGCAACAGCAATCGTTTCATGCGCGGGAAATCAGTATGACCAGCGGAAAATGCGGGAACAAGAATGACAAAAAAATTTAGGCTTAAAGCGCGGGAAATCATTGTGTCGGGTGGCAAGCGCGGGAAAATTGCTGATTTCTTTTGTTGACGCACGTGATTGGTGCAAATGACATCTTGTTCTGATTGGTTAGGGAACTTTGAACAATTATGGAAAGCTAAAGCCAAAAAATCGGATGAAGATGAAGATATAGTCTGAATGAAAAAGTATATTTAGGGTTTCTGGCTTCAAGTCATATTTGTTCTTGATTTTTCATAGGCCAGCGTGTGGGGTGCTCCTGTTCCTCGAGGACCATCTACGGGCAGACTAACAAGTGTAAATCAATCAGGTGCCTTCTTATCAGGACCAATCCAGGAGGACCCGCAAGACGTCTTAAATAAGAAGAAGCGAAAGAAAAAGATGCAAAAAGTTGATCCAAGTATCCTGGGGTTCAGTGTGAACGCAGCGGATCGCGTGAACATGGGAGAGATACAAACTGTGGAGGATTAACCGACGCAAAGACTTGCTAAGAAATACAATGAAGGCGAACGAGCGAGCCGCGTCCAGCAATTTGTCCGAAGAGAAAAAAAAAAAGTTTTATATTTAGATCACACAAGGAGTAGTGAATTTTAATAGCCTACCGTGAGGAACGGTGGAGAAATATGGCGACTGTACAAACTGTAAATGGCGAACAACAGCTTGAGCCTTAATATAGCTGAAAATATTTTCTTGGAGTAATTTATTCTCTGAGTCAAAATGAACATTTGACTCTGCGTTGTCTCGCAGCGTCTGAGAGTCTCCTTTTAAAAGAACACACAGCACGCTCTGCATTCCCTTACTCGCGCTAGGAAGCCTACTGGGTCTTGGTAGCGGACACTGAATGCACAGACCTTTGTCAATAGTGCTTAAACACAACTTAAAGCCTGAAGAAAATTCAGGCCTGAACGGGATTCGAACCCTCGACCTCTGCGATACCGACGCAGTGCTGAACTGAGCTATCCGCGAGCCATCTGAGAGCTGGGATTTTTTCAAGCCTTAATTTCACAACTGCGTAAGTTGTGTGTATAACGGCGATGATGAATTAATGTCTCCGCATCTGTTCTCCGCAGTTCAAGGATGTGATCTTACATATATTCATTGGCAATGCATAGGTGTCGTAAACAGTAACTCAAAAGCACCCCTTCCCCCTCATACGGAAAAAACACCGCCCCCGTGCTTTTTTACCTCCCCTCCCCACCCCCTCCGTTCATGGTTGGAAGCTTAAGCGGAGAACTGAGAACAAGCCTCCTAGGAAGACTGAGCGGAGAACTGGGAACAAGCCTATTTACCCTGCATTTTCAGCTCTAAACAAGCAGAACAAAGGTGCTCTCTTTCGTGATGGCGGACTGTTTAGTTATTGTTATGGGCCATGTTGCAGCTCTCGTAAGCTCTCACATGATTGGCTCGCTACCCTTGATGGAAACAATAGATGAAGCAAACGGAAACCATGCCCCTATCCCGACACAATTTATAAAATACAGCTGTTACAACAATAAAATAATAGTTCGTATAGTGTGATCGTCCGGGTGAAGGTAGTTCTGAAAAGAACTGTTGTTGGTGACTGACGTTTC